>Ga0302319_10000267_pt1 | contig 112785 bp, 112 predicted proteins | sample Bog_T0_2_FD_203319 | JGI IMG/M metagenome (GOLD analysis project Ga0302319, IMG submission 203319) | Peat permafrost microbial communities from Stordalen Mire near Abisko, Sweden - Bog_T0_2 | ecosystem: Environmental > Terrestrial > Soil > Wetlands > Peat | place: Sweden: Abisko, Stordalen...
GTGCTGGAACGGCGTGAAGTGCGGCCGCAGCTGGGGTTGTTGAAATCGACCATGCTGCAGCTGGATTCGAGTTTCAGCGAGCGGGCGTACGGAGCGGGATCGTTCACGGACTTCATCGAGAAGCTGCGCAAGAACGATCTGATTCAGGTGACGGGCGGCGAAGGCCGTTACATGATTCAGCGCAAACTGCGGGAAGGAGCGCCGGAGAAGACGGTGCGTCCGGAAGAGGCTCTGCCGGCACTGCGGGATGTCCTCGAAAATCACCGCATCGAGATGGAGGATGGGGTTTCGAGCAACGATCTGGCGGCGTGGGTGGCGGAAGAAGCTCCGGCGTTCGATTTCAAGGCGTACGGATTCCAGCAGTTCAGCGAATTCCTGAACTATGCGCAGGACAAAACCGTGGTGCGCATCGAGCCTGACGAAGCGACGGAACAACTGGTGATTTATCTGGGTGCGGAATTCCATCCGCCGGCGATTCCAGAGCCGGAGCCGGCACCCGTTCCTGAAGAACTGGAAGAGGAAGAAGAGAAGCAGCCGATTGTGCCAGGCCAGCCGACCGCGGGGTCTCCGCGTGTGAAGAAGGGGACTAAGAAAGCGGCGGGTGGTGAGGCGAACGGCAATATGGCGCCGCCGCCCCGCCGTCCGCGGAAGACGGCGGCACCGCGTAAGCGCCGGGCTCCGCCGCAGGGTTAGGATGCCGATTGGGGGAGCTGGGCCAGCCTGGCGCGAACAGCGTCGAGACGCTCGGTGACCAGTTCCAGAAGGCGCTTGATGAGCGCGTATCCCATGGCGGGATCGAGATCGCAGGCTTCGCGCAACTGGTCGCCGGAAAAGGCGACGGTGGTGACGTGGGAAATGGCGCGGGCTTCGAAATGGGTATGGGCGCCCGGTGTAAGCGCGGACCAGCCGATGGCATCACCGGCCTGCAATTTCTGAACGGTTACCGGGTGAGTAGCGGAGACTTCATTGAGCGCGACTTCGCCGGAGACGATCAGGTGGAGAAACGAAGACCGATCGCCGAAATGGAAGATGACTTCGCCTTCATTGAATTGCTTCTCCTGGGCGAGGGGAAGCAGTTTGCGCAATTGCTCGGGATCTAAATCGCCGAGCAGACGATAGGCGTGGCTGCTCTCGACGCTCAGTTCGATGTGAGACTCAACGGTGGTTTCTTTGCTCTTGCCACTCTTTGCGCAGCCGCCTTCACCCTCACCCCCGTCGATCTTTTCGGTGGCGAAACCGGCGTGAAATCGAACGCAGTCGCCGACGCGGGCGTGGGGCACGAGGCTGAGGTAAACGGCTCTGCGTTTGCCGTCGAACTCAACCAGGGCGATGCGGTTTTCACCCTCGGAATATTCTTCGACGATGCGGCCGATTGCGGTAGACGTCATGATTCATTCTCCTTCCAGCGTTCCAGTTGCGCGATTACGTTGTCGACGAGGGGCGGGAGAGCAGCGGCAACGGACTGAGTCAGTTCGGCGCTCCACTCCGTGGAACCGGGCTGCACGCCGAAGACCACGACTTCGCCGGGAGGCTCGCCGAGCAACTGAAGAGCGATCATCAGATCGGCGAAACCGAGTTGGTGTATGGACGCTTTGCCGGGAAGACCGCTCAGGGCGGTGCCTTCGAAACGGAGCAGGGTTCCGATGGGTTCTCCGGCATCGATGGCATCGATTACCAGAAGGCGATCCACTCCGGCGATGTGTGGCAAGAGCGCGAGACCCTGCGTACCGCCGTCGAGCAGTACGACACCGGGAGGGACGCGGGAATCAAGCTGAAGGCCGTGGATGGCATGGACGCCGACGCCGTCGTCGGAGTGAACGAGATTGCCGAGCCCGAGGACCGTCGTCAGTTTCATAAAAAATCCTCGATTTCTTCGGCGGCCTGTTGAACGAACTTTAGCGCATGAGGACTCAGCGACGCGCCCGGGTCGAAATGAATGGCGGGGATGCGGCAGAGAAGCGCTGCGCCGATAAAGCCGAACAGGGCGCGGGAAAGTGCGACAATTTCGGCGGGCGTCGAGATATGGGTGAGTGACGGAGATGGGGGAACGGCGCTGACGGGGGCGATGGTGACGGACGTGGCGGAGGCATCTGCGTCGAGAAAAGCATCGAGAAAAACGACGCAATCGAAGCGGGACATCTCTTCGGCTAACTCGGGAGTCAACTGGTGGACGGTGCGGATTTTGCGGCCGGGAGCCGGCTTCATCAGCCGGAGAACTTCGGGCGCAACACCATCGTCGCCGCGGAGTGGATTGCCACAAGCTATGAACAGAGTTTTCATTTAGTCTGGCCTCGCAATGCGGCCGAGGCGAGTGCCATCGGGGGCGATCCATTCGACGACGAGCGGCATCTGGCCGAGGGCATGGGTGGAGCAGGACAGGCAGGGGTCGAAGCAGCGGATGGCGGCTTCGAGGCGATTCAGAATGCCCTGATCGGGTTGAGTTTCGGGTGGAATGCGTTGGAGGAAATGGCGCGCGGTCTGGTCGACGGCGAGGTTCATAGCCTGGTTGTTTTGTCCCGTGGCGATGAGCAGATCGGCTTTGGTCATGAGGCCGTTGGCGTCCACCCAGTAATGGTGAAACAAAGTTCCGCGCGGGGCTTCGCAGGAGCCGACACCTTCGCGGCGGTTGAGTGAAGCGCGGGCTTCGATCGGTTCCGAGAAGATTTCGGGGTCGGACATTAATTCCTCAATTCGCTCGATGGCGTGCAGCATTTCGATGAGGCGCGCGAGGTGATAGTGAAAGGATTGGCAGACGGCTCCGGAAGCAGGTGGGGAAGCCGGCGGGAACGCCCGTTGTTTGAATTCGCTTAGTTCGCGATCGGCTCGGGGGGTGCCTGCGTGGCTGGCGACGTTGAGCCGTGCCAGAGGGCCGACACGGTAGTGGCCCTTTGGATAACCCATCGGCCGGTAAAAAGGGAACTTGACGTAGGAAGATTCTTCGCTGGCTTCGCCGAGGTAGGTGAAGTACTGGGCGGGATCGAGAGCGTCGGCTACAGTTTTTCCGGTGGCGTCGACGATGCGGATCTGGCCGTCGTAATATTCGAGTCCGCCTGCGGAATTCACTGTCGCGAGAAAGAACGAGGGGAAGTTGCCCATGTTCTCGATCTCTTCGCGGAAGGAATCGAGGAGAGGCTTGAGGCGATCGAGTGCGATAGCCACTGAGGCGAAGGCTTCGGGAATTGACGCGAGGATCTCGTCACGTTGGCCGGTCGAGAAAGCGCGGTGAACGCCGCCGGGTCCACTCCATGCGGGATGGATGCGCTTACCGCCGACGAGTTCGATGACGCGTTGACCGAACTGGCGGAGACGGATGCCGCGGCGCAGGAAATCGGGGTCCCGCTCAAGGAGGCCGCAGATATTGCGTTGGGCCGGAGGGGAATCCATGCCGAGCAACAGGTCCGGCGCGGAGAGGTGGAAGAAGCTGAGCGCGTGCGATTGCAGGATCTGGGCGAGGTTGACGAGGCGGCGCTGTTTTTCGGCGGCGGGGGGAATGGTGACGCCGAGGAGCATGTCGCCGGCTTTGGAACTGGCGACGATGTGGCTGACGGGACAGATGCCGCAGACGCGCGACATGAGGCCGGGCATTTCCGCGAAGGGACGGCCTTCGCAGATCTTTTCGAAGCCGCGGAACTCGGTCACGTGGAACTGGGCGGATTCGACGTCGCCGGCATCGTTGAGATGAATGGAAATCTTCGCGTGTCCCTCAATGCGGGTGACGGGCTCGATCATGACGGTGCGGCTCATGATCCGAATTTCCTTTCCTGCAAAGCGGGCTCGCGGCCGGCGAGAAGATCCTCGAGAAATCGATAGATCACGTCGGCGGAAGGCGGGCAGCCGGGAAGAAAGTGATCGACCGTAACGACGTCATGGATGCGGAGCACGCGGTCGAGAAGGTGGGGCGAGTGGGGCACGCCGTTCACGATGGCGGAATCGCGATAAGCGCGGGTGAGGACGTCTTCCACGGAAAAGAAATTGCGGAGGGCGGTCACGTTGCCGGTGACGGCGCAATCGCCAAAGCTGACCAGGATGCGGGTGCGCTGACGTATGAGTTGGATATTGCGGAGATGGTCTTCGTTGGCGACAGCGCCTTCCACCAGCGTGATGTCGACTGCTTCAGGGAATTCTTTGATGTCGATGAAGGGCGAGTAAACCAGATCGGCACGGGCGAGGAGGTCGATCAGCCGTTCGTCGAGATCGAGAAACGACATGTGGCAGCCGGAGCAGCCACCCAGCCAGGCGGTGGCGAGGCGGGGGCGCGTTATCCGGGTGTCTACGGGGGCGCTTACCCGATCCATAGCTTTTCTTTCCGCGCCGTGAGGATGTATTTCAGGAAGCTTCGATTCTTGTGCATTTCCGCGACGGTTTTGCCTTTGAGGAACAAGGCGCCGGTGGGGCAGACCTGAACGCATTTTCCGCAGCCGGTACAGGTATCGGAATCGCCCCATGGCTCGCCCATATCGGTGATGACGGTGGAGAGAGCGCCACGGCCGGCGATGTCCCAGGTGTGCGCACCTTCCACTTCATCGCAGACGCGCACGCAGCGGGTACATAGAATGCAGCGGTTATGGTCGATGCCGAAGCGCTCGTGGCTGATGTCGACTTCGAAGTGCGGGAATTGCGGGGTGAGGCGGATGTGGACGACGCCGAGTTGGGCGGCGAGATCCTGAAGCTCGCATGAGCCGTTCATTACACACACGGAGCAGATGTGGGTGCGTTCGGCGAAGAAGAGCTCGACGATCAGTTTGCGGTGGGCGCGAAGTGTGGGGGTATCGGTGTGCACCACCATGCCTTCCACCGCTGGAGTGATGCAGGATGCGTGCAATTTCGCTTGACGTTCCACTTCGACGAGGCAGAGGCGACAGGCTCCGGGATTCGAGAGGCCGCCGATGTGGCAGAGCCGGGGGATGTGGATGCCGCTTTCCCATGCCGCCGAGAAAATGGTCTGACCTTCGAGCGCGGTGATGATTTTGCCGTCGACTTCGAGAGTGCGTACGCTCACGCGGGGACCTCAGTGAATTGGCAGTGGCCGGAGGGACAACGACGATCGCGTATGTGCGAGTCATACTCGCCGCGGAAGTGGCGCAGGGTGCTGAGCACCGGATTGGGCGCGGCGATACCGAGGCCGCAAAGACTGGTGGCTTTCAGGAGGCCGGATAATTCCTCCAGCATGCTGAGATCGGCGTCGCGGCCTTGTCCGCGCGTGATGCGCTCGAGAATGCCGTGCATCTGGACGGTTCCCGCCCGGCAGGGGATACACTTTCCGCAGGACTCGTCGCGACAAAAATCCATGAAGAAGCGCGCGATGTCGACCATGCAGCACGAAGTGTCCAACACGATCAGACCGCCGGAACCCATCATGGCGCCGATGGTTTGAAGCGAGTCGTAATCCATGGGCAAATCGAGATGGGCCGCGGGAATGCAGCCGCCGGCGGGTCCGCCGGTCTGCGCCGCTTTGAATTCGTAACCAGTGGGAACGCCGCCGCAGAGATCGAAGAGGATAGTGCGCAGAGAGGTGCCGATGGGCACTTCGACGAGGCCTGCGCGCTGTACGCGACCCGCGACCGAAAAAACTTTGGTGCCGGGGCTGGTGGGCGAACCGATGGATGCGAACCATGCGCCGCCCTTTTCGATGATGGTGGGAATATTGGCGAAGGTCTCGACGTTGTTGATCAGGGTCGGCTGATTCCAGAGACCGCTTTCCGGCGGATAAGGCGGCCGGGCGACGGGCTGGCCGCGTTTGCCTTCGATGGAGGCGATCAGCGCGGTCTCTTCGCCGCAAACGTAAGCGCCCGCGCCGATGCGGAGATCGATGCGGAAATTGAAACTGCCTTCGAAGATCCGCTCGCCGAGCAGACCTTCGCGGCGAGCCTGATCGAGCGCGGTTTTGAGCCGCGATATGGCTAACGGGGATTCGCCGCGCACGTAAATATAGCCCTGATGAGCGCCGACAGCGCGGCCCGCGATCGCCATGCCTTCGAGTACGCGATGAGGATCGCCTTCGAGGACGCTGCGGTTCATGAACGCGCCGGGGTCGCCTTCATCCGCGTTGCAGACAACGTACTTTGTGTTCGAAGTCTGGCGGGCGACCAGTTCCCATTTGAGACCGGCGGGGTAACCGGCACCGCCCCGTCCGCGCAATCCACTGCGGCGAACTTCGGCTACGATCTCGCCCGGTGTCATCTCCGCAACGGCGCGATGCAGGGACTGGTATCCACCCAGGGCGATGTAATCGGAAATGCGTTCGGGATCGCCGCGGCCGGCATTGGCGAGGATGATGCGATGCTGGCCTGCGAAGAAGGGATGTTCAGGGGCGATGGTTCTGGAGAGGCGGCCACTTACGATGGCGGGCGCATCTGCCGGAGTTACCTGAGTGTAGATGACATCGGCCGCGGAACTGCGGACGAGCGGACCTTCGGAGCAGAGGCCCATGCAGCCGGTGCCGCAGACTTCGATGTCATTTTTTGAGCCCTGGCTCAAGCTCCGCTGGGCTACTTCGTTTTCAAGAGATTTGCGAACGGCATCGGCGCCGCCTGAAAGGCAACCGGCTACGGTGCAGCATAGGAGGCGGTTCTTGAGCCGCGCCTGGCGTTGCTGCTCAGTTTGCTGAGCTTCGAGGAGGGATTCCGGAGTCATGTTGCAAACGATCTGCCAGTTGCGCGCGGGTGACGCGGGTGAGGGCTGCGCCATCGCAGACAACGAGTGGCGCCAGGCCGCAGCAGCCGGAGCAGCGAACGGTCTCAAGAGCCCAGCCGCTCTGCTTCACCTGATCGGCAAGCGCGGCTGCACCTTCGACGTAACAAGCCGTGCCCAGACAAACAGTAGCTGCGTGAGCCGGATTTGGGGTGAGGTGGAAGAGGTGATAAAAGGTGGCGACCCCGAAGACACGGCTCGGAGGAAGGCGCAGTTTCCGCGAGATCACCTTGAGAAGCGGGATCGAAAGCGAACCATAGGATTGCTGGGCTGCGTGCAGCACTTCGATGAGCGCGTCACCGGAATAATGGTGGCGCGCCATGACGGTTTCGACCAGTTTGTCGAGTTTGCCCCCCGCTTCGTTTCTCTCTTGAATGGCTTCGCTCATTTGCGGACTCGGTGGCCCTTGCTTAGCTCAATGGCTTTGCGGTCATCTTCTTCCAGCTCGTCGACGGGAATGATTTTGTAGCCGGTGAAGATGCTGTCCATAAGGCCACGCTTTTCCGCGCTCGATACGATCAGGCACAAGTGAACGTGGAAGATGCCGAACGCGATGAAGATGAACATCAGGCAGAAGTGAATCAGGCGAATGTTCTGAATGCCGATCAGCCGCGGAATCCAACCCAGCAGAGGCGTGAGGATGGGGCTGTGGCGCAACCAGTTAAACATCACGAGGCCGGTGATAATTTCAACCAGAACCATCGAGTAGATCCCAATGTAAGAAAACGCCGCGATGGCGTTGTGTCCCACCTTCGAGACCGGCGTTGGGCGCATGAAGGCGTAGAACTTCATCACCTCGAACATTTCCTTCCACTGCTCTTTACGCAGAGGGACCATGGCTTGCCACCGTACCCAGCGGTCGCCCGCGAAGAACAGGTAGAAGCGCAAAATGAAGCAGCAAATGAATACCATTCCGACGGCTTCATGCACAAAGCGGAACCAACCCATCAGGAAGCGAGTGCTGGACTGTCCGATGATGAACGGATTGTGAATGTAGTATCCGGTGAAGGAGAGTATGCCGATCGAAATCACCAGCATCCAGTGCACGAGGCGCAGAGGATACTGCCACACGTAGACGGCTATGGCCGGCCCTACACGCAGGCGCGGATGGTGTTCAAGGGGCCGAGGTTTGAGTATCGCGGGTTGCATGCCGTCTTCCTCCTTGTCAGGCGCTTGTCACGCGAGGCGCGGGATTGTGTACTCGCGCCCTTGAGCATCGATCACGTGCACGGCACAGGCGATGCAGGGATCGAACGAGTGAATGGTTCGCAGAATTTCGAGCGGCCTCGAGGGGTCGGCTACCGGCGTATTCAGAAGCGCGGCTTCATATGCGCCTCTCTGCCCCTGGGCATCGCGCGGACCTGCGTTCCAGGTAGTGGGGACCACGGCCTGGTAGTTCTTAATCGCCTTATTTTCGATCTCGACCCAATGGCCCAGCGACCCACGAGGAGCTTCATGCCAGCCTTTGCCACTGGCGGTTTTCGGCCACGAAGCCGGATCCCAGCGGATGGGATTGAAGATGGTAGTCTTGCCGTGGGCCAGATTGTCATCCAGTTGATTGACCCAGCCTTCAAGCTGGTTGGCCATCAACTGCGCTTCCAGGGCACGTGCGGCAATGCGGCCGAGCGTGGAAAACAGAACCGTGGGCGGTGCGTTCAGAGCTTTGAGGGCTCCATCGACGGAATCCTTTATCGCCTTGTTGCCTGATGCGTAGCCGACAACCATGCGGGCCAGTGGACCCACTTCCATCGGCTTGCCATCGTAGCGCGGTGTTTTCAGCCAGGAGTATTTCGCGTCGACATCCAGATGGTCATACGGAGGCTTCGGGCCGCTGTACTTCGGATTGGTTTCGCCCACGGAAGGATGTTTGCCGTTGGCATCGCCGCCGGAGTATTCGTACCACGAGTGAGCCACGGATTCGGTGATCTTCGAAGGGTCGATCGGCAGCACTTTGCCGATGTCGTGACCCATGACGATGCCACGCGGGAACAGGAAGGTTTTCGGATCAGTCTCATCGCCCGATGAATAGTCGCCGTAGCTGAGGAAGTTGCCGAGACCCTCGCCGCGAGTAAACCAGTCTTTATATAGCGGCGCAATGGCCATCACGTCGGGAATGTAGTAGTCATTGACGAATTTCACGGCACTGCGGACCAGATCGCGCAGGAGGCTGATGGTGGCGGGGTTGATTACGGCAGCGGGCTCGTCGGGATCCATCGCCGTGGTCATGCCACCGACCAGAAATGACTGCGGGTGCGGATTCTTGCCGCCGAGCACAGCATGGATGCGGATGAAATCCTTTTGCCATGACAATGCTTCGAGGTAATGGGCGACGGCCAGCAGATCGATCTCGGGCGGGAGTGTGTACGCGGGGTGCCCCCAGTAACCGCTGGCAAAAAGACTCAACTGGCCACTGTCGACAACGCCTTTTACGCGGGCTTGCACGCCCTTGAAGTAGTTTGTGCTGGATTTCTCGCAATTGGAGATGGACTGGGCAATCTGCGAAGTCTTCGCCGGGTCCGCTTTCAAAGCGGCGGCGACATCGACCCAATCGAGCGCGTGCAGGTGATAGAAATGGATCACGTGATCCTGCACCATCTGCGCGCCGGCGATCAGATTGCGCACGAGGCGGGCATTTTCAGGGACTTCGATTTTGAGCGCATCTTCGACGGCACGAACACTGGCGATGGCATGGACCATGGTGCAGACGCCGCAAATGCGCTGGGCCCAGATCCAGGCTTCGCGGGGGTCCCGTCCCTGGAGAATCATTTCGATTCCACGGAACATGGTGCCTGAACTCCAGGCGTCAGTAAGCTTGCCGCCTTCGAGATTGGCCTCTATGCGAAGGTGCCCTTCGATCCGGCTTACGGGATCGACAACAATGCGTGCCATGTCAATTTTCCTTTCCGATGCCGGGTGCAGGCGCGGGCGGCTTTTCGATGGGTGGCGCCTGTTTGATCATGCTGATAAGCCCGTGGGTAGTCACTCCGAGCAAAGTTGCGCCGACAAGGCCGACGCCGAGCTCGCTGGCCGAGACTTCGACACCGAAGCCGGGCACGTTGGGCAGACGATCGTAGAACGGGGACATGTGATCCCAGAAGCGCGGTGAAGCGCAGCCGATGCAGCCATGGCCGGCGCGAATGGGCCAGCTGGTGTGATCGTTCCACTGAACGATGGGACAGTTGAAGCTCGCTTCCGGCCCTTTGCAGCCCATCTTGTAAAGGCACCAACCCTTCTTGTGGCCATCGTCGCCCCACTCGGTGACGAAGCGGCCGGCGTCGAAGTGGGCGCGGCGTTCGCACTGATCGTGAATGATGCGGCCATAGGCGAAGAGCGGCCGGTTGTATTGATCGAGATCGGGCAGGTCTTTGAAGGTCAGGTAGTGCACCAGCACCGCCGCGGTGTTGACCGGGTTGTGTGGGCAGCCGGACATATTGATGACCTTGATTCCGGGTACGGCCTCATGTACGCCGAGAGCGCCGGTCGGATTCGGACTGGAGCGGACCAGTCCACCGTCGAAAGCGCAGGCGCCCACCGCGATGGTGGCTGCGGCATTCCCGCAGACTTCGCGGGCGATGTCGATGGCGCTGCGGCCGCCGATGGTGCAGTAAGCGCCGCCCTCCGCCATGGGGATGGAGCCTTCCACGACGACCAGGTATTTGCCTTTTTCTTCTTTGACTACGCGTTCGAGCGCCTTGTTGGCCGCGTCGCCCGCGCCAGCCATGATGACTTCGTGATATTCCCACGAGAGGAGATCGAGAACAATGTCGGCGACCTCCGGATGGCTGGATCGCAGCATGGATTCCGAACATCCCGTGCAATCCTGGAACTGCAGCCAGACCAGTACCGGCTTCTTCGCCTTCGATACCGCGGCGACCGTCTGCGCCAGATAGCGCTCCGGCATCGCCAAAGTACCCAGCATGACACTACAGAATTTCACTAACTGCCGGCGCGTGATGCCTCTGCTTTTGAGCGCGCCGCCGAGATCGCTTTGAGGTGCGAGCATTTCAAACCTTCCTCTCAGGCTGTCTGCAAAGCCGCGGCGCGCCGTGACGCCGAGGTTCTTTTTTTCTGCGCGCGCGCGGAGAGCCAGTTGAGCCACTGGCTGAAGCCGGCGCCGGTAATAGAAGATGTTTCGATGATTTCGATCTCCGGATTGATCTGCCGCGCATACTGACGCGCGAGTTCGGGCCGGAAGGGAACGTAAGGCAGAAGGTCAACCTTGTTCAGGATCATCAGCTCCGCCTTGCGAAAGATGCCGGGATACTTCAACGGCTTGTCTTCGCCCTCGGCGACGCTGAGAACCACAACTTTGGCGTCTTCGCCCAGATCGTAACTGGTAGGGCAGACCAGGTTGCCGACGTTCTCGATCAGCAGCAAATCAAGCCCTTCCGGGTCCCAGCCGACCAGATGCTTCTCTACCATGCGGGCGTCAAGATGACAGGCGCCGACGGTAGTGATCTGGCGCACGGGGTAACCGTAACGTCCGAGCCGTATCGCGTCGTTTTCGGTTTGCAGATCGCCCGTGAGTACGGCGCAGCGAGTTCCCGGAGGCAGCATTTCAAGGGTGCGTTCGAGGAAAGCCGTCTTGCCCGCTCCGGGAGATCCGATGAAATTCAGAGAGAGCGTGCCAGAGACAGCAAGATCTTCGCGCAACCCCGCGGCAACACGGTTGTTCTCGCTAAGGACTTTCTGTTCGACAGGGACCTGAATCATGCGGCTGCCTCTTTTTGAATTTCTGGTTCTATTTCGTCGAGTTCCATGGCGGAGAAATCAAGTTCATCGCCGCTCGAATTTTCAATGGCCAGTTCCAGTGGAGCGAACGGCGTGTCCTTCACGATTGCTTCGAAGCAGAAGCGTAATGACTCACTGTCGACGCCGGCGAATTCTCCGATGCGTAAGCCAACTTTCACGACGCGATAACCCGGATACAGCCGGAGTTCTTTTTGAACCGCCTCGAGAATGGAACTTGCGATACCCATCTCATGCATTTTGAAAACCAAATCGTCCTTCAACAGATACGCGGCAGCTGATCTCCCGGCAACATATCCACAATGCGGCTGGAACCGAACGCGGTTCGCATGGTCACTCGCACCGGGTGAGAGCGGAGGGCGAATGCTCCCACGACGCCGATAATTACGGCGTCTTCACCGCGCGGATTCAGGCGCATGGCGGCCAGTACATCGTCAGCCGCTTCCGGCGCGACGATTGCCACCAGCTTGCCTTCATTCGCTACATACAGGGGGTCAAGACCCAGCAATTCACAAGCGCCCCGCACCTGCTCGCGAACCGGAATTCTCTTCTCTTCGATTTCGATACTGACGCCGGATGTTTCGGCGATTTCATTGAGTGCGCTCGAAAGACCGCCACGCGTTGGATCGCGCAGGCAACGTAGTTCATGAGACACAGCGAGCATGTCAGCCACCAGGCCATGCAGGGGAGCGGAATCGCTCTGGATGGTGGTTTCAAATTCGAGGCCTTCACGGCTGGCGAGGATGGCCGTACCGTGGTCGCCTATAGAGCCGCTGAGGATGACGAGATCGCCGGGCCGGGCGTTGTTGGCGGAAAGATTCACGCCCTCCGGTACAACTCCGATGCCGGTGGTGTTGATGAAAACTCCATCGCCTTTGCCGCGCTCAACAACTTTCGTGTCGCCGGTGACGATGGTGACTCCGGCATCGAGGGCGGCAGCGGCCATCGACCCGGCAATTCGGCGCAGGGTTTCGAGCGGAAGACCTTCTTCGACGATGAAGCCGGCGCTCAGATAGAGCGGAGTCGCCCCTCCCATCGCGAGGTCATTGACCGTGCCGTGGACCGCGAGTGAGCCGATATCGCCGCCGGGGAAAAACAGCGGCTGAACTACAAACGAATCGGTCGTGAAGGCGACGCGCGATCCGCCGATTTGAAGGATGGCCTGGTCATCCAGACGATCGAGCACAGGATTCGAGAACAGAGGAAGGAAGACGTCGCGCAGAAGATTCGCGCTGAGGCGTCCCCCGCTGCCATGGCCGAGGACGATTCTGTCGCGCGCGCCGGCAGGAGTGGGCGCGGGGCAAGTGAACGAGGCAGGATCGACAGGTGTTTCAGTCATACAGGTTGACCTTCATGACGTTTGTACTGATGCCAGGCGGCGCAGGCGCCTTCCGAGGAGACCATGGGCGCGCCCAGCGGAGTCATGGGAGTACAGCGTTTACCGAAGGCGGAGCAATCGTTGGGTTTTTTGAGCCCTTGCAATACCAGTGCGCTGATGCATTCGGGCGGCTCTTCGACCTGCAACGGTTCGAGGTGAAAGACGCGCTCGGCGTCATGTGCGGCATACTCATCGCGCAGGCGAAGGCCGCTATCGGCGATCTCACCGATGCCGCGCCACTTGCGATTCGACACCGTAAACACCTGGCGCATGATGCTCTGGGCCGGCCGGTTACCTTCGTAATCGACGGAGCGGGAGTACTGGTTTTCTACTTCGGCGCGGCCTCCTTCGAGTTGGGCCACTAACATCGAAATCGCTTCCAGCAGATCCACCGGCTCGAAGCCGCCCACTACTATCGGAATGTGAAACTCTTCGGATAGTTCGTGGTATTCGCGGAAACCCATGATGGTGCAGACATGGCCGGGTGCGATGAAGCCCTGCACCCGATTAGCGGGCGAACTCAGAATCAGGCGCATGGCCGGCGGAACCAGCACGTGCGAGACCAGCATCGAGAAATTAGCAAGGCCTTCGCGGTGGGCCTGCCAGACGGCCATCGCATTGGCGGGCGCCGTGGTCTCGAAGCCTACGCCGAAGAACACTACTTGCCGATCAGGATTCTCTCGCGCGATCTTCAGCGCATCCATAGGTGAATAGACCACGCGAACGTCGCCGCCGTTGGCACGGACTTCAAACAGATCGGCGCGAGAGCCGGGGACGCGCAGCATGTCGCCATATGACGTGAAGGTAACGCCCGGAAAAGCGGCAATCCGAATTGCCTGGTCGATCAGCTCAAGTGGGGTAACGCAGACGGGGCATCCGGGGCCGTGAACTAATTCAATATGGCCGGGCAGCATGTCTCCGATGCCGTAGCGCATCAGCGTGTGGGTCTGGCCGCCACACACTTCCATCAGTACCCAGGGCTTGGTGGCGATACGGGCCACCTTCCCGGCTAACGCGTGGGCGATCTGAGGATCGCGGTATTCGTCGATATACCTCACGCCGTGATGCCCTCTTCCGCCAGAGCGCCGATATGTTCGAGGTATTTGAAGGTGCGGGCGGCTTCTTCCTGATCGATGCGGGTGATGGCAAAGCCGACGTGGACGAGAACGAAGTCCCCTAACTGAACCTCTGGAGTGAACGCCAGGTTAACGGTTTTGCGGATGCCGCGGAAGTCGACGTGACCCATGCGGAATGCCGGGTCCGTTCCGTCGATGCTTACTACTTTTCCGGGCACAGCGAGGCACATAAAGGAAACCTTCGGGGTCCTTTTCCGCCATGAATGGTGATGGCTTGAGTAACGCGCAATCACATTGCAGGTCCACGGCCAACTCACTAAGGAATAGGAAAATTACGAGATCGGGAAAAACCTAATAAGGATTTTAAAGGCATTTTGCCGATAATTGCGAACAGCTCATCCCGCGCGCGATCTCTGCGTATGACGTCGCGCGTCAGCGACGACATGAGGTCAGATGACGGAATCTGGTCGGTCGGCGGCAAGAAAGGGCGGATGGGTAGCGTATTGCGCCATGTGGCGCAAGCTGCCACGCGATGCGGGTCAGGTTGCGCAGCGAAGTCGGTTGTCTTCGCGAAAAACGCGGCGCTAACACCGGCTAACACCGATGGACATAAAACTGCTGTTACGCGGCTCGTAAAAGCTATCTTTGGGGTAATGGCGGGGAGCTTTTCTCCCGATGCTGGAATTGAGGCCAGCTAAGTCTTTATGCAAGCAAGAAAACGGTGGATTATTTTTATAGGCCTACTGCTGGTGGCAGTCGCCGCGGCGGATACGGTCGGGCGCAAGCCGCTAAAGCAATACTTCAATATCCATAGCCGTGTGTTTTTCGCTGACGACGCGTCGGTCGAGTTCGTGCGGCCCGGTTTGACCATTGCGGTGCAGTCGGCCAGCATCGGGAGCGACGGCACCATCAGCGCGACTTATACCGTGACCGATCCATCCGGCTTGCCTCTCGATACCGCGGGAGTTTATACGCCCGGCACAATTTCCCTGAGTTTCCTGGCCGCTTATATCCCTGCGGGCCAGGAACAATATTTCAGTTACATTACGAAGGCGGCGACCGGCACGGTGATACCGACCGTCAATCAGCCCACGTCGGATTCCGGGGGAACAACGACAACGTTAGCCACTGGGAAGTATGTTTATACCTTCAAGACGAAAGCGCCGGCCACGTTCGATCCCACGCGCACGAATACGATTGGCATCTACGGTTCGCGCAGTCTGACCACTTATAGCCTCGGAACCGACTACGCCAGTACGACATTTAATTTCGTTCCCAACGGCTCGGCCGTAGTTACTACGCGTGACGTTATTCGCGATGCCAGTTGCGACCGGTGTCACGATCAACTGTCATTTCATGGTGGTTCGCGGCGCGGTATTGCCCTCTGTGTCATGTGCCACCAGCCGCAGAATGCGGATCCGGCTACAGGTAACAGTCTGGATCTGAAAGTGATGGCCCACAAAATCCACATGGGTTCATCGCTGCCGAGTGTAATCGCCGGAACACCCTATCAGTTTGTAGGGTTTCAAAACGCCGTCAGCGATTTCTCGAAAGTGGTGGACCCGGCTGAAGCGCAGCGCTGCACGGTGTGCCATGACCAGACAACCGGCGCCAGACAGGCGACTGCCTTCCTCACGGAACCCACCCGGGTTACCTGCGGTTCCTGTCATGACGATGTGAACTTCGCTACCGGCGCCAATCACCCGGCAGGAGCGCAACCGGACGACACGAAATGCGCCGTCTGCCATATTCCGCAGGGTTCTTCCGATTTCGATGCATCGATCACGGGCGCGCATGTGGTAACTACGGACTCCTCTCTGCTTTCCGGACTGGTGTCTACGATCCAAAGCGTCACCGGCGGAACGGCCGGGACTGCGCCGACGGTCACCTTCACCCTGAAAAATACGGCGGGTAATGGTGTCCCGATATCGGCACTCGGATCCTTATCGCTGACGATGGCTGGACCGACCACGGATTACGGCTACACGATTTTCGGAAGTGACACTACTTCAACACCTGGCTATGTAACGGAGAGTGCGACCAAAGCGACTTGCAGTGCGGCTGGAACTTGTACTTACACCTTTACTCATCCGGTTCCCGCAGGGGCTTCCGGTACCTATGCGATCGGACTCGAAGCGCGGCGGACTGAGACCGTTCTGTCTGGCCAACCGAACCAGCAGAGTATTGAATACGGGGCCTCTAATCCGGTCGCGTACTTCTCGGTGGATGGTTCCACTGTAGTATCGCGCCGGGAGGTCGTCGCGCTGAGTAATTGCAACCAGTGTCACGTGGCTCTCTCTCTGCACGGCACTCTGCGCAATAACACGGAATATTGCGTGATGTGCCACAACCCATCGAATACGGACGCCAGCACTCGCGCTTCGGCTACCGTAGCAGCCCAGAAGACTCTGCCGCCGCAGGGAATCAACTTCAATATGCTGGTGCATCGGATTCACTTCGGTCCAAACGCGGCCGCGGACGGGGCCAAAAATCCCTATGTCGTGGTTGGATTCGGCGGGAGTATCAATGATTTCTCGCAAACGCTGTTCCCGCCGTTCAGCCCCACAGGTTCAGCAGGTGATACTCGCAACTGCTCGCTGTGTCACGTAAACACGAGTGAACAAAACCTGCCCATCGGCAAGAATCCAGTGGTGGATCCGCAGGGCTGGATTAATCCGAATCAAGCCACTGCGGGAGCCTGCAGCGGATGCCACACTTCGGCGGCAGAGGGTTCACACTTCCTGGCGAATACAACATCGCTCGGTGAAAGCTGCACAGTCTGTCATAGTTCAGCAGGAGCGTATGCCGTGGATCAGGTCCACGCACAGTATTGAAACCGGCCAACCTTATGACCCGGCTTCTCGCTGCCAGTCTACTGATTCTGTTGCCTGTTTCGCTGGTGCTGGCGCAGCCGGCCAAACCTCCTGCGCCGGCAGCCAGCTCCACGGCTGCGCCCGCGACAACGCCCGCGGCTACAGATGCTAAGGCAGCCCCGGCGACTTTCGTCGGCTCAGAAGTTTGCGGGACATGCCACGAAGATATCGGTAAGGACTTTGCAAAGAGTCCCCACGAAGCGATAGATAGAGCGGACAAGCACGGCTTCAAAGGCAACGCCTGCGAGTCGTGCCACGGTCCGGGAAGCAAGCACGTCGAATCGTTGTCAGCGGCCGACATCCGCAACCCCGCGAAAATTGGTCCGGCCGAACTGGACCGCGTGTGCCTGACTTGCCATCGTAATCAGCCCACGGTGGCGGGGCGGCTCGAAGCCAGTCACGCGCGCAATTCGATCGCCTGCACCTCATGCCATTCCATCCATTCACACGGCCCGCTGGGGCTGGTGGCACGCAAGCCGGCTGAGATCAATGCCCAATGCGAAGGTTGCCATATCGATGTGAAAGCGGCTTTTGCTCAACCATTCAAGCATCGCGTGCTGGAGAATGCCATGACCTGCGTCGACTGTCACAATCCCCACGGCAGTTTTAAGCCTGGTCTGATGCAGGTGAGCAGCGCCAACGATCCCGGGTGTTTCAAATGCCACGGCGATAAGCGCGGGCCCTTCACTTTCGAACACGCTCCCGTCCGCGAGGAAGGCTGCCAGAGTTGCCATGTCGCTCACGGTTCCGCCAACGCGAAGATGCTGATCCGCCAGGAAGTGCGATTGGTTTGTCTCGAATGTCATGCCAATCTGCCCACGCTGCCGGGCCAGACCGTCGCAGTGAACGGAGTGGTTCCGCCGGCGTTCCACGATCTGACCTCGCCGCGCTTCCGTAACTGCACCATCTGCCACCAGAAGATCCACGGTAGCCACATCGATAGGAATTTGCTGCGATGAAACGTCTGGCCACAGCATTCGTCGTTATCGCTCTCAGCAGTAGCTTAATGGCGCAGGCGCCGGCTGTTGCGACACCTGCTACTGCTCCCGCTCCCGCTGCGCCGACGCCAGCAGTTGCGGCATCGGCCGCTGCCGCTGCCACTCCTGCTGCATCGCCCGTACCTTCAGGCGACGAGAACTTATCCGGCTTCATCGATCTCGGCTATCGCTGGGAAACCGGCGTGTACGGAAGCTTAGCCACGTACCGGTCTATCGTCGATCTTGGCTCCGGCCCGAAATTGCTGGGCACAGAGTTCACCATCCTGAACCCGACCAAACGCTTCTTCGATCGCATCGATGTGCGCGCCTACAACTGGGGTGACGATCCCTATTCGACGGCTCATATAGATGTCAGCAAATCGCGGTTCTATCAATTTTCCGCCGATTACCGGAATATCGCGTATTACAGCAATCTGCCTGCCTTCGCCGATCCGCTTCTGGCGGGTGGAACCATTCTCGATGAACAGGCGCTCGATACCCGGCAACGCATAGGTACTTACCGGCTGGAGCTTTTCCCTGGCGCCAGAATTGTGCCTTATCTCGAATACGAGCACAATTCGAATAACGGCACCGGAGTTTCGACCTTCGTCACCGATGCCAATGAATATCCTGTCAATAATCTGGCGCGCAGTTCCACTGAAAATTACCGGGGCGGCGTTCGAGTTGAGCTGAGTCGCCTGCACGCGAAACTCGAGCAGGGCGGCACCACTTATAAAGACGACGAGCAGATGAATGCTGGTTCCGGCCAGACCAATTACGGAAATTTTCTTTCACCGATCCTCGACCAGACCACAGATCTCACCAGTCTGGCGGAAGCCTGGGCGGTGCGCGGCCACAGCGTCTATACCGACGGATCGTTTAGTGCCAACCCCGCGTCATGGGTGGATCTCTACGGCAGTATTCTCTATAGCGAACCGGTTTCGAATGTGAACTTCACCGGTGTCGATACGGGTAACCAGGTGCTATTCAGCCAGCTTCTGTTCTATACGGGAGAGCAGAATCTGATCTCGGCGGTATCGAGACTGCCGCACGTTTCCGGTAGCGCCGGGGCGGAATTCCGTCCGGTAAGACGACTGCGTCTGATTCCTTCCTGGCTGACTGACCGCATGCATACGAGCGGTTCCAGCGTGGGCGCGCAAACGTTGACTACCACGTCCGGGCTTGTGCCGATCTCGAGTCTGCTCACCTCATCGCTGGTAACGAACACGAATCAGGTCGAGATGAATGTCCTCTACGAACTTACGCGCAAAATTACCCTGCGCGGTGGGTATCGTTATGTGTGGGGCAATGCCAGTGACTTGATCCTCCCGCTGGCCGGGCTTTCAGGGCTTGACCAGGGTAAGATTCGCCGCAATGTTGCGATCGCGGGCATCACCTGGCACCCGCTGCAGACCGCATGGGTGAATCTGGACTTCGAGGATGGGTCGAGCGGCAGCACGTACTACCGGACCAGTCTTTACAACTATCAAAAAGGACGAATCCGCGGACGCCACCAGATCACACCCTCATTCAGCGTCTCGACGAGTTTCAGCGTTTTGAATAACAAGGATCCGCTGCCAGGACTCAACTACAGCTTCCTCGCGCATCAGGAATCTGCCTCGGTTCTTTATGCGCCTTCGAGCGGCAAGGTGTGGGATTTCGAAGGTGGGTATACTCGCTCCACTCTCCGTTCGAACATCAACTATCTCGATCCGGAGTTTCTGACGACGGAGCAGTCTGATTACCGCGACAATAGCCATACTGTCACCGCCATGTTCGATCTGAACATGCCGGCCTGGCTGCATTACAAAACAAAATTGACACTCGGCGGGTCTGCGTTCCTGTCTTCGGGCAGTAATCCTTCCACCTTTTACCAGCCGACCGCGAAGCTTTCCGTTGCCGTGCACAAGAACCTGTCGTGGATCAGTGAGTGGCGCTACTACGGATTCGATGAGTCGTTCTATCTATTCCAAAGTTTCCGAACGCAAATGGTCACCACGGGAGTGAGGATCACCAGATGAAACGTGTGTTCGCGTTATTCGCAATTCCGCTTTGTGCAGTCGCTCTTTACGGCGCGGAGATTTCCGCGGACTCGACGCGCGGTGCGCAGGTTTTCGAGATCCAGGGATGCGGCGACTGTCACTCCCTGAATGGAGTGGGTCCTTCCGTGGGGCCTGATCTCTCACGCCTGGTCGATCGCGGTTTCACTCCGGCTTCACTCGCGGCCACCATGTGGAATCATGCGCCGGCGATGTGGACTGAGACACGGCTCCGCGGCAATGCCCGGCCGGCTCTTGATGAACAGCAGGCGGCGGACCTCTTTGCGTTTTTCTATTCGCTGCGTTTCTTTGAAGAGCCAGGCGACGCTGGTCGCGGTAAGGCACTTTTCAGCGATCGCAAATGCGCCGAGTGTCACGGTATCGCTTCGGCGAAGCTTCCCGACGCGAAACCTGTGATGCAATGGACGGCGCCCGCCGACCCGCTCGCACTCGTCGAAACGATGTGGAATCATTCGACAGCGATGCGGGCGGAAATGGAACGCAGAAAGATCAAATTGCCGCGGCTTTCGGGACAGGAACTGGCTGACCTGCTGGTCTATGTCCGGTCGCTGCAAAAGCTTCCTCTGCGTACCGGCGTTTTGCAAACTCCTGAGGCTGAGCAGGGCAAAGCATTGTTCGTATCGAAGACCTGCGCGAGTTGCCACGATCCCGCAACCGGATTCTTCTCGCTTCATCTGCGGGAGGAGACCCTTACCGATATCGCCTCCGATATGTGGAATCACGGGTTCGATATGAGTGCTCGCAAAATGGATTTTCAGCCTGGCGAAATGCGCGCCATTGCGGAGTACATATGGTCCCGGCGCCTGATCGAAAATTACGGGAAAGCGAATGTGGGGGCCAACGTTTTCGTCGCCAAAAAATGCGGCGTATGTCACGACGATCCTATGAGCGGCGCTCCTCCTTTAACCGCCCAGGGGCACTATTACACGGGTGCCACGATCGTGTCGGGGCTGACGCGGCACGGTCCCGTCATGCTGAACCAGATGCGGGACAAACACCTCGCGTGGCCGCAATTCACAACGACAGAGATGTCAGATCTGATTGGTTACCTGAACGTCAGGAGTCCGCATAGTGGCCGATAGGATTACACAGAGCGGAGCCGGTAAGCCGGTTCTGGCATTTCTTACGAGTCACTGGCTGAGCGTTATCGGGTCGTCGCTGGTAACCATCGCAGGTTGTTCGTGGTTGTTCATGCTCCCGCTGCATGCGGGTGGTCGAGTCGGAAATCCGTATCTCGGAATACTGATCTTCTTTGTAGTCCCGGTGATCTTCTTCATTGGGCTGGCCTTGATTCCTGTCGGCGCGTATCTTGCCCGGCGTCGCATTCAGGCCGGTCTGGCTACCGCTCCCGATCGCCGGGTAACTGTGCGACGGCTCGCGTATTTCTTCGGCGCGATGACGGTCGTCAACCTGATCATCGGTAGCCAGGTAACCTATCGCGCGGTCGCGCAAATGGAGAGCGATCAGTTCTGCGGCCAAAGTTGTCACGTCATGAAACCCCAGTTTCTGGCCAATCAGCGCAGCCCCCATCGGAGCGTCGGGTGCGTCGACTGCCACATCGTGCCCGGTGCGGCGGGATTCGTCGCGGCCAAAATGAACGGAACTCGGCAAATGCTCGAAGTCGTAATGAACTCCTATCCGAGGCCCGTTCCGCCCGCGTTGCAAAGCGGCAAACTTGCGTCCTCGGTGGAGACCTGCGAGACGTGTCATTCGCGCGCCATCGCAATCGGCTCGCGGCTGCGTATTCTCTCGAAGTTCAAAGACGATGAGACCAATACACCGATCCAGACCGTTCTGATGATGAATGTCGGCGGTGGACGACTCGGCGGGATCCATGGAGCCCACATGGGGCCGGGTGTAGAGATTCGCTACAAGGCGTCGGACCCACAACGCACAACCATTCCCTGGATCGAATACAGTAACAGCAAAACCAACCAGACCAGAACGTATACGGCCGCGGGCGCCAAAGATCCAGGTGGTGAGGGGTTTGTAATGGAGTGCGCCGATTGCCATAACCGCCCGGGACATTCGTTCGAGCAGCCCGATGAAGCCGTTGACAGCGCGATGGCGGCGGGACAGATTCCTGCGACGCTTCCGTTCGCACATAAGACCGGTATTGAAGTTCTCAAAGCTTCTTACGCTGATGAGCCGGATGCGATGAAGAAAATTCCCGTCGCGTTCGCGGCGTTCTATCGGCAGAAATATCCTGACGTCGCCGGCAAACAGCGCGCGGATATCGATCGGGCAGGCCAGGCACTGGTTGAACTCTACAGCCGTAACGTTTTTCCGGATCTCGGCGTGAAGTGGGGCACTTATTCGAACAACCTTGGCCATCCGGACAATGCCGGGGGGTGTTTCCGTTGCCACGATGAGAGCCACACCGCTCCCGCCACCAGCACCTCCGCGAAGAAAACCATCACGCAGGATTGCAATACCTGTCATAACCCTCTGGCAGTTGAAGAAACTTCACCCGAGGTTCTGAAGACACTGGGACTGGTAAGCAGCGCTCAGAAACCATAAGAACATCGGACCGAAAAGAGCACTGCGAATGCGAACGCGCGTTTTTTCGATAGCTTTTGCGGTCTTCTCAGCGGCCCCCGGTTTTGCGGCCGATCCTAAAGCGGGCCAGACAGTTTATGACAAATCCTGCAAATCCTGTCACGGTGCTGATGGCACCCCTAATGCCGCTATCGCCAAAATGCTGAAGGTGGAAATGCGCGATCTTAAAGCGGCCGGCGTTCAAGCCCGCAGCGACGTAGATCTTAAGAAAGTGATTGTGGATGGCGAGGGCAAAATGAAGCCGATGATATGGTCGCGTACGTCCGAACCCTGAAGAAATGACCTGCCCGGGTGAGATGTCTCAACCTGACATCTTCCACGATTCCCGCATTCGTTCCCTGGCCTGGCGAGATCTTGTACCCGTCCGGAGTCGCGAGATCGTTGCCGAACTGCTGTTGCCCACGGTGTGGCTGGCCGGGTCCTTGATCGCCGCCGGCGCCGCTCATGCACTTGATCGAAAATTCGGTTATCGATGGCCCGCGGGCTACCTCCTCGCCCTCGTCTTCTCTTTCATGTTTTTCCTCGCCGGTCTGCGCATCGTGCACAATGCTTTTCACTATGCGCTCGGACTTTCGCGCCCTTTAACCGACGGCATTCTATGGATCATGAGTGTCGTCATGCTCAGTTCACTTCACGCTGTGCGCTTCAATCACCTGAGACATCACAGGCTGATGCTCGGCGAAGCTGATGTGGAAGGTCGCAGCGCGGAAATGCCGTGGTGGCGCGCGCTGCTGTTCGGACCGGCATTTACCGTACTGCTACACACGACAGCGCTTCGGCGGGGAACCCGCCGGCTGAAAGCGACCGTGATCGCGCAGCTTTTCCTGAACGCCGGCTGGATTGCATATGTCCTGCGATTCTCAAACAGCCACGTTCTTCGGTATCACGTAATGGCCATGTCGCTCGGTCACTGCTTCACCGCTTTCTTCGCGGTCTGGACCGTTCATCATCACTGTGATCGCACTCATTATCTGGCGCGTACGCTGAGAAATCGCGTGAAGAACGCCTTAACATTCGATATGTTTCGCCACATCGAGCATCATCTTTTCCCCGCCGTGCCCACCTGTCATCTGGCGCAGTTGTCTGTGCGCCTCGACGTGGCAGCGCCGGAACTCAAACAGAAAATTGTTTTCTGAAGGTCAGGAGATCTACAAACGAAATGCAGCTTCAATTGCCCCTGTGGCTTCCCACCGCCGGACGGATTCTATTCGTCATCTATTTCATCCTGATGGGCTCAAGCCATCTTCTGAATTTCAGGGAACACTCGGCTTTGCTGAATCGAAAAGGCGTGCCCCTGCCGAAGGCGGCCACGATCCTCACGGTCGTCATGATGGTAGGCGGCGGAATTCTCGTGCTCTTCAACTGGCACGTGTGGATTGGCGCAGCGCTGCTGTTCGGCATCATTCTTCCGGCACCGTTTTTCCTGCACCATTTCTGGAACGAAAGCGAGTCCTACTCCCGCCTCAGCGAGTTTGCCCACTTCATCAAAGATTTATCGCTCGCGGGAGCGGCCCTGCTCTTACTTCCGCATGCTTGATCAGCACTGGACATAGAAGATCGCTCTTAGCGTGTTCCAGTACTGGTACTTAGCAAGGGTGCGATCTTCAGAAGTGTGATAGCATCCGTCTAAGGTTTCATGCTCAGCTGTCTGCGCTGGAGCCCAAGGAAGAATAATACTATGGTAACGGCTTCGAGCAAGTGTAGTTTTTCAGCATGGAATCAGGCGTTTCTTCGCCGAGTGGCGCCACTCTCGGTCATGGCGCTGGCATTTGTGTGGATCGGCGCCGCGCCGGCGCGAGCCGACACGGTTGTCCAATATACACTTGACGGTGTCACTTTTGCGGACGGCGGCACAGCCACTGGCACATTTTCTCTAGACTACAGCGATTACAGTGTTTTTGGCTCCAACATCCTCGTTACCGATCCCTCCAATCCAGGATCGCCGGAAATATTCTCCGACGCTACCGAGAGCAGCCAGTTTGTGTTCCCTTCCGTCGGCGGTGAATACGGCGTCGCCTTTTTCAACCCTGACAGCCCATCCTATGATGATTTGCAGTTGGCTCTTGTAAACCCGGGTATTGTGGGCCCGGTTGCTGTTCTTCCTGTGGATACGACGGGCGGGGGCAGTGAGTTCAACTACGACGCGGACGGAAGCCCCCAATCCGTGGCGGTAACTGCCGGTCAACTCGATCCGGCCCCCGAGCCAGCGTCCTTTGCTCTTCTGGGGCTTGGTCTGACGGCCTTCACAGTCATCCGGCTTCGCAAGGCCAGGTAAGCCAGGCTGCGCTCTGCATCGGCTCTCCGCGCGGGCACCGGCCCGCGCAGGAGGCCACGATTCGCGGAAACGGATGCAGATCAGTAGATGGAAAGGCGCAGTAGGAGAATGCGCTTGCTTCGGGGTTATAGCTCCCGGATCAGGAAATCCTGGCGAGTTCGCCCACTTCATCAAAGACTTATCGCTCGCGGGAGCGGCCCTCCTCTTACTTCCCCATGCCTGACTAACACAGGCACCCACAAACCACTGCCGCGCGAGGCTGCTAAACTTTGTCTTCACCCGCCCGGGTGGCGAAATCGGCAGACGCAACGGACTTAAAATCAAGCCGATGGCGTTAGCCAAGGTTGCTCATGGTTGAGCAGTGTTACTTAAGCTATTGAAAACATTATGAGGGCTCAAAGCGCGTAGCAAGCGCAAGTAAGCCTGCTAAACGCCGAGTCCCCACAAAAGTCCCCACAGTCTTCGACCCCTTTTCCCCGCCGACCGGGCGGCGCGGCCAGTTGAGATGGCACCAAACCAATATTGCTTCTATGCTATATTATGAAGGTAGCGTGGGAAGTCGAATTCACCGATGAGTTCGAGGAGTGATGGCACACCTTGTCCGAATCCGAACAGGGAAAGGTCGACGCTCGCGTCGGTCTCCTGATGGAGCGCGGCCCAAATCTGGGGTTTCCCTTCAGTTCGCAGGTGAAGACGTCGCGCTTCCCGGAAATGCGCGAGTTGCGCGCCCAGGCTGGCGGCGACCCGCTGCGGATGTTATATGCGTTCGATCCGCGCCGCAGTGCGATTCTTTTGGTCGCCGGAGACAAGACCGGCGACGACCGTTGGTACGAAACGAACGTGCCCGTGGCCGACCGGCTGTTCGAGCACCACTTAAGGACGATCGAGAAGGAGAGGACTGAACATGGCTAAGAATTTCAATGAACTGCGCGCCGGGATGTCTGGTGCCGCAAAGGCGGCCAGCGCGGTCGAGCACCTTCTTTTAGTGGAAGAGATGTCGCTTCTCCAACTGCGGAAAGCGCGCGAGTTGACCCAAACAAAGATTGCCGACGAGCTGCACATGGGACAGGGTGATGTATCGAAACTGGAACATCGTACGGACATGTACGTCAGCACGCTAGCCAGCTACCTTCAGGCCGTCGGTGCCGATCTGGAGATTCGCGCGGTGTTTCCCGATGGACGCGCGGTTAAAATTACGCAGTTTTCTGAAGAGTCGGTTTAGCCAATCAGTATTCTTCGCGCCGGGATATCCGCGTGGCGCGCGTCTATTGGAGATCGCCCACGAGTACGGGAACTCCGCGGGCGTCACATTCGATGAAAGGAGCGAGGTGAATGGCGCTATACAAGCGTGGCGGCGTGTGGTGGTTCGAGTTCGTATTCAACGGTGAGCGAATACGCGAGAGCACGAAACAGGGAAACAGACGAACGGCGGAACAGATCGAGTCGGCCCGCCGGACTCAGTTGGCAAAAGGCGAAGTGGGGATCAAGGATCGGAAACCCGTTCCGACCCTGAAAGAATTTGCGCCGCGATTCGAGCGGGCAATCGAAATGCAGTGCGGTGAGAAGCCCCGAACAGTTGAGTTCTATAAACAGAAACTTGCAACACTTCTGGCAGATGAACGCCTGGTGTGCCGTCGAATCGACAGTATCGACGAAGCGGCCATCGAGGATTACGTTCAAAGGCGGGGGAAGGTCGAATCCAGGCGCGGCGCTCCCCTCTCGGCGGGATCAATCAACCGCGAACTGGCAACGTTGCGCCGGCTGCTGCGTCTCGCCCACGAATGGAAGGAGATTCAGCGCATTCCCCGTATTCGGCTGCTACGGGGCGAGCACGCCCGCGAATCGATCATGACGCCGACCCAGGAGAAGGTGTACTTCGCTGTCTGTCCGAGTCCGCTCGGCGACGTGGCTCTGCTGCTTCTCGATACAGGACTGCGGCTCGGCGAAGCGTTGAGTCTCGAATGGGCTCAGGTGAAACTGGAACCGGCGCAGGGCGCGAAATTCGGCTATCTGACCGTCTCGTCCGGCAAAGCAAAGAGCAAGAAGTCCCGCAACGTACCGCTCAGCAAGCGAAGCGTAGCCATGCTCAGGAATCACGGGCCCGCGGCGAAGGGCTACGTATTCCACCGCGCCGACGGATCGCCGTGGCCGAACAGTCATCTCGGGCAGCAACATGCGCGAATGCGAACGCTACTCAAAATGCCTGCGGACTTCGTGCTGCATTCGTTGCGGCACACCTTCGGAACGCGGCTCGGAGAGTCCGGGGCGGATGCGTTCACTATAATGCGACTAATGGGGCATTCGACGGTAACGGTTTCTCAGCGGTACGTTCATCCGTCACCGGAAGCGCTTGAATTAGCGTATGAACGGATGACGGCGATGAACTTGCGCCGACTCCCCACAAATTCCCCCACAGTGACCGGGGGCGATGTAGCTGTAGCTTCGTAAGTTGTTTTTTATCAACGTGCCCGGGTGGCGAAATCGGCAGACGCAACGGACTTAAAATCCGTTTTCCGGCAACGGGAGTGCGGGTTCAATTCCCGCCCCGGGCACCATCCCTCTCAAGCCGCTATATAATGGCGCGGTATGTTCTTCCCACCCGGATTCGATAAAGTGATCGCCACCGAAGCGGCCAGCCTGGTTCTCCAGGCCTACGCCCAATACTCTGCCTTCAAGGTCAGCCAGGCCTGGGCGCTGCAGGGCAACTACCAGAATCTCGGAATGCTCGAAGCGCGGCCTGACGACCTCTCGCTAAAGGGCGAGCCATTTGGATTCGTGGCCCTCAATATCGCCACCGGGAACGTCTTCGTAACTTTCCGCGGCACCGAGTCCATCTTCGACTGGATGGCCGATCTCTCCATCGCCCAGGTTCCGCATGCCTGGGGCAAAGTAGCCAAGGGCTTTGAATTTGTCTACCAGCAGTGTTCGGGCAGCGTCATAACTGCAGTGGCCCGTGCCCCGGGCGCGACGGTGTTCGTCACTGGCCACAGCCTCGGCGCGGCTCTGGCCGTGCTCGCATCTGCCGATCTTGCTAATGCCGCAGGTATTACTCCGCAGCTTTACAGCTTCGCCAACCCGCGCACCGGAGATCCCGATTTCGCCGCTAAGTTCAATCAGAATGTTCCGGTACACTGGCGAATCGCCAACACGGAAGATATCGTCACCACCGTGTGGCTCGCCACCGGCCGCATCGATGCCGCCGGTTCCACTGAGCACTCCGCCGTTGGTATTGTCCTCGAACGAATATCCGGCCTCGAATTTCAGCACGTGGGAGACGCTGTGCCCTTTACCGTGCAGCGCGGCTCAATCGTCCAGAATCACGATATGGCCATGTACCGCGACACCATCTCCGCAGCGTGAACTTGTTCTTTTCCCGCTCCTGACGCGGCGTGGTTTTCTCAAAGTCGGAGCCGCCTCCCCCCTGGAATCGCATCGAGTCGCCCTCCGACGGTTACAGTTTTGGTGACAGTACGGCAACGGGAGTGCGTGTTCAATTCCCGCCGCGGGCACCCATCCGCATCAACTAAAGATCTTTGCGTGAGATCTTCAGCTTCCGCATTATGGCGTTCAATGTCGTGCGTGGCACGCCGAGGCGGGTAGCGGCAGTGCTGATCACGCCGCCGGTCTCCCGAAGAACGCGGATGATATGTGCGCGTTCGACTTCCGCCAGCGTGCCGCCGGGAAGGGGAGCAGCCGCCGGTTCAGGGAGTTCCGCGGAAGCCTGCAGGTACCGAGGGAGGTCCTGCGCATCGACCATCTCGCCGGTGGTCATCATTGCCGCATGTCCAATAACGTTCTCCAGCTCCCGCACATTGCCCGGCCACGAATGCTGCGAAAGCCGGATCTGCGCCCGATGCGTTATTCCGCGTATCTCTTTTTTATATTGCGCGGCGAAGCGGGCAATGAAATGCCTTTGGAGCAGGCGAAGATCCTCTTTGCGCCCGGCCAGCCGCGGCGATTGAATCTCCACCATGGAGAGACGGTAGTAGAGATCCTCCCGAAATCGCTTCTCGGCGACGGCGGCCCGCAGGTCGTGATTCGTCGCGGCAACAACACGAACGTCGACCTTGCGGACGCTCAGCGCACCCACTCGCTGCACTTCCTGATTCTGGAGCACGCGCAGCAGCTTCGCCTGAGTGCCGAGCGGCATGTCTCCAATCTCATCCAGAAACAGCGTGCCTCCGTGGGCGTGCTCGAACAAGCCGGGTTTGTCGTATGTGGCCCCGGTGAACGAGCCTTTGGCGTGGCCAAACAACTCGCTCTCGAACAGCGTTTCCACAATGGCCGAGCAGTTGAGTACGACATAGCGGCCGGAAGCCACCGGGCTGAGCCTGTGGAGCGCCTGGGCGACCAGGTCTTTTCCGGTTCCGGTCTCCCCCGTAATCAGCAGTACCCGATAGTGCGGGGCCACGCGCCGGATACGCCAGAACATTTCCCACATCTGCGGGCTGCGGCCGACGATTCCTTCGAACTCCGAGTGGGTTTGCAACTCGTCTTCCAGCTGCAGAGAACGCTGCCGCTTCCTGACTTCATCGAGCAGCCGCGTAATCCGCTCCCGCAACGGGCCAATCGAGACCGGCTTGTTCAGGTAATCGCTTGCTCCCTTCCTGACCGCCTCAACGGCGGATTCCGTGGAATACTGCGCCGACATGAGGATCACCTCCGTGGTGGGATCGACCTCCATGATCCGTTCCAGCACTTCCATCCCGGACATGCGCGGCATTACCAGATCGGTGAGCACAATCTGCGGACGCCGGATGCGAAACAGCTCCAGTCCCTCTTCTGGGCTGGACGCAGTCAGAATTTCAAGGCCGGGCTGTGCCACCGCGTTCAACACGACTTCCACACTGCCCGGATTGTCGTCGATGACGAGCAGAGAGACCTCGGACTTAAGGGCAGACAATTTATGGGCGGGCGACATCAGCCTCGAACACCGAATAACCGCATTGTCCCGGAGAAATCATAGGGAATGCTCAAGCGGAACAGTAAACGTGAAGCAGGCTCCGTTGCCTGGCTCGCTCCTGACCCGGATGCTCCCGCCATGTTGCTCCACGAGTCGCTTCGTGATAGCAAGACCAAGTCCGGTTCCTTCGTGTCCGCCCTGAATGCCGGCGCGCACTTGATAGAACCTGTCGAAGACGGCTTGCTGTCGATCTTCGGGAATGCCGATCCCCGTGTCCGAAATGGAAATCTCGGCAAAGGCGCCGCAAAGCACAGCCCCGACGCGGATTCTTCCGCCGTCCGGAGTAAATTTGATGGCGTTCGTCAGCAGGTTGAGCAGAATCTGTTTGAAGCGGAGCCGATCCGCGAAGATGCGGCTGGGAATCGAAACATCGGTTTCAATCTCCAGGGACTTCGCGGCTGCGCGAGGCCGGACGGAAGTCAGCGCGTCGTTTACAACCGCATCGAGAGGGAACGGCTGTTGCTGCAGTTCGAGCCGGCCCGCTTCGATTTTGCTCAGATCCAGAAGGTCGTTGATGAGGCTGAGGAGATCCAGCCCGTCCTTATGGATATAACCGACGAAATGCTTCTGCTTCTCGTTCAGCGCCCCGTCTGTCTGCTCAGCCAGCAGCTCGGCAAACGCAATAATGGTATGGAGCGGCGAGCGCAACTCGTGGCTCATGTTCGCCAGAAACTCCGTCTTGAGGCGATTGGCTTGCTCGGCTTCCCCATTGCGGAGTTCTAACTCGCGGATGTACTTTTCCTGGACAGTGAGGATCTCATCTTCCATCTGGATCCGCGCCGTGATGTCGCGGACGATGGCGGTAATACGAAATTCAGTGGTCGACTTCACCGGGCTGAGACTGATCTCAACCGGGAAATGGGAACCATCCTTGCGGCGAGCCTCCAGCCTGAGGCCGGAGCCCATCGGGCGCGTTACCGGCTGCCTGAGATACTGCGCGCGATGCCGCTTGTGCGCGTCGCGGAGTGCTTCGGGCATCAGCGTCTCGATCGTTTGACCGAGTAACTCTTCGCGCGTGTAGCCGAAAAGTCGCTCAACCATGCCGTTGAGAAGCATGATTCGGCCTTCGCCATCAAGCTCAAGGATCCCGTCGGGAGCGCTCTCAAGAAGCTCTCCGAGACGGCGTTCGGAATCGCTGACCGCTTTAAGGCTATGCTGTGGCATCGGGCCTTCTATGCGCCAGCCGAACGTGCTCCTGCCGGTGCGACTACGTCCGTCGTGTCCTTCAAGCCATGATCCCCCAGGGTTTCCCGATCCGCCCAACTAGGCTAACGCGGGGAGGTCCAGGGGTACTACTGGCAAAACTACTGGGCCTTTAGATACGACATGTTCCAGTTGCGTGACATGCCTTTGGACGGATCGTCACCGCGATGACCCGGCAGGAAGAGCTTTTGTTACGGGCCGCTGAGGCTTAACCGTTCGCTTACGTGACCAGCCGATGCCTCGCGGCATACCGGCTGAGCTCAGCCACCGTACGGAGACCAAGTTCATCCATGATCCGGTACTTGTGAAATTCCACGGTACGGGGAGAGAGGTGCAGCTTGACCGCGATCTCCTTGACCTGGCACCCCTCCGCCAGCAACTGCAACACCTCGCGCTGGCGCGACGTCAGCTTGTCCAGGGGGCTCCGCCAGCTATTGGAGCGAGCCGAAAGCCCTTGCTTCACCGATTCCGCGATGGATTTTGTTACGTACGTCCGTCCCTTCGCCGCCTCTCGAATCGCCATAACCAGTTCGCTACCTGCCGAACTCTTCAACACATAACCGGTGGCCCCGGCAGCCAGTGCTTCGGTCGCGAAGGTGACATCGGGGTGCATGGTGAGAAAAATGATCTTCACGTCGGTGTTGGTCTTACGGATTTGCCGGGCGGCATCGATACCGTTGAGCAGAGGCATCGTAATGTCGGCAATGATGATATCGGGCTGAATCTCGTTGGCTACACGCAACAGGGAACGTCCGTCTTTGACAACGCCTGCAATCTCGAGGTCGGGTTGATCCAGAACACGGCGCAAACCTTCGACGACGATGTCGTGGTCATCGGCCAGCAGCAGTCTCCAGCGTTTCATTTTCCTTTCCTTTTTAAAGCAACTCGCGCAACTCGCGCAACACGGGCCGCGTCCGTGCCCTCCGCGCTTACGAGCGGAACGAAGACTTCGACTGTTGTGCCTTGGCCCGGTTGTGACTGAATCGTGAATTTACCGTTGATCAACCGCGCCCGCTCTTCCATGCTGATCAGGCCAAGTCCTCCCTTGCCCTTGACCTCGTTCAGATCGAAGCCGTCGCCTGTATCTTCAACCCGAAGTGTGACGCCATCTTTGTTCCCTGAGAGCACAACCCTCACTCGCGCGGCATCGGCATGTTTGGCAATATTGCGGAGGCTTTCCTGAGCCACGCGATAGAGGCACAGGGAAATGTCTTCCGGCAGAGGAACCGGTACACTCCGGGATTCGACTTCGCACGGAATGGCCGTCTGCACCGAGAAGGCCGCGCATTCCTCCTTCAGTGCGGCTTCGAGGCCGAGCTCATCGAGTATGGCCGGATGGAGCCGCCGGGACAAGGCATGAACGTCTGTCGCCATGATGTTGATCCGGGAGCTGAGAGCGAGTACGCGCTCGGAGAGCGACTTCGCAGGGTTGGGGGATGGTTGGAGGAGCGTCGAGACCCCCATACCTAACGCCGCAAGCTGCTGGCTGAGATCGTCGTGCAACTCCCGCGCCAGTTCCTTGTTACCGGCTTCCTGGAGTCCAAGAAGGCGCGCAGTCAGGGCTTGCAGTTCCTGTTGGTACTGAAGCAGTATCGCTTCGTTCTTCTTACGGCCCGTGATATCGGAAACAAAACTAACAGCGAGCAAGCCGGCCTTCGTCTTGAAGTAACTCAAGCCGATCTCGACCGCAAATTCCGACCCGTCGCTACGCAATGCATAGGTGTCGAGGCCGGGTCCCATGGGGCGCATGCGCGGCTCCAGAAAGTAGCCTGCTATATGTCCGGCGTGCTGATCCCGGAAGCGTTCCGGGATCAGCATCGCGACCGACTGGCCGATCAGCGCTCTGCGCTTGTAGCCGAACATGGCCTCAGCCGCCGCGTTCACGAACACAATCCGGCCCTTAGTGTTCTGCGCCAGAACCGCGTCGGGCACGGTTTCGAGCAGTGTACGAACAGCGGCGGCGCTGTCCCGCATCTGTTCCTGCGCTTCTTCGCGCGCTGTGACATCCACGCCCGTCCGAACCACGTAGTCTACCGTTCCGCCTTCCTTCACGGCGACTGAATTGGACCAGGCGATCAACCGGCGCTGGCCTTGTTTCGACAGCAGATGGGTCTCTCCGTAGTGCTTCCCGCCCGCGATCTCTTCCTCGAAGCCGCGCTTCACCTGAGCACGTTCTTCCGGGACCGGCAGAAAATCCCAAAGCGGTTTTCCTCGCACTTCTTCGAGCGAATACCCTGTGAGTTCCTGAGCGGCGCTATTGAACTGCAGGACGCGTCCTTCGCGGTCTAAAACGACCACCAGGAGTTCCGTGGCCGCGTCCAGAATTGCCGCAATAAGCTTTTGTTCCCGTTGCGACGTCTCCCGGCTCTGCCGCAGATCGTTGACATCCACGAACGCCATCAGGACCCCATCGGTCTTGCGCTCCGCCGTCAGGAACGGATGAATGCGGACCGAGTACCAGCGTCCGTCTTCGGCCTGGACTTCACGCCATACATCGCCCAATCCCCTGATGACCTTCACGATCGAATCATCCAGGTCCGGAAAGTGGACGCCGATACGGATATGGCCGATCGGGCGGCCAATGTCGCCTGGAAGCAGGCGAAGCATCTTCTCCGCCGAAGGAGTAAAGCGGCGAATGCGCCGGTCTCCTCCCAGAATGACAATCGGAATTTCTATGTCATTGAGCACGTTACTCAGCTCGTCGCTGAGGAAGGCCAATTCCGTGTTTCGCTTCTGCAGTTGCTCGTTCAAAGTGACCAGCTCTTCATTGGTGGACTGGAGCTCTTCTTTGGCCGTCTCGAGCTCCTCGTTCGTGCTGTGAAGCTCCTCCATGCTGGATTGGGCTTCTTCGTTGGCCGCCTTCAACTCTTCGTTGGTGGTTTCATGCTCCTGGATGACGGCCTGCAGATAGTCGCGCGTCCGGGTGAGATCGTCCTTCACCTCGGCCAGTTCCTGATCGTGGCTTTCCTGCAGCAGGCGGCCCGCCGGTTTCGTTCGCCGTTCAGCGGGACGCCCCGTGGGATGAACGGCATCCTCGAACAGAATAAGAAAGTACCGGTCGCCCGGTCTGCGCGCCGGGAGGGGCCGGACTTCAAGATCGACAAGATGAACATCCCCGTTTTGCTTCACGCGAATGGCTTCTTTCTTGACGCTTGCTCCCGTCTTGCGGGCCTTATTGATGGCCCCCCGCAGTTCAATAACGAGTTCTTCCCGAAGCATCCTGAGAAGCTGGAACGTTGCCTTTCCCGGAACGGGCCGCAGATACGGGCTCGTGTCCCCTCGAAAGTGCAGGATCTGAAGGTCGTTGTTCACCACGAGCCCGGCATGCCGGGAGCGTTCCCATATGATGCGGTCCGCCTCTTTCTCCAGATCGAAGCCGGGGGCCTCCTCGACGCGGTGCTTTTCGGGGTGGGCCGGCTTTCCCAGCGGCACGGGCCCGGCTTCCCACGCAGGGGTGGGAGCAACTTTGGCGAAGAACTTATTCTTTCGATCCGCCGTCTTGAGATCCGGAAATTCTCTCAGCGTTTCCGACTTCCCGAGAATCAGGAATCCGCCGTCTCGTAACGCATAGCGGAACGACGCAAGAATTCTCTTCTGCAGAACCGGCTCGAGGTAGATCAGGACGTTACGGCAACTGATCAGATCCATGCGGGAAAAGGGAGGATCCTTGGCCAGGTCGTGCCGCGCAAAGATGCAGAGTTCGCGGATTCCGGACTTGATCTGGTAATTCCCGTTCACTGCGGTAAAGAACCGCCGCACGCGCTCCCGCGATACTTTCTTCAGTGCGTCTTTGGGGTAAACGCCGGCGCGCGCCCGATCGACGGCCTGTTCGCTGATATCGCTGGCGAAGATCTGAATCGCCGTGGTTACCGCCTGATCTTTCAGCTTCTCAAACAGGCAAATGGCGATGGAATAGGCCTCCTCGCCGGTCGAGCAGCCAGGCACCCAGATGCGAAGCGGCTCGCCCGACGGTTTCCGCGCCAGGATTTGCGGAAGAATCTTATTTCGCAGGGCATGAAAAACTTCGGGGTCGCGAAAGAAGCTTGTGACGTGAATCAGAAGATCCCGGTAAAGGTCGTCCAGCTCTTCGCGGTTGCCCTGGAGGTGCTTCAGGTATTCGCTGAGTCCCTCGATCTTTTTCAATGCCATCCGGCGGGCTATCCGTCGGCTGAGCGTGGATTTCTTGTAGAACGTGAAGTCGACTCCCAGTGCCTCTCTGAGCAGCTTGAAAAGTCGCAGCCAATCCTCGTCCCAGGCCGGAACCAGCGGAGCGTCATTGTCCAGATTAGGGAAGCCCGAAGGAGGATGGCGCGCGATCTGCGAGAGCTCCCTGGCGATGCGCTCCGGAGACAGCACGAAATCGACGCATCCGGCCAAAAGCGCGCTCTTCGGCATCCCGTCGAATCTGGCCGATTTGGGTTCCTGGGCGAAAGTGATTCCACCGCCGGCTCTGATCGCTTTGAGTCCCTGCGTTCCGTCCGAAGCTGTTCCGGACAAAACGACGCCGATGGCCCGGTGCCCGTTAGCCTCGGCCAGCGTGCGGAAGAAATGGTCGATCGGCAGGTGGTGTCCGGCGGTGGCCTTGCGACTTGAAGTCCGCAGCATTCCGTCCGCGAGGCTCAGGTCGGCGTTTGCGCGAATCACATAGACATGGTTGGGCTCGACGCGCGTGCCCTGCCGGACTTCGGTCACCGGCATCTCCGTTATCTTCGAAAGCAGCTCGGTGAGCATGCTCTCGTGCTCGGCCTCCAGGTGCTGGATCAGGACAAAGGCCATCCCGGTGTCCAGCGGCAAAGCTGTCAGGAGTTCAGTGAAAGCCTCCAATCCGCCCGCCGACGCTCCGACACCCACTATCGGGAACGTCCCCTCGTCAGTGTGAGCGCGTTGAATGTTCCCCGGCGCCACGGGGATGCCGCCCGCCGCGCGAGCTTTTGCAGCCGGTCGCTTAGCAGGTTTCCGGGAAGCCGTTTTCATTGCATGCGCACGCGGACGTTCACCGAGGTTATCACGCAGTCGGGGCGAGCTCACGCACTGTCGGCACCGGAGCCTGTACCGTTTTGACGGTGCGCAGGCCGCAAGTCTGATGGCAAGGCGGAGCTTTTGATACGCGCCGGCTACCCCTGTGGTTCCGGCCCCACTTGTTTAACGTCCGTGATCCTCCCCAAAGGAACTGACCCTATAGTGGTTGCGAAAGTTGCCATGGTCGCCGTATTCCCAAACGTCCCCTGTGTTGGCATTGAAGAACGCGTGGTTGCCCCCGCTATATGAAAATTGAATACCGGCGTAGGGTCCCTGCGCCATGACGGCCTGGGGTTGAAAGATTGGTTTCATTGCGAACACCGCAAGAAACAGAGCGATGAGCGTGAGGATCGTCTTTGTGTAAAGGTCAATGCGCATGTGAGCGCCTCCAATTTGTTCTCTGCGGATCGCGGATCGCCGGACAGTGCAGCATTTTATAGGCCGACAGCTCCGAATCGTTGTAAGGCCATATATTCCAGCGTCCTGTGCCCCTTACCGGCTGAACGCGGATGGGAAACCGACCGCAGGGAGTCACCTGGCCGATTCCCTGACGTCCGCCGCGTTGCGCGTACCGACATCGTGATTGTTGCCCTCGCTGCCATCCCAACACACGATTGAGTGGTACGCCAGGTGCTCTGAGGGATTGTGTGTCGGATTCAAAATTGGTGTCGGATTCAAATTCTGAAGGAGTCTTGCTTATGAGCACCTTAACGTCGCTGATCGATGCGAAAACTTCCCGGCTGGTGGAGCAGGTGGATGACCTTGGCCGCGAGACCGCCGAGAGCCTTCACGGGGCAGCGTCCTCGATTCGCAAGGGTTCGAAAGCGATCGAAGACCTCGCGGAAAACACCGCGGACAAACTCGACGGGGCTGGATCGTACGTCGAGAAACATAACGTCAAACGGACGATCGGCGAATCCCGGCAACTGGTTCGGCGATATCCGGCCGAGTCGCTTGTGGTCGCAGCTGGGGTGGGCTTTCTCACCGGCTTCGCCATTCGGCGACTGATGCACGTGTGCAATAAGTCCGCGGCGTAACGCGCTCGACGCACTGATTCCATTTACGATTCGCCGTCAGAGCAAAGCCAGCGCAGCCTGACCGCATATGGTCATTCGCGCCAGAGGAGGCTGTTGTGAAAATAACGGGACTTATCCTCATTGTGCTCGGTCTGTTCGGTCTTGCATGGGGTGGGTTTACATACACGACCCGGGAAAAGGTCGTCGACATCGGGCCAATTCACGCTACTCGGGACGAGACCCATCATGTGCCCTTGCCTCCGGTCGCGGGCGCATTGGCGCTGGTTGGCGGCGTTGTCCTCCTGCTGGCGGGGAAAAGCTCATAACTTGCCCGGCAGTTCAGGCTGATGGAAGCCGATTTGCCAGTCTCACGGCGACGGAGGTTTTTATGCTGGTGAAAGATCTGATGACGAAAAAGGTGAGTTCCTGCCGTCCGGAAAACAACCTGGCGGAGTTAGCGGAAGTGATGTGGAACCAGCGATGCGCGGCGCTGCCGGTTCTGGATGGCGCGGGAAGAGTGACCGGAATTATTACGGATCGGGATATTTGTATTGCGCTGGGGACGAGAAACGTCAGGGCTTCGGACGTACTGGCAGAAGATGTTTCACCTCCCAGTTACTTTGTCTGTCATCCCGACGACGATGTGCGGGACGCTTTGAGAACGATGGCTACACAGGAAGTCGATCGGTTACCGGTCGTGGATGAATCCGGTCTGCTGGTCGGGATTCTTTCCATTCATGACGTCGTCTTTCGAGCAGGCGGGGGCAGTTCGGATCTCAGTGACTGTGAAATCATCAGGACCATGCGGGCTATGTGGGAAGAGCGCGTCCACGAGCCACATGGCGGCAATCCGGATAGAGGCACTTTGCGATCGGATATCAGACCGCCCATGAACTACGAGGGGTCCTCTCCCGATTCAGCGCACGGTACGCATCGCTCACGATCTGGCTACGGCGCAGCAGCTTAACGAGCCCTGAAGGAACAGGAAGCCGGCATACACGATCGCGGACCTCGACGGACTCGAACTCGCTCAGCGCGCTCTCAAGCTGCGGCCGGACCTGAAAGTCATGTTATGTCCGGGGACCCAGAGAATGTGGTCTTGAAAGAGGGTGGCCAGGGGGGAAGCGGGTCTTTGCAAAAACTCTTACACCGGTTGGACTCGCGGAGAAAGTGCGTGAAGCCCTGCACCCCGGGCAACCATAGGCAGGGCGGCTATCGATTCCGCGATCAGCGCTCGCGCGCGTGGGATCGCAATTCCTCTACGGCGCGAAACCAATCTTCGTCAGGTGATCCTGTTTTCCATGCTGCTCGCCGACACGATGGGCATGTGAGGCGCCCTCGTGTAATTCGTCGGCACGCTGGTGGTTCTCGTAATGCGATCCGTTGTTATAGCGTTTGGACATAGTTCAAAGAGCCTCCATGCGCCCGGACTTGTTGTGGGCTTCCTTTGCAAGTTTGTAAGCGTGATCCGAGTATTCGAGAGCTCGTTGCGCATGCCAGCTGACCTGCGTGTCATCCCCTTTTTCATTGTGTTCAGCGGCGGTGCGATGGGCCTCGGCTGCAAGTTCATGCTCCTCGGCGGCTCTCAGGTGCGCCTCGTGCGTGGCTTTCTCGTGTGGGTCGGGCATAAAGTCCCTTTCTGGAAGCGTATTCACACTCCCTTTTTTGTTTTTTCAGAATTGTCGTGAGCGATCCAGTTAAGGCGCATCGCCACCCACCCTCGGGATGGAGGGCAATGCGCCGTTCTTGCCTGTGGCCGTTCTGTTGGACTGTGAATGACCTGTGCCTTTCAATTGCGTTGGGCCGAATCCCGATGCAGCGCCCCTTCAAACTTTCCCGCGGCCGCCGGAGTCTTGAAGTCGCCAGTCAGAATCTCACGATTGGTTGCGTCGCGAGCATAAAGTTCCCGGTTGGCTTCCTCATCCTGACGAAGCGTCGCACCTTCCAGCGAGATGCCGGCAAACAATCCGCGCGAGCGGGAATACGACAGCATTTCCGCGTTCAGTTGCGCGTCCGTCTGAGCGGTTGCGTTACGGCCAAGCGGGCCTGCTGCCGCCGATGCTTCTCCACCGATGGTGAACTTATCGGATAAGAGGTGCCTCATGCCGCCATCGTTCATGACGAGCAACACAACATCCGTCTCCGAAGCGCCAATCTGAAACCCGACACTTCCCCCTTCAACCCGCATCGCGGCCGGGGCGCTCCAGCCCGAGCCACCTGACCGGCGGCATACCGCGAACCCGCGGCCATACTTCGCGCCGAAGATAAATCCGGCTTTTTTCATGCCCGGCACGACAACGACGCATTTCGCCTTATTGAGCAGATCCTGAGGGATACCTTTGTCGGAAGCCCTCATCATGTCTCTCAGGGTGTCGGCCGAAGCATCCAGCCTGTCGTCAACTTTGATTTCCCTGTCGGCCGCGAAAGCGGCGGTGCTGATGGAACCGGCAATTGCCAAAATGGCTACCAGTGTTTTTCGCATATCGGTTTCTCCTTCTCCAGTCGAACGAGGTTCCTGCAGCGGACCTTCGGGCGACCATCCTCGTGGCTGCACGCGCTATGCCAGTATTCATTGCGATATATGCGAAATTTCAAAGGGCTCGTCGCCACGCGAGGTAACGCAATGCGTGCTTTGACGCAATGGCGACGACCAGGCCGGTTAAAAAGTCGCTTTCGATGTAATCATTTCTGGCGGCGTGGATTGGCATGGTTCGTGCGAATAATAGCCGTTGAGAGGAACGTCATGCGTATTCGGTTCATTCGTTCGTTGTTAGTGGCAGGAGGGTTGTTATTGGCGTCGACGGCGTCTTTCGCGCAAGTTGGAGTGGCCGTCGCCATTGCGCCTCCTGAGTTGCCTGTCTACGAGCAGCCTGTTTGCCCCGGCGACGGCTATATCTGGACGCCAGGTTATTGGGCCTGGGATGGTGACTATTACTGGGTACCGGGCACGTGGGTCATGGCCCCGGAACCCGGCTACCTCTGGACTCCGGGCTATTGGGGTTGGGGCGGCAACGGATTTTTTTTCAATGACGGCTACTGGGGCCTGTCGGTCGGTTTCTATGGCGGAATCGACTATGGCTTCGGATACTTCGGTAATGGCTATGAAGGCGGACGCTGGGAGAACGGGCATTTCTTCTACAACACGGCGATGAATCGTATCGACGGCAACGCCATCCACAACGTTTACAACACAAAGGGGAACGAGAACGTGAACCGCGTCAGCTACAACGGCGGTACCGGCGGGATTAACGCTCGCGCCACGGCTCAGGAAGAGGCCGCTGCCCGCGATAAACGCAGCGGGCCTGTGTCCGCTCAGACTCAGCATGCCTATGCTGCCCACAATAATCCCCAACAACGGTTTTCCGCGAACCGCGGCGCGCCGCCGGTAACCGCGACTGCTCGCCCCAATCTTGCAGCCCATCCCAATGACCTGCCGCCCGTCGATCGCCCCGCTTCTCCTAAGACGGGGAACGCGAAGCTGGACCAGAAATACCAGAAGGAGCAGGCAAAGACGGTCGCGAAGCAGAACCAGGATCGGCAAAAACTCCAGCAGAAGCAGGACAGCGAACATCGGCAACTGGCGAAACAGAATGCCGCCCCGGAGAGAATGCAGCAAGTGGAGCGGCAGCACCAGCAACAGACGCAGCAAATGAATCAAGGGCACACGCAGCAGATGCAGCAGATGCAGCAAAGACAGTCATCCGGCGGCGGATCTCGTGGCGGCGGGCGTCGGTAATCGGCGCTATCCGCCGATCATCACCGTAAAGCATCCCGCTGCGATGCTTCCGCCCTGAGCGGTCGCGTCGCCGATCCGCGCAGCCGGCAGTCCGCCAATCATCACCGTTGCCGAACCCTCAACCAGTGAATCGGGCGGCCCCACGCACACACAAGCATCACCCACCACCGCCGCCGGAAGTCTTCCAATCAGGACCGTCGTCGTTGTCGCTGGTTATTCTGAGGCTCTGGCTCACCACAACACCCTCGAAGATGGTGGCCTCCGTTCCTCCATAGCCCGCCCTGATTCCAATCTTCGCCCCTGGCGCGAACACGTCGCCGCTGCTAACCGGAAACGTCTGGTCAGGCAGGCTTCCATCGAACACCACAATCTCCGCTGACAAGACCTTGTTCGTTGCGCATTCTGTGGTTACGGAGACGATCTGAATCGTGTCGCCAATGGCGCTTCCCGCGCTGGTAATCTTCAGCGATACGAGACTGCCGGGACTGCCTCCGGAGCTAACGCTTGAACTCACCTCCGGATGGTGGCGTATCCGCACAATAAAAAAAGCGGGTGGTGCAGCCCCGAAGCTGCGCCACCCGTCTCTCACCCAAATATTCTGCCTGAATGATTATTTAGCGGGCACGGTGAGAATAGTCGTACTGCTCGAGGCGTCTGGGCTCGTCGCGCCTGCCGATGAGATGGGCTGCCCGATTACATCGCCGCTCACCACCATCTCCACGCGCCGGTTTTGCTGTCTTCCGGCTGCGTTATCGTTCGACGCTACAGGCCCGTCTTTACCCTTGCCAATGGCCGTAATGTTGGCCCCATTGATTCCATTCGCTGTCAGATAATCGCGGACCGAATCAGCGCGTTTCTGCGAAAGCTTCAGATTATAATCGTCGCTGCCTACGCTATCCGTGTGACCTTCCACCGAGAGTGCCAGCGACGGGTACGCCAAGAGGATTCCCGACATCTTCGCCAGCTTTTCTTTCGCACCCGGCTTCAGCGTCGCCTGATTGAAATCGAATAATACGTCCGACATATTCACGATCAAGCCGCGCGCCGTGTCACGAGTCTGCAGAATCAGGTTGAGCTGATCGCGCAATCTTGCACGCAAAGCCTGTGCATCCTGTTCCAGCTTCGCGCTATCCGCCTCGGCCCTGGCTCGCTGTGCGTCTGCCGCGGCTTTGGCTTCCGCCAGCCGCTGCTGCTCAGCCAACGCTGCCTGCCGCGCCGCTTCCGCCTGCTGCTGTGCATCGAGAGCAGTCGCCGTTGCGATCTGTGCTTCGTTCTTCGCACGCTCCGCCGCCGCCCGATCCGCATCCGCCTGCGCTCTCTTGCGCGCTTCATCCGAGGCTCTCGCCTGGGCTTCCGCTTCACGCCGAGCCGATTCGTCCCGCGTCGCCTGCTCCGCCTCGTCGCGCTCTTTCGTTATCGTGATTCGCCGCGCGTCCTCCGCCATCTGCGTGGCTTCTCGGGCGTCGGTGACCATTTCCTTCGTGTTCTTGCTGCGGTAATAGCCTTCCGCGTTCTGCATGTCGACGGAAATTTTCTGCATCGTGTCCGCCGCATAACGGTCCGCGCCCTGTGCCTTCGCAATAGCGATTGCCTCGCGCGCTTCCCGCAGTTCCAGCGGAATAGCCAGATCGGCCGTCAACGGAGTCAGCGTCGCGGGTGCAATGTTCAGCGTGTATTCACCGCGTTTCAGCAGCTCATACTTGGCGTCGATGTGCTCCAGCGTTCCCGCCGTGTCTTTGCGCAGGAAGTTCTCCATCACAACCACATCCGATGGCTGGCTCACCGTGAAATACGGTTCCGCCGTCACGACCATGCCGAACGTCTGCAAGTCTGTAGTCGCATACAACCCCGCCGATTTGTCGTTCGGATTCTTGAGAGTTACTTCACCCAGCCGCTCCGCGCGGCCCTCCGGTGTAATCGCCCACAACACCAACGTCAGATATTCCGGTCCGAACTGCGCCGGGTTAGAAAGATGATCGAAGTGGAGCGAGATACGAGTCGCCCCGGTGTTCGGAGTAACCTCCGCTTCACCGCGGGCCTCCGGCATCAACGCGGTTCCACGAAAATCGATCTTCGTCATTCCTGTTCGGTTGTGATAATTAACGGCACTCACTGTTCGCGACGTCACGTCAACGCGAAATATGGGAACCGAACCGTTCTGCACGGGTGCAGCACCCGTCTGCACGGGATTAGGAACCTGCGCCGCGAGCGCGGACGCAATCATCAAAGTTATGGCTGCTGATTTCATACGCGAAACGTTCTCCACGGCACGCTTGAGGCAATCTGCGCGCCATTGTGGTCGCTCGTTCGCTCGGTTATGTATGATTCAACAGGTTTCCCGCGTTATCGATTTAAGCTCGGCTAATTTGAGCCTTGCAGCGCCGCTGTCGATCGATTCCGCCGCCCGTTCCGCAGCTCCCCGGTAATCGGCCGCAGCCCCCGCCGCCATCAGCCCGAGCGCGGCGTTCATTACAACTATGTCCCGCTGTGGCCCCGGTTCCCCACTCAGCACTGCCTCGGCGATCGCGCGATTGTCCTCCGCGTCGCCGCCCGCAATACTCCCCACCGCATGCCGCGCCAATCCGAAATCGCCCGGTACCACTTCAAGCTTTTCCACCCGCCCCGCTTCTACCGAGAACACAGTCGACGGCCCCGTCACCGTCAATTCGCCCAGGCCATCTGATCCGTGCACCACGAACGCGCGCCTCGTACCCAGCCTCGCCAGCGCGCCCGCGATCTTCTCCGCCGCGGCGTCCGACCATGTCCCGACCACTTGAAATTCAGCGCCCGCCGGGTTCGTCAGCGGACCCAGGTAATTAAAGAAGGTCCGGAATTTCAACTCAAGTCTTACCGGCTGCGCATGTCGTGTCGCTGCATGAAACGAAGGCGCAAACAAAAATCCGATTCCGATCTCCTCAATCGCCCGCGCCACCGTCTCCGGCGCCACGCGCGTCGCAACGCCCAGCGCTTCCAGCACATCCGCACTCCCGCACTTGCTCGTGATCGAGCGGTTCCCGTGCTTGGCCACGCGCACACCCGCGCCTGCCACCACAAACGCCGCAATCGTCGAAATGTTGAATGACGAAACGCCCGTGCCCCCGGTCCCGCAGGTGTCGAGCAGAGGCCGCGCGCGCTCCTGAATCTTCAACGGCAGTGCCGCCGCCCGCATCGCCCGCGCGAATCCGGTCAACTCCTCCACCGTCTCGCCTTTAATGCGCAGCGCAGTGAGAAACGAGGCCATCAAAACAGTGCTTGACTCGCCCGCCAGTACGGCGCGCATCGCCTCCTCTGCCTGTGCCTCGTTGAGCGATTGTCCGTCCACCACGCAGTGGAGTAAATCGAGGGTCATGATAAAGTTGAAAAGTTTAAACCGCGCCTGATTAATGCTTCACGGGCCTGCGCGCGGGGCAAATTCAAGCATAGCCGTTAGGGAGCGCTGGGTTCTTGAGCCCGCTCGAAATCTGACTTCTTAATCCGATAAAGATAGCAGCCGTTCAAACATGAAAATTCACGAGTATCAGGCCAAGTCAATCCTGGCGAAATACAACGTCCCTGTGCCTCGCGGGACCGTGGCGTATACCGTCGCCGAAGCTGAGGCAGCCGCCAAAGAACTGGGCGGAAGCGTAGTCGTCAAAGCCCAGATCCATGCGGGCGGACGCGGAAAGGGTGGTGGCGTCAAAGTCGCGAAAGACGCGGCTGAAGCCGCTGCGATTGCCGATAAGATCCTCGGCATGACTCTCATCACTCACCAGACCGGCCCCGAAGGCCGTCTCGTGCAACGCCTCCTCGTCGAAGAGACGCTCCCTATAGATAAGGAGCTCTACCTCGGTCTCGTTCTCGACCGCGGTACCGGCAAGCTGGTCTTCATGGCCTCTGCCGCCGGCGGAATGGATATCGAAGAGGTCGCCGCCAAAACCCCCGAAGCCATCCTCAAAGAATTTGTCGATCCCGGCCTCGGCCTCCTGCCCTATCAGGCGCGCAATCTCGCCTTCGGCATCGGCATTCCCGCCGCGGCCATCGGCGGAGCCGTTCAGGCCATGATCGCGCTCACCAAAGCCTGCATCGATAACGATGCTTCGCTGGCCGAAATCAATCCCTTCATCCTCACCAAAGACAACAAGGTCTATGCGCTCGACGCCAAGATCACCTTCGATGACAACGCCCTGTTCCGTCACAAAGATCTGGTGGAATTCCGCGACCTCAACGAAGAGGAGCCGCTCGAAGTCGAAGCCTCCAAGTTCGGCCTCAACTACATTAAGCTCGACGGCACCGTCGGCTGCATGGTCAACGGCGCCGGCCTCGCCATGGGCACCATGGACATCATTAAATATGCGGGTGGCAGCGCGGCTAACTTCCTCGACGTCGGCGGCGGCGCCAGTGCCGAGCAGGTTAAGAACGCGTTCCGCATCCTGCTCTCTGACCCCAATGTCAAAGCAGTTCTCATCAATATCTTCGGCGGTATTCTGCGCTGCGACACGCTGGCTAACGGCGTAGTGGCTGCCGCCCGCGACCTCGGGATTTCCGTCCCGGTCGTCATTCGCATGGAAGGCACCAACGTGGAGCTTGGCAAGAAAGTCCTGCAGGAATCCGGCTTCAACTTCACCGTGGCCGACGGCATGAAAGACGCCGCCGAAAAAGTAGTGGCTTTGGCGGGAGGTGCGAAATGAGCGTATTAGTCGGTAAGGATACACGCCTCATCGTTCAGGGCTTCACCGGCCGCGAAGGCAGCTTCCACGCCGAGCAGGCCATTGCCTACGGCACCAACGTGGTCGGCGGAGTTACGCCGGGCAAGGGCGGATCGAAGCATCTCGATCGCCCCGTCTTCAACACCGTCGCCCAGGCCGCCAAAGAAACCGGCGCCAACGCCACCGTGATTTTCGTTCCTCCGCCGTTCGCTGCCGACGCTATTTTCGAAGCGGCCGACGCGGGCATCGCTCTCATCGTCTGCATCACGGAAGGCATTCCCGTGATCGATATGGTGAAGGTCTGGAAGTTCCTGCAAGGCACCAAGTCCCGTCTCATCGGACCCAACTGCCCCGGTGTCATTTCACCCGGCAAGTGCAAGATCGGCATCATGCCCGGTCACATTCATCTCGAAGGCAACGTCGGAGTCGTTTCGCGCTCCGGCACTCTTACTTATGAAGCGGTCGGCCAGCTCACCAAACTGGGTATCGGCCAATCCACCTGTATCGGTATCGGTGGCGATCCCATCATCGGCACCACCCACACCGACGCCATGAAGCTCTTCAATGAGGATCCCGACACGCACGCCATCGTTATGATCGGCGAAATCGGTGGCGATGCCGAAGAACGCGCCGCGGCTTACGTCAAAGAGCACGTGAAGAAGCCCGTCGTCGGTTTCATCGCCGGACAGACCGCCCCTCCCGGACGCCGCATGGGCCACGCCGGCGCCATCATCTCCGGCGGTTCCGGCGCCGCACCCGACAAAATCAGAGCCATGGAAGCGGCCGGCATCACCGTATGCGCCTCGCCCGCCCAGATTGGCGAAACCATTCAAAAGAGACTTAAGAACATATGAAGACTTTTTCCATAATCAAACCCGACGCCGTCGCCTCCGGTAAAGCCGGCAAGATCCTCGCGCTCCTTGAGGACAACGGTTTCCGCATCGTCGCTCTGCGCATGCTCAAGCTGAGCCAGTCTCAGGCCGAAGGCTTTTACGCCGTCCATCGCGAGCGCCCCTTCTTCGCCAGCCTCGTGAAGTTCATGACCGAAGGTCCAGTCATCGTGATGGCTCTCGAACGCGAAGACGCCGTCAGGAAACTCCGCGAAGTCATGGGCGCCACCAACCCGGCCAACGCCGCCGAAGGTACCGTTCGCAAGCTCTATGCCGAAAGCATCGAGCGCAACGCCATCCACGGCTCCGACGCCCCTGAAACCGCGGCCGAGGAACTGAAGTACTTCTTCACCTCCATCGAGCTCAATCAGCTGTAGTCTCCGACTACTTCCCCGTTAGTGTCGCGAGAGCCGCGGTAGGCGCTGCAATCCACCGCAGCGTCTCTTTATCCGGCATGAGGAACACCAAACTGTTCCCGTCCGCGCCGATCAGGCTCCCTTCGGCTACCTGGAACACTGGCCGGCTCCAAATGCCGGAGGAGCGGTCAAACACCATAACCTGCTTCCCCGCCTGACGCCAGCCGCGTCCGTCCTGTGTGAATGCCGTCGGGCGGGACCCGTGTTTCCCGATGCTCCATCGGCCTGTTTCCTGCCCATTCAGATCGGTTTCGACCCAAAGTTTGCTCGCAGCAGCAGCAGCTCCACCTGTTCGTTCGTAACTCGAAGTTCCCAGAGCCCGATCGTAGGTAGAATTAGCGGCTCCATATGGGGATCGGCCGGATGCGGAAAAGAAGCACCCGGAAGGAAGGCGCCAACTTGCTGCCCATCCTGCGAATAGTGCCGCAAAGTAAGATAATCCGCTCTCACGCTGGCCGAAGCATCGCCCAAATAGCCTATCGTCCAGACTGAGTGATCCGTGCCGAAGGCGACCTGCGTCGTCCAATAATCGCAACCAGTGTCGATGAACCGAGCTTCTACTCCCGCTTGATCGAAAAGAGCGATTCCTCCGCCGCCCCACGGAATGACGCCAAGTCCCGGGAGGTTGCACGACAGCGGATATTCAACTGCCATAGCCAGTGTTCCATCGGCATCGACGGTCGCGTTACGGATCTGGGCTCGGCTGCCCTCTGGTCCATGAGCGGAGGCCTTGTAACGAAGGGAGCCGTCCGAGGCGTAAACATCGACACTCTCGTCGAGATCGTAAGTGACTAAGTAACCGCGATCGAATGTCGGCGTGATGTTCAGGGGGATCAGCCCGCCTTGATAGTGCACATCATGCACCTGAGCGGACGCCAGCGCACCGGACATCAAGAGAAGGAAGCAGAAGCGCACGCAGAACCCTCCTCAACACATTATGACGCGATTTTTCATCCCACCTTCTTCCAGAAAATCGTCGTATCGCACGGAGACCCATCTGGAAACAGCGCGTAATCCGGAATCACGCCGACCCGATTCCATACCATCCGCGTATACAGCCGCTCACCGCTCTGGCCACCAACATCTTCGCGACATCCGCCTGATGCGGCTGGGAGGAGCAGCCATCACGATCTGCACCGTCCCCACCAGCTTCAAATCGACAAACGCCGCCAGCAAAATCCGCTCGCCACGCGCGACACCGTCCACCACGTTCTCAAAAAACGCCTCGGCCCCGGCTTTCGTGAATCCAGCCATAAAGCTCACCGAAGCCCCACCCTCGACGCAATCGAGCAGCACCTCGGCCAGTGCCGGAACGTGCTCTCGACCCGCAACTGCGCTCAGTTCCTTGATCTCAATCTGCATAAATAGACACTTTTCAAAATCTCAGTTTGCGAATTTGCAAACTCTATTTACCTTCATATCAATAACATCCATTTTTCCGTGCCTCGAAACCCTTGCCACGTGTGGTATCGCTAAGACGCCAAAGGAAGCTCCGATCACCATGACACCTCAACCCGAACTCGCGCCCCGCCCCAACCAGAACCGTTCCACCGGACCCACCACGCAAGCCGGCAAAGATCGCTCCCGCCTCAACGCCCTCCGCCACGGACTCAGTGGACAAACCGTCCTTATGCCCTGGGAAGATCGCGAAGCCTACCAGTCTCACTGCGCGTCATTCCTGAAAACCCTCGCCCCGGTTGGTGACATCGAAACCCAAACCGCCCAGGGCATCGCCGACGATCAGTGGCGTCTCAACCGTGCCCGCGCCGTCGATACCAACTTGTTCGCCCTCGGCCATTTCGATTACGCCCCCGAAACCGGTCACTCGCAGATCGACGCCGCCCTCACCTCCGCCCGCGTCTTCCGCGACAACTCGAAGGTCTTCGTCAATCTCTCTCTATACGAACAGCGCATCAACCGCTCTCTCGAGAAAAACTTCGACCGCCTCGAAGCCCTCCAGCAAGCCCGCCGCGCCAGCGAACAGGAAGCCAAAGTCATAGCTATTCGCGGTAATCGCCCCAGGCCCGTCACCGTGCCACCCGATCAGGAGTCCGTTTATTCGACCCCGGCCAACACCGCTTCCACCCCGCTCTACGCCGTCCCGTACCACCGCGAAAACCTTCCCAAAGCGGCATAATCGATCGGGTATCTTATGTAACATCAACCGGTGCCAGGGGAAATGAATTTCATAGCCAAAAAACACCTCTCCCGCCGCACCGTGTTGCGTGGCCTCGGCGTCACCATGGCACTCCCGTTTCTCGATTCCATGGTTCCCGCCCATACAGCATTGGCGCGGACAGCCGCTCATCCTCCCCTTCGTCTCGGCTTTTGCTTCATCCCTCATGGCGCCGTCATTTCTGAGTGGACGCCTGTCACGGAAGGTTCCCACTGGGAACTCTCGCGCAATCTTGCGCCTCTGAAGAACGTGAAAGACCAGGTCGTAGTTCTCACCAACCTGAATCTCAATGTGGCTGAAAGCCATGCAGGAACGCCCCCCGCCTTCCTCAGCGGCACGGCCTGCCGCAAGATCGAATCTCTCGATCAGATTCTCGTCCAGGCGCTCCGGCAGTCCACGCGGCTTCCTTCACTTGAACTCGGCACGGAAGACTTCGACGGCTTCAGCGACACCAGTCTGAGTACCATCTCCTGGAGGTCCCCCACCGAGCCCCTTCCGGTTGAGATCGACCCCCGCGCCGTATTCAATCGCCTGTTCGGTAAATGCCGAGGCATTCTCGATGAAGTTCTCTGTGAAGTAAAGAGCCTCCAAAGCGGTCTCGGCGCCAGTGATAATAACCGCCTCGCCGACTACCTCGACAACGTGCGCGATATCGAGCGCCGTATTCACGAAGTGCCCGATCACGTTGAACGCACCAGACTCATGTTCGATCTGATGGCTCTCGCCTGGCAGGCCGATATCACCCGCGTTCAGACCTTTATGATGGCCCGCGAAGTCAGCTATCGCGCCTTCCCGCACATCGGTGCACCGGAACCTTTCCACGTGCTCTCTCATCACCAGTTCGATCCGGTGAAATGGGAACACTTCATCAACGTGAATACCTACCACGTGTCTCAGGTGGCCCGTTTCCTCGAGCGGATAAAAAATACTCCGGACGGCGACGGCAGCCTGCTCGACCACTCCCTCTTCATGTATGGAAGCGGCATGGGACTCGCCAACAGCCACCAGCACGATGCCCTGCCCATAATCCTCGCGGGCGGAGCCAATGGCCAGTTGAGGGGCAACCGGCATTTGAAGTATCCGGAAGAAACCCCTCTCGCCAATCTGCTGCTTTCTATTGCCGACAAAGCCGGCGTGCATCTGGACAGCCTCGGCGATTCCACAGGCCGCCTGGAAGGAATCTAGTTCGCTCCCAAATCTCAATCTCCCTGGTGGGACAGGCGGTTTCGCCTGTCCTTAGTTCTGTCAACACTTTTGGGATCGAGCCTGTTGGTTCTTCGGAACGGACAGGCGGCCGATACCCGTGCTCTTTGAAAATTGAATATCTAACGCGCCACAACACATAGCGCGCCGTTGCCCCAGACGGTGAGCCGGCCGACGCCGGTCCACTCCGCCGCCTTCAGCCACGGGACCAGTTCTTTCAATTCCCCCTCGTAATCCGCTTCGCCGGTAAACCCGCCGATCGAGTGAGTCTGTCCCGTGCGCGTGCTGTGCCGTTCCATCTCCACCTGTTCGATCCGGGACGCCGTGAGCGTGATCAACTTCGCGTGCTCGCCCAGTTCCCGGTAGTCCGCTTCCGGCGCTCCGCCCTGATACAGAGAACCGAGCACGCTCACGCGGTCCCGAGCCCGTTTGAAGAGAACATCGAAGCGCGGCTCCCGCACTATATCGCCGCCGTCTTTAAGTTCCGTAGGCGTGAGGAACTGGACCGTAATTTTGCCTCCGGGTACAGGAGCCAATGAAAGCTCGACCGCAGGTACTTCGCGCGCCTCAACCAGAGGCCAACGCACTCGCTCAAACGCTTTGCGAAACGCTTCGAACGCCGGGATAAACGAATTCACGCCTACTGTAAACCGCTCCCCCGCTTCCCGCGCCTGTCCCTCGAGAGCAGCTACCCGCAGCACAAACGGCCGCGGTTGATCTCCAAATCCGCTGGGGCCGCTCTCCGAATGGGGCGCAAAAATATCGGCGTCGAGCGCCATCCCAAGCGCTCCCCGAACCACGTTTCCCGTTCGAAAGCGTTCGAAAACTATCCGCTCCCGCGCCTCAAACGTGAACTCAAACGGATAAACGGTCACCTGACAATAATGTGCACGGCTGCAAACCCGCCGTCATCCAGCGGCCGGAACCGAACCGTTACCCTCGCCCGCAACTTCAGCATGCCTTCAACAACGGTCTGTTCATCGCGCACGAACAAACGAGTCACAGCCTCCCGTCCGATCGGCCTTCTCACCACCGTGATGGTGTCGCCGTCAATCTTGGTGACTGTGCCCGAAAAAATGTTCGCGGCGGGTGCTTTTTGAAGGGTGGGGGGCGCCTGACCGGGCAGTTCCGCAGGAATGCACATCACCATCGCGGATACTGCTAAAAGGAGTGTGCGTGTCAACCGAGTCACTCTTTCCAGAATAAGTGCAAACCCGGCCGAAGGCGCGCCGGTTCCGATTAAACCGGCTTCATGAGTTCCGCCGGAGCCTCAATCAAAGCCGGGACATCGCTCGATAACGGCAGACGGACGATAAACGTGGTGCCCTTGCCCGCCTCGCTCTCCACTTCGACTGATCCGCCATGCGCTCTGACAATCCAGGACACGAAGCTCAGCCCCAGCCCCAGGCCCTTTTCCGGCGATGCCTGCTCGCCCGGTCCGCGAACCCGGTAGAAGCGGTCGAAAATGTGCGGCAGGTGCTCAGCCGCAATCCCTTCGCCCGTGTCCGCCACCCGAATCTCCGCCGTATCGCCCGAGCGGTCCAGTGTGACCTTGACACCGCCTCCGGCCGGTGTGAATTTGATAGCGTTCGAGAGCAGGTTGGAAAGCATCCGGTCGATCTGGACCCGGTCGAATTCGCCCGAACACCGCGCCACATTGCTGATAAATGACAGCGTTACATCTGAGCCCTCGGCGGGAATCTGGAACTGATCCACCACGTTGTCCACCACCTCGATCAGGTCCAGCGTCTGCTTCTGCAGCACTACCTGTCCGGTCTCGGCCTGGGACAGCAGCAGCAACGCCCGCACAATCTGCGATAGCCGTTCGATATCCGACAGCGAAGTGACGATTGCATCGCGATATTGTTCCACCGTTTCCGCGGTAAACAGCGCCACTTCCAGTTGCCCCCGGACCACCGTAATCGGTGTGCGCAGTTCATGCGAAACGTCGGTTGAAAACTGGCGCGCCTGGTTAAAACTGATCTCGAGACGGTCGATCATCTGGTTAAACGTCTCGATCAGCCGGTCCAGTTCGTCGCCCGCCCCGCGCATCGGAATGCGCAGGCTGAGGTTCGATCCACTGATCCGCTGGGCTGCTCGCGCCACTTCGACCACCGGCGTCAGCGCACGGCCCGCGAAAATCCAGCCCATGACGCCGCCCGTAATGACTACCAGCGGCACCAGACCGAAAATCAGCAGCGTGAACTGATTGAGAAGTTTCTGCGAATCGGCACGCGATATTCCGATCGCCACGTAGTATTTGCGGTTTGAGTTTTCCGCATTGATATAACTCGCCCTCACCAGGTAGGGCGTCCCCTTCGAATCGTGCTTCTCAAATAACTGCGCCTGGGGAGAGGCCAGTACCCTTTTGATCACGGACTGTTTATCGAGGCCGAGTCCGTTGTAGTTCGCAGAGGCTTCCATCGTGTGTCCGTCGGGATCGGCGATGAAAATGACACTCCGCACCCCGGCGACAATGCTGCTCTCGTCCGGATCGTTGCGGTCGTAATACCAGACCGGGTGAAAATTGTTCTCACCTTTGTCGCTGTCGATACGCAGATAAGCTTTGACGATGGCCCAGTTCTGGTCGAGGTCATCCCGTGCCGCCTGTGTAAGGTTCGATGCCAGCGTCTGTCGAAACAGTAAGCTCACGCCGATGAGCAACAGCGTGAACACTACTGTGTAAACCGCTGTGAGAGTGAAGCGGAGACCGCGCGTAATGTTCTTGCGTGGCGCCAATTAAGCCTTCCGCAACCACTTTAGCAACGAAAAGGGAATCAGTCTTCCGTCTCGGCCGAGCTGACTTTGAGCACCGCGAGGAATGCTTCCTGCGGAATGTCCACCCGGCCTACGCGCTTCATCCGCTTCTTGCCTTCCTTCTGTTTCTCCAGCAGTTTGCGCTTGCGCGAAATGTCGCCGCCGTAACACTTGGCGAGTACGTTCTTCCCCATCGCTGAAATGGTTTCCCGCGCGATGATCTTGGTCCCGATCGCCGCTTGTAAAGCGATCTCAAACATCTGCCGCGGAATCAGTTTCCGCATCCGCGAGATAAGAATCTTGCCCCGTTCGTACGCGAAGTCCCGATGCACAATCATCGAAAGCGCATCCACCGGTTCCGCTGCGATCAGAACGTCCAGCCGCACCATCGGCGAAACCCGGTAGCCGGAAAGATGATAGTCGAGCGAAGCGTAGCCCCGCGACGCGCTCTTCAGCCGGTCGTAGAAATCCATCACGATCTCATTCAGCGGCAATTCGTACTGCAGCATCACCCGGCCTGCTCCGATGTATTCGAACTTTTTCTGTATGCCCCGCTTCTCTTCGAGCAGGGCGAGAATGCCGCCGATATACTCTTCGCGCGTGATCACCGTGGCGTCCATGATCGGCTCTTCGATCTTCTGGATCTCCGTCGGATTGGGGAACTTCGTCGGATTCTCCACCGCGATGACTTCGCCCCGCGTCGTCGTGACCTGATACCGGACTCCCGGCGCCGTAGTAATCAGGTCGATATTGAACTCGCGCTCCAGCCGCTCTTGTACGATCTCTAGATGCAGCAGGCCGAGAAAACCGCAGCGGAATCCGAACCCCAGCGCCACCGAGTTTTCCGGCTCGAAACTCATCGCGCTGTCGTTCAGCCTGAGCTTCTCGAGCGCATCGCGCAGCAGACCGTGTTCATGCGATTCCACCGGATACAAACCGGCGAACACCATCGGCTTGATCTCTTCGAAGCCAGGCAGCGGCTCCGTCGCCGGGTTCAGCGCATCGGTAATCGTGTCGCCGATCTTGGCGTCCCCGACGTTCTTGATGTTGGCGTAAATATAGCCGACTTCGCCCGCATTGAGTTCCGTCGAAGGAATCGCCTTCGGTGACTGGTAACCCACACCTTCCACATCGAAGGTCTCGCCGTTCGACCACAGCTTGATCTTCTGTCCCAGCCCAATCCGGCCGTCGATGATGCGGGCCAGAATGATCACGCCGCGATAGGCGTCGAACCACGAGTCGAAAATGAGCGCGCGCAGCGGAGCCTCGGGATTGCCCCGCGGCTGCGGTACGCGCTTGACGATGGCCTCCAGAATCTCGTGGATTCCGATCCCCTGTTTGGCGCTGGCGAGGACCGCATCGCTCGCGTCGAGCCCGATCATCTCTTCAATCTGTTCGCGAATACGTTCCGGCTCGGCGGCCGGCAGATCGATTTTGTTGATGACAGGAATGATTTCGAGATTGTGATGCAGCGCGAGATAAGTGTTGGCGAGGGTCTGCGCTTCGACGCCCTGCGAAGCGTCCACCACCAGTAGCGCGCCTTCGCAGGCCTGCAGACTGCGTGCGACTTCGTAGGAAAAGTCCACGTGACCCGGCGTGTCGATCAGATTCAGCTGATACATCTGGCCGTCATCGGCCTTGTAATTGAGGCGAACCGCGTGCGCCTTAATGGTGATGCCGCGTTCTCGTTCGAGGTCCATCGAATCGAGCACCTGGGCCATCATTTCCCGGGAAGAAAGAGCTCCTGTCGTCTCCAGAAGACGGTCCGCCAGGGTGCTCTTGCCATGGTCAATATGCGCGATGATAGAGAAATTCCGTATGAATTCGGGGGCCATGCGGTAAGATTGGGGGCTGATCTCCGATTATCCCATATGTCGTTTCAGTTCCTGTCTTTAGCGCCGGATACGAACGGTGTCGCCCTCGTCACCATCCGCCGCCCAGACAAGCGAAACGCACTAAATCGCCAGCTGATTTCTGAGCTGGATCAGGCTTTTCAGGTGGTTCGTGACGACTCCTCAATTCGGGCCCTGGTCCTCACCGGCGAAGGCGAGCAGGCGTTCGTTGCGGGGGCGGATATCGGCGAAATTGGCGGCTTAAATCCGCTTGAAGCAGAAGCCCTTTCGCGTCGTGGTCAACAGGTTTTTCGGCTACTCGAAACCATGCGCAAGCCATCCGTTGCCGCGCTGAACGGATACACTTTGGGGGCGGGTCTTGAACTCGCCATGTGCGCGACGGTACGCATTGCCTCATCGAATGCGAAGCTGGGGCAACCGGAAGTGAAGCTCGGAATCGTGCCCGGTTACGGTGGTACGCAGCGGTTGCCGCGTCTGGTGGGTAGAGGCCGTGCCCTCGATCTTTTACTCTCCGGCGAAGCCATTGACGCCGCCGAGGCTTACCGGATCGGGTTGGTAAATGCAGTGGTTGCGCAACCGGAGTTGCTGCCCGCAGCCCATACCTGGGCGCTCCGCGTGCTTGCGAATGGTCCGCTGGCGGTGGGTCTGGCGATGGATTCTGTGGATGTGGGTCTCGATGGGGGGCTCGAAGCTGGTCTGCGGTTCGAGTCGCAGGCGTTTGGATTGGCTTTCGCTTCCGAAGATCGGCGCGAAGGGACAGCGGCATTTCTCGAAAAACGCAAGCCGGTTTTCGCTGGCCGGTAACAGTAAAGACAAAGGAAAATGAGTCAGGCTCCGCAGCAATTCGATTCGAAATTAAGCGCCGCGGGACTGCGCATCGCGATCGTCGTCAGCCGTTTTAATAGCGCCGTCACAGGGAAATTGCTGGAAGGTGCCCAGGAAGCGATTCGCCACGCCGGCGGCGACGGGAAAGATGTCGACGTCATCGAAGTGCCGGGTGCCTGGGAATTGCCGCTCATCGCTAAGACGCTGGCCGATCGCGCTAAACACGACGCCATTGTTTGCCTCGGCGCGGTGATCCGGGGCGACACGCCGCACTTTGATTTCGTGGCCGGAGAAGCAGCCCGCGGTATTGCAGCGGTTTCGCTGGAATATCAATTGCCCATAGCTTTCGGAGTGCTGACGACGAACACAGTGGAACAGGCTAATGAGCGCGCCGGTGGCGCGCGCGGGAATCGGGGCTTCGATGCTGCTATGACTGCCATTGAGATGACCGGCCTGATTCGCCGGTTGCGGGCGGTCAGCTAATGGCTCGTCATCGCGCCCGCGAACAGGCGCTCCAACTGTTGTTTCAGTGGGATCTTCGCCGCACCGCGATCGAAGAAGTTCTCCATGGCTACTATAGTTCCCTGCTGATCAGCGAAGACAGCGTCGGCAAGCCCCGTCCCGATATCTTTGCCGAACAACTGCTGCGCGGCGTGGTCGGAGAACTGGCTGGCATCGACGAACGCATTGAACGCCACGCCGAGAACTGGCGAATGGCGCGCATGCCCGCGGTAGATCGCAATATTCTCCGCCTCGCCGTATATGAGATGCTGCGCACCGAAACACCACCGGCCGTGGCGATCGATGAAGCTCTGGAACTCGCCCGAAGATTCTCTGGTGAGGAGTCGGTCCACTTCATCAACGGTGTGCTCGACGCGGTTCGTCGCGAACTTACCGCTACTTCCGCCTCCACGCAAAGCTAGAATTAAACCGTGAAGAGAATCCGCTGGGTTGCCGGCGTTTTGTTCAGCGCCGCCGCGCTGGCGCAGAGTCCCGAAGCCGTTCTCCGCAGTGCGCTGGCCGTCAAAACAGGCAATGTGAAGTTGGCGGCCGGAGTGGTGGAGATATCGCGTGAGATCGTCATTCCTCCCGATGCTCACGACTTGACGATTACAGCTCCCGCAACAACGATTAAAGCCTCCGCCGCGTTTCGGGGACGGGCACTTATTGTCCTGACCGGCAGCCGCAACATCAAAATTCAGGGCTTAACCCTGGATGGAAATCGCGACCAGATCGGCCGCCCTTCCGGACCCGCTCCATCTGACGGAACCTGGTCTCGCTTTGTATCGAACAGCGGTGTCATAGCCGACGGAGTCAATGGACTCCAGCTCGACGCAATGAAGATCGGGAACATCGCAGGGCTCGGCATTCTGGTGAGCGCGGGCCGCGATATCCATATTCGCGGCGTCGATGTCACGGATAGCGGCGGACTGAATGCGGCGAAGCAGAATAATTCCACCGGCGGGATTCTCCTCGAAGAAGGCGTCACCGATTTTGAGGTTCGCGATTGCCGGCTCGGCAATGTGCGCGGCAACGGCATTTGGACGCGGTCTCTGCCCCGCTCCGCAAAGAACACGAAAGGCCTTATCTCGGGCAATGAGTTCGCCATGATCGGTCGCAACGCCATCGCAGTGGGCGAGGCTGCGACCGTTCGCGTGGAAGGCAACCGCGGACGCGGCATCGGGTATCCGCTCGAGGAGGTCGATCTCCAGGCCAAGGCAGCAGCTGTAGCCTCGGTTGGCGATGTCGGCCAGTCAGTCTTCCGGGGTAACCAGTTTGAAGAAGTAGATGGGAAGTGCCTGGCCCTCGACGGTTTTCACGATGGCGAAGTTTCCGGCAACAACTGCACCAACATCGATACCTTGCAGCACTATCCGTTTGGCAACTTCGGGATTACGTTGACAGGCGCGTCTGCGAAGAATGTGCAGATCAGAGGCAACACGATTGATGGAGCTGTTTTCGGAGGCATCTTGCTCAGCGGGTCGGTCAACACGGTCGAAGATAATCACCTGCTGCATCTGAATCTGGCTCACTGTAACGACCCCGGGTCGATCAACTGCGTGGCTTCATCGGGTCAACCGGATCTTCTGCGCAGCGGTATCTATCTGAGCGCGGGTTCGACAAGCAACGATGTCGAAGGCAATGAGATTGTCGGCTATGGCATGAGCCGCCACTGCATGGGTGTGGCGCCGGGCGTGTCGGCGGGCGCTAATAAAGTCCAGCACAATGAGTGTGCCGACGATGCAGCCGTCGCGCAACTCTTTAAATGAGTACTCTTGCCCAGGCGGCTGTCCTCATGGGTGTTAGCGGTTCGGGCAAAACAACGGTGGGGCTTCGACTGGCGTCCCGGCTCAATTGGGCTTTCTATGACGGCGATGATTTCCACTCTCCCGCCAACATCGCGAAGATGCGCAGCGGTCAACCGCTGACCGATGCCGACCGCGCGCCATGGCTCGACACTTTGCGGGAGTTGCTGGCCAGACATCTGGAAAAAGGAGAAGGCCTGGTGCTGGCCTGTTCCGCGTTGCGCGGTGAATATCGCAAGCGCCTGTTACCCGAGAATCCGGCGCTAAGTCCGGAGGTTCGATTCGTCTACCTGCGGATCACGCCGGAAGTCGCGCGAGAGCGGCTTGCTGAACGCAAAGGCCATTTCATGCAGCCGAGTCTGTTGGACAGCCAGTTCGAAACGCTCGAAGAGCCGAGCGATGCCATCACCGTCGATGAAGATGGTCCGCTCGATACCATCGTGGATCAGATCGTGGCGGCGCTCACTTGACCCCATGATCGAGCTTAAGCTGGGAAGCGACGTCGCTGAAAATCGCGCCCGGATCGAAGCGCTGCCTAACAAGCCAGCGGTTTTCATATTGTGGCCGCAGGCGAATGGCAAGCCGTTTCTGGCGCGTACCAACGTTCTGCGGCGGCGATTGATCCGCATGGTGATTACCGACGGGATCGCCGCGCCTCGGGTCGAATACCAGTTGACCGGTTCGCGCCTCGAAGGGCAAATGCTGGTGTGGGAGTTAGCCCGGCGTTTTCTCGGGTCAGACTACCGGTCGGAGATCCGGCTGCGGTTGCCGGCATGGGTCAAGCTGATCCTCAGCAATACTTTTCCGCGGACGCAGATTACGCACCGGATTGGACGCGCTCCGGCGGTCTATTTCGGGCCTTTCCGCAGCCGGGCATCGGCAGTACATTTCGAAGCGGGATTCCTCGATCTGTTTCAGCTGCGGCGCTGTCAGGACGATCTGGCGCCCTCGCCCGAGCACCCCGGCTGCATTTACGGCGAGATGGGGAAATGCCTGCGGCCGTGCCAGCAGGCGGTAGGAGTGGAAGAGTACCGGGGGGAAGTGGGGCGAGTCGCCGAGTTTCTCCGCACCAGCGGCCGATCGCTGGCAGGGCCTGCGGAGAGTGCGAGGGACCGTCTCAGCGCCGATATGGATTTCGAAGGCGCGGCCCTGATGCATCAGCGTTGCCAGCGCATCGCCGAAGTTGTTTCTCTGCGCGATGAGATGTGCGGGGAACTGGGCAGTCTCAACGGTGTAATCGTTCTGCCTTCGGCCGAGGCGAATGCGGTGGAGATCGGGTGGCTGAGAAGAGGCTATTGGCGGGGCATGTCGCGGCTGAGTTTTCTGATGGCCGACGGTACGCCTATTTCTCTTGACGCGCGCCTTCGCGAACTGGCTGGCACGGTGGATAACAGCGCGCCGGTGGGTGCGGGCGAGCGCCTGGAGCGTCTGGCGGTGTTGGCGCGGTGGCGCTATTCGGATTGGTGCGATGGGGAAATGTTCCTGTTCGAGGACGATTCGAAAATCCCCTGGCGCAAAGTGGTTAATGCGGTTTCGCGAATCGCTCAGGGACCACCAAAGCGAAAGCGGAAAACCAATTCAGGAACGCAGTAGAGGTGAGGGCACTACGGTAATTCCGCTTTCGGTGATGACACGGCCGAGGGCGCGGTCTTCATCGGGGTCGAAGCCTACGCGGCTTTTTTCCGGGAGCACTACGCCTTCATCGAGAATGGCGCGGCGCACGCGGCTGTAGCGTCCGATCGAAACGTGAGGCATGAGGATGGAGGCGTCCACGTCGCAATAGCTGTTGACGCGCACGAAAGGAGCGAGAACGCTGCGGTTGACGCGTCCGCCGGAGATGATGCAGCCGGGTGACACTATGGAATCGGTGGCGACGCCCATGCGTTGGCCTTCCTGGGCGAAGACGAATTTGGCCGGCGGGGCGTGAAAAGCACGGGTGCGGACGGGCCAGCGCTGGTCATAGAGATTGAATTCCGGCGATACCGCGACCAGATCCATATTGGCTTCGTAGAAGGCGTCGAGGGTTCCGACGTCGCGCCAGTAGCGGGCTTCTTTGGCATTGATATCGCGAAAATCCCAGGCGAAGATGCGGCGGCGGTCAAGGCAACGGGGCAGGATATCGCGGCCGAAATCGCGGGAAGACCCTTCGTTTTCGGCATCGGCGAGGAGTTCATCAATGAGAGCCTGAGTGCGGAAGATGTAAATACCCATGGAGACGCTGACCTTGTTGGGGTCGAAGGCCGAGCGTTTTGGGGTGCCATGCCGGGGTTTTTCTTCGAAGCCGGTGATGCGGCAATCCGGATCCATTTCGACGATTCCGAAGCGGCTGGCATCGGCAACGGGGGCCTGGAAGGTGGCGATGGTGATGTCGGCGTTCTTCGAAACGTGAAAATCGAGCATCTCGCGATAATCCATTTTGTAAATGTGATCGCCGGAGAGCACGAGGACATGATCGGGCGCTTCGGTAACGATGCTGTGGAGATTTTGATAGACGGCATCGGCGGTGCCGAGGTACCAGTCGTCGCTGACACGCTTCATGGGGGGCAGAATTTCGATGAATTCGCCTAATTCGGAGGAGACGATATTCCAGCCATCGCGGATATGGCGGTTTAATTCCAACGACTTATATTGTGTTAGGATGAAGATTCTTCGTACATCGGAGTTCACGCAGTTGGATAGTGTGAAGTCGATGATACGATAGACACCGCCGAACGGGACCCCCGGTTTCGCGGTATCGCGTGTTAGAGGGTAAAGCCGTTCACCCGCTCCTCCGGCCAGCAATATCGCGAGTACCTTCACCATATTTTTGGGGGTTTGAAGGGTTCAGAGATGGGCCCGAGTGTGTCTCGGAAGCTCTACGGGCTTGACTTTGAAAATCAAGTCCATATGATATCAGTACCCTGGAATATTGATTCCGGGGTGAATCAGTGATTGGTGGGGAGGTGTATAGATTTTGGCAGAAGTAAGACTCCAGGAAGGCGAAACCCTGGAAAATGCTCTCCGACGGTTCAAACGAAAAGTGCAGCAGGAAGACATCATTAAAGAGGTCAAGCGGCACTCGTTTTATTTGAAGCCGGGCGAGAAACTGCGTGTCAAGCAAGCGTTGGCGCGCAAACGTAACCGGAAGAAGAGCCGCCGGGAAGCAGAGTAACACCAACAAGGCGAAGCGCGTGGCAACGCTTCGCCTTTCCCCTTCAGGATGGTGCCTATGCCGGAATTTCAGGATCGGGTTTTAAAGTGCGTCGACTGCGGAACGGATTTCGTATTCACGGCAGGCGAGCAGCAGTTCTATCACGAGAAAGATTTCAGGAATGAGCCTAAGCGCTGCAAGTCTTGTAAGACGAGGCGGCAGAGCGGTTCTTCCGATCGGGGAGGCTCCGGACGAGTGGAGACCTCAGCCGTTTGCTCCCAATGCGGACGCGAGACTACGGTTCCTTTCCGTCCCACGCAGGGCCGGCCGGTATTCTGCCGGGAATGTTTCCAGGACCGGAAAGCCACAGGGGTGGGAGCTTAGACGTACCGGGAAACCTTCCGAACCCCAGGCCGCCGGCTCGAAATTGCAGGCTAAACGAGTCTCGCGCGGGTGTGTTGTGTTTCAATTACATGATTGGTGACATGGGTCCCTCTGAATGAGCGCCGTCCCGGAATCTCTCCCCAGTAAAACGCCGGAGCTTGACGAAGCGTCTCTGATTCGTCTGCGGCTGAAGCTGCGCTATAAGGTGCTTTATCACGTCGGCCACCATTGCGCGGACGTAGAAGACCTTGTTCAGGAGAGTCTGGCGCGGTTCCTGCGAGCGTCGCAGAGGCAAGCCATTCGCAATACCGAAGAGTTCGGCGCCTTTCTGAATGGCGTGTGCCGTAACGTCATTCTGGAATACCGGCGTAAGATGCGGCGCGAGCCCATGCTGGATCCGGATATGCCGCTTCCCGATCCGGGGGTGCGCCCTGAGGCGGATGTTCTCGAGATGAGGCAGGCGATCGATATTGGCCTGGCTGAATTGGCTGACCGGGATCGAGCGATTTTGCGCTGCCTGTACCTCGAGGGCAAAGACAAAGAAGACATTTGTAAGGACTGGGGAATGAGCGACGCTCAATTCCGGGTGGTTTTATTCCGGGCCAAGGAAAGGTTTCGCCGAGTGTATGCGACGGAACTGAAACGTACCTAAAGGCGGAAAACCTAATTGAAACGAATTACTTACGGCTGACACATAGAGACAGAGAACAAATGGTCTGCAGGAAAGAACCAATCGAACGCGAGGCAACGATCGCGAAATATTTGTCACGCGGCCTGGAAGCCGAGGCGGTGGAGGAATTCGAGGCGCACTACCTCGGATGTGACGAGTGCTTCGATGAACTGCGGATCAGTGAGCGGCTTGCCGCGGATCTGCGTACATCCACACTCAGCTGGCGGGACAGTCATGGCGTTGCGGTGCTTCAGTTTCAGGCTGATGCGGAATTAACCCATGCGGCGCGGGAACTGGGAGAGCTGCGGCGGGAAGTTCTGGAGCAAAAGGACTCGCGGGTCATTATCGACCTGAGCCGGGTGACCAAAATCGACAGCGCCGGTCTGGGCCAGTTGATGAGCTGCTACTCGCATCTGGTGCGGAATCACGGCATGCTGAAGGTACTGAATCCAGCGCCTGAAGTAAGAAAGCTACTCGACATGACCGGTCTTAGTTCGCTTATTGCCTCTTACCAGGATGAAGCTGAGGCGATCGAGAGTTTTCGCGGAAACTGATTTTTCCAGCAGGCTGAATGAAACCGGAGACGTTCGGCATTGGTCTCAGGAAAACACGGAGTACTCCTGTTGAGAGCGGTAGTAAGTACAAAACTTTTCTAAAGAGTTGCTATACAGCTGGAACATTCCGTGGTAAGAATGAAGTGTAAGTTCAGCGGACGCCCCAAGCTGTCGCCAAAGGCAGCCGCCGCTTTTCCAAAAGCAATCAGGAATCGAAGAAGAATCGCCCAGACTCCCCGTCTGTTGAGGGCGACTAATCACTAGAACCACCGATCGAGCACGAATCAGAAATAGAACACAGGAGTTTGAGATCCTCATGGACTCCGACCGCAAGTACCGACAGAACGGGTACTTAAGCAACAGCAATTCTTCACCCAATAACGGACAGAACGGCGACCGGCCCAAGCCGACCGGACCGCGGCCACCGATTGACGTTACAGGCCCTCGGCTGCCACGTCTGGTACAGACTGTCACCGCGTCGCGGTGTTACAGTTGCTCGACAGCGTTGCCTGCCGATATGGTGTTCGACTCTCCGTGTCCGAAATGCGGGGTTCAGCTGCACTGTTGTAAACAGTGTTCGTACTTTGAACCCTCGACGCGATTCCAGTGCATCAAGCCGACTCCGGTGCGAATTGCATTGAAGGATCAGAGGAACGAGTGTGGGTTATTTAAGCCGCGAATGACAGTGGCGCGGGAAGCGACATCGACGCAACCGCCCAACGCCAACCGAAGCGCCACGACGCTGGCAACGCCGCCGCCGCGCAATGCGAACGATGCGCGGGACGCGTTCGACAGACTGTTCAAGAAGTAAATTCGTTAAAAAAATAAGAGACCGCCGACCGAGTTTTCCTTTTGGCAAAGCTCAGTCAGCGGTCTCTTTTTGCTAAGGGTTTAAGTTAATTCCCTTTTGAAGCGGGGGCATCGGCGCTGAACATCAGCTTGTCTTTGGTGCCGCCGAGGTCGATTTCCGTAACCTTGGAATCCGCCGAGATCAGTGAAGTGGACGAGAACTTCTTGTCGCTTTGACCAAGAGTGGCCGGAATTTCAAAAGTCTTCTTGCCGAGTTTAAATACAGCTTTATCGCCCTGAACTTCTACTCGGTAGGAACCGGCTTTGAGCTGGGTTCCACCCACGGATGCCGCGTTGTAAAGCGTGACGTCATACTGCGATGCCGCAGCTGCAATGCCGATAGCGAGTGTCGAAAGACAGAGTAATTGTGTAGTGAACTTCATTGATTAAAGTACAACTCCTATTTTGTTTTTTTTGTAAATTTGCGATTGAGAAATGCCGAATCGCATCCCGAGCAGCGTGGGTCCGGTACTGTGTTGGATGCACGACCCCTTCAAAAGTTGCAAGCAGGGAGTTTCTTTACTTGTTTTTACCTTCCAGCTTTACTTTTCAGGCGTTTTAGCAGGTTGGCGGTGGCTTCTCTATGACATTTGAGACATAAAGTCCGCATATTGGTGAGATCGCACTGGCCGCCGCCTTCGGCGACGGGGAGGATATGGTCGGCGTCCCATAGAGACTTTCTGCTGCCTTCACGCAGTCCCCACTCTTTGTGGAAGCGGCGGCGGGCGGCGTAGTCAAGCTTGCGCAGGTCGCGGCGGAGAGCCAGCGTGTCTGTGCCGCAGGCAGCGCAGACACCGTGATCCCGATCGAAGACTTTTTCGCGCAAGTAACTGGGATCGGTTCGCAGTTTCCACTGATGAATGCAGACGTCGGAGCAGAAAGTCCGGCGGCCTTTGGGTGTCTCCGCGCTGCACCAGCGGCACAGAACTCGACCTGAAGGAGCGCGGTTGAGTTGGGTAGAATCAGCGCGGCCACCCTCGCGTGTCCGTGGAGTCACTTGGGCTCGGGCTTGGTTTCGAAGTGGGTAGCGCGGGCGGTTTGGCTGGGAGGCGCGTCGAAATGGCTCAGCGATTGAGAGTACTGGAAGAGGCCTTTATAGAGGGCTTCGGCGACCTTCTGGCGGTACTCAGGTTTGCTCAGATTACTTTCGTCCTTCGAATTACTGAGGAAGCCGATCTCAGCCAGCACGGAAGGCATGGAGGCTCCGATCAACACCACGAAAGGCGCTCGTTTGACACCGCGGTTATGAGCCGTTGGGTTGGAGCGCAGGGCCTGGGCCTGAATGGAACTCTGGATGGTGTCGGCGAAGGTGTGCGACTCCTCCACTTTATCGTTGAGGGTGATGGATTGAATAAGATCGCGGAGCTCGCTGACGGATTTATCGGAGCCTGCATTTTCGCGGGCCGCGACATCCATAGCGCCGGGTGAACTTACCAGGTTGAGATAGAAGGTTTCGGTTCCGGCCACTTCAGGAGCGGGCGAAGAGTTGGCGTGGATGGAAAGAAAAAGATCGGCCTTGCGCTCATTGGCGATGGCGGTTCGCTCATGCAACGGGATGAACGTGTCATCGGAGCGAGTGAGGATAACTTCAGCACCCATGCGGTCCTGCACGAGACGTGAGAGCCGAAGCGCGACGTCGAGCACTACATCCTTTTCGAGAACGCCGTTGGGGCCGATGGTGCCATCGTCGTGACCGCCGTGTCCGGCATCGATCACGATGCGATTTACTTTGAGGCCTAAAGCCCGGGTGAGGGATTTAGCGGCGTTGGACGAAGCGCGCGGCGAGGAATCGACCGGAGTTGTATGGGCGGCCGGTATCACCATGGTCGAGACGGTATGGATGGCGGATTTGGGCGGACGGATGTTGGCGAAGAGGAGTGCGGTATCGAGTAAGGGCGCGGAGGTCCAGTCGGCGGCCAGCATCGGGGGTGTTGGAATCACGATGTAGCGCGGCTCAGGGCGCGGAGGATAGATAAAAGCGCGGCCCTGAGGAGATGCCGTATGAATGGACGCGGTAGGGGCTGGAGGCGTGTAAGGTGGCGTATATGGGACAGGGGCAAGTTCGATATTGGCAACCGTACTGGGTAATGCGGAAATGACAGGTGCGGCGGGAGCGGGCGCATGCTCGGCGGAAAGCTCAATGGCAAACTCGATAACCAGGCGATCGGGCGCGTCGAGTTTAGTTACTTTGGCAATGGCGCGTTGTGAGAGGTCAAAGACAATGCGTGTCGTTCCCGGCGTAGTTTCGGCGATGCGGACACGGGCGACTAATCCATCGTTAATGGTGTGGGTGGCGTAACGGCGCTGGGCGATCCAGGGGCGGGAGTGCGGAATGTCGAAGAAAAGACGCTCCGGGCTGCCGGCATGGTCGGAGTGGTATTCGAAAGGTCCGGTGGTCTGGATGATGACGCGGGTGTTACCGGGGTGGGACCAGGAGCGGACGCTTGTAACCTGAATTAAGCCGGTATTTGGTGCGGCGATGGCGGGCAGGAGACCAAAGACCGTCGCTGCCCACGAGATTCGCCACAACATAAGAGGTTTGCCTAAGGCGTCCGGTAGTACACGCGACCGTCTGAGCCAAGGGACGTCTGGACGGGACGCGGCGTTTCAGATGAGAGGGCTGCCGTTGCCACCTCTGCCGGTTTGGATTGAACGCGAAGGGGCGATTTGGCCTGTTTTTCACGCGCGGTTTTGAGATTCTTCGCCACTTGCCAGACGTAATTGCGGGTTTCGGCGTAGGGCGGAATGCCTTTGAATTTATCCACAGCGCCTTCGCCGGCGTTGTAAGCGGCGATGGCGCGGGGGTAATCTCCCTGGTAGTAATCGAGCAGAAACTTGAGGTAACGAACGCCGCCTGAGATGTTTTCCTCGGCATCGAACGCATTCGAGACACCGAAGCGGCGGGCCGTGGAGGGGATCAATTGCATGAGGCCGAGAGCGCCTTTGGGGGAAACGGCGTTCGTATTGTAATTGCTCTCGGCGCGGATGACGGAGTGAACCAGGGGGGCTTCGACGCCCTGTTCATCGGCGATGCGATCAATCAGGTCGTTCACTTTTTGCGGCGTCTGGCTCGGCTTGGGAAAACTAGTCGCCACCACGTTGCGGACGAGCCTGCCGGTCTTCGCGTCGGCGCGAACCACCGTCGCAAGTAGGGGCGCAGTCGGGACGGAAGCCGCAAAAAGAGGCATGGCCATCGTGATTATAAGACAAATTCGCACGAATATGTTCCGATTGACTCGTGTAGTAGTAAATACCGATGGTAACATTCTGGCTGAATTGAGTGAAATCAATCGGGCCGGCTGGGTGCTTACGGGAGGCCGGAGCAGCCGTATGGGCACGGACAAAGCGCTGCTTGAGATGGGCGGACGGCCTCTGGTGCTGCGGGTCGCCGACCAAATTGGCAAAGTGTGTGGGGCGGTGACGCTGGTGGGGGATCCAGTGAAATATGGGTCGCTCGGGCTGCCGGTAATCGGGGATCGGTATCGAGACCAGGGTCCGCTGGCTGGGATTGAGGCGGCGTTGGGGGCGACGGAAGCGGATTGGAATCTGATAGTCGCTTGTGACATGCCGGGACTGGAAGCGGGTTGGATAGAAACGCTATTCGTTGTGGCGGAAGAAGGTGATGGGTTGGATGCGGTGGTGCCGGTGCACGCGGGGACAGGGGGGTTGAGTGCCGCTCCCTCACGGTCACGGTTCGGTACGGACGGGGACGGGGCCGGGAAAGAGCGGGACGGGGTTGGGAAAGAGGGGGAAGAAGACAAAGAAGGTGCTATTGAGCCGTTATGCGCGGTGTACCACCGGAGGTGCGGTGTGGAGGCGGCGGTGAGGCTGCAGGCTGGCTTGCGGAAGGTCATCGATTTTGTGGGTGGGCTGGAGAAGGTACGATACGTGCGAGTGAGCCGATCTGAGCAGTTTGCCAATCTGAATACGCCGGAGGATGCGGCGCGGTACCCGAATGGCTGAAGAATTTCCCCACTACATCGAGTTCCGGCATGTTTATAAGACGTTCGACAAGCCGGTTTTAGTCGACTGCAATTTTTTTGTGGATCCGGGGCAGACGGTGGCGATCATCGGGCGATCGGGCGTGGGGAAGTCGGTCGCGCTGGGGCATGTGATGGGATTCCTGAAGCCAGATCAGGGGCGAGTGATTGTGGCGCACGAGGATATTACCGATTTCACCGAGCAGGAACTGAACCGGGTGCGGCGCAAGGTAACGATGGTGTTTCAATCGGGCGCGCTGTTCGATTCGCTGACGGTAGGGGAGAACGTTTTGTTCTCGCTGGAGCTGCGGGAAGACTACGACGCGCAGAACAAAGAGGACGTGGTGGAAGGGCTGCTGAAAATGGTGGGCTTGTCGGGAGAGAAAGACACGTATCCGGGGGATCTTTCGACGGGCTACCGGAGGTCGGTCGCGATTGCGCGGGCTCTGGCAGCACAGCCACAGTGCATCCTCTACGATGAGCCGACCACGATGGTGGATCCGATCATGAGCGACCATCTGACGCTGCTGATGCTAAAGCTGAAGAAAGACCTCCGCATGACGTCAGTTGTGGTGACGCACGATCTGGATCTGATGAACCGGGTGGCCGACAAAGTAGTGTTTCTGAGTAAAGGGCAGGTGGCGTTTTTCGGACCGCCGCATGAGTTGTATCAATCGGACGATCCGACGATCCAGGAATTTCTGGAGCTCGACAAAGTGATTCGCGGGGCGGGGATTGGCGCAAGTAATCCGATTCGGCTCGGGTTGGGCGCGCAGGCTACGGCCGAGTAACTCACAGGTTGCAGAAGTTCACGGTGCCGCTCCCTCACGGTCACGGTTCGGAAGTAACGAGGCGGCTTTCCAGGATATGGTCGGCGCGGAGGTTTTCCCAATGAAGATCGTGACCCTGGGATGCAGCCAGAGCGGCTTGCGGAATCATTCCAATTAATTCACTACCGGCGATTTCGATGCCGCGGTGCAGGCAGTGCCGCGCGACGCGTTCGAAGACGGTGTGGAGCGGGGTGATTTCGAAATCGACCAGATTGATGGAGACCTGCACCTGATTGCGCGAGGTGAGTGGGAGGCCGATGGCTTTTACGGCGGGCAATCCGCCGGACGATTCACGGATTTCGCGAGCGATGGCGCGGGCGATGGCGAGATCGTGAGTGCGCAGATTGATATTCCATGCCACGAGAAATTTGCGGGCCCCGATTACGGTAACTCCGGCGGAGGGATGCGCGCTGTCCCCAGCAAAGCTGCCGATGTCGGGAGGCAGGGTTGTGTGGGCCAGCTTGCGGATGTTTTCGAGGCGGAGGCACTCGGGGCGCAGGGCGGCGGCTTCGTAGAAATATACGGGGATGCGGAGTTCGTCCCAGATGCGGCGGCCGGTTTGATGCGCGAGTCGGGCGCAGTCATCGAGAGTGAGCCCGCGGATGGGAACGAAGGGGACGACGTCGGCTGCGCCGAGGCGAGGGTGAACGCCGGCGTGGCGCGAGAGGTTGATGAGTTCGGCTGCGGTGCGAATGGACGCGAGGGCTGCCGCGCTGACGGGCTCGGGCGCGCCCGCGAAGGTCATGACAGAGCGGTTGTGGTCGGGGTCAGAAGTGACGTCGAGGAGTTGGACGCCGGGGGTGGAGGAGATGGCGCGAGCGATGCGCGAGACGATGATGGGATCGCGGCCTTCGGAGAAATTCGGCACGCATTCGACAATCAAGTTTGACGGGACTCCTTGATAGATGATTGTGGCAGCACCGGGACAAACGATCGACGTCGGTGGGCGGAAGTTGCATGTGAGTATGGCTGGCGAGAGCGGGCCGGTGGTGGTGTTCGAGGCGGGGCTGGCGGCGACTTCGTTGACGTGGTGTCTGGTGCAGCCGGAGGTTGCGAGGTTTGCGCGGACGTTAAGTTATGACCGCGCAGGATTGGGGTGGAGCGAGGCGAGCGGGCTAGACGCCACGGCGGCGAATGCGGCGGAAGATCTGGTGGGGTTGCTGGATGCGGTGGGTATCGAAGAGCCGGTGATCCTGGTGGGGCACTCGTTCGGCGGTTTGATTGCGCGCGTGTTCCAGCAGCGGTATCCGGGGCGAGTGGCGGGGCTGGTCCTGGTGGATCCGGTTGTCAGGGCGGAATGGCGCGATTTGAGCGGACCGCAGGGCGTTGCGCAGAGAAACCGGCTGGCGCACGGGGTGCGGTTGTCGAGACGCGGAGCATTGCTGGCGCGGTTGGGGGTGGTGCGGTTTGCGCTGAGGCTCCTGGTACGAGGGTCGAGGTATTTGCCAAAGCTGGTGGCGCGGGTTTCGGCGGGGCGCGGGAAGGGCTTGGTGGAGCGGTTGGTGGGGGAAGTCAGCAAGATACCACGGGAGCTTTGGCCGGCTATTGCGGAACACTGGAGCCGGGCGGGGTCGTATCTGGTTATGGCGGATGGGCTGGAGCGGTTGCCAGTGAGCGTGGGGCAGGTGGAGGAGGGGCGCGGGTTGGGGTCGTTGCCGGCTACGGTGCTGTCAGCGGCCAATGTGAGTGCGAGGGGGTTGAAGGAACATGAAGCTGAGGCGCGGCTGTCGGCGAAGGGGAGGCAGGAGGTGGTGCCGGGGACGGGGCACTGGATTCCGTTTGACGCGCCGGCGGTAATCCTGGAGGCGATTCGGTCGATTGGCCGCCTCAAATGAAAAATTCATCATTTTTCAAGCAAAGTCTTGCGCTGCATCTTTGAACCGGATATAGTTGCAGCTTATAGCCTCGGCGTGGACTCGGGATTAGCGGTATAGCTGTTGACTTCGTAGCGCCGAATAGGTTATTAAGGTTCTTGTCACCGCGAATCTGCGGGGGCACGATTTTGGGTAGTGGCTCCTTAGAAGTTAAACAGAAGGCCGCACCCTTCAGGATGTACCGCCAGGCTGACCGCTAGAGGAAGGCAGGCAAGTCACACTCCGCCCGACACGGAGAAGTTCACTGGGCAGTACAAAGCAATTTAGTTGTAGTTGAGGCTCAGGTTGCGGCAACTTCGACCGATTCACAAAATTTTCAAGGAGAAGCAAATACGAATGTTAGATTTTAAGAAAGTATTACTGGCGCTTTCGGTCGCGGCCCTCGGGTTCGTCGGTACCGCCAGCGCGCAGACCCTCGTCTGCAACGGATCCACCGGTGGTGCGACCGCCACTGCACTGGCTCCGGCGCAAGGTTTCCCTGGTGCCGTCGCAGTTGAAGGCACAACGGAATTACTTCCGCAATTCGTTATCGCTTGCAACGGCGGCAACGCAAGCGGGTCCTATAACATCCTGCTCACGACCAATGCGCCGATCACCAACACGTTGGTGAGCGCTGCCAAAGGCCTCGACATCAGCGCCGTAGACAACCTCGGCAACACCGCCGTTGTCACGCTGGTAGCTCCCTCGACCATTCAGGCGAGCTTCAGCAGCATCGTTGCCGGTGGCTTAACGACCATTACAGTCAAGGGTATCCGCGTCAACGCCAGCGGCAACCCGCTCCTTTCGACGATTACGATTACTCCGTCTTCGACTTCGACTCCCGAGATCGGAACGGTGGGCACCTTTGCCTATGTTGAGGCTTCACTGATCAACTCGTTTGCATATGCAACGCCGGCAGTTCCCCCAGCTGGTCCGACACTTCTCACTGTGAATGTGAGTGCGTGCAATGTGGATACCGTCGCTAATCCGGCGGCTACCATCTACAATGCTGCCTATCTGGTATTGAACGGTGGATTCCCGGATGCGATGCATTCCGCAGCCGAAAATCTCGGTCCCGTCTCAGTAGCTCCGCTGACCGCTCAGGGTACTACCTATGCGGTTACGTTCAGCAACCTTGACCCTGCCGGAGTAGCGTATTACGTCCCCGCAGTTATCGCTGGTACTGGTGTCACGGTTACTGCCGTAACATCCGCTTCCGCGACGACGAATGCTACCGCTGCCGCGAATGGCGTAGCACTCACTGTCAGCAGCACCGGTACAGCCACGGTTTACTACCAGGTAACTGCCGATGCCGGCGGCGCCCAGACGTTCACAATTCCGGTCACTTACACGGTGGCGAAAGTCGCATCCGTAACTTCGTTTACGACTTCTCCGATTTCCGCATCGATCCTGCTGGTCAGCTCCGGTAATACCTATCCTCAGTATTCCGCCACAGAGACCGCATACTCTGTAGCTCAGACGACGCAGACGGCTGTGGGAACCGGCAATGGTCTCCTTTCACCCTGCGCCACCACTTTGTTGTTCCCCTACGTGACCAACCTCGGTGGCTTTGACACCGGCATTGCGATCACCAACGCCTCGACAGGCGCCAGCACCACGCTCAGCCCCATCACGGCCGCATCCGGGACCTGCAGCGTCATGTTCTACGGCACAGGTGTACCGACCACTAACCCCTATGTCACCGCTGTCGTGGGAACAGGGGCTGCTGCCGTTCAGGTGTTCGACGTTGGCACGGTTGCCCCTGGCTTCTCTGGATATGTGGTTGCGACCTGCAACTTCCAGGGCGGACATGGGTACGCGTTCCTCAGCGATGGCCTTGGCTCGGGCACGGGAGTAGCTGCAAACTACATCGCAGTTGTTCTCGGAGACGCCAATCTCGCCAATGCAGCAGTAGCTGGTGTCACTGCTCAGTAGTTGATTTCCATCACTTAAATGGGAGGGGGCGCTTCGGCGCTCCCTCTTTTTGCGTTTATAGCGGCTTCGATTTACGAATTATGTTCTCTGTTTATAAAGCAATATTTGCTGTCTTTTCTGCTGTCTTCCTACTCTGTGCTGCCGACGCTCTGCCTGACGTCGACGCGGCGCTCAGATCCAGGGTTCAGGAGTTCTATCAGCTTCAGGTGGATAAAAAGTTCCGGCAGGCCGACGAGTATGTGGCCACCGATACGAAAGACTTTTACTTCGATACCAAAAAGCCAGATATTCAGGCCTTCAAAATAGTCGGTATACAATACGCTCCCGATTTTCACAGTGCCGAGGTCAGATTAACTACGCATACTCATGTGCCGATCCCCGGGGCCTTTGACAACCCGATGGAAACTGTATTGATTAGCGACTGGAAGATTGACGGCGGCAAGTGGTGCTGGTATGTGGATCGAGAGAAGTTACTGAATACGCCGTTTGGCAGGGTTAATCCCGCAGGCGCGCCGAAATCCGCGGAAAGTAAACCTAACGTTGCGCAAGCGACGGCTCAGGTGTCGACCGACATTATGCATGCGGTTGTGGCGGAGCCGGTCAAAGTGAGTCTGGATCAGAGTCATCCGCAGTCGCTGGTTGTCATGCTGAAGAACAATGTTCCGGGGCCGGTTGTGATCCAGAATTTGACTAATACACCAGCGTTGAAGGTCGATATTGCCAAGGCGAATCTTGGTGCGGAAGAATCGACGCAGATGACGATCACGGCGGTCGCGGGGAGCACGGACTTACCACCGCAGCTACGGTTGCGGGTGGCGCCGTTTGGGCAGATTGTGGCGATCAATCTCGATTGGGCGAAGTAGTAACAGGTATCGGTCGCCGCTCGTTTACACTCATGGTTCGGTAAAGGCACAGACGGGCTTTGCTCGTCCAAACAGGCTTCAGCCTGTTCCACATGGCACCTCACACGGCTTTGGCTCCAGCCCAAAGCCTGGTCGCAGCGGCATCATGCGGAGCATTCCGTTCCGTTTACACTCACGGCTCGGTAAATACCAAGGCGCAGGCCCGTTCACTCAAATGGATCGACCGGCTAATCCGAAATGCGACGCGGCGGCGAGCATATGGCGATCGCTGGTCCATACTTCGGTGAAACCGGAATCTACGGCCGTAACCAAATGGAGGGCATCTGCGGCGCGCAGATAACAGGATGCCGGCAGCTTACGAGTCAGAGCCTCGACCCGGCGCAGCAGCCGCTCGGTTGAAGGCGGCGCCATGATCACTCCCCTGTTCAGATCGTCCATAAAAAGATCCTGGCGCAACGCAGCGTCGGCCGGAGTGGCCAGCCCTTCCCGAACCTTGCGATGTGCCAGACAAGCCATTTCGGCAATACAGATTGCCGACGAGTACAGGCCGTCCGCTTGGCGCGCCAGTCCCCGGACCAGCTTGCCACCCAAGTTCATTCCAGTAGCACTTACCAAGGTTGGCGGTGTCGAAATACAGCCTCAAGTCCGGTCCTGCTCGCGAATCAGGCCGCTATCCATCGTTTCCGGCCCGCGTTTCCGGCCCGCGTTTCCGGCCCGCTCATAATCAGTGCCTCCCGGTCGGCCATGCGGGGCGTGGGCCGGTCGGATATAGGACGAATCTCAGCAACGGGGACGCCGCGCTTTTCAATAATGAAGGACTCACCCTCCGCGACTTGGCGGACGATTTCGCTGGTCTTCAGATGGAGCTCGCGGACGGTGGAGGACTGCATGTGACACAGGGTAGCGCATCTCCCTGGAGCATTTCCAGGATCTCCGCCCCAGGGCACCGGAACTCGCCGTGTCCGGCTGCCGGTTCGCCGCCTGGTTGCCTTCAGCAGCGAGCGATAGGTACGAGTTTGGATTTCCTGATTTTCCTGTCCCTTGTCACCAATGGAACTCGGTGAACGATACTGGTCGCGGCGATCAGTTCGTCAGCAGGATCGCTGGTGAAATCCAGTTCGGTGGACTTTTGACAGACCGTCAGATCCAGTGGCCACACTTGAACTCTGGCGAATATCCTTACAAACTCGGCCGACCGAACATCAATCGCAATCCTGCCCAATTGTGCGAGCTTGGCAACCTCCCACAGCACGATTGCCGATATTCCCCACGGTTCCGAGGCAAGCAGTTTTCGTTCGGCGGGCGTCAGTGTACCGTCCAGTGCGAACAGAAGTATATGCGTGTCAAGATTCAGCATTCCACTCGACTCCGGTCGAGAAGACGTCGCCCGCCACACCCACCTTGCCCGCCATGCTGCCGATCAGGGCGGCGCACCCGGAGTCCGCTGGAATCACACGTGCGACGGCTTTTCCATGTTTCGTTACGACGATGCCGTCGGGATCGAGGTGGTCGAGCAGCGAAAGGCACTGCTCCTTGAACTTCGAGGCGCTGATTTCCGTCATGAATTCAGTATAGTCATAATAATCGACCGGTCAATAATAGTTGCTGCTTTCCTGTCCGTGCGGTGCGGGGTTGACCACGAGTATTGAGGGCAGATGAGCTTATCCGTTTTTCATCTGCGGCCATTGGCGGTTTGCCGCTCGTTTATACTCACGGTTCAGTAAAAGCACAGGCGAGCTTTGCTCGTCCAAACAGGCTGAAGCCTATTCCACCTCGTGCTTAGTGGCGTAAGCAGATGAACGGGATAACTTGCTATGCGCGAATTCCGGCCCAAGCGCGGTTCCGATTTGGCTACTTCAGGATGACGGGCAGGCTCGACAGCGCATCGTTGCCGAGAAAGCGCAGTGCTGTGACCCCAATCCGTGTACTCGAAACGCAATCCAGCGTCCCCCGATTACCCACCAGTAGCGGGAAATTGAAAGCCGCCCAGTGGCCCTGAGGATTCAGCGCAGGCACAACCACCGCACCGGGAATCGCGGCCCCCGTGCCGTTTAGCGCGGTACAGGTCACGTTGGCCGCGTTGACGGCATCCATATTCGCAAGAGCCAGACCCGTATATATCTGGCTGCCGCTGGCCGGTTCGGTGGTGGCGTCAAACGGGATCAGAAACTCCAACGATCCGCCTGTGGATGCGACACCGGCCTCGTAGTAAGAGCCGTTGGCCCCCAGGTGACGAAAGACAGTCTGGACCACAATCGCCGAGGTGGCGGTGATCGCTCCGGAACCGGACACGAGTGTTGCCCCTTGCAGGCTGCCCGCTTCGTAGAACTTCACTCCGAGGGCAGGAACCGTGTCCGAGAGGACTGCGCTACTGGCGCCGGAAATAGGAACGGCGACGGGGCTACCCGCATCGTTGAAAAACTGGATGGTGAAACTGGCGGCGGAAGCGCCCTTATTTACCACATAAAAATCGGTTACATAAGTGCTGCCGGCGGCGAAGTGCGGAATGACATTCGAAGCGATGGGGAAGCTGATTTCCCGGACCACATTATTGCCGGTATCCGCAATGTAAAGATCACCACTTGCGTCGACCGTCACGCCCACGGGGAGGTTCAGCAACGCGCTTGTGGCAGGGCCCCCGTCGCCGGCGTACCCAGCGGTCCCCGTGCCGGCCACGGTGGAGATCACCGAACCGGACACTCTTCGGATGGCACTATTTCCCGTGTCCGCTATGTATAGATTACCCGTGCTATCGACGGCGAGGCCTTTCGGGCCGTTAATCTGCGCAGCCACCGCACTGCCCTTATCTCCGCTGTAACCCGCGGTGCCGTTGCCGGCGACGGTAGTGATGATGCCGCCGGATACCTTGCGAATTCGCTGATTCTGCGTGTCGGCGATATACAGGTTTCCCTGGGAATCGACGGCGACTGCCTGGGGGTATAAAAGCGTGGCCTGAGTGGCCTGGATATTGTCGCCGTTATAGCCAAGGCCCGTGGTCCCGGCCACGGTCGAAATAATCCCATTCGAAACCTCTCGAATCCGATGATTAGCGGTATCCGCGATATAGACGTTACCCTGCGCGTCCACGGCAATACCCTCCGGGAAATTCAAAGAAGCAGCCACAGCGGGACCACCATCGCCGCCGAAGCCTCCGGTACCGCCCGCCAGGGTGGTCAACCCCCCGGAGGAAATCCTGACAACCCGATTCCCCGGTCCATTGGCGATATAGATATTCCCGGCGCTGTCCACGGCTATGCCGTTGGGTCCGATCAAGCCCGGCGTACCGGCGGATCCCGTGTACGTTGCGATCAGGCCGCCGGCAACCTTACGGACAACATAATTTCCCCCGTCGGCGATGTAGACATTTCCCGACGAATCGACCGCCACTCCGTTGGGGGCACTCAACTGGGCAGCGGTCGGGGCTCCTCCGTCCCCTGAGAAACCCGCTCCGAGGGCTTGATTTCCCGCGAACGTGCCGATCGTGTTCTGGCCGAATACGTGTAGTGGAAGCACCAGTGCAAATGTACCCAGAGTGAGAAGACGCAAGTTAAGCTCCCTTGAAAGAACGTGAACGCGAGTTCGCCGATTCATTTAGCCGATTGTAGCCGACCTGCAACGCAGCAAGGCCGTTAATTCAACCTGAGCCGGAGAAATAAAGTTGCGCAAATTTCCTTATCGGTTCGGTAAAGGCACAGACGAGCTTTGCTCGTCCAAACAGGCTGAAGCCTGTTCCACGCTTGCTTAGCGGCTTAACCAGTGAAAGGGGCAACCTGTTAGTGGACTGTTAGTGGAAAGCCAGGCGCATGGGCATCATGCGGAGCATTCCGCCGTGGAGCCAGACGCGGAGGCCGGCGGCGGAGAGCAGGGCTTCGACGTCGGAAGAGTCCTGACTTTGCTTCAACAACAAGTCGAGGACGCTGCGGCGGGGCGGGTAGGTGACCAGGTTGATGGCGTCACCCGGGGTTATGCCGGCTTCTTTGCGGATTAACTCCATGGCGCGGTCGAGGCCGCCTAAGTCGTCTACCAGTCCGTTGCCTTTCGCCTGATCGCCGAGCCAGACGCGGCCCTGGGCGAGTTCCAGAATTGTGGCGAGCGGCTTTTTGCGGGAGGCGGCGACCTTCGAAGTGAAGTCCCGATAGTTGGAATCGACCATGCCTGCGACTTTGCGGCGCGCTTCGTCGGTGAGGGGTTGGTAGTCGGATTCGCCGAGGGCGAATTTGCCACGGCTGACGAAGTCCTTGGTGACGCCCACCTTATCGTAAAGGCCACGCAGGTTGGGCTGACCCCAGACGACGCCGATGGAGCCGGTTTCGGTGCCGGGATAGGCGATGACCGGATCACCTGTCATGGCCATGTAGTAACCGCCTGAAGCCGCGGCGTCCGACATCGAGATGACAAGCGGCTTCTTCTTTTTGAGCTCATTCATGGCGCGCCAGATCTCATCGGACGCCACGGCATCGCCACCGCCGGAGTTGATGCGGACGACGACGCCTTTCACGGTGGAATCATTGGCTACCTGATTCAACAGACGATCGAAGGCTTCGGATTCGATGCCGGTGGCGCCGGTGGATTCGGGGTTGCCACGAGAAATATCGCCATCGGCTACGACGAAGGCTATCTTTTCTTTGCCCGCTCCAAGACCGGCGGAAGCGTCCGAGACAGCGGCGTAATCATGGGCGTCCATCTTCTTGAGTGCGGTCTGGTGGAGAGCATCGCGCACGCTGCCCTGGGCCTCGTCTTCGTAACGGAGTTCGTCGACAAGACCGGCGGCGCGGGCTTCTTTGGCGGTGAAGGGGCCGCTATCGATGGTGGCGCGCACGGCGGCGTTATCTTTGTGGCGGCCTTTGGCGATGGTGGTGACGAGATCGCCATAGATGTTGTCGATCATGCTGTTCATCACTTCGGTGGTCTCAGGACTCATGGAAGTGCGGGTGAACATGTCGCCGAAGTCTTTGTACTTACCGTCATGGATGACGTCGACCTGAACGCCGAGTTTATCGAGCGTGCTTTTGAAGTACATCAACTCGAAGGCGAGTCCTTTGACGTCGAGCTCATCGGTGGGGGAGAGGTAGATTTTCGAACACGCGGTCGCCATGTAGTATTCGCGGGTGCCGGGGGATTTGAGATACGCGATGAGAGGCTTGCCGGACTTGCGGAACTGTTCGAGGTCGGCGTGTATTTCCTGCATTTTGGCCCAGCCGACACCGGCGTCCTGGGGTTCGAAGATCACGGCTTTGATGCGGGAATCGGAGGCGGCGCGGCGGAGGAGGCTCCAGATCTCTTCGACGGTGAGGGTCTGTCCTTCGGCGATGAAGGGCGGGGAGAGAGTGAAGTTGACGTCAGTGGGCGCTTTTTCGGGGACGTCGCCGTTGAGCCTGAGGATGAGGGTGGTGCCGTCGTCGACGGAAGGTGGACGGGTGCGGAAAGAGGCGACGGCGAAGACGGCAATCACGGAGATCAGTACGACCAGTAAGGCGCCGACGATGAGGCCAAGAACGAATTTACCCATATTTTTATCTTTTAAAAAGCTTTTTCATGCGGCCCTGGACCAGAGCAACCAATCCCTGGGGCGCCGCGGCAGGCGTAACGGCCTCGGCATTGGCGAGCTGCTGGGGAGGAGCGTCGGTGAGTCCGGGTGGGGTACAGGATTCGTCCCCGGCGGAGCGAACGGCGTTGCCCATCATCACATATTTTTTGCGAACGCGGGAGCCGTCATCACGGGCGAGGCAGACGGAAAACTCGCCACTTTTCGCGATCACGGGGAAGTAACCTTCTTCGCGGCGCTGTATGTAGGCGGTCTCGTAACGGTGGTGGCGGAGGCTCCAGGTGAAGACGCGGTAGCCATCGAAGTCCCAGGTTTCGCCCAGCTTTTCGGCGGTTGTCCACAGCCAGATGTCTTTGAGTTCATCGCCGTCGCGGATTTTGCCGATAGAGAAGTAAGAGGTGATGCGATGGCCTTCGGCGTATTGCGCGACTTCATCGGGGATGGCGAGGTAAAGGCTGCTGGTGAGGACCCAGCCGCTTTGACCGTTGGCGGTGCGGATGAGGGTCCAATCGTCTTTGACGACCGGAGTGGCGTCAGCGTCATTATCAGCGTCAACATCGTTGGGAGCGGGTTCGCGTTCCTGAGAGAGCTGCAGGTAGTCCTTCGGGAGGCCGGGCGCGGCTGGGGGAGGCGGTGGAGGGAGGCGCGGGGCTTTGCCTGATTTGAGAGCAGCGACTTTCGGCCTGGCGGGAACCAGTTCGCGTTTGGGCAAGGGGGCGCGGCCTGTCACCTTGCGGACAATGATGTCGAATTTCTCTTTGGGCTCGACCTGGATGAAGCTGGGGGACTGGCGGGAGGGCTCGGTGTGGACATTGATGCTGCTGAAAACGGTGGCGGCGCCTTGCGACGGCATGCCTGCGGTTTCGGCGGCGAGGGACTTCAGGCGATTCATCTGGGCGGGGTCAAGCAGGTCGCGATCGCTGGTCCAACCCTCGATGCCTTTGGCGGTGCGGACTTTATACCAGCGGCGGCGCTGACCGATGATTTCGAGTTTGTCGCCATGGTGCGCGATGGCGATCGCAGCCGACTTGACGTCGATATCTTTGTGGAGATTCAGGCGAGCGGGGCCGGCGTAAGCGACGCCAATGGCCGGGGTTTGGTGCTGCTGCTGGAGAGATCCGCAGGAAAGCGTGAAAAGCGCGAAAAAGGGAAGCGCGAGAACTTTCGCCCGGGGAACCACTCTGATGCCAGCTTAGCAATTGGCAGGGCAGGCGTGTCGGGGCAAGAAAAAAGGACAGGCGAAACCGCCTGTCCCACCTTGAGGTTAGGTGCGAGCTATTCCTGAGGAGGAGGAGGTCCGCCACGTCCCCCGCGTCCACCGCCCGCGGGTGCATCGCCTGCAGCGGCCGGAGCCGGAGCCATGAGGGGTTCCTTTTCGCCGTGATGGCAGGTATAGCAAGTCACATGAACTTTGCCGTCGGGAAACTTCGAGTTCAGATTGTCCACCATGGCGAACATGGCACGCGCGACTACCTTTTCCCGCTTTTCATCGGAATCGAAAGCCTGGGGGTTGTGGCAGAAGGCGCAATTCACACCGAGGCCCTGAGTGGCGTGCTGCATGCCGGGGCGGACATTGTCTTCGGTAAGAACTTTGAGGTTTTTGGCTGGACCGGGCGGCGGACCGCCGCGTCCAGCACCGCCGCCGGGTGCCGCAGCTCCGGGGGGCGCAGGGGCTGCAGCCGGGGGCTGAGCCTGAGCGCACAAGGCCAGCGCGCCGATTACAAATACAAATAGAAATTTCCGCATTATGTAGAGTGTACTCCAGAACCCATGGATGAATGGCTGTTTTTCTGCGTACCAGGGAAGACGCGGAGAGTGCGGGCGGTGACGGCTACGCGATCTCCGGTACGGGGCTGCAATTCGCGATAACGCTCGCGGGAAATCTCGGCTTCGAGGGGCTGGCCGGTGTCTTCCCGCTCGAGTTCGAGGCGGACGGTGGGGCCTGCCGCGGCGATGAAGCGAATCACGGCGGCGACGGCATGATCATTATGCTCCTGCCATGGGGTTACTTCGAGTTCGTATGGGCGAACATAACCCGTCGTGGCGCCGTTTTCGGTGCGGCCGTGGAAGAGCGTCACGTCACCGAGGAATTCATAGACGAATTCGTTGGCGGGATTTTCGTAAACCTCACCGGGCGTTCCGATTTGTTCGAACTGGCCGCGGTTCATGATGGCGACGCGGTCGGCCACCTCGAGCGCCTCTTCCTGATCGTGGGTGACGAAGACGCTGGCGACATGAAGCTCGTCGTGTAAACGCCGGAGCCAGCGGCGCAGCTCTTTGCGGACTTTGGCATCGAGAGCGCCGAAGGGCTCGTCGAGCAGGAGGACTTTCGGTTCGACGGCCAGGGCGCGGGCGAGGGCGACGCGTTGGCGCTGGCCTCCGGAGAGCTGATGGGGGTAGCGATCGCCGAGCGGGCCGAGCTGGATCAGTTCGAGTAGTTTGCGGACGCGGTCGCGAATTTCATTTTCAGGCGGACGCGTGGCTTTGGGGCGGATGCGCAGGCCGAAAGCAATATTTTCGAAGACGGTGAGATGACGGAACAGAGCATAGTGCTGGAAGACAAAGCCGACGTGGCGTTCGCGCGCGGTGGATTTCGTCGCGTCTTCTTCGTTGAGGCGGACGGTGCCGCTGTCGGCGAGTTCGAGGCCGGCGATGATGCGCAGAAGGGTTGTCTTGCCGGAGCCGGAAGGACCCAGTAAGGCCATCAACTCGCCTGTTTCGATCTTGAGACTGACGCCGTCGAGAGCGGTGAAAGATCCGAAGCGTTTAAATATGTTGGTGACTTCGATACTCATTGGGCGTCTTTCATTGGGTGGCCTGACCCGTTTTCCATTCGAGGAATTTCTTGGCTGCGAGGGCAACCACGGCGACGACACTGAGCAGTGAAGCTACGGCGAATGCGCCGGCATAGTTGTATTCGTTGTAGAGAATTTCGACGTGCAGCGGCAGGGTGTTGGTCTGGCCACGGATGTGTCCGGAGACGACCGAGACCGCTCCGAACTCGCCGAGCGCGCGGGCGGTACACAAGACAACGCCGTAGAGCAGGCCCCAGCTTATGTTGGGCAGGGTGACGCGCCAGAACATTTGCCAGCCGCTGGCTCCGAGGACCAGGGCGGCCTCTTCTTCTTCGGTCCCTTGCGACTCCATGAGGGGAATTAGTTCGCGGGCTACAAAGGGAAACGTAATGAAAGTGGTGGCGAGCAGGATTCCGGGAACGGCAAAGATGATGTGTATGTCGTGATCGGCCAGCCAGGGGCCAAACCAGCCCTGGGCGCCGAAGAGCAGTACGAAAATCAGGCCGGAGATAACGGGAGAGACGCCGAAGGGTAAGTCGATGAGCGTGAGGAGAAGATTGCGGCCGCGGAAATTGAATTTGGTGATCACCCAGGCGGCGGCTACGCCGAAGACCACGTTGAGAGGAACCGAGACGGCCACGACGAGGAGCGATAACTTCATGGCGGAAACGGCATCGGGGTCGCGGATGGCATCGAGATAGACAGCCATGCCTTTAGCGAACGCCTGAACGAAGACGGCAACGAGGGGCAGTACGATGAGGGCGGCTAACAACGCCATGGCTAAGATGGTCAGGCTCCAGCGAACCCAACGGGGCTCGCGCTGGGCGGTGACATTCCTCGACAGCAGGGCGGGTGCGGCTGTGCTCATGTAACGGCCTGGGCATCCCGGAATTTGCGGGTGCGCTTCTGTAACAGGTTGATGCCCAGAAGAATCAGAAACGAAGCGATCAGCATGACGACGGCGATGGCGGTGGCGCCGGCGTAATCGTACTGTTCGAGTTTATTGACGATCAGCAGGGGGGCGATTTCCGTTTTCATCGGCAGATTGCCGGAGATGAAGATGACGGATCCGTATTCGCCGAGAGCGCGGGCGAAGGCGAGAGCGAAGCCGGTCAGGAGCGCAGGGCGTACGAGAGGAAAGATGACGAGAGTGAATATCTGCCAGCGATTGGCGCCGAGGCTGGAGGCGGCTTCTTCGAGTTCCCGATCCGCATCGGCCAGGACGGGCTGCACGCTGCGGACGACGAAGGGGAGTCCGATGAACGTGAGGGCGACGACGACACCGAGCGGAGTGAAGGCGACTTTGATGCCGAGCGGCTTCAGGTATTGGCCGATCCATCCATTTTCGGTGTAGAGGCTGGTGAGGGCGATGCCGGCGACGGCTGTGGGTAAGGCGAAGGGCAGGTCGACAAGTGCATCGGCAAGGGCTTTGCCTGGAAATTCATAGCGCACCAGAACCCAGGCAATGAGGAAGCCCACGGCTGAGCTGATGAGTCCCGCGGCGAATGAGGCTCCGAAGCTGAGCCGGTAAGCCGCCAGCACATTGGGCGCGGTGACGGTCTTCCAGAGATGCTCCCAACTGGAGGAAACGGACTTGAGAAAGATGCCGCTCAGGGGGATGAGCACCAGCAGCGTCAGGTAGAGGACCGTATAGCTGAGAGTCGGCCAAAAACCTGGGAGAATGCTGGGGCGCCTGAATGGCATCTGACTCAAGGCTCCGGTTAGTTTCCGGGAGTGTAGATTTTGTCGAACACTCCGCCGTCTGAAAAGTGCCGCTGCTGGGCTTTCTGCCAGCCGCCGAAGAGTTCGTCGATGGTGAACAGCGAAAGCTTAGGAAAATTCGCCGCGTACTTCGCGAGGGCTTTTGGGGACCGCGGGCGATAGAAATCTTTGGCTTCGATGTCCTGAGCTTCGTCGGTATAGAGGAAGTCGAGGTAGGCTTTCGCGACATCGGTGGTGCCGTGTTTGGAGGCGACTTTGTCGACGATGGCAACCGGAGGTTCCGCGAGGACGCTGATAGACGGCGTGACGATTTCGACCTTATCGGCGCCGAGTTCGTTGAGCGCGAGATGGGCTTCGTTCTCCCACGACAGCAGCACATCGCCGATGCCTCGCTGGGCGAAGGTGGTGGTGGAACCGCGCGCGCCGGAATCGAGCACGGGGACGTTTTTATAGAGGCGGGTGACGAAATCTTTCGCCTTGTTGTCGTCGCCGTTGTTTTTCTTGAGTGCGTAACCCCAGGCCGCGAGGTAAGACCAGCGAGCGCCGCCGGAGCTTTTTGGATTGGGAGTGATGACGCCCACGCCAGGCTTGACCAGGTCGTCCCAATCTTTGATGTGTTTGGGATTGCCTTTGCGGACAAGAAACACGATGGTCGAAGTGTACGGCGTACTGTTATTGGGCAGACGCGATTGCCAGTTGGCGGGCAGGAGTTTGCCGCGATCGGCGAGGACGTCGATATCGTAAGCCAGCGCGAGGGTAACGACGTCCGCCTGGAGGCCTTCGAGGACGGCTCGCGCCTGAGTGCCGGATCCGCCATGCGATTGGCTGATGATTACATCGTTACCGGTTTTTGCTTTCCATTGTTTGGAGAAGGCGGCGTTGATGTCCTGATAGAGCTCACGGGTCGGGTCGTAGGAAACGTTGAGAAGCTTGACCGTCGCCGCCCCGGCAACGGCCGAGGCGGCGAGGAAAACGCCAATTGCAATTGAATACTTCATATGACTAGATGAAGTTGATCTGGAAGCGGAACAGGATGACGCGCTCTGCAACCTTGTTCCCGGTGACCGCGCCGCCTTCAAATCCGGTGACGCCGTAATCGAGAGAGATTCTCACGAGGCGGTTCAGATACCAGTTGGCTCCGCCCACATACTCACGGGCAAGACGAGGGGTGGCGGTCGCGGTGGCGAATCCGTAATTGAAGATGCCGCGATCCACGCTGAATTCACCGGTTCGCGTGGCGAGTTCTATCGCGCCCCAGCTGTTATGCATGGGGTCGAACGGATGTTTCGGAATGGGGCTGCCGAAGCTCTTGGTTTCGCCGGTCAGGATATAAGATGCTTCCACCTGCCAGGCACGGAATGAGGCGTCGCCGCGGACTAAGCCCTTTTGGAGGCCCTCTTCCGCAAGCGTGTATTCGGTCAGAATTCCCGCCGGTCCAACGTAGTAGTAAGCCTGAGGAGCGAGCCGGGTGCGATGGCCGGCTTCCGAGACTCCGGATGCGAAGGTGAAGAACTGGTTCTGGCCGATCGTTTTATAGGCAGGCAGACCGAGTCCATCGACGTTGCCCCCCGTGGCTCCGATGCCAGCTCCGATACCTTTGATCCAGGAGCTGTCAGAGTTAATAAACGGAGTGAGGAAGACACGGCCGGCATAATCGCGATGATTGCTGACTGCAGCATCACTCAAACTGTTGTCGACTACGCCATTGAATACGCCAACCTGATAGCCAACCCGGTGAACCAGCAAGTCGCCGGCGAGTTGATAGCCGATGTCGCGGCTGGGCACCAGCAACGTGGGAAGTCCGCGCTCTACGAAGGTGGTGTCATCATCCGATTGCAGACGTTCGAGGCCGACCGGCGGCTTGAACTTACCCACGCGCAGGTTGAAGTGCGGGATGTAGTTGAGCTGCATGTAAGCGTCATAAATGATGGTGGTACCCTGGCCGAAGTCGGGGCGGAAGAAGTAATCGACGTACTTGTAAACCGTGCCCGAGAAGGTGGGACGAACGCGGCGCAGCAGAATGCCGTCGGTCAAGGTTTTGGCGCCAGCACCGGTGTAGGTTCGATCGTCCACCTGAAGGTCGGCGCCGATTTTCAGCAGGAAATTGCCGTCGGCGGACTTGATGGTGAAGCCGGTGGTATCGGCCTGAACATTGCCGGATTCGGAAGTTAAGCCACCGCCCAGACCCGCTGCTGTTTCTGCTCCGCCGGCTCCGCCAATGCCAGCGGTCGCAGTGGCGACACGGCCGGTTGCGGTCCGGGCTACGGAGTTTGCGGCTGTGGCTGCGGCGGCCTGGGTGTCGGCCGGTGCCGCAGCTGGCTGCTGGTTACCGGAAGACGCCCTGAGTCTCTGATCCAGTTCGTCGATCCGTTTACGTAATTCCTGGATCTCCTGCTGCATCGCAGCACGATCGTCCTGCGGCGGTTGATTTTGGCCCCACATTGGCATTGCAGCGAGGGTTATAACTATAGCGAAGCGTATTGCTAAACCCAGCCATATTCGTCGAGACGGCATCGTCAAAATACTCCTGATTCTCATTTGATTTTTTTCTGGGAACCCTCCAGTTTTGGTGGTCGGATTCCGCATTGGATGTTGGGTGCTGAACGCCTCCGGAGAACCGGTCGGCCTGCCCTTATGGCTGGTTCAGGGTTGGGCCTGCTCCTCCGGCTCGAAGCGGATCTTCTTTCGACATTCGATCTGCACCACGCGGGATGCGTGAACCGTGATCTCTATCGAGCCGTAATCGAGATTCCGAACAGCGTCCAGAATCGCCTGCTCCGCTTTTGGCGGAACGATTGAGGGGCGATGTTTGACGATTCGGGGCTGGGAATACACGATGTACTCTTTGTAGATAGACTTAATCTAGTATCAGGACCAGATGATTGTCAAGCAGTTCTATCAGGATTAGGGCCAATTAACTTTTCGAATCTCCCCAGGGATTGCGGGGTATACTGGCCTGCGGACCAGTCTACCCTTGGAAATACTCGCTGGATTCCTGATTGCCCTCGCCATCGGCATAACCGGTGTAGGCGCCGGCAGCATTACAGCGCCCATTCTAATCCTCTTCTTTCATCAATCTGTGTCGGATGCGGTGACTACGGCGCTGGTCTTTGGAACCGTCGTAAAGCTCATTGCGACACCGATCTACATGGCGCGCGGCCATGTGAGCTACAAGATCCTGGGATGGCTCGCGTTAGGCGGACTGCCCGCCGTCATCTTCGGCAGCCTGCTGCTTAATACGTTCGACAAGAATGCAATGACCCGTCCCGTACTAGGGATTGTGGGCGTGACGGTGCTGGTCAGTGCGGCGGGAACACTTTGGCGGAGCCTGACGCCGAAGATTGAGCCGCATCCGGTGGCACCGGGCATTTTGTCTTTGATCGTGGCGCCGATCGGTTTCGAGGTCGGGTTTTCGTCAGCAGGGGCTGGTGCGCTGGGCACAGTGGTGTTGATGCGCTTCACGCGGCTGCTTCCCTCGGAAGTGGTCGGGACGGACCTTGCCTTTGGGCTGCTGCTCTCGATCTTCGCGGGCGGGATTCACGCCAGCATGACGGGAGTGCCCTGGCCCGTGCTGATTCAGCTTCTGATCGGAGGCGTGCCGGCGGTCCTGATCGGGACGCAGCTGGTGAAGGTAGTATCGCCGCGGAAAATGCGTCTGGTGCTGTGTTTGTGGCTGATTTATATCGGCGGACAACTGGCGTGGCGCGGGATTGCTCCGGATACGACGAAAGCTGCGACGAAAGCGCCGGCTGCCTCAGTGAAACCAGCGGGCAAGTAGCCGCGAAATGCGTGGCGGCTTTGGTCGAGTCCTTTGGGAGATTTGACGCAATATTCACAAATCCTGGGTAAACTACAGCCAACGCTCCGTTTTTCCGCCCATGAGCACCTCTATTCGCCTCAGGCTCTTTTTTAGCTGCTTCCTGCTGATCGCGGGCATTGCCTTCGCGGTCGACCTGAGCGCGGCGGGGACGCGGATCAATCGCACTATCATCGAGCTGGTTCTTTGCTTCCTGGGCGCCGTCGTGATGACTTGGATCTTCTCAACGGCGATTGAATGGCGACTGCAGCGGCTGAAGGTGTTTGTCGAACATGTCCTGGATGCAGGGAGCGGAAAGAATGAGGCGCTGCCGGACGAGGGTCCGGAAACGGCGGCGCTCAATCAGGCGTTGCGGCGGATGGCGGCGCGGATCCACGAATTAGTGGGCCGGCTGAGCGTCGAATCGGCACGCAGCGACGCCATTCTGCGGAGCATGGCGGAGGGAGTGCTGGCGGTGGATCACCAGATGCGCATCCTCTTCTGCAATCAGGCGCTGCTGTCGGCGCTGGGACTGAAGACTCCGGTGGCGGAGGGCACGCCGTTGATCGGTCTGGTGCGCGACCCGAGCTTCTCGGGAATGATCTCGAACGTGCTGAGTTCGGGCACGCCGGTGAAGACCAAGATTCAGTTTGCACTGGGAGACGCGACAGTCTTCGAGGCCTATGCGGCGCCGCTCGAAATGTCTGCTACGAGAGGAGCGCTGGTGATTCTGCATGACATCACCGGCCTTGAACGGCTGGAACGAATCCGCCGCGATTTTGTGGCTAATGTTTCGCATGAGCTGCGTACGCCCCTTACGGCGATTCGAGGCTATGCGGAAACACTGCTCAGCGGAGCTCTCTCGGACGACGAAAACAACCGCCGCTTTGTCGGAATCATTCAGGCGCATGCGATCCGGCTGAACAATATTGCGTCCGATCTGCTGATTCTGTCGGATCTGGAATCCGGGCGGCGCGATGCGGAGCCGGGTTTGATTTCGGTGGAAGAGGCAGTGAATACGGCAATGCTCACGGTGGAGCCGGAGGCCAATATACGGGGCGTGCAGTTAGCGCGAGGCCCCGTGACGGACGCGCGGATTATGGGGCATGCGATTCGGCTGGAGCAAGCGCTGGTGAATCTGCTGGACAATGCCGTGAAGTTCAATCATTCGGGCGGAGAAGCGCGCATCGAAGCGGGCAGCACTCCCGACGGACATATCTTCATCACGGTATCGGACACGGGCAGCGGGATTCCGTCGGACGATTTGCCGCGAATTTTCGAACGATTCTACCGAGTGGACAGGGCACGGTCTCGACAGGTGGGCGGGACGGGGCTGGGGTTATCGATCGTAAAACACATTGTGGAGCGCATGGAGGGGACAATAAAGGTGGAAAGCAGATTGGGTAAGGGATCAACCTTCACGATTCTGCTGCCGTGCGGCGCTCAATCGATGGCGGCTTAAACTAAAACATGAGCACAGCACGTCGACCCGTTCGCGCCCGGCGTCCACGTGTCTTGAAGCTGGTGCCGGAAGCCGCGGAAGTTGCGTCCCAACAACCAGCGGCGAAAACACTGGTTCCCGTTCCTGCCGGGAACCCTTCGGTAAATCTGGACGACCCGGCCTATTACATGAACCGGGAACTCAGTCTGCTGGAGTTTCAGCGGCGGGTTCTGGACGAAGCGCGAGACTCTTCCAATAAACTTTTCGAACGGCTGAAATTTCTCGCCATCGTCAGCTCGAACCTGGACGAATTTTTCATGGTTCGCGTAGCTGCCATGAAGCAGAAGCTGGCAGCCGGCAACCAGGATCTGAGTATCGACGGCCGAACCATCACGGAGCAGCTTCGAACCGTCCGCGAGAGTGTTGAGCAAGTGATGGGCGAGGTTTACGAGTGCTATCAGAACGACCTTTTGCGGGCGCTCGAAGAGAACGGTATTGTCATCGCGGATTATTCGTCGCTGGCTCCGATTGAGAAAGCGGCGGCCGACAAGTATTACGCCGAGACCATATTCCCGGTGTTGACGCCGCTGGCATTCGACCCAGGCCGCCCGTTCCCGCACATCTCGAATCTGAGTCTGAACCTGGCGATCGTTCTGCACGACAATGACGGGCGCACACACTTCGCACGCGTTAAAGTGCCGGCGGGTCTGCCGCAGTTATTTACGATCCCACCGAGCAGCGTGGAGCCCCGCGTCGACAAATTTGTGTGGATCGAGCAGGTAATCGCAGCCAATCTCGACGCGCTTTTCCCAGGTCTGGACATCGTCGAATCGCATCCGTTCCACGTCACGCGCGACGCGGAAGTGGCGATCAAGGAAATCGAGAGCGACGATCTCCTCGAAAGCGTGGAAGAAGCGGTGTGGCTGCGGCGTTTTCGTAAACCGGTCCGCCTGCTGACCGACAGAACCATCACCGATCACATTCTGGGAATTCTGGTTGAGAACCTCGAAGTAGATCCGGATGATGTCTATCGCGTGGCGGGTCCGCTGGACCTCACTCGGACACGCGCGATTCAGCAACTGGATCGGCCCACTTTGCGGGACGAATCATTCGATCCGTTTGTTCCAGCCGAATTTTCTGCTTACGGCGAGGAGGATATTTTCGCGGTGATACGGCGGGGCGACCGGCTGCTGCATCATCCTTATCAGTCGTTTCAGCCGGTGGTGGATCTGATTCGCAAAGCCGCGCACGATCCGCAGGTGCTGGCGATCAAAATGACGCTCTATCGCGTGGGGCAGAATTCGCCGATTGTACAGGCGCTGCTGGAGGCGATCGAAAACGGCAAGCAGGTCGCGGTGCTGCTGGAGTTGAAAGCGCGTTTCGACGAAGAGAGCAACATCGAATGGGCGCGGGCGCTGGAACGCGAGGGCGTCCATGTGGTCTATGGTTTTGTCGGGCTCAAAGTACATTGCAAGATTGCATTGATCGTGCGGCGGGAAGCGGATGGCATACACCGCTATCTGCACCTTGGGACGGGCAACTATAACGCCACTACGGCGCGGCTTTATACCGATTTCAGTCTCTTTACGTGCGATCCCGATTTCGGCGCCGATGCTACGGATCTGTTTAACGCGCTGACTGGGTATTCGCATAAGGCGAACTACCGGAAGTTGTTGACGGCGCCGCTTACGCTGCGAAATCGGATGCGGGAACTGATTCAGCGGGAGATCGACTTCGGCAAGAAGGGTCACCTGATCTTTAAGATGAACGCGCTGGAAGACCGGGCCATGATTCGTCTGCTTTACGAAGCGTCGCGGGCCGGAGTGAAAGTGGAATTGCTGGTTCGCGGACTGTGTTGCCTCCGGCCCGGCATACCGGGGATCAGTGAGAACATTATCGTCAAGAGCATCGTGGGGCAATTCCTCGAGCACAGCCGTCTCTTTTACTTCCACAATGGCGGGGAGGAAGAGATTTATATCGGCAGCGCCGACCTGATGCCGCGCAATCTGGACCGGCGGGTAGAGCTTCTCTTTCCCGTGCTGGACCGGAAGATGGTGCGCAATCTGCGCGACGTGGTGTTGCAGAAATATCTGGCGGATAACCGGAAAGTGCGCACGATCCTGCCGGATGGCACGTCCGAGTTCAAGCCGGTCCGAAGCGCCCGCGCGGTGGATAGCCAGGCGTGGTTTCTGCGCAATCGGGCTCGCCTTGGCCGCTGAGGTTCACCGTGTTCCCAAAGTTAGCCTCTAAAGTTGCCGGCTCCGGCATCCGATAAACCTTCAGGAGCGTACCGATGAGCCAGGTGGTAGCCGAAGTTGAGACGAAGGCTGCGCCGCCGCCTTTAGATCCGACGAACTCGGGAGATGGGCCGCAGACTACACAACCGGTGATCGCCGCCGCGATAGAGGCCGCCACGCTGGAAGTGTTTTCCGTGATGCTTGGCCTCGAAGTCCATTGCGGCGAAGCCCGCCTGGGGCAGATTGCGCAGGACCTTTCCGGTGTGGTTGCGGTACTCGGTTTGACCGGAGCGTGGGCTGGGACAGGCCAGGTCTCGTGTGACACGGAACTGGCGTGCGAGATTGCGGGGAAGCTTCTGATGGCCGAATATGCGGCTGTCGATGACGATGTTCTGGATGCCATGGCGGAAGTCGCCAATATGGTGGTCGGTAACGTGAAAAATGCTCTGGAAGAAACGCTGGGGCCCATTTCGCTGAGCACGCCGTCGGTCATTTTCGGCGGCTCGTTCGAAACGCGGGTCGCGGCTGGGTCGGATTCAGTGGTGGTTCCGTTTGAGAGCGGGGGCAAACGGATGACGGTTCAGATTGTAATCGCGCCGCACGTCAAGCGGCACTAAAGAAGACAGGGTCTAAGCGGCTTCTGTATTGGAGCGGTGCCTTACGTCGACTCCCTGGGCAAGGAAGATCACGTCTTCGGCAATGTTTGTTGCATGATCGGCGATGCGCTCGAGGCTCCTCGCGATGATCAGGTAATCGAGCGCGTCAGGGATCATTGCGGGATCGCGTTGCATCATGTCGATCACCTGATGCTGCACGCGGTTTCTGGCTGCGTCCACGGCATCGTCCGCGGTGAGAATGCTACGGGCTATTTTCACGTCGCGTTTGACAAACGAATCGAGGGCGCCCAGCACCATCGATTCCACCAGCTTCGAGATACCCGCGAAGTCAACGGATTCGGGTAGCGGTTTGTCCATCAAGGCCAGGGAACGTTCGACGACGTTCACGGCGAGGTCGCCCATCCGCTCCAGATCCGTGTTGATTTTGATGGCAACCACCACAAAGCGCATATCGCGCGCTACGGGTTGATCGCGAACGATCAGGCTGGCGGCCAGATCGTCGATCTGAATCTCCATTTGGTCGATACGCGATTCATCCCGAATCACCTGGTGGGCAAAGTCTTCGTTTTTCTCAATCAGCGAATAAACACTGCGGCGGACGGAATGCGCGACCAGCGCGCCCATCTCCTGCAGCGTCTCATTCAGAAGTTCAAGCTCTTCTTCAAAAGGACGCAAGCGAATCTCCTTCAAATGGCAATCGATTTCACGAGAACCGCGAATGACCTAGCCGAAACGGCCGGTGATGTAATCCTCCGTTTCTTTTCGGGCGGGCGTTTTGAAAATCAAATCGGTTTTGTCGTGTTCAATCAGTTTGCCCAGGAGAAAGAACCCGGTGGTGTCTGCGACGCGAGCGGCTTGCTGCATGTTGTGAGTCACGATAACGATGGTGCACTGCTCTTTGAGAGTGATGAGGAGGTCCTCGATTTTCGCGGTAGCGATGGGATCGAGCGCGGAACAGGGCTCGTCCAGCAGGAGGATCTCGGGATCGACCGCCAGTGCGCGGGCGATGCACAAGCGCTGCTGCTGACCGCCGGAAAGTGCATAGGCGGATTCCTGTAGCTTGTCTTTCACTTCATCCCAGAGTGCGGCGCGGCGCAGGCTTTTCTCCACGACTTCCATCGCCGTTCCCCGTTTCACCATGCCGTTGATCTTCGGACCGTAGATGATGTTCTCGAAGATCGATTTCGGAAAAGGATTGGGCCGCTGGAAAACCATGCCGACGCGGCGGCGCAATTCCGTCACGTCTTTATCGAGGATATTTTCACCATCGAGGGTGATCTCCCCTTCGATGCGAGTGTTGCGCAGAGTCTCGTTAATCCGATTGAGATTGCGCAGAAAGGTGGATTTGCCGCAGCCAGAGGGTCCAATCAGAGCGGTAATGCGGTTAGCTTCGAAACTGAGATTGATGTCATGCAGCGCTTTGAAGTCGCCGTAATAGAAATTCACATTGGACGCCCGCATTTTGGGAGTCGACGATTGCGCTACCGGAGCTTTGTGTTCCGTTGAAATCGGTGTCATGGGAGTTTGTGTGCCGGTGACTGCCATTTGGGGCGAACTCATTTCTTTTCTATGCCGTGGTTTCTTTGCGCTGGTTGTCAGCCGCGGGGGAGCGAGGCTCCTCGTGAAATGATCAGGCGCGCTGTGATATTAGCCAGCAAGACGAGGGCCAGTAGGACCAGTCCGGCGGCCCATGCCTGCCGGTGCCAGTCGTCATAAGGGGCTACCGCGTGGGTAAAAATCATCACGGGCAGCGAAGCTGTCGGTTGCAAAAGACTTGAATTCCAGAAGTTATTGCCGAGGCTGGTGAAAAGCAAGGGCGCGGTCTCGCCGGATATGCGCGCGACACCCAGAATCATGCCGGTCATAATCCCTTTGCGCGCTGCCGGGACGATTACCGTCGCAATGGTGCGCCACTTACTTGCGCCGAGTGCCAGCGCGCCTTCACGCATGGTGCGGGGAACTTCCTGGAGAAACTGCTCGGTGCTGCGGGCGGTGATCGGGATGAGCATCAGGCTCAGGGCTATGCCGCCGGCCATGGCTGAGAACTTGTGCATGGGCACGACGATGAGGGTCCATGCGAATATGCCGATCACGATGGAGGGTACGCCGTTCAGCAGATCCGCCGTATATCGAATGACGAACGGGAACACTTTGCCGCCGAATTCCGCAAGGTAAATGCCAGCGAAGAAGCCGACGGGAATGCCAATCAGTGTCGCGATCAAAATAATCTCCGCGCTGCCTGCGATGGCGTTGGCCATGCCTCCGCCATTCTCTCCGGGCGGCAGCGGCAGCTTCGTGAAGAAATCGAGATTGACGGATTTCCCGCCGTTGAACATCAGATATCCCAGAATGACGAACAGAGTGGAGACGGTAAGAAAAGCGCAAACGCCGCTCAGGGAGAGCATTACGTTGTTGATCAGATTGCGCCGTGCCCGCAGAGAGGTCATGCTTTGGCGGAACCTTTCCCGGTAGTGATAACGATCAGCAGTTGAGCCAGTCCGTTGATCACCATGGTGAGAAAGAACAGCACCAGACCGAGTTCGACCAGTGCCGAGAGGTAAGTGTTTCCGGTGGCTTCGGTGAATTCGTTAGCGATGATGGCGGCGATGGTGTACCCGGGCGAAAGCAGAGAGGCGTGAATGGCGGGGTCGTTCCCGATGACCATGGTCACCGCCATGGTTTCGCCTAAGGCTCGCGCCAGGGCGAGAAATACGGAGCCCAGAATGCCGAGGCGGGCGAACGGCACTACAACCTGCCACGTCGATTCCCATTTGGTTGCGCCCAGAGCCAGGGCGGCTTCACGCTGTTCGCGCGGTACGGACATCAGAGCTTCGCGCGAGACGGAGATGATGAATGGAAACGTCATGACGGCGAGAATGATTCCCGCGCTCAGGTAACCGACTCCGAAGACTGGGCCGCTAAACAGGGGGAAATCGCCAAAGACTTTTTGCAGACCTGGGCCGATGTATTCGCGCATCAGAGGCACCAGAGTGAAAATGGCGAGAAGTCCGAAAATCACGCTGGGAACGGCGGCGAGTAATTCCACCAGAAAGGTCAATACGTTGGAAACTTTGGAGGTTGCCAGTTCCGAAAGATAAATCGCTGCACCCACGCCCAAAGGCACTGAGATGAGAAGGGCCAGCAGAGATGTAATGACGGTGCCGTAGATGAAAGGCAGTGCGCCGAACTGGTCCGTCACCGGATTCCAGAGTTTCGACGTAATAAATCCGAAGCCGAATTTTCCCAGGGCGGGAGAACTGTGGATCCACAGTTCGTATACGAGGAGAACGGTTACTGCCAGTATCGATGTTGCAAACAACCAGGTGACGGCGTAGGCTATCTCATCGCCGCCGAGGAAACGCCTCGAGAAACTGCGGTGCCGGGGCTCGAATCCAACGGCGGCGGTGGGAGTAGCCATAAAGTTCTGATCTAAACCGAAACTACTTTATTTTCGCGATCTGCTTTTGTTCTTTTGCTATTACAGCTTTCGGGAGTTGCGCATAGCTCAGGCCTTCGCAATCTTTCTGGCCGGTGGTCAGCATCCAGCCGAGGAAATCGACGAGCGCCTTCTTCTTGGCCGGGTCGCTGATCTGCGTGGGGATCAGCAGCCAGGTGAAGCTGGAGATCGGATACGCGCCCGCGCCTGGACCGTTGGTGATGGAAACGCGGAAATCGTCGGGCATTTCCTTCATTCCCGAGGCGGCAGCGGTGACGCTGGCGAAGCTCGGAGTTACGAATTTACCGGCCCCATTCTTAACGTCGGCGAAGGGCAGTTTCTGCTGGACGGCATAGATCAGCTCGACATATCCGATGGAGCCGGGAGTCTGCTTGATGATTCCGGCCACGCCTTCATTGCCTTTGCCGCCCAAGCCAACGGGCCAGCTCACCGAGGTGTTGGCGCCGACTTTGCTTTTCCATTCACCGCTGACTTTGGATAGATAGTCGGTGAAGATGAAAGATGTGCCGCTGCCGTCGGAGCGATGGACCACTTCGACGCTGCTGCTGGGAAGTTTCACGCCGGGATTGGCGGAGGCGATCTTAGGGTCATCCCACTTCTTAATTTCACCGAGGAATATTCCCGCGACGGCATCGGGCGTCAGCTTGAGCGAGCCCGTCACGCCAGGGACGTTGTAGGTGATGACCACCGCGCCCATCACGGTTGGGAAATGCAGGGCCGGCGCCTTAAGGCCTTTGATCTGTTCGTCGGTCATCGGAGCATCGGAGGCGCCGAAATCTACGGTACCTTCGGTCAACTGGCGAATGCCGGCTCCGGATCCAAGCGACTGATAATTGATTTCAACGTCGGGATGCGCCTGCTTGAACTCACCGAACCACTTCTGATAGATCGGATTCGGGAACGTGGCGCCCGCGCCGTTGATTGTTTCCGCCGAAAACGCCGGTGCGGCGAAGAAGGCGGGAAGAGAAGCAAGAACAACTACTGCAAATCGTTTCATAATCTATCCCCTTAGCCATTGCACGAATTGCTGCAAAAGGGGTGGGACACCAAAAGTCTCCCACCCCCATGTTTCAATTCCGTTACAGTTTGTTTAATTGAAGCTCGGTGAAGCCCCCGGAAGTGTATAGCGAACGTCAAAATAGATCGCGTCGTCCTTGGCGTCTTTGCCGCCGGCAACGCCGGTAGTCCAGTACCAGGGACTGCGCATTGTGTACTGGTACTGACCGATGAAGTTGATAGCGCCGTAGCGCGGATTGCTCCAGAAAGTCTGGTTGAAACCAAAGGTGACTTCCTGGATCATGCGATTGTTGCTGTTCGATGCTCCATGGAATCCGTATCCGATGAGTGTGGTGCCGTTGGCATCGAGAGACACATCCCGGCCAACGTAGGTGCCGCCCCAGTAACCGAAGATCAGGGTCTTACCTTCGCGTGCTTCGAAGCCTTCGTTGAAGCCACCGGCATGGATGGGGCTGATGCTTCCGTCGGAACGAATAATCACGTCCGGGGCCTGACCGAACAGGTAACGGCCGCCGCCATCGCTCCAGTAGTTGTTGGAGATGAGGCGGATGTTTTTGACCACTTCGAGGTTGGCGTTCAGCGAAACACCGCCGCCGACCTTGGTGAAGTAAAGGTTCGTGTTCGGATTCCAGTCTTTAAAGGTACGCTCGAGTCCGGCGAGTTCGACGTGTACTTTCGAATTGGGATCCATCGCGATTTTCGCGATGAAATCGGGAGCCAGGTTCGGCGTGGTCAGGAAGTTCGAACCGTTGTCGAACTGGGTACCGGCCAGAGCGGCAAGGGCCGAGGGCAGAGTAATGGCCGGGGCGCCCGAAGAGCCGCCGATGTACTGGTTGGGCTGCTCGACAGCGAATGCGAAGGCCATTGTTTTCGACGGATGATAGACAACGCGGAGACCGGGCTGGCGCGTCCAGGTCAAACCCGTTAAGTAATTGACGTCCATTACCTGTGAGTAGAAGAGGTTGCCTGGCAGAGGCGAGATTCCCGTGCGGCCCGGCGTCAACAGACTCCAGCTTTGTCCGGCGAGAAACTCGATTTTACCCTTCGTGATATCCACCCAGTAGAGGCGGGCGCGCGGTACAACAGCGCCGTTGGTGACGCCGAGATTGTTGCCGCCGCTGGTGCCGAGGAAATCGAATTCGTTGTAACCGATGAAGTGAGCCCCCATCCAGTTACCATCGGCGCGGAAGCCCAGCCGTGAGTTCTGCATGCTGAAGCGGAACTCGGAGAGCCGGCCCGTAACAGCGTTGTTGTAAGGAATGCTGGCGAAGTTGGTGCCGATGCCGGAACCCGTGGCCTCATTACGCCATACGCCGGTCAAGTCCATGAAACCCACCGGAGCGATGCAAACGCCTCCGAGGCGGAGATAAGCGGGAGCGCTGGCGGTGTCGAGAGGCGCTTCGCAGGGATTGCCACCGGCTGGGGCAGCCGCGGCCTGCGGCCCCGGAATCGCGGGGATCGCCATGGTTGGGGCGGGTGCGGGCGCCGGTATCACCGGCGTCAGGCTGGCCACATTCCCCAGATTGGCGGGTTGAGCCGGCGCGGTTGCCGCGGTAAGGCGGTTAATACTCTGCTGCAGCATTTCAATCTGCTTCTGCTGCGCAGCCAGGGCCGCTTTCAGATTGCTTATTTCATCACTATCGGCTGCCCCCAACAGGCTGCTTCCCGCGAGTATCGCGGTAACCAGCGCTGGTGCGCGGCGGAGCCACATCTTCGAATTCATTTATTTCTCCCGATTGAAGTCCCAAAGCCCCGCTTGAAGTGTCAAGGCGGGCTTCAGGCTGAAAACCCTTGTGCGTGATGCGAGCCTTCAGTCTAGGATCGGAAGTTAGAGAAGAGATGAATAGCTTATTAAGAGATTGTTACAGGAATTAACCAGACCGTCACACGTGGTGATGGTGCCGAACGTCGACTCCCTTTATAAGGAAGAGAACGTCTTCGGCGATGTTGGTCGCATGGTCGGCGACGCGCTCGAGGTTGTGAGCAATGAATATGAGGTCGAAGGCAGGGCCGGCAGCCGCGGAACCCTGTTCCATCATTTCCATCAATTCCCTGTAGACAAGATTCTTCAAATCATCCACCTCGTCGTCGGCCAGGAGTACGCTGCGAGCCAGTTCTTCATCGCGCTGCACAAAGGCGTCAAGGCTTTTGCGCACCATCGATTCCACAATCCGCGACATGTGTGGGACATCCACCAGCACGTTCAGTTGCTGGCGGCTGACCAGAGAGAGCGATCTCTGCGCGATGTTGACGGCCAGATCGCCCATCCGTTCAAGGTCGCTGTTGATCTTGATCGCGGCGGTGAGAAAGCGCAGATCGCGTGCGACGGGCTGATGCAAGGCCAGAAGACGCGTGGCAAAGCCGTCAATCTCAATATCGAGAAGGTTGATGCGTTCCTCGGTTTCCCAGATGCCGGCCATCACCGATTCGTCGCGCTCCGCCAGCGAACGGATGCTGTTATGGATCGAGGTCTCGACGAGACCGCCCATTTCGAGAATCTTGTTCTGCAATTCGCCGAGCTCGGAAACGAAAGGGCGCATTGGGCTGGGGCTACTCTACAAAAAACGATAGCAGTTTTCAGGGGAGCGAGGGTGTAATAGTGCTTAAAGTTTCAGGACGCTATGCGCCATCCTGGCGTCAGTAATCGCTCAGGATCACCCTGCGGAGGCTGACGCCGTGTCAAAATATAGGCTATGAGCGCACCCATAGCCAGCGGCCCGGTGGAACTGTTTTCGCGAATCGATATTGAGTCTGTGGAACAGCAGGCGTTGGCAGCCGGAGTGGTGACCACCACGCTCGACAGCGTCATCAACTGGGGCCGTAAAAATTCGATCTGGCCCATGGCTTTCGGTCTGGCTTGCTGCGCCATCGAGATGATGTCCATGAGCGCCTCCCGCTTCGACATTTCGCGATTCGGCGCCGAGGTGTTCCGCGGTTCGCCGCGGCAAAGCGATCTGATGATCATCGCCGGCCGCGTCTCGAACAAAATGGCACCCGTGATCCGCCATCTTTATCAGCAGATGCCGGAGCCGAAGTGGGTGATCTCGATGGGCGCCTGCGCCACGTCGACCGGTGTGTTTAACAACTACGCGCTGGTGCCGGTAAATCAGGTTATTCCGGTGGATGTGTTTGTGCCGGGCTGCCCGCCGCGTCCGGAACAGTTGATCCACGCCATCATGATGCTGCAGGAGAAAATCGGCGCATCTCATGGCGCTCTCAAATACGCGCTGAATATGGCCTGAGGCTGTTCCTCGGCATTGGCATACTCAGCGCCGCTGATCCCGCTTACTCTTCCGGGGCCGCGAAACTGGAAAGTTCGGCCTTTCTCACGATGTAATTCCGCTCCAGTTGGCGGCACAACTCGGCGCCGAGCTTCTCCGGTGGTTCCTTTTCGTCGTGCTCGACAACGACTTTGATGAACAGATTGGTTCTCATTCCCTACTCCAGTTTCCTATCCCTATACTGGGGACGTGAATTGCGCCATTTGTGGAACACGAAAAGCGCGTCGGTCTTGTCCGGCGATGCAGACCGAAATCTGCACAGTTTGCTGTGCAACGGGCCGCGAAGAGACCATCGATTGTCCGCTCGATTGCACGTACCTCGGCGATGCTCACCGGCACGAGAAACCAGTTGACGACGCCCTCGCCGAAGCCCCCAATCAGGATATTGCGATCACTGAAGAGTTTATTCGGGAGAACGAGATCCTGTTAGCGTTTCTCGCCGTCGCGTTATATGAAGGGGCTCTGACGATCAAAGAAACAGGCACCGCCGGCGCCGGTGCAACGGACTGGGATGTTCGCGATGCGTTGGCGGCGCTGATCAAAACCTGGCGAACGCTGGAAAACGGAATATTCTTCGAATCCCGGCCGGAGAATGCATTTGCCGCCGGCATCGCCGCTCATGTTCAGCGGCAAATCGAAGAAGTCAGAAACGGGGAGATCGAAAAGCAGGGCGCCACTTCGCTTCCGGAGCGTACCGTGTTGACTACGCTTGCCTTCCTCCAGCGTATTGAATACAACCAGAACAATGGGCGGCGCCGCAGCCGGGCTTTCCTCGATTTTCTGGCAAGCTTCTATCGACCGGAAGAGGAAAGGAGCCATGGTAGTGGCATCCTGCAACCCGGAAGTTTGCTGATCGACCCGTATGAGCTGGATGATGAACTGGACGAAGACGACGAGGACGATCTGGATCCTCCGGGTCTGCTGATTCGACCGTGACACAAGTCGTGATGCAATCGTGAAAAATGCACTGAACGAAACCACCGGTCTGGTCGTGTTCGGTCACGGTTCCAGCGTGCCATCGGCCAACGAAGCGGTACGAACGGTGGCCCGCGATGCAGCCTGCCATGGCGGGTGGGCCCTGTTTGAGACGGCGTTCCTCGAAGCCGACCCGCGCCTCGAATCCGCGGTTGCGCAGTTAGCCCAGAAAGGAGCAACCGAAATTCTGATTCTTCCCTACTTTCTGACCCTGGGAATTCATCTGCAAAGAGATCTGCCGCGTTTAGTCGAAGACCTGGCCGGCCGATTTGGCTTGCCGATCCGGATCGCTCCGCCGCTCGACGGCCACCCTGACCTCAGCCGGATTCTCGCCGACCGGGCACGGGAAATGCTTTCGTGAAAGCCCGGCTTCTCGAGTGGCGCGAACTCGCCCCGGGTACACGCCATTTCGATTTCGAAGCGATCGATTGGGATGGGGTTTTTGTCCCCGGGCAATTTCTGTCTCTTACGGCCACGATTGGGTCCGACCCGATCACCCGCGCCTATTCCATTGCGACTCCGCCGGCGGGCCAGCGCTTCGGGCTATGCGCAAATCTGGTTTCGGACGGCCGTTTGTCGCCGTGGCTTTTTGCGCTGCGGCCGGGCGATGAAGTAGAGTTCAAGGGCCCTTACGGCGCTTTCATCTTGCGAGCTCCCGCGTCTGAGGCTCTATTCGTTGCGACCGGCACGGGGATCGCGCCCTTCCGTTCTATGCTGGTGGCCGCTTTGAAACATGACCCCGACCGCCGCTTAACCCTCGTGTTCGGGGTGCGTCACAGGCAGGGGCTTCTTTATGACGAAGATTTCCTGGCTCTGGCGCGTGAGTATCCGAATTTCCGTTATCGCCCTACTCTGACCCGCCCCGATGCCGAATGGCGCGGTGCGACGGGGCGTGTTCAGGCGCGCGTCTTCGAAGAACTGGGCGAACGGAGGGACGTCGAAGTCTATATTTGCGGTTTGCGGGAAATGGTGGACGATCTGCGCGCACAACTGAAGGCAGCCGGCGTCGATCGCAAAAAGATCATCTACGAAAAATACGACTAAGCGGAATGCCGCAAGCTCAGCGAAGCAGATTGGCGGAGCGCGCGTTGCGGTGAACTTCGTCGGCTTTCGGATCCCGCGCGGCGCGCCGCCGGTCGACGGCGCGGAAGCTGTATCCGCAATCGCGGCATAGATATTTGCGCTTTTTGGTGAGGAAAATCAACAGCCGTTCAATGCCACTCGCATTCCTGATCATCAAAGGCTGCGATCTGCACTTCGGACACATTAAAAACATTAAAGCAGAGTGATCGGTTCCGCACCAGATAAAGCCGCAAAAAATGGTCGCAGAATTTGAGCAGGGCGGGGTTTCTTTATGTGGATTCCGCGATTTCGCACGTTCGTGGCATAGAATCGATTGAGGATCGCTGATCCCGAGGATAATGATGAAGCAGATCAAAATTTTGAGCGCCCTGGCCGTGTTTGCGGCTCTCGGGCTGGCAGGCTGTTCTTCCGACGCACCCAAGACGGCGGATACGAAGACAGACACTTCCGCTAAAAAAGAAGAACCGGCGGGACCGGCCGTGCCGGTGACGGGTAAAACCGCATTTTATGAAATGTACGACGCAGCGCATACCTGGGCGCCGGATATCCAGGCGCTAAGCCTTAGCAGCGGCACCGTTACCGGTGTGGCCAACGCTGACGGCAAAGCCGGGGTCTGGACTGCGGTGTTCGCTTCTCCATCCATGAAGCAGTCGCGCACCTACGTCTACTCCGTAGCCGAACAGCTCCCCAACATCCACAAAGGCGTTACCGCGGAGGGTGCTGATCCGTGGGGCGGCGCCACGGCGGCCGTTACACCGTTTGCAGGCACTGACGTTACCGTCGATTCCGACGCCGCCTACAAGACTTCTGCCGATAAAGCCGCTGCCTGGATGAAAGATAACCCCGGCAAGACGGCTTCGATTTCGCTCGGGTTTGCCACGCGGTTCCCGGCTCCCGTCTGGTACATTTTGTGGGGCGATGCCAAGTCGGGTTTCGCGTCTTACGTCAACGCTGCTACCGGCAACATTCTGACGAAGTAACAGCAATTTCCAGGACTGGAAAAAGTGCGGGGCCGGCGATCGTTAGCGGATTGCCGGCCCCGTTTTTCTGCTGATCGGAGTTTCAGAACTGGAAGCGAAGCTGCAGTTCAATCTTCCTGTTCCCCGCCGCGCCGTTGCCGCCACCGAAAGGCCCGCCGCCCTGTCCCGCCAGAGTGGTCGACTGGCCGAAGAACGGCGAAGTGAGAAAGCCGTTGGGCGCCCCGAGGTTGGTGTGGTTCAGAGCATTTCTGGCCGAGACTGTAGCGGTCAGGTTGTAGCGCTTACCGGTACCGCCTCCCCCGAGTCCGCCGAACCCGCCGCGTCCACCGCCACCTCCACCGAATCCACCACGTGCGGGTCCGCCGCCACCGCCACGTCCACCGCCGGGAGGTCCGCCTCCGCCGCCGCGGTTTTGATTCTGATTCGCCGCCGCGCGTTCACCCCAGCCCCACGTCCGGCTTAGCCGCAGGTTGACCGAGAATTGAGCCGGTCCTTCGCCATAATTGATCGGAATCACAGCCTGGCCCGCCGCCGGAGTGAGGTTGAAATTGCCGAATGGTGTGCAGCGGATATTCGCCAGGCCCTGGCCGCACTGTGAGCTCGAGGCAAATGCGGGACGCGCGTTGATGATTCCGTCGCCCTCGAAGTCGCTGCCCGTCGTGATGTTGAACGGGTTGCCAGACTGCATCGTAACGAACGGAGCCATTTGCATCTTCAGCGGCAGGCCCACCGTTCCGCCGACGAATGCCCGGTTGCGCACGTCGAAGTTGGCGCGTCCCCAGTCGAGGTTATCGTTGTATTGGTCCATCGGGAAACCGTTGGCATTCGTATGGGCCTCGCCGTACACGTAATAACCCTGCAACTGCAGATGTGAGTTCACTCGTGTATTCACATTGGTCATGATCTGCATCTGTTTGAAGATGCCGCTGGTTTCGTACTCGTAAATATCGCCGTTAGCGTTGGCCACGTTGGTGCCGGCATACGGCCGCACACCGCTCGGTAACGGTGCATTGATGTCGCGGGTTCTCAACACGTGGAGCCCACGCGTATCGACGAAGTTCAACGATACCTGAGTACGTCCGGGTAACTGGCGTTCCAATCCGATTGCCGACTGCATCATGTAAGGCGCGCGGATACTTTTCGCCAAGGTGTAGATTGCTTGATTTTCAACGGTCAGACCGGCCGTGGAAGGCAGGTTGGGGTAGGCGGCGAGCGCAGCCAGCGTAGACGCATACGTCGGGCTGGTGGGATCGTTCGTAATCAGGTAGTTCGTTTGTTCCGCGCCGTTGTAACGCAGGGCCTGCAGAACGTTGGTTTCGGCAAAACGGGTGAAGAAGACGCCATACCCGCCGCGAATAACGGTCTTCGATGCCTTATTGCCCCTGGCTCCTGCTCCGGGCGCCCATGCAAAACCAAACCGTGGCGCCAGATCGAAGTGGTCTTTGATGTTGTCCTGCGTTTCGTAACGAAGTCCGAAGTTCAGTGTCAGGTTCGGGCGGAAGCGCCAGTCGTCCTGCACAAATCCGCCCAGATCGAACTGGCGCACTTGCTGGAGCGGAATGCCGCTGCTCAGCGTGAACTGGCTCGGTCCGCACCCCGATGCGAGAACTTGCTGCATCGATTCGCCCTGCGCGAGTAACAGCTGAGTCTGGGCATATAAGTCGAGCGAGGTCGGATTCGTGTAACCAGCGGCAGTAAGGCAAGCGGGAATCCCCTTGGCGATGTTGGGCGAGTTGAAGGTATAGCTCCCATTGAAGTTTGAATTCGTGTCGCTCGTCTGATTGGTCTGCCGGGCGCGGAAGCCGAACTTCAAAGCATGCAGACCCTGCGTCATCGTCAGGATGTTCTGTAGTTCATAACCGATGTTGTAGTTGTAAATCGTTGAGAACGGCGAGCCACCGGCATTGAAGGAGCTCGACACGTTGATACCGGGCACGCTGAAATCGCCCAGTGCCACCTGGTCCGTATGGTTATCGCGGAACTGGAATCGTGTCTCGTCGATCGCCTTCGTACCCAGCACCGAAGTCTCCGTAATCTGCACGGTGTTGCCTTTGACGTACTGCTTCGCTTCCTGATCCGGCAGGGCGAACTGGCCGACTCCGTTTTCGTTGGAAGACGAAGTATGGTTATAGCGAAGAATCAGCGTGGTGTTCGGATTGATCGCGTAATCAAGGCGCGGACTGATCATCCACAGCTTGTTCGGCGTAACAATCGCGGTGTTGTAACTCAGCGGATTGAAGCATCCCGCGGTAATGGAAGACGCCGTCAGAGGACACGCGGAAGGCGTCAGAATTGAAGGCAGAACGTCCGCTGTGATTAGCGCGTTCTCATTGATGTCGCGCTGATTGAAATCAAGGAAGAACGAGCTTTTCTTATTCAGCGGACCGCCGATGTTGGCGGTAAACAGCCGCGAATTGTACCCGGGAGGGGAAGACTGCAGTAGCGGATTGCGGCTGTCAAAGTCGCGGTTCCCATACTGAATGAAGGCAGACCCGTGGTAGTTATCGGTGCCCGGCCGTGTGAGGATTTCAACCCGTCCGAATCCCGGGCTGTCGAATTCCCCTGAGAATGGGTTCGAGTTGATACGAATTTCCCGGATCGAACTCTTGGGAGGCAACTGGCCGCCGCTGAAACCGTCCACGAAAAACTGAGCTCCATTGGGTCCGGCCGCGGGCCCAGCCAGGGCTTCCAGATCGGCCTGCAGATCGTCCGGATCGTCAGGCAATTGCTCCAGATCTTCTTCTTTCAACACAATCGCGCCGACATTCGCCGAGGCATCCACCGAGAGCTGCGCCGCCGATTGATCCGTCACCTGCACCTGCTGCGCTTCCGCGGCGATCTGCAACGCGATATCGAGTGAATTCGCCTGGCCGGAGGCCACCTGGAAACTCGGCGCCATGAACGTGACAAAACCCGGGGCGTCCGCTCGCACCGCATAGGCGCCTGGCGGCACGTTCGCCAGCGTGTAACGGCCCTGGTTGTCGCTCTTTGCGGTACGGGTAACTCCGTTGCCGGAAGCAACCACCGTCGCGCCGGGGACCACTGCGGCTGAGGGGTCGGTTACCACGCCCCGAAGCGTGCCTGGCGTCTGCGCATTCAAAGTAACGCACAATACCAAAAAGAAAGTTATCAGCCATGAAAATAAAGGACTTCGTTGTAATGCCATGAACGTTTCCCCTCTGTGTCTCCAATGAGACGATGGCCTGTCGCGATTGTTACCGCGTCCATTACAGGAGAACGTGAATATGTGTAAAGCCTGTAATGTTTTCTTTATTTTCGGGATCAGGCCGTCAGGCCGGTGGCCGCGCGGCCGGACTGCTCAATCCATCGCCGCACCATGGCAGCACAATCCCGAGCTTCCCGCAATTCGGCGAGATCTTCCAGCGACCACCGCATTTTAGTGCTCCAGTTGGGGTATTGAGCGGTGGTGCCGGGCAGGTTCTGCTGGTCTCGCTCCCGGGTCATGTCTTCCTGGTTGACGAGCCACAACAGGCAGGAAGTTGAAGCGAGATAGCCGACGATCGCATGGTGCAATTGGGGGGTCAACTCGGGTATCTGACTGGCCTCGCGCAGTTGGTCATTCGGTAGCAGACCCGCGGCAAACAGAGCGTTGAGCAGCGCCTGCTTGTCCCGATTGCGTGAGGCTTGCTGCCCTTCATACCCGGCCTGATCGATCATGCCGGTCCGCCTCCGGGCTTCAATATCGGCGCCGCACCAGAAGCCTTCAATTGTAGGCAGATCGTGCGTCGTGGTCGCAGCCAGCGCCTGCCGGGGATACTCGCCCGGCAGTTTGAAGGCCTCGCCATTGCGTTCGAAATAAAGCAGACGGTAACTGAGAATGCAGGCGGCCGATAGTTTGGCTCTGACCTCCGGCTCCACCGTTCCGAGGTCTTCGCCCACGATCACCGTCTTGTTGCGCGAGCTTTCGAGAGCGAGAATGCCGACCAGGTCCGCGGCCGGCTCACGGACATAAGCGCCATGGGCGGCGTCATGTCCTTCCGGAATCCAATACAGCCGGAACAGGCGCATTACGTGATCGATCCGCAGCGCTCCGCCGTGCCGCAGCGCTTTGCGTATCGATTCCACATACAGCCGGTATCCGTCCGCGCGGTGCCGCCGCGACGCCGGAGGCGGGAATGACCAATCCTGCCCCGTCGGAGAAAAATCGTCCGGCGGCGCGCCCACCCGGCATCCGGCCACATAAAAGTCTCTGTGCGCCCATAGATCGGCTCCGCAACGGTCCGTCGCCAGAGCCTGATCGTGATAAAGGCCAATCGCCATGCCGAGGTCGCGCGCGTGCCTCTGCACCTCACCGATCTGCTGATCGATCAGCCACTGCACCCAGCCGTGGAAACGGATCTCACGCTCATGCTGCGCCGTAAATTGCGCCACCGCGTCGCTGGAGGGATCGCGATATTGTTCGGGCCAATCCGTCCATACCCAGAGCTCCGGGTTCTCGGCATGTAAATGTGCGTCGAGCGCGCACCACGTTGCATATAACCGCAGTAAGTCGCCTTCGCCTGCGATCCAGGCCAGAGCTTCGTCTGACGGGGGAGCCGCCTCATATAGCAAGCTCAGAGCGCGGTGTTTGAGTGCCGCGACATCTTCGTATTCAACCGTGTCCGAGTCGCGAAGACGCGATCGGGCGTCCTTCGCTTCCGCAGTCTCGAACTGTTCGCGGATCTTGTCATACCCCGGCACAGCCTCGATATCCAGGTAAAGAAAGTTGCGCCAGAACACGCTGGCGGGCAGATAAGGGCTGGTATTGAACGGCCGCCGGTTGGAGATCGCATGCAGCGGATTCAACGCGATGAAATCAACCCGCAGATTCGGCACAGCCCAGTCGATCAGATCCCGCAGATCGCGAAAATCGCCGCAGCCCCAGTTGCGCTTCGACCGGATGCCGTAAAGCATCACCCCGAGCCCCGCATGTTTCCGGCCGCTTTCGGATCCGGCAGGCATATGGGCGCGTTCCGGCGTCACGATCAACCGCATCGTGCTTTGCCTTGCCTGGTCGCCCCCTGCCTTGGCTCCTCTTGCTTTCACGACGTGATATCCCGCCGGCAGTGAGACCGGGAGGCTCATGCTCCGCTCGATATACCGAGTCCCCTGCGATTCGGCCGCCCGCACGAACCGCAGCGCGTCCAGCTGGAGTGTCCACTCCTGCTTCTGTCCGTTTTCCGGTTCAATCGTTATGCTCAGCGTCGAGAGCGGTTCCGGAGCAGTAATTGGCAGCGAGATCGGTGAGCCTTCCGGGACCACCAGGACGGCCGGTAGTACGCTTTTCAGTTCCTCATCGTGCAGTCGCTGCGTCGAGGCCGTTATGGATTCGGCTGTTGTGCAGTCTACACCGATTGCGCTGAGAATCGCCCGATTGATTTCCGGGCTGGTGAAATGCTGGCGTCCGAAGATATCCCAGAAATCCTGCTGAATGCCGGCCTCAACAGCGGCAGCTCCCAGGATGTCGTCGTAAGCCATGTATCAAATCTAGCGTGGCAACCTGGCCGGAGCTGTCTTTATTTGCATGTCCCCCGAACCCAGCTGATTCTCTGCTTTTTTAAGTAGATATCCGATTTATATTTCTATTTGAATCAGTTGATTAGGGGCTTCGTGGCGTCGTTTTGTTCGGCCTGCGCGATACCTTCGGGGCGTAAAGAGAGTCCTGTACAAAATTTCGGGCCTCTCAGAAAGCGAGAATGATGGACCCGATTGTTATCATCATCGGCAACTTCATTCTGTAAGCAGTAGTAGTCCGCGTTTGCAGAGACGCGTATTAATCCTTAGTACCGGATTCTATTCCGGGAGTCGCTTCGGCGACAAACTCTGATAGGTTGGTGATAGATCGCACAAAAACTGCATCTATCACCAAACCTTCGGCTCTCAATCTCTGGCTTCGCATTGATTGTGGCCTCGCTCCTCGGGTCTTCCGAAACCAAAGCGATCGTCAAATCCGGCCCACCCCCCCCCGAAGCCTCGTCCGATTTCAGCGGCACAGAGTTTGGTATTCGTCTTTCTGGCGCCGGTAGGTATTCGGAAGCACGGGATGCATTCCGCGCAGTAGCCCACAAAGCGGAACGAGCAGGCGTACCTCGAATAGCAGCCATTAACTGGAACGACGCAGGCGCATGTTCTCTGCTACGCCACGAATTTCAGCCAGCGCTCAATGAGTTTCTTCGGGCGAAGCAGGAAGCTGAGTTGGCACAAGACACCAGAGCCCTGGTAGCGGCTATCAATAATCTCGCCAATCTCTACAATCAAACGGGTGACCCACAGGCTGCTTTGGCGATCGCGCAGCAGGCTCTGAGCGGGCCCCCCGCCAAAATGAATGAAGCCTCCACGGCAAGGCTGCGCTATCAAGTGGGCCATGCGTTGGCCGCACTGAAGCGGATGGATGAAGCGGAGCCGTTCTATCGGGAGTCAATTTCCGACCTCGAAAGGAGCCATGACTTCGATGCCGCGACGCGAGTCCGCGGCAACTTTGGAATCGATCTTATCGAGGCTGAACGTTACGCGGAGGCTGAAGCAGTTTTGAACGATGGCCTTGCCATGGTGCGCGCTCACAATCTTCCCTCACTAGGCAATCTGCTGCGGGGATTGGCGCGTGTTAAAGGCCACGAAGGAAAGCCCGACGCGGAGAAGTTCTTTCAAGCAGCTATTGACGCGCCACCAGCCATCGCGCCCCGTTGGAATCTCTTCGCGGATCGCGGGGAGTATCGCCTGGACAAAGGCAATACTCTCGGTGCGCTGGCCGATTTTCGCGAAGCCCATCGCCTTGCCCTGAATCTTCGCGTGGACGTGGTGCCCGCGGATCAGAACCGGGTTGCCCTCGAAAGCAGTCTGCATCAGGTCATGGACGGCGTGGTCGATGCGGGCAATCAACTGGCCTTGCGCACACGGTCGGCCAGCTTGAGCGAAGAAACTTTCAATGCCGCTGAACAAGACCGGTTATGGAGCTTGCGCGCTCTGGTGCCCGTATCGAATGACTGGAGAAGCCATCTTCCCACCCGCTATTGGGATGTTCTGGCCCGCTACCGCGCCACCCCCGCTACCTCGCCCGAAGGCTCCGCGGATTTGCGAGCAGAACTCGATCAGCTTGAGGCTGCAGCGGGAGCGGCAACGCCCGAGGCGTCGCGCAACAGCATCGAGCCGGCCCTGCATCACATTCGAGCCGTCCTCGCCCATGAAGCCCCGCAGGAAACCAGTGTGTTGCTCAGCTTCCACTTCTCCGAACGCGGCGCCTGGCTTTGGGCGGTGGATGGAACTGGGTCCGCCGTCTATGCGCTGCCCTCTCAGGAGGTGTTTCGCGCCAAAATTGCGAAGTTCGTGACGGCGCTGCGAAAGAGGGATCCGGAATCGATATGTCTCGGTTCGGAACTCTACAGCGATTTGCTGGGTGACGTCGCGCCGCGTTATCTAAAGCATCAACGTTGGTTGCTGGAACTCGACGGTCCCCTCTTCGATCTGCCCTTTGGTGCGGTTATGCCTCCTTCGGATTCCGGCCCCTCGGTTTATCTGGCGGAGCGGAAAATTCTGGAATTGATCCCCAGCGTTGCGCTGTTCGGCCAGGAGAATACCCCTGAGCCGAAAGGCGGATTTGTGGGTATCGGAGATGCGATCTACAATACCGCCGATAGCCGCTATCGGGGCAATCGTAGTGCTGCCTTAACAGTCCTGCCGAGGTTGCCCGGTACCGCTAGTGAATTGAACCGTTGCGCGGTCGCCTGGGGCGCGGCGGATTCCCATCTGCTCATCGGTCAGGCCGCGAATTCGGATCGCCTGGCATCTGCTATCGCTCAGCAGCCTGCCATCCTGCATTTCGCCGCGCATGTCATCCCGTCCTCGCTTATGGGCACCACTGAACGCTCCACCGGACTGATTGCTCTCAGTCTCAATCGCTCCGGAAAAATGGATTTCCTCGGACCCGCTGAAATCGCGGCGCGGCCTCTCACCGCGCGCCTCGTTGTCCTCGATGGCTGCGATTCAGGGGCGGGCACCGCGCTCCCGTCGAGCGGACTTCAGGGATTGACACGCGCCTGGATCGGCGCCGGTGCGCGAGCCGTAATGGCAACCCGTTGGGACGTTCCCGATAACGATTCCTTCGCCATGATGGCCACGTTCTATCGCAATCTCCGGAAGCGCGGCAGCGCCCACCCGGCGGAAGCTTTTGCCGATACGCAGGGAGCGATGCTCAAAGATCCTGCATTTCGAAGCCGCACCGATCTCTGGGCTGCTTACTTCGTGCTCGGAAGACAATAACTCCTCGATTTCCGATCCTTGACACTCCCCGGTTTTGACGGTAACCCCGGGCGATATACAGTATTAAACGCACTCCTGGACAAACAGGAAAACTTGAGAGAGGAGGGCCTGCTAACTATGAGAGAGGAGGGTCGACTAACTAAAATGATGCGCCCACCCCGCAGACATAAGACAAAGCATCACATCGTCGTTGGTCTTTTCGCCGCCGCCGCATGCATGCTGTCGATCCGCCCCGCGGCCGCTCAATCCGACATTGTCGGATTCTGGGATCAGCCCGCGCTTGGAACCGTACTCGGTCCCGGCATCGCGGCAATCTTCGGCTTCGAGGAAGATTCCACCGAACGTGCCGACGGTCCAGCGCCTGTCGATTATCTCGGAATTCCCCTGAACGAAGAAGCGCGCACACGAGCGCTCAGCTATCAGGGCTCACTCCTCGTCGTGCCCGAGCATCAATGCATGCCGCACCCGTCCACCTATTCCTTCTGGGGTCCCGCCCAGCTCCGCATCACGGAGGATCTCGACGACAATCTCAACCTCGTGGCCTATCGCGTGGGAGGAACATTCCGCCGCGCCGATCGCGTGATCTACATGGATGGCCGGCCGCATCCGGATGAGTACGCTCCCCACACCTGGGCTGGCTTCACCACCGGTAAATGGCAAGGCAATACGTTGGTCACGACAACGACCCACATCAAATGGGCATGGATCCGGCGCAACGGCGTGCCTTCGAGCGATGAAGCGACCGTGACCACTTTCTATAACCGCAGCGGCAACGTTCTCACGGTTACGTGGATGGTTCACGACCCTCTCTACCTCACCGAGACTTACACGAAGTCGGCCGACTTTATCGCCGCCAACCGTATTCCGACTGCGCAGTTCGGCGTAACCCCCGCGGGCCAGGCCGGCGACACTTTCTTCAAATGTTTCCCCGGCGAAGAAGTGATTCGCGCCGATCCGTACTTTGTCCCGAACTACCTTCCCTGGGCGAACCCCGCCGTGGACGAGGTTGCGGACAAGTTGCACATTCCGCCCAAGGCAACGTTAGGGGGCGCCGACACCGCCTATCCCGAATATCAGGACCAGTTGAGGCGGCCGAAATGACTCGACTAAAAAAAATCCTTACCCTGGCTCTTCTTGCAATTCCGCTTACAGCTCAAACCAAAGCGCCAGATCAGTCAATAGCATCGAAGGTCCGCGCAATAAAAGTGCAGGGCAATGTATGGATGATCGTGGGCGCAGGCGCGAATATCGCCATGCAGGCCGGCAAGGAAGGCGTCATCCTGGTGGATACAGGAGCGTCGGGTATGGGTGATGCCGTACTCGCGGCGATCCGTGAAGTGACCGATGGTCCCATCCGCTATGTCTTCAATACTTCCGTAAGTGCCGATCACATCGGGGGCAATGAAGTGATTGCGGCGCTCGAAGGCGGCGCCACGGCGGGCAAGGGCCGCGGTCCTCTGCCGAATATCACCGCGCAGGACAACGTGCTGCGCCGCATGAGCATGCCTGATAAAAGCGGCAAGTCGCCGTATCCCGCTATCGCGTGGCCTTCGGATGCCTATCTTGCGTCACATCGGAATGTGGTGTTCAACGGCGAGACGGTCGATATCCTGCATCAGCCGAATGCTCACACCGACGGCGACACCATTGTTTATTTCCGCGGTTCGAATGTTCTTGTTTCTGGTGATATCTTCACCACCACCAATCTGCCGCTCATTGACCGGAAGCAGGGTGGCACATCCAAAGGGATGCTCGATGCCCTCAACGTGATGCTCGACATTGCCGTGCCGGAGAACATGCAGGAAGGCGGCACATACATTATTCCCGGGCATGGACGCATCTGCGATGAAGCGGATCTGGTGGAATTCCGCGACATGCTGCATGAGATTCGCGACCGCATGCACGATCTGGTGGATGTGCAGCATCTGACGCTCGAACAAGTAAAAGCCAAACACCCCATTTCGGGCTGGGAGGGCCGTTACAGCCGCCCCGACTGGACCACCGATATGTTGGTCGAAACGCTTTACGAGGAGTACAAAGCGAATGGCAAATAAATATCTATCGGGTGGATTTGTCCTCATCGCACTTTCTGCACTGACTCTGGCTCAGCAGCCCGCCGCGGGTCCGGCCATCTATCAGCGCTTTGCTCCCATCGATCTCACCGGCAACTGGGTCTCTGTCGTTACCGAGGATTGGGAAGTCCGCATGATCACGCCGGCCAAAGGCAATTTCGTGAGTCTGCCGCTCAACGCCGCCGGCCAGAAGGTCGCCAATGCCTGGGATCCGGCTAAAGATCAGGCCGCCGGTGATGCGTGCAAAGCCTACTCGGCGCCCGCTCTGCTTCGCATCCCAGGACGACTGAAAATCAGCTGGCAGGATGCAGGCAAGACTCTGCGCATCGACGCGGATGCAGGACAGCAGACGCGCCTCCTGCGTTTCGCGGGCGTCGAGCCAACGGGTGAAGCCGGCTGGGAAGGCTACTCCGCCGCAGCGTGGGATTATGCCGGCGGCTTCGATCCCGCCGTCGCGATCGCCGCTGCCGCCCGCGCTGCTGCCGCACCGGCCGCCGCTGACCCATCAGTCTCACCCGCAGGTGCCCGCCGGGGACGCGGTGGACCCGCTCTGACTCCCCAGGGTGGAGCGCTCCGGGTGGTGACCACTCACCTCAAGCCAGGCTATCTCCGCAAAAACGGTATCCCCTACAGCAAAGACGCCGTGCTCACCGAAACCTTCAACATCCACGCCGACCCCTACGGAACCGACTGGATGATCGTGACCAGCGTCGTCCACGATCCGACCTATCTGGCTGTCGATTACATAGTCAGCACCAACTTCAAGCGCGAACCCGAC
>Ga0302319_10000268_pt1 | contig 112697 bp, 103 predicted proteins | sample Bog_T0_2_FD_203319 | JGI IMG/M metagenome (GOLD analysis project Ga0302319, IMG submission 203319) | Peat permafrost microbial communities from Stordalen Mire near Abisko, Sweden - Bog_T0_2 | ecosystem: Environmental > Terrestrial > Soil > Wetlands > Peat | place: Sweden: Abisko, Stordalen...
ACCAAAGGCGCGGTCTCAAACGGGACGGCTTGGTCTGGGGAGTTTCCTGGGCCGCGGCCCGAAGCCAGCCGCGCAGGCCGAAGCCAGCCGCGCAGGCCGAAGCCCACGGCGGCGGCAGAGGACCGCACGATCATTTCCCGACGATTCATGGTGCTGTTTCTTCCGCGATGCCTGTCGGCTTCATGTCATACCCCCTACTGCAATCGAACGCGCAAGGCCGGGGGCACAAGGCTGAACGCGAGGGCGTGTTCCGCCGGCGGCATGGTCACTCCCAATCCGCGACACAAAACCAGCAGCCGGTAAACGGACCCCGGTGACAGTGAACGGATGCGGTCATCATCGATGGCATTGATACACAGCGTCAGTTGGTCCTTGGCGAGCACCGTCACTTTAGCTCGGGCCAAAACCACCGCGAGATCGACGCGGCGGTTCCATGAAATCAAGGGCTGAACTCTCAGCGCCAGGCGTGACTGCAGCACTTTCAGGGCCTTGGCCAATTCGGCATCATCGTGGATGGCGGCTGCCACCTGGGCACGGGCGACCCAGGCGCCGAAATTGGTGGAGAATCGGGTCAGCCCCTCGGCCGCCGACTGGGCTCGACCCAAATCCCCTATTTCGGCAAAATACAGCGCGATATTGCCCAGGGTGGTCGCGTCATCCTGTTCATCGACAACCTCTAAAACCGTTACGGACTGGTCCTCGAAACCCGGGATGGAAGGCAACGGGTAGGCCAGAGGACGCAGCCAGCGTGGAAGAGTCGTGAATTTCAGTTTATCGATGAAGGTTCCTTCGATTTGACCGTCGGCAGCGCGGGCAACGTCATCGAAGAACGTGTCCCAAGGCAGCAGAACGATGTGCGTGATGTTGCGGCGATTCACCATTTCCTTCGCCTCTTGGACATTCCGGACGCTCATGATGCGACTGGCGGCCCTTATGCCGTCTTTGTTTTCATCGCTCACCGAGCCGAGGCCACGGAACGCTCCATAATAACAAAGGGCAACGGATGCGCTGGGGGGCGAAAGCACGGTCACGGTCCCCGGATCGGAATGCTGGCTGATCCAACCCGCAAGATCGCGCAGAATCAGGTCCTGAAGCTCTGTTCGGCTAAGGACATCGCCCTGGCTTGGCCGGTCCCAACCCAAAACGTAAATTAACCCGGGGGCGAGCAAAACGACGACGACGCTGATCCAGCCAAGACGTGCCTTGGGGCCAATCGCCTGGGAGGAAATCCCCGGCGCCACCGCGACCAGGGTAACCAGCAGCAATGCATCGAGGGTTTGCCACCAGGTGAGCTTAACGCAGGCTAGGGATAGCGCCACCATCACCGGTCCCAGCGTGATCGCAACTGCCGCCCGGGTCGGCTTCGCGATCTGGCGATTCTTCAGCACCCAGATGGCCGGAAGCAGCGCGCCCAACGGCGCCAGCGTCAGCCACAGCCAGATCGAAGGTCCCTGGATTCCTATCCATGCCGCCAGGTTTGGCGCCACGATCCCGCCGCGGAGCCGAGTCAGATGCGAGCCCAGGCTGTCGAGAACGAAAAGATCGACGCCGTGACGGATCAGGAGTGCGGCGGGCACGGCGATCACGACCGCAATGGACAACGAAACCAGGACGAGATTCTTGGGGGACCGGGAGAAGGTCCGGTTTTGCAGCCAAGCGCTTGCCTGGACCAGCAGCTCTCCCGCGCCGAGCCACGCTAGGCCCTGGAGCGGGTGGACAAACGAAAGTTCCCACGTCCAAAGTTCGGAAGGCGAGTATTCGATCAGTGAGGCCAGAATCGTGGTCGCGGCTCCCGCGCAGGCCCAGGCGCGCCAAGGAAGCAGAGGTGTCGACCCGTTTGCGGGCGTATTGACGCGCGGAGCGAGGAGAGGGACGAGGAGACCGCCGCCGGCAATTCCCCACAGGACCGGAAGCTGCACGGAAACTTTGACCCACAAGCCCAATCCGCCCGCGATGCCGGCAAGAATGAACCAACGTCGCCTGGCTTTCTCGCTTTCGGGCGCTTCCGCGGCAGCGCGGGAAAGAAGCAGCACGCTCGCCATCGCGAGAGCCTGAGCGAGACCTCGGTCATCAGGCGCGCCCGGCCAAAACCCCGTGATGAAGGGAAAAAGAGAGACCAGGCCGACGGATACGAGAGAGGCGGAAAGCGAACCAAAACACTTCGCAGCGAAAATCGCCGATCCCAATATGATAATTCCCCATAAAAGCGGATCGGCCAAGAGAGCTGCCTTTTCGACCAGCGTCGAGGAGGGCGCTCCAGTGGCTAAATGCTCACACCAGGCGAGGAAACCCAGCCACCATCGATAAGGTGAGGGCGTAAGCACGGTCCGGCCGAAAGGCGCATTTTCATAATCAATGTGGCGCACTCTGGCTTCGCCGCGATTCAGCATGCGCTGGGTTTGCGCGAGCCAGTGGTAACTCGCGTCGAGTTGATCGGGTATGGGCAGCGAATTGTTGGGCGTCAGCTCTGCATCGCCTGGAGCGGAAGCGGTGACGCCCCCGGTGTGATTCTCAGCGGGGGCTCCGATAGTTGAGAGGTAATCGAGGCGTTTGATTCGGGCGGCGGTGTTCCAAATGAGAATGGCCCCGGCCCCCAGCAGGAATGCAATCCAGACCGAGGAGAAATGCCGTCGCGATTTCATTGGGATTGCGGTTTGGCCAAAACAGCCGCATCCACGGTCACCGGCAAGCTCTTCCTAGCATCCGGGCTATGCGGACGTGCCTCAGGCCAGCAAGCAATGGCGGATCTGGTGAAGCGTATTCAAGACAGCTCCATCAGTTGTTGCATAATGATGTCGAGCGCCATCACAAAGCCGAAAGCGACCGTAAAGAAGTCGATGGTCAGCGCGATGAATCGGCAGTACGAAAAGCATGCCCGAACCTCGCAAAATCCACGTTTCCTTGAAGTCGCAAAGCGCAAATAGCGCCGGCAGCAGCGCTCCCGCCGTCAATACAAAGATAACCCATTTGTAGACGCTTTGGATCGGCTCGACCGCCCGTACACCGCAATCCCTTTGAATGGATGGCCGGTGCTCTCTGTCACTCCGCGAGCGATGCACGTGTTTCAAGCGTCCGGCCCTCGCGCCAATGGCCATGGACCTGCAGCGTCCTTGCGACATTCGGGACGCCGCGTTCCCGTATATGGAGTTTGGAGAAGAGCAGGTCGATCGCCGCCTTACCGATCTCGTCGGAATGCTGCTCGATGCCCGCCCAGTCGGGATGCACGGAGGTGACGTCCAGGGACACAATCCCGATGTCCCTTGGTGAATGCATTCCACGCACGGCCAGCCACTCCTCCATCTCATTGGGCTGATTTCGAAACGTAGAGAGCGTCAAAATGCAGTCGACCCGATGCTCGTTTACCCACGGGAGGAACACCTCCTTCGTCATTTGCTTGGGCAGCAGGGGCGGGATCTCAGCCAAGTGCGGCAAAACCGAATGCAGCCCCAGGCAACCGAACGCCCAGCGCCCGTCGGTGATCTCGTCCTGATATTTCTCGATCGCCAACCCGATCCGCTTGAAACCGCGCTCCGCAACAGTGCGCACGGCGACGACCAGGCCCTCCGTGTGGTCGCTGATCACGCTGTCGAGGCGTGGCGAACGCAGGCGGTGGCCGACTTGCACAAAGGCGAAATCGTCCCAAGGAAGCGAGATTTCACAGGGCTCCCTCGGGAACGCGGCCAAGAGAACACCTGAAATTCCACGAGCCTTCAGAATCTGCCCGAAGCGGAGCCCGGACATCCCCTTTGCTCCAATCGAAAGCTCAGACATTCCCAGCCCGAATGATTCGGCTCGATCCCGCGCCGCGTTCCAGTGGCGGCAAAGTGTCGGAGTATCTCGCCATTCACGAGCATCGTCGAACGGCGTCACATAGGCCACCGTGCCGAAGAGTTTCTGCGTCGAGGCGCGTCTGGTCGCGCTCATCACTTGCCCTACGAGGGCATTGTGATGATAACCGGTCTCCACAGCGGCAGCGAGGATGCGCTGTTGGGTGGCTTCGGCCACCTTCGCTGCGCCGCTCAGGCAGCGAGACGCCGTGGAAACGGAAACACCGCACCGGACAGCGACGGCTTGTAGCGTGGGGGTCGTGCCGGGTCGCACAACTTGGGGCATGTTCCCAATTGAGATTGGCCGCGCCTGGTGTCAAGTATTCGCGCAGGTTCGGTGGACATATAAGGGGGTCAAATCTATGCAACGCCCGACGCAGGAATGGTCCCTTTCAGGGACGGCTACTCTAGTCGCCCGCTCAGGTCGCTCGACAGCAGGCCCAGTTCAAAATCATGCAGCTTGGGATCGAATGTCTGGTTGAACGCGCGACTCAACACGACCGCCCTTGCAGACGGCCTTGAGCGCCAGCGGCACGAGGTCGCCCCCGTTTGCAAAGATGATCGCCTCGTCGAGCGGCTACGGCGGCATCTCGTCGGACCCTCCGGCCCACGCAGCAGCCGGGCTGCGAGCAATGGTTTGCGTCTTAACATCTGCCGGACGCGTGAAGGCGAAGACGGATCGCCCCTGCCAACGGGCGACTTGCGCCACGATATGGGCTGCGGCGCCGAAGCCATAGAGCCCCAGTCTCCTGCCCGGGCCGGCGATTGCGAGTGAGCGCCATCCGATGAGACCTGCGCAGAGCAACGGGGCGAGCGCCACGTCGCTGTCAGCCTCGCCAAGGGGAACGCAAAACGAGCATCGGTGATCACCGCTGTCGCGAAACCATCGTCGCGCGTGTACCCGGTGAAAAGCGGCCGGTCACAGAGGTTCTCGCGGTGCTCGGCGCATTACGGGCAGACGCCGCAGGTATGTCCGAGCCACGGAATCCCCACGCACCGCCCCACCGTGAGTCCGTCGACCTTGGCGCCCGAGCAGGTCGATTCGACCGATGACCTCGTGGTCGGGAATGATCGGCACCTGCGGATTGGGCAGCTCGCCGTCGACGACATGCAGGTCGGTGCGGCAAACACCGAAAGCGGACACCTTGACGCGAATCTCGCCCGCACCAGGATTTCACTCGGGGAGCTCAATCCATTCCAATGCAGACCAAAGCTTCTTCAACACCATCGCATGCATAATGTTTTCTGGCTCGTTACCCCATAACCACCGGAAGCCGATTTAAATCGTCTCTAATCTGGACGGCACAGTTCTCCGCAGCTTGCTGCGGAGATGGATGCCGCCCGCTGGCATCGGGGCAAAGCCCCTTTTTGTGATACCTCGGGGCTCGCCCCGAGGAGGGTTCATTCTGGACGGCACAGTTCTCCGCAGCTTGCTGCGGAGATGGATGCCGCCCGCTGGCATCGGGGCAAAGCCCCTTTTTGTGATACCTCGGGGCTCGCCCCGAGGAGGGTTCATTGGCATTTGAGACCCTGGGTACCCGTAAACGAAAGTAATCCCGGTAAGGTCATTAGATTATCCGCCACTTACACTTGGTTTATTCGCTCTTACATTCCTCACTTGAGAGTGCCGGGTTCTTGATGGGGTGCAAGGGTCAGGCGGCGAGGCGGGCTCCCTGCAATTGATCGATATCGAGGCGGCTGCGAAGGAATTTCCTCCAGTTTGGGTCTGCGGGTCCAGCCGCGAGAAAGTCCGGGAGGTGGTGGCGCAGTGCGGTTGAGACAACGAACTCTGACGTGCAATCTGGGGAGCGTTGGGTGCGCAGCCATGACGAGAAATGTTTCCAGACAAGCTTGGGATTGGCGGCGGCGAGGCATTGCAGAAGGCCTTGGGCGACGAGTCCGATCTGGATATGGCGGTGATAGGCGGAGAGTTTTCGGCGGACAGCGCGGCGGTAGGCTTCGCTCTTGTGATGAAGGTGCTGGTTGCCGTCGCCGCGCCTGGTGGGGTGCATATCCATCATCCAGAAGTGGTAGGCCCAGGCGCCGAGGGTGTGGAGGGCCTGCTTGAAGGAGATTTCGATTTTGAAGCGCAAGGAATAGAGGCGGATGATCTCGTTGGCCGAGAGCGACAGATCGGTGGACATGAGGATCAAGCGGCCGCGGGTGGGATGGACGACGGCGACAAAGCGCACGAGGCAGCGGGCTGGCCGCCAGAGCAGGTCTCGCGAGGTCCACTGCACGTCGACACCCTTTTCGCCGTAGGCAGGGCTTTGCATGGTTTGAAGTGGCTCTTCGAACAAGCCGCGCAAACGCAGCTTGCGGCCATAGAGCCTGGGGCGGCCCCGCCGTCGCCTGGGATCGGCAACGACAGCCTCGAAGGCGCAGGCGTTGTTTTTGCACCTTGAAATGAGGTGGCCGCCCCGCTCAAAGAGCCTGCGGATGATTTTGCCGCTGGCGTAATAGGCGTCGGCGATCAGGAGCACGGGCTCGGGCAGCTCCAGGCTGGCGAGGAGGATCAGGAGCTTATCGAGGAGGGTGCGCTTGTCGCGGTTGCTAAAGACCAGTCCCTCGTGGATGCGGGCGCACAGGGGAACGGCGTGGTGGAAGCGTCCGACGCGCGCCAATAGGGCAAGGGCCTGGCAGGAGTGGCCCATGATGAAGGAGGGCTTGGTGTTGGACTCGCCCGATTGGTGCAGGAGTTTGACTGCGGGCATCTTGCGGCCGCATTTGCCCTTTTTGAGGCCATCGGCCAGGACGACCAGCCGTCCATTGCTGCGCTCGACGCCGGGATGGACCTTCAGGACCAGTCGGGTCCACACGCGGGCGAGACGATCAGGACAGAGCGCCGCGCTGTGGAAAAAATCCAATAGGCAACCATAGCAGCGGCCGCGCAGGCCCAAGGCCCGCACGAAGCTGGTGACGCCGGCCAGGTCCCCCCGGGTGCAGAGGGCGGCCAGGACGAGAACCAGCCAGAAAAAGGTGCGCCGGCGAGAACACGCCGAACGCAGTTGCGACACCACCGACCACCAATGGAACCAGAGTGACATAGGGAGGAGTTGACTCTGGCTCAATATATTAGCATATAGATGCTAATGATTGAAAGATGAATATGCCCATGAACCGAAGAGACCGTCTTTTTGCTCGGGCTGGACTCCCGCGCTTCTGTGCGAAAGCATCGCCCGAAATGGACGACCCCCAGCTAATCAAGTGGAAGGCTCAACTCCGCGAAGCCAAAACCAAACTCGCCCGGCTTGGACCCATGCGTCCGGGCTCCCTCAGCCAACAATACAGAGAGCCCGTGACCAAGGCCGGTGCCTTCTGGCAGCTCAGCTATACCCATAACATGCGCAGCCGCTCCCGCCACGTCCGCACAGACGAACTCACCCTCATCAGGCCTCTCGTCGCCAACTTCAAGCGCTTCCGCCTGCTCGTCGATCGCTGTGTCGACCTGTCCGTCAAGATAGCCGACCGTCAGACCGAATTGCGACGGGCCGCCGCTTCCGATGAGACCTGAACGACCCGCCAGCACTCGGCCCGATCGCGGTCGTCTTGCCGCTCCACCCCGGGCGCCTCAACTTGTCACCCCATGACCCGCTACGAGGCATACATCAATAAGGACTGGCAGGAATCCGGGCAGGCTTATGTGGCGGTGGCCAGGTTGCTCGATGACGGCCGGGTGCAATTGGGCGCCCTGCTGCTCGACTGCTGGTGCCTGGGCGTCAGGGACGCGGTTTTTGTAGATGACTACTCCGAAGGGGAATATCGTGATGCATTGAAAACCCATCTGTCGGATGATCTGCGCCAGCCTATCCATCCCGCCTGCGCCAAGAAGCTCGTCGAAGGTGCGGTAGAGTATGCCCAGCAATTTGGTTTTGCCCCGCATCGCGACTACAAGAAGGCCCGCCGGGCCTTTAGCGGCGTGGAGGCCAGCGCCTGCCCCGAAACCTATACCTACGGAAAGGACGGAAAGCCTCTGTTTGTCTCCAGCGAAGACGACCGACCCGAACGCATAAAGCGCGTGCTCTCCATGCTGGAGGCCCACTGCGGCAAGGACGGCTATCATTACATTTGCCGCGCGAAGGAATTGGAGCTGTTTGATGAGGAAGCGGCCGATGCCGATGGATATGACTCGCAAGTTATCCGGCGGGCACTTTTCGATTGGCTGGAAGATGAGCCGAATGACGTGCCGCGCTTCTATGAAGTCAGCGGCCTGATCACGGCCATGCAGCTTTGCCCGCAGGTCATCATGCCGACAAAAATCCTGGAGGTGCTCTGGGGCCCAAAAGGTCGCAACTGGAGCAGCACGGAAGATATGAAGTTTTTTCTGGACCTGTTGATGGCCTATTGGAATGCCATCAGCGACGTCGTCATGTACAGCACTACAACCTCTGGCAAAACGGAGGATCAGCACCCGGTAGATGTCTGGGAAAAGGATTTTGACGATGACCGCGATTTGATCGCTGCTCGGATTGAATGGGCCATCGGCTTCAAGCGCGCCACCGAGATCTGGCCCCACGCGTGGGGCAATGCCCTGACGCGCCTCGACCTCGCCCCGGAATGGGCCGTGATCGACTGGTGGGCTGGTTTTAAGAAACTGGGAAACAGGGACGAGATTGCTGCGTACATGAAGTACATGCCCTCGCGCACGCTCAACCATGCCGTCACCGCCCTAGCTCGCGCGCTCCGAATCCCGAAGGCGTAACAAGCAAGAATGCACGCACTGGGTTGCCCAAGCAGACAAGTCCTGACTGACCCTCAAGAACTCGGCACTCTCAAGATTCCTCATTATTCGGGAACAAAACATGTTTCCAGACAATGCAAAGTAGGCGGTCTCCCTCTGAAGCATTCTAGTTGTTCAATATCGGGAAGTGTAAGTGAAACCCAGCTTCGGCCTTACCCAATGTCCCTGGTGTTTTCCTTTCATGTCTGGTGTCCCTTCTATTGGCCCAGAGCGCCTAGAATGGCTGATGCAACTTGCCACCCTGATGCTCTGTAATTGATTTGTGCTCATGGCAACGCCCGTACACAGCCAAAGCACGGCCCTTGCCTTTCAGGAGTCGACGAAGCAGCTCGAGGTCATCGCAAGGCGCGTCGCTTGGTGGAAGACCCCCGCTGAAGCCTTGGTCAACACCAATGATTTCCTTTGCCGTGTCATGACATTCGGCCTTTGGACGGATGTGACTTTTGTCGTCAGAATGTTTGGCGACGAAGCCATGCGCCGAGCCCTTAAGCAAGCTCCTGCAGGTGTATTTGACCCGCCTTCATGGCATTATTGGCATTCAATCCCATGGTCACGCTGAAGGCGCTGACTTTTTTTGACGACGGCGATCTGGGAACTCTCGATGAATCCAGCAGATCTCTGCTGATCGCGGCGGTCTCCAATGTGCGGGATGTTCCTCTGGTTCCGAGGCTGGGCAAATCGTTATTGCCAAAAACTCGCACCCCTTCGAGGAACCTAGACCAGTTCGTCGACAAAAAGCCGACCATTTCCCGCGACAAAGAACCTGAAATCGGTGATTAGCCGACAGTACAAAAGAGATCCTTACGGCAAACGCGGAAGTAACGCGTTAGAGTGTCGGACACTACCTCCTTTACTCACACTTCGTTTGTGAGCACTCACACTTATAGTGTCAGTCCTTGCACTTTGCCTTATCAGAAAACGAAACAGGCCAGCCCTTAGACATCTAACTGAGGCCTCTTCGGGTCGAGCCAGTTAAGGTGGTAAAATTTTCCCCTTGGTTCGTCGACGCGCTCGTAGGTGTGGGCGCCGAAGTAGTCGCGCTGCGCCTGGAGCAGATTGGCGGGCAGGCGCGCGGAGCGGTAGGCGTCGTAATAAGCCAGCGAGGCGCTGAATGTCGGGGCGGGCACGCCGCATTCGGCGGCGAGGGCGATGACCTTGCGCCAGTTCGCCTGAGCCGCCTTGAAGGTCTTGTTGAAGTACGGATCAAGGAGGAGGTTGGCGAGGTCCGGATTGCGGGCATAGGCCTCGGTGATCTTCTGCAGGAAGGCCGCTCGGATGATGCAACCGCCCCGCCAGATCTGGGCGATCTGACCGAAGTGCAGGCTCCATCCGTAGTCGTGCGCCGCGGTGCGCATGAGCTGAAAGCCCTGCGCATAGCTGCAGATTTTGGAGCAGTAGAGGGCGTCGTGGATGGCCTGGAGAAGGGCCTTCTTGGATCCGCGGTATTTCTTGGAGGGACCCTTGAGGATCTTGGAGGCGGCGACCCTCTCCTCCTTGATGGCCGAGATGCACCGGGCAAAGACCGCCTCGGCGATGGTCGGGGCCGGGACTCCCATGTCGAGGGCGTTGGTGGAGGTCCACTTGCCCGTGCCCTTCTGCCCCGCAGTGTCGAGCACCACGTCGACAAACGGCTTCCGAGTGACCGGATCCTTTTGCTTGAGGATGTCGGCCGTGATTTCGATCAGGAAGCTGTCCAGGACACCCTCGTTCCACTCCGAAAATATCCCGCCCATCTCCGCGGGCTTGAGTCCGAGAAGGCCCTTCATCAGGGCGTAGGCCTCGCAGATCATCTGCATGTCGCCGTACTCGATCCCATTGTGGACCATCTTGACGTAGTGGCCGGCCCCGTTTGCGCCGATGTAGGCCGTGCAGGGAAAGCCCCCCTGCACCGGCTTGCCCGGCGCTGCACCGGCAATCGGCTTTCCCGTGACCGGGTCCACCTTCGCGGCTATGGCTTCCCACACGGGCTTGAGTTCGAGCCAGGCTTGGGGGTCGCCGCCCGGCATGAGCGACGGGCCGAAGCGCGCGCCCTCCTCGCCACCGGAAACGCCGCTTCCAATGAAGCGAAGTCCCTTCTCGCTGTAGGCCTTCTCGCGCCTGATCGTGTCGGTCCAGAGTGAGTTGCCCCCGTCGATCACGATGTCCCCCTTCTCGAGGAGGGGCGTGAGGCTGTCGATCACCGCGTCGGTTCCCTTGCCCGCCTGAACAAGGATGATGATCTTCCTCGGCTTCGCGAGGGAGGCGACAAACTCCTGCACCGACTTGGTCCCGACGACCCCTCCGGGGGTCGACGGATTGTCCGCGACGAACTTGTCGGTCTTCTCGGTGGTGCGGTTGTACACCGAGATCTGGAATCCGTGGTCGGCGATGTTCAGGGCCAGATTCTGGCCCATGACGGCGAGGCCAACGAGGCCGATGTCCGAAAATGGTTTAGCCATAGCGCCGTAAACTTCCTCCACCCGCGCCACAAAACCAAGCTGTTTCTGCCTCGGCTACTTCTTGGTCGAATCCGGCGTGGTCGCCTGCTTCGTCTCGTAGGCCCCTGCGCTGGGGAAGAAAGGGGCGATCTTGTTGAACAGGGGAGTGAGGGCCTTGGGTTCGGTGCGGTAGTAGATCCAGTTGAAGAACATGAGCCCGCCGCCGATGAACAGCACCGCCATGACGACAATCTTATTAACCTGCAGCAGTTTGCGCAGCAAGATTACCGCGACGATGACCGCCAATACGGCGAGCCCCACCTTGGCCCAGAATGCTGGCGGGATCTTCTGGAGCTTCTCGAGCGTTGTAACGGCTGCAAGGATGACGCGGGTCGAGGTCATTTTCGTTGCCGGAAATTAACCCCAGGCTCCGTGCCTGTCGAGCCGAAGCCAAGCGCGGCCGGCGCGTTTCACGGTTCCTTCAATTCGACCGGGCCGGTGCGCGTGGCGCAATTGATCCAACCAGAGGCGCCGTCGGAATAGTGCTCCTTCTTCCAGACAGGAAGGCGCGCCTTGATCTCGTCGATGATGTAACGGCACGCGCCAAAGGCGTCGCCGCGGTGTCCGGCCGCGACGCCGACCCAGACCGCAACGTCCCCAAGTCGAAGGACCCCCGTGCGGTGGGCGCATCGCGCCCCAAGGATCGCGAACTTCGCCTGCGCCTCCTCCAAGATCCTCATGCCCTCCTTCTCGGCGAGGGGCACATAGGCCTCGTACTCCAGCGAGTGGACAAACTTCCCCTCGTTGTGGTCGCGCACCCGGCCCTCGAAGTGGACAAAGGCGCCGGCACGTGCGTCTCCCATTCCGGCCGCGAGGCCGGCGGGGTCGATGACCGAGCTGGTGACCTTGAACTCCATGGCTTCAGCCCCCCGCAACCGGCGGCAGGAAGGCCACCGTGTCGGAATCCCTGAGCACGACATCCCAAGGCTCAAACTCGTCGTTGACGGCGACGCGCAGCCTCTCTGCGGCAAGCGTGAATCCGTGCCGGCCGCGCAATTCCTCGTAGAGCTCCCTGGCGGTAGCCGCCGAGGTGGCGACCGGCTCCTCGCCGAGCCCCCTCTGCTCGCGCAACAGGGCAAAATAGCGCACGTGCACGATCTTCTTCACTGCGCGCGGTAATCGCTCTTGCCGCCCGTCTTCTTGAGAAGGCGGATGTCGCGGATGATGATCCCGTGGGTCACCGACTTTCCCATGTCGTAAAGCGTTAGCGCAGCTATGCTTGCGCCCGTCAGCGCCTCCATCTCGACACCGGTCCTCGCCTCGGTCCGGGCCCTGCAATGGATCTCGACCTCGACGGAGCCATCGGCTGCCGGTGCGCGCGCCTTGATGTCGACGCGGCAGTTGTCGAGGGGAAGGGGGTGGCAGAGTGGGATGAGCTCGGAGGTCCGCTTCGCACCCATGATCCCGGCCAGGGTCGCGGCCCCGAAAATAGGGCCCTTCGGGGTCGAGATGTCCCCGCCCTCCAGCCTGCGCGCGAGCTTCGGCGGCAGCATGACAACCGCAACCGCATGTGCGGTCCTGCGGGTCGCTGGTTTTTCCCCCACATCCACCATCTGGGGGCGGTTGCCGGGGCCGATGTGTGAGAATCGTTCCTTCTTGGCCATCTGGTTTCGGACGATGGGAGGGCGAGGGTGTCAGTTCAACCGTAACCGGCGCGGCATGCGCCTCAGGTCCAACTCCAGAACGAGGCGAGGTAGCCCTCAGGGAACTCAGCCTGGTCCGCGGGAAGCTCCACGAACCCGTCCGTATCGACAAGTCCCGCAAAGTCACCGGAACTGCCGACGGGAGCCGGGGAGGCTACAAGCCGCGCGCCAGGGCCGCTTGAGAGGCGGACAGGCAGCAGGCACGCGAGGTTCGGCCTGAAGGTGACCGACGCGCCGAGCGCAACGGTAAGCTGGGGCCGTTGAACGCTGCCGCCGGCGTGGGCGAGCGCGGGCAGGACGTAGCGGTGAAGGCAGGTGTAGGCCGAAACGGGGTTGCCGGGCAGGGCAAAGACGGGCGTGGCCCTGCCGCTGAGCCCGAACCAGAAGGGCTTGCCCGGGCGTTGGGCCACGCCATGGAACACCTTCCTCACGCCTTGGCGCTCAAGCTCCGAGGGCAGAAAGTCAAACTTGCCCCTGGAAACCCCGCCTGTGATCAGCAGCACGTCGTACTCGGCGAGGATGTGCCAGAGCATGTGCTCGATCTCGTTCCTGATGTCGCGCAGGTGGTAGCGGTCGGCCTTAGGATATCCCGCCTGGATCAGCGCGGCGCGCAGCGAATAGTCGTTGCTGCGCCTGATCTGGTGGGGGCCCACGGGCGAGTCGACCTCGACTAGCTCGTCGCCCGTCGACACCACGGCGACCTTTGGCAAATGGCTCACGGTGAGCGCGGCGTACCCGCAGGCCGCCGCCACGGCGATCTCGCGGCCTGTCAGCCTCGTGCCCGCCCGCACGATGACCTGCCCGGCCCGATGGTCGGAACCTCGCCGGTGGACATACTGGAAGGGCGCCCCCTCAGGGCGGCCGGCCGAGACGACCGCAAAGGGGCCGTCGCGGTTGGCCTCCTCGTACGGAACGATGCAGTCGGCACCCTCAGGGAGCACGGCGCCCGTCATCACCTCGATGCACGAGTCAGGGGCGGCGCCGAGGCTGAAGGGCCTCATCCCCGCAGCCTGTGTTGCCTCGACCTTGAAGCTCCGGATACCGGCCAAGAGCGCGGAGGCTCGCACGGCGAACCCGTCCATCGTGACCCGGTCAAAGGGGGGAAGGTCGCGGTCGGCCTTCAGGTCCGAGCGCAGTACCCTCCCGTGGGCCCCGGAAATGGCGCAATCCTCCCTGTGGAACAGGGGAATGGACTCAAAAATGAGCCTCTGGGCTTCGGAGGGGCTGAGCACCCGTCGAACGTAATACGAAATTAGCTACTCGCGAAATCACGATTTCATGCTTTTTTTGCCATTCTCATGGCCGCAGCAAAAGACTCCCTAGGCCGGCCGATTAGCGATCTGCGCATTTCCGTCACGGACCGGTGCAATTTCCGGTGCCCCTACTGCATGCCCAAGGAAGCCTTCGGGCCCGACCACCCGTTTCTGGCCGCAGAGCGCCTGATGACCCGGGACGAGCTGCTGCGGATCGTCGGCTCCTTTGTTGCGCTGGGGGTTCGCAAGGTGCGCCTGACCGGGGGCGAGCCCCTCCTGCGCACGGACCTGCCGGACATCATCCGCAGCATCAAGGGGGACCTGGGTGTGCCGGACGTTTCCCTGACCACCAACGGCTGGTTCCTCGGCAAGCAGGCCAAGGCCCTAAAGCAGGCAGGGCTGGACCGCCTGAACGTGTCCGTGGACGCCCTAGACAACGCGATCGCGGGGCGGATGAACGGGCTGGGATTCAGCTCCTCCCGCGTCCTGGAGGCCGTGGATGCCGCCGCCGCCGAGGGCTTCCCGATCAAGATCAACTGCGTCGTGCAGAGGGGGGTCAACGACTCCGAGATCGAGCCGCTCTGCGAGTATTTCAGGCGCAAGGGGCACATCCTCCGGTTCATCGAGTTCATGGACGTCGGCAACACGAACCACTGGTCAGGCACCCAGGTCGTGCCGGCCCGGGAGGTTGTCTCGCGCATCAATGCCGTCTGGCCGCTGGTTCCGGTGGAGCCCGCCTTCAGGGGCGAGGTGGCGGCCCGGTACCGTTATGCCGACGGGATGGGCGAGATCGGGATCGTCAGCTCGGTGACCGAGCCCTTCTGCAAGGACTGCCACCGGGCGAGGCTCTCGGCCGACGGGAAGCTCTTCACCTGCCTCTTTGCATCCTCCGGATGGGACGTGCTGGGCATGCTCAGGTCGGGCGGCGACGACGACGCGATCGAGGCCCACCTCCGAGGGATCTGGGTGGCCCGCGCGGACCGCTACAGCGATCTGCGGGCCGAGATGATCGCGGCAGGGGCCGCGCGCGAGAAGGTCGAGATGAGCTACATCGGGGGCTAGGCGCCGGCGCCCCGCCCCGCCTTCCTGAGGATCTCCAGGAGGGTGGCAAAGTCCTCGTCGCGCGTCTTGCTCTCGATGATGTGGTCGAATTTCGAGGCCTCGCGCAGCTCGGCCTCGGCCGTCGCCATCCTTCGCGCGATCTCCTGCTCGTCGTCCTTGCCCCTCTCCCTCATGCGGGCGAGGAGGCGCTCATAATCCACTACGATGAACACCGTGGTCATCACCCGCTTCAGGAAGGGGTTCTGCGCGGCGATCCTGCGCAGGCTGGCGACCCCCTGGACGTCGACGCTCATGACGAGGTCGCTGCCCTTGAGGAGGGGGCCGAGCACGCTTGCGGCGAGTGTTCCGTAGCGGCGCTTGCCGTGGACCCAGGCCCATTCCAGGAACTCCCCGGCCGCAATCTTCGCGTCAAATTCCTCCGGTGTGAAGAAATGATAGTGTACCTCGTTGACCTCGCCCTCGCGCGGGGCGCGCGTCGTGCTGGTCACGACCCTCGTGAAGCCCATGTTGGCGGATACCAGCCGGTCGCAGAGCGTGCTCTTGCCCGAGCCCGCGGGACCGGCAAGCACGAGGAGCACGGGGTCTGGGGATTCCGCTCCCGGGGAGGGTTCGGATGTCATCGAAGGGTGAACGCCACCACGACCAGGAGCACGCCGTATGCCGCGAACAGGCCGCCGAGGATCCTCGAGCGCGCATCGCGCGCGAAGAGCCAGCCCAGGAAGTCCCTGAGCCTCCAGGGCTGGGCCCCCACCCAGATGGCCAGCGCAATGGCCAGGTAGACCAGTCCCACCATGAGCAGCCGCAGCGGCCGGTCGTACTGCATGTAGGCCGCGTCAAGGAAAGGGGACGCAGCCACCAGCACGAGCGCGCAGGCGCCCCGCACGCCGAGGAAGTCGGGGACGCACTTGAAGGAGAGGACCGCCACCGCGGCGAAGCCTACGAACAGCAGCGTCCGGTATTCACCAAAGTCCGCGTTGGACAGGTGCCATATATTGTAGAGGAACCAGGCCGCGGCCACGCCGAACACCGCGTTGCCGATGGCCACAGACCTCGGAAACGCGGCGATCGCCGCCTTGGCTCCCGAAATGTTCATGAGCAGCGGAAGTCCCGAGACAATGAGGATCAGTCCGGGAATGAGGGTGGAGGTGAACAAAGACATCGTTATGGCGTCCTCAGAGTGACACGGGGCATGGCTCCGTTTGCAAGCCGGCTCCCACGATGGCGAGGTTGCCATAGAGGGTGCTCACGCTGGCGCGGGTGACCTCCACCGGAACAAGCGTGCCGACGAGCCGCTCCGCCGCGTCGAAGACGACGGTTCGGTTGCCGCGGGTGCGTCCGCAGAAGTGCTGGCCGGTCTTGTCACGGTTCTCGACAAGAACCTCCTGGACCGTGCCGACCAGGGACTGGCTGCGGCGCAGCGAGCCCGCGCGCAGGACCTCGAGGAGTATCTGGTTGCGCTCCTCCCTCACGGCCTCGGGCACCTGACCCTCCATCGTTGCCGCGGGAGTCCCCGTTCGGATGGAATACTTGAAGACATAGGCCATGTCGTAGTCGACCTCCACGCAGAGCGTGCGCGTCTGATCGAAGTCCTCGTCAGTCTCGCCCGGGAAACCCACGATGATGTCGGTCGAGAAGGCCATGGAGGGCCGGGAGGCCCTGAGGAGGCGCACGATTTCCAGGTAACGTTCTCGGGTGTAGGGCCGGTTCATCGCCCTGAGGATCCTGTCGCTGCCCGACTGGACCGGCAGGTGAACGTAGTCGCCCAGTTTTGGCAGGCGCGCAAACGCGTCGGCGAGGTCCTGCCTGAATCCGCGCGGATGCGGGGAGGTGAACCGGATGCGCTCGAGGCCCGCGATGGCATGAATCCTTTCAAGGAGCTGGACGAAGGGTGACGCGCCCCCGGAGTGGGGATAGTCCCTCCTGCCGTAGCTGGTCACGATCTGGCCGAGCAGTGTGATCTCTTTTGCGCCACGCCTCACGACCTCCTCGCACTCGTGCATGATGTCGTCCATCGGACGCGACCTTTCGTCGCCGCGGGTCGTGGGGACGATGCAGAAGGTGCAGTTCATGTCGCACCCCTGCTGGATAGACACAAACGCGCTGACCTGGCGCTCGGAGCCCTCCAGGTGGTCGCGGATGGTGTTCTGTGAGTCGGCCTCTGCGGCGGTGTCGACGATCGCCTGCCCCAGCGGGATGCCTGCCTCCCGCGCCGCGCGCAGGTTGTCGAGGTACTCGGGAACCCTGTGGAACTTCTGCGTGCCGACGATCAGGTCGACATCCGGGAGGCGGTCGAGGAGGCTCGCCCCGCGGTTCTGCGCCATGCAGCCGAGAATCCCGAGGACGAAGCCGGGCTGGGTCTTTTTCCGCGAAGCCGAGTACCCCGCCTTGCCGATCGCCTTCTGCTCGGCCGCATCGCGGACGCTGCAGGTGTTCAGAAGCAGGATGTCGCAGTCGTCCTCGTCCGGGACGATCCGGAAGCCCCGGGCGCGCAGCATCGCCGCGACAGCCTCGCTGTCGCGCTCGTTCATCTGGCAGCCGTAGGTCTTGATATGGACCCGGTTCATCGGGGGAAGGGGCTACGTAACAGGCTGGCAAAAGCCCGGTCAAACGGGAATTGCCCCGCGGGGCGCCGGGTGGGATCGTCGAGCTGCAGCCCGCGACCCATGGATCCCAGTGAACTCATTGACGTGCTGCGCTCCCTGCGCAACAGCCGCAACGCTCGGGGCCAGCTCCGCTTCGGGATCACGCCCTCGACGGAACACCTGGGAATCCCGATCCCGGTGCTGCGCCGGCTTGCCCGGGGCCACACAGGGGACCACCTCCTCGCCCTCGGCCTCTGGTCGAGCGGCATCCACGAGGCCAGGATCCTATCGGCCTACGTGGACGACCCGGAAAGGGTCACGCCGAGGCAGATGGATTCCTGGGCCCGCGACTTCGACTCCTGGGACGTGTGCGACCAGGTGTGCGGAAACCTCTTCGACCGGACGCCCCATGCGGTCGGCAAGGCTCTCGCCTGGAGCAGCCGGCGCCCCGAATTCGTCAAACGGGCGGGCTTCGCGCTGATGGCCAGCCTCGCCTGGCACCGCAAGGACCTGCCAGACCGGGTGTTCAGTGAATTTCTGAAACGCGTCGGCCAGGAGGCCGGCGACGGGCGGAACTTTGTCAGGAAGGCGGCTAACTGGGCCCTCCGGCAGATTGGCAAGCGCAGCCCCGCCCTGCGGCGCTCCGCGGTGGCCGAGGCACGCCTGATCGCCAGGCAAGGCAGCCCGTCAGCGCGGTGGATCGCGGCCGACGCCCTCAGGGAGCTCGGAAAATGAGGACCCTCAGGAATTCTGTTGGCCACGCGGCCTGCGGTCGCTTTGCTCGCCCCCATGGGCTTCTTTGACCGCCTGGCCGGAAAATCCCAACCTTCCGCTCCCCCGGCCGGGAGCGTTGCCGCGGCTGCGCCCTCATCGGTGCCGGAACCCTCGGTCTCCGGCGTGGCCCCGCGCCTCATCGCGGCGCGCGAGAAGCTCGACGCCAAGGACCTTGCGGGGGCCCTGGCCATCTACGACGAGGTCCTGGCCAATGCAGGCGACCGCGCGGACGTCCTTGTGACCATCTCGGGCGACCTGGGATCCACCGGACACATCCCGCAGATCATCGAGCTTGTCGCCCCCCGCTACGACGCAGCGCGCCATGGTCCCGCTGCAGGCATCAATCTCATTCAGGCCTACCTTGCCGTGCGCGACGCCGACGCGGCACGCCATGTGCTCGACATCCTCTTTTCGCTGAAGAGGCCCGAGCTGGACGATCGCCTCAACGGGTTTTCAAACGCCATCGCGGAGCTCCTGCAGCACGGCAGCCTCAAGGGGCTGCCGGAGACGGTTCCCGACGCGGGCGCCCATGCCGCCGCAGAGGCGCCGAAGGCGGCGGGGCTCGCCCTTGTGACCATCAGCAGGCCGATTTGGTCCTACGGTCTGGAGGAGTTTACGGAGATCCTCCCGAAGAAGGAGGGCAAGATGCGCAAGGTAGCGTTCGCCCAGTTCTCGCTTCCCGGCGCCTATGCCGACCTCGAGGCCGCGATCAAGCAGCCGGAGGACGAGCTGGGACGGCTCTCCAGGGCCATTCCGCTGTGGCTCGCGGAGACCTTTTACTTCTCGCCCCTGTACTCGTCGATCGCGGCGCTCGGCTGCCTGCATGACACCGACGGCAGCCGCCGGCCCGCAATCTTTGCGGCAGACTGGACCGTCGAGGGCCTCAAGAAGCTGGTCGAGACAACCCCCGAGGGGCTCGATTATGTCTTCACCGGATCACTCACGCGGGAGGCAGAGGATTATGTGCTCCTGATGCGCGTCTGGGAGGTGAAGAAATTCCGGGAGAGGAAGCAGATCACGGCGCGATGGAGCGCGGCGACGGCGGACGCGGAGCTGAAGAAGCTCCACGAGTATGTGCGCGCATTCATGGAGTGGGCCCCCTATCCCGCGGGATCGGGGATTCCCTACGCACCCCCACCCTCCCCGTCGGCATGGGTCGACTCCCAGGGCGCGCTGCTCGGCCTTTTCCTGGTCGAGAAGAACCTCCTTCCCAGGGAGCAGCTGCCCAGCCTTGCGCCGGTGTTCGACGCCTTTGCCCCACATGCGTTCAGCCCCCCGGCTTCCTCGCTTGCCTGGATAATGCTGCGCTCGAAGGCCTCGGCGCTGGGGCTTGCCCCCAGCCTCGCCGAAGTGCTGCTGAGCTCACATCCGGCCGTGGCCCGCGCCCGCGCGCTCCTCGCCTCCTGAGGTTGCGGCGCCCTGCCCGGCCCGCACGCCATGCACTTGCCCACGTCAGACCTGCGCATCCGCACGGCGCGCCCCCTGCCGCCCCCGGCCGTTGTCGAGGCGGAGTTTCCCCTGGATGACGAGGGGTCGGCGCGCATCGCAGCCGCCCGCCGCGGGATCGCGTCGATCATGTCGGGAAAGGACGACCGGCTGCTGGTGGTCGTGGGGCCGTGTTCGATCCACGACCCCGTCGCAGCCGTCGAGTACGCCCGGATCCTGAAGGCGGCCGCAGAGAGGCACTCCGGAAGCCTCCTGGTTGCGATGCGGGTTTATTTTGAGAAGCCTCGCACGGTCGTAGGATGGAAGGGCCTGATCAACGACCCGGACCTCGACGACACGTTTCACATCGGCAAGGGCCTCAGGCTGGCACGTGGGCTCATGGCTGACATCGCGGCGCTGGGGCTGCCGATCGCCACCGAGTTCCTGGACACGATCCTGGGCCAGTACTACGCGGACCTGGTGAGCTGGGGCGCGATCGGAGCGCGCACGGTGGAGAGCCAGGTCCACAGGGAGCTGGCTTCGGGGCTGTCGATGCCCGTCGGCTTCAAGAACCGCACCGACGGCGACGTCAAGGTGGCCGTCGACGCCGTGCGGACGGCCCGGCACCCCCACTGGTTCCCGACGTTGGCGCGCGACGGGACGCCGGCCTGCATGCAGACCTCGGGAAACGAGGATACCCATATCGTGCTGCGCGGGGGCGGCAAGGGTCCCAATTATTCGGCAAAGGACGTGAAGGCGGCTGTCGACCTGCTGGTCGCGAACGGGCTTCCCGCCCACGTGATGGTTGATTGCAGCCATGCCAACAGCCTCAAGGACGCCGAGCGGCAGGTTGCGGTCGCCGCGGACCTCGCCTTGAGGATATCCGCCGGGGACAGGTCGGTCTCTGCGGTCATGATCGAAAGCAACGTGGTGGGCGGCTCCCAGGACTATCGGGCCGCGCCCCTGGTGCACGGCCGCAGCGTCACGGACCCGTGCCTTTGCTGGGAGAAGACGGCTCCGGTGCTCGCGCAGCTTGCCGAGGCCGTGGAACGGCGAAGGCAGCTGCGGGCCTGAGGCGGCCTCAGGCCTGGGCTGGAGGCTCGGCCGCGGGCTCGTTCGGAGCCTCGCTGCCCTCCGGGTCCTTCTTCTTCGGGCGCGGGCGCCTGAGCCTGCCGCCGGAGGAGTCATCGTCGGAGTACTTCGACGCCTTGGCGTTGAGCCAAAGCTCGCCCTTGCCGTTTCGGTTCAGCCAGAAGATTTCGCCGGCATGCTCCACGAACACAGGCTTCTCGCGCGCCTTCTCGGGAACGTGGAGCCCGGAGGCGGTAAGCGCCCCCAGAAGCTCTTCGACCGACTTGCCCAGTTCGCCCGCGAGCCGGCCGACGTTTGCGGCGACGGCCCCGGTTTTTGTCTCCTTGAGAAGCAGGCGGACCGCGGCCAGGACGTGCCCGGGGGCCGGGGCGCTCGGATCGGCGGCGGGCTGAGCCGCAGCCTCGCCCTGGCTCGGCGCCGAGGGTGCCTCATCCGCGTGTTTTTCGCGCGCGTTGATCCACACGCCGCCGCGGCTGTCCTTGTTGAGCCACCAGGACTCCTCGCCGATCTGCACAAACACCGGGGGGTCTCCCGGGGCGGCCAGCGGTGAAAGGCCCATGGCGACGAACGCCTCGAGCAGCGAGGCCTCGCCGCATTTGAGGGCACGCGACAGGAAACTCATGCTGCCCGAGCCGCCCGGCTCGTGGCGGTTCTTCCTCATCAGCGGGCGGATCCTCTCCAGAAGGGCGGTTCCGGACGGAAGGGGTTCGGCCGGAGCCTGCGGATCCTGCTGAACGGGTTCATGGCGGGCGGATTCATGGCGCTTCGGCTTCCTCTCCTCCTCGCGATGGGAAGGCTCGGCCGGCTTCGCGCCCTCTTCGGCCTCCACGGGGGCCGCCTTGACCGTGCGGAACACGGGGCGGCTCTTTTCCTTGGTGTTGACCCAGAGCTCACCGCGGCGGTTGACGTTCACCCAATACAGGTCGCCGTCGTAGTCGACGTAGGTGACCTTGGCATCCTCGTCCTCGGGGATCTCTAGGCCGCATTCCTTGAGCGCACCGATAACGTCGGCCTCGGAAATGTCCCACTTCTTGGCCAGGTAGTCGACGCCGGCAGAATAGCCGGGGCCGCGCTGGTTGCGGCGCAGGTGGGGGCGCATGGCCTCGAAGAATGTCGGCAGCTCGTCGTCGCTGCCCAGCTTGTCCCAGTCGTCCTCGGGCGTGTCCGGTGCGTCCGGATCCGAGTCGCGATCCGTGTCGCGGAGGCTCCTCAGGCCGTCGTGTTCCCGGGGATCTCCCTGGGGCGCGGCCTCCGCCTCGGCTGTCGCCGGGGTGGACGCGGACGTGGCGCTGCGGAACTTCTCCTCGAATTCCTGGCGCAGCTTGTCGGCCTCGACCTTGGCTGCGGCCGCCGCGGCGTCGCCAAGTGTCCAGTCGCGCTGAGTCGGTCGCCTGGCCAGGCCCGTGAAGGCCAATGGATTGTCAGGTTGCCCGCGAAATTCGACGATCTCCCACTCCTCCGTGCCGAGTTGGTTGAGAAATGATTCGAGAAGCGCGGGCGTGGCGAAGCCCCCCTTGCCGCTCGAGATTACCTTATATTCCCATACTGCCATAATTTATTGTGAGGATTAGACATCCCAAAACCATGCCATGTTGCCGAGATTAATCTTGGGTGGCATGCCCGAAACCCCAAAAGGGCCTTGTTGAAGTAATGTGACGAAACTGCACATATTCCGCCCGAAATGCCCCGTCTTGACCAACTTCTTGCCAGCCTCGGCTACGGTTCCAGGCGCGAGGTCCGCCAATGGATCGAGGCGGGCCGCGCCACGGTGGGGGGGGCGGCGGAGGGGGACCCCGGCAAGCGTGTGGAACCCTCCGAGGTGCGAATTGACGGGGAGCCCCTCGACCACCCCGGGCGGCTCCTGATCCTCATGAACAAGCCCCTGGGCCGGGTGTGTTCCCACAATCCGCTCGAGGGCTCCAGCGTCTATGGGCTGCTTCCGGAACGCTGGCAGCGGCGCAACCCTCTTGTGACCTCGATTGGCCGGCTCGACAAGGAGACGTCGGGCCTGCTCCTGCTGACAGATCACAGCATGCTGGTTCACAGGCTCACGTCGCCCAAGAACAAGGTGCCCAAGACGTACCGCGCGAAACTTGACCGGGAGCTGCCGCCGGAGGCAGAGGAGGTTTTCGTGAGCGGCCGATGCGTCCTGCCGGGCGAGACGGAGCCTTGCGCCCCCGCGACGATTCGCCGTATCAGCCCGTTTGAGGCCGAGATCATCCTGACTGAGGGACGGTATCACCAAGTAAGGCGAATGATCGCGACGCTCGGCTGTGGGGTGGAAGAGCTGCACCGGTCCCGTTTTGGCGACCTGGAACTCGGGGATCTGCCCATTGGTGGGCATATCACTTTGCCTGTAAATTACTTCGGCGGCGATTGAGTAGGTCCTCCCCCCGCACCTCGGCAAAATCAGGCAGCCAAGCTTGCAATCCAAATTGATTAGGTGCCTAATTAACCTCTTTTCCCAATGACTAACGCCCACTCCAAGCCTGCGGATGCTAACGATATGGCACCCAAGGAGCCTTCCAAGCCTACCAGCCGGAAGGCCCTGATGATTGCGATTGGGGTGGTGGTGGCTGCGGTGGGCCTGACCTTCGGCTACAAGAAGTGGCAGTTCTTCATTGCCCATGAGGAAACCGACGACGCGCAGGTCGAGGGCCATATCAGCCCCGTGCTTCCCAGGGTCTCCGGATACGTCTCGCGCGTGCTGGTCGCCGACAACGAGCGGGTGAAGGCCGGCCAGGCGCTGGTTGAGGTCGATCCCAAGGAGCTCGACCTGAGGGTGTCGAGCGCCGACGCCGCGCTGCAGAACGCAAAGGCCGACCACGCGACCTCCGAGGCCGCGCTTGCCAGCGCCCAGGCGGCGGCGGCCACCGCGGCGGCAAACGTCGAGACCTCCCTCGTGCGCCAGCGCAAGGCGGCCCACGACCTTGAACGCGACACGCGTCTCTTCAGCACCGGTGCCATCACGGACAGCCAGCTGAGCGACACCCAGGCGGCGGCCGACACGGCCGCGGCGGTGTTGGGCTCGGTGCGCAGCGAGGCCAGGACGGCCGAGGCGCAGGTCGCCGTTTCCAAGGCGCGGGTGTCTGCAGCGCAGACCAAATCGGCCGAACTGGCGGCGGAACTGGATCTTGCCCAGCTTCAGCGTTCGTACGCGTCGGTCACCGCACCCATCGACGGCCTTGTGTCCCGCAAGAATGTGGAACCCGGCCAGTACGTGCAGGCGGGACAGACGCTCCTGTCCATTGCTTCCGAGTCCGATGTCTGGGTCGTCGCAAACTTCAAGGAGACGCAGCTCGCCCACATGAGGGCCGGGCAGGATGTGGAGTTCATCGCCGACAACTACCCCGGCTATGTCTTCCACGGGAAGATCGAGTCCATATCAGGGGCGACTGGGGCGCGCTTCGCGCTGCTGCCCCCCGACAATTCCACAGGAAACTTCGTGAAGGTCACCCAAAGGGTGCCCGTTAAGATCGTGCTCGCGCAGGTGCCGGATCAGGACCACCCGCTGCGCCCGGGCGTGAGCGTGGATGCCACCGTCAGCGTGAAGGACTAGGGCCCCGTCCCCGGCAAAGACGTCATGGCCGAGCACGGACTGCGCAAGCTGGTCATCACCTTCACGGTGATATCGGCAGCCATCATTGAGCTGATCGACACGTCCATCGTGAACGTGGCGCTCAACGACATGAGCGGCAACCTCGGCGCGACCCTCGAGGATGTCGCGTGGGTGATCACCTCCTATGCGATCGCGAACGTGATCATCATTCCGATGACGAGTTTTCTCGCCGCGAGGTTCGGGCGCAGGAACTACTACATAGGGTCCATCCTTCTGTTCACCGCCGCGTCCGTGGCCTGCGGCAACGCCCACAGCATCTGGGAGCTTGTCGCCTTCCGCTTCCTCCAGGGGCTGGGGGGAGGCGCGCTCCTGTCGACCTCGCAGGCCATCCTCTTCGAGACTTACACCGTGGCGCAGCGCGGCTTCGCCGCGGCGCTGTTCTCCGTGGGCATCTTCGTCGGACCGACCATCGGCCCCACGGTCGGCGGGTGGATCATCGATCAGTACTCCTGGCCGTGGATCTTCTATATCAACCTGCCCATCGGCCTCCTGGCGGCCCTCCTGTCCTACCTCTACGTGAAGGAGCCGGCGCACGCGCGCAACGCCGAGACGATCGACTGGATCGGAATCGGCCTGCTCGTCACAGGCCTGGGCTCGCTCCAGACCGTCCTCGAGCGGGGTGAGACGGAGGATTGGTTCTCCACGCGCTACATCGTCGTCCTGACCATCCTGGCGGCCACCTCGCTCATCGGCTTCGTCGTGAGGGAGCTCACGACCGAGCACCCCGTCGTCGATCTGCACGTGCTGCGCAGCTCCCGGTTGGCGCTGGCCGCGAGCCTCACGTTTGTCCTGGGCTTCGCCCTGTTTGCCACGGTCTTCATCGTCCCCGTGTACACGCAGCGCCTGCTCGGCTACACGGCTTTTCAGACCGGCATGCTGTTCATTCCAGGCGCCGGTGTCGCGGTGGTTTTCCTGCCCTTGATGGGACGCCTCCTCGTGAAGGGCTTCCCCCCCCAGGTCATGGTTGTGGCCGGCTTCCTGATCGTGGCGCTCTTCGCGCTCAAGCTCTCGGTGCTCAACCTGGACGCGCAGTCCGAGGATTTTTTCTGGCCCATCATCATGCGCGCGATCGGGCTGAGCCTGATCACGATACCGCTGACGCAGCTCGCTGTCTCCGGCCTGCACCCGCACGACATTGGCCAGGGGGTCGCCCTCAACAACATGATGCGCCAGATGGGGGGCTCCTTTGGCGTGGCCTTCATCAACACGTTCCTCGACCACCGCTTTGCGGCCCACAGGCTGAGCCTCGTCAGCCGGCTTGCCGCCGGCGACCCGGCGACGGACGGCAGGCTGGCCCAGCTCACCCACTACATGCTCGCGAGGGGAGCAACCGCATGGGATGCGGGCCACCGCGCGATGGGGCTGCTCGACATGATCGTGGTCCGCCAGGCGGGCCTTCTCAGTTATCTCGACGCCTTCCGCTTCGTTGGATTCCTTTCGCTCCTATGCGCACCGCTCATCCTTTTCGCAGGCCGTCCGGCCCCGGTCTCAAAGACCGCGATGGCCGCAGCAGCCGACTCGCATTGAACCCGTCCTTCACAAAGATCCAGCCATGAAAAAACTAGCCTCAATCGTCCTAGCCCTTGCGGCACTTCCCGCATTGGCGCGCGCGGACGCGGTTGCCTCGGAGCCCCTGACGCTCTCCAAGGCCATCGAGACCGTCATCGCCCGCTATCCCTCGATTGACGCCGCAAAGGCCGCCATCGACGCCGCCCGCGCCCGCACGATGCAGTCCAACTCCGCGCGCCTTCCACAGGTGAACGGCAACGCGGACTACCTGCGCAACTCGCTGCGTCCCTATGTGTCCTTCGCACTGCCCGGGCAGCCCGCGGCTTCGATCTATGAGAACGTGCAGGACTCGTACGTCGCCAGTGTCACCGCGAGCCAGCTGCTGACCGACTTCGGCCGCACGGACGCGCTCGTGGACATGGCCCGTTCCGGGCAGATCACCGCCCAGGATGCACTCGAGGAGACGCGGCACCAGCTCGGGTACCAAACGATCGGCTCCTTCTACGGGGTCCTCCTGCTCCGCAGCTCGGCTGACGTCGCAAGGGAGGAGATCCGCGCACTCGAGGAGGCCCTGCGCATCGCCGAGAGGAAGTTCGGGGCGGGCAGCGCCACGAAGTTCGACGTACTCACGACCCAGGTGCGCCTGGCAAACGCCCGCAACAACCTCACGGACACGCTTGCCTCGCTTGAGAAGCAGGAAAATGGCCTGAGGCAGCTGCTGGGCCAGGATGTCGGCACACCCCTCAACCTCACGGGAGACTTCGACGCGGAGACGCCGGCCATCGCGGAGTCCGAGGCCATTTCGGAGGGCTTGCTTAGCCGCCCGGAAATGAAGCTTGCGAAGGACAGCGAGCAGACCGCCCGCCTGAAGCTCGACGCGGCCAGCCGCGGCAACAGGCCGAGCCTGTCCGCCCAGGTGTCCGGTGGCGTCGAAGATGGAGTCATGCCGAGCCTCTACGACAACAAGGGCTATGTCCTCGCCGGCCTGACTCTGCAGGTGCCAATCTTCACGGGAAAGCGCGTGACCGGTGAGCGCCTGGAGGCGGACGCCACCGTCCGCTCGGCCCAGTTCCAGGAGAAGGAGCTGGCGCAGACGATAACCACCGAGGTCGCAAACGCATACGCGGACCTGAACGCCGCAAAGGCAAGGCTGGCAAGCGCCGACACGCTCGTGGCCCAGGCCCACGAGGCCCTTGCGCTGGCGCAGACCCGCTACGCCAACGGCGTCATCACCAATTTTGAGCTTCTGGACGCGCAGAGCGCGTCGCGTGCCGCGGAACTGAGCCGGCTGCAGGCGCGCTACGACTGCGTCCTTGCACGACAGGCCGTTGCCAGGGCCGCCGGCGTGACGCCCCAGCCCTGAACTCGGGCGCGGTTGACGAGGACGGTGCCCCCTGCTGGTCTCTGGCCCATGTACACGATCATCGGCGGCGACGGCAAGGAATACGGGCCCGTGTCCGCGGATCAGGTGCGCTCGTGGATTGCGGGCGGCAGGGCCAAACTCACCACGAGGATCAAGGGGCCCGGCAGCGACGCGTGGCGCACCGTCGCCGATTTTCCCGAGCTGACGTCGTCCACCGCATCCGCGGCGCCGGCAGCCTCGGTTTCCGCCGCACCCGCGGCCGCGGCGGCGCCCCTGGACGTCATGGGCTGCTATTCGAGGAGCTGGGCCCTCCTGAAGGCCAACTTCTGGCCGCTCTTCGGCGTGAGCCTGCTGATGAACCTGCTGTTCGCCGCCGTCGGTTACACCCAGTTCAAAGGGATATTCTTCGTGAGCCCCCTGCTGGGAGGGATCCTCGCCGGCGGCATGTACTACTATTTCCTAAAGAAGGTCCGCGGTCAGCCGACGACGGTCGGCGACGCCTTCGCCGGGTTCACGAAGGCCTTCCTGCCGCTGCTGATCGCCGGTCTGCTGATATCGATCTTCGTCACCGTCGGCCTCATCCTTCTGGTCATCCCCGGCATCTACCTGATCGTGTGCTACATCTTTGCCTACGTGCTTGCGGTGGACAAGGGGCTGGGTTTCTGGGAGTCGATGGAGACGAGCCGCAAGGTGGTGGCCCGCCAGTGGTGGCGGGTTCTTGGGCTGATCCTCATGGGCATCCCCTTCATGCTGCTCGGGGTGGCCGCACTTGTTGTCGGCATCTTTATCGCGATCCCGCTGGTGACCGGGGCGTTCATCTACGCCTACGAGGACCTGTTCAATCCCAAGGCTTGAGGGTCAGCGTTTCTTCTGCGCAAAGATGAGCGTGTCGAGCGCCAGCCTGCCCGGCCCGAACGTAAAGACGATGACGGCTGCGTAGAGGAAGAGGAACGGGTCCGCCGACAGGAACTTGTCGGTGTCGGTGAAGATGGAATGCAGGGCCTGCCTCTCAGCCGTCGCATAGGCCACGCACATCACGCAGATGAGCGCGGGCGAGGCGAAGCGGGACAGCAGGCCGAGCGCGATCAGCGTCCCGCAGGTCATCTCCGTGCAGGACGCCATGAGCGCGTTGAACTTCGGGGCGAAAATCCCCAGGGACGCGAAGAAGTTGGCCGTCCTCTCTAGGTTGTGGAGCTTGCCCCAGCCGGTCTGCATGAACTGCCATCCCCAGAAAACACGGATGACCAGCAGGACAACAGGGTTCAGGAAGCCCCCGACCGAAGTGAGCGCCGCGTTGATCCCGGCGACAAGTGTTCCGAGTTTCATGTGGGGGAGGATGGAAGGGCTGCGCCCTACGGATCAAGAGGCTCGGCCCCTCGCTTTATTCCCGCGTTCGCAGAACCAACCCAGCGCCATCCACACCTTGAACCACTGGCGCACCCTCGCGGGGATCACCCGGGGCCCCGCCGCCGCGACCGCGACCGTGAGGGTCGCCCCGCGAGAGAGAGCGCTGAGGACCCGGAACGCGGCGGGGTCAAGGCGCTTGTAGAACAGCCTGTTGTCCAGCCTGTGGACCGCCACAAAGGTGCGGGCGCGCCCCGGAAGGGCTGCCCGGCGCCTCCGGCGCCCGGCATGGGAGGCCGCGCCCGGCGTGTTGCTGGCCTCCGAGCGGAGGGTGTCGCGGCGCTTCACGCGGATCATGTAACTGTCGATTGGATACTTCAGGTCCAGCAGGGTGACGTAGGGCTGGATGGCCAGGCGAAGCCGTGAGGGCTGCGTGCGCGCGAGAATCTCTGCGGGAAGGACGGGCCGCGACTCGCCGTCAAATGCCACCGTCTGCGCCCACTCGAATCGGGCTACCTCTGCGGCGAGCGCCGTGCGAGGCGCGGTGAGCCTCGGGTTGTCGACGATGAACCGCTCGAGACGGGAGCACAGGTCCCGAAGCGTGAAGGAGCGCGACGGCCGCTTCTCAATGTAGGCCTGGGCGAGCCTGTCGAAGGCGCGCTCCCCCAGGGCCGCGATAAGCCCTGGGCAGTCGTCGCGTATCGCGTCAAAGAGGCGGAACCAGTACATTCTGTTGTACAGCTGCAGCCTCTCGAAGGAGCTCAGCCGGTCATTCGGCTTCACGAACTCGGCCGCCACCTTCTCCATCGAGCGGCCGTCGATCCAGCGCGGCTGCAGTCCGTCCTGAGCCGTGAGCGGCCTCATCACCGCCGTGGCCATCAGCCTCTGAAATTTCCGCAGGTCCGCCGTCGAGGCGATGCGCTTGGGGGCGTGCTTCGGTGGCGCCTTCACATCGCCGCCTTCTTGGCCCCGTCGATGAACTCATTGGCCTTCAGCGCCTCGTTGTGGACCTCGTCAAAGGAGGGGATCTTGTCGTCCCACTCGAGCAGCGTTGCCGTGACCCCGCACAGGCGCGTCGCGTGGGCGTAGAGCTTCCACACGGGGTCGAGCACCGGGTGGTCGTGGGTGTCGAGGATGTACTTCTCGAACTTGGTGTGCCCGGCTATGTGCATCTGCCCCACCCTTTGGTGGGGGATGTTGTTCACGTAGTCGTAGGGGTTGAAATCGTGGTTCTTGGACGAGACGTAGATATTGTTCACGTCCAGGAGGATCCCGCAGTCGGCGATCTCGACCACCTCGGTGAGAAATTCCCACTCGGTCATCTCGGATGCGTGAAACTCAGCGTAGCTGCTCACGTTCTCGACGCAGATTGGCACCTCGAGAAAGTCCCGGATCTGCCTGATCTTCTGCGCCGTCCTGCGGGCGGCCGCAAACGTGTAGGGCATCGGCAGCAGGTCGTGCGTGTAGCTCCCGTCGACGCTACCCCAGCACAGGTGGTCCGAAAGCCAGGGGGTGTTCGTGCGCTTGACCAGGTTCTTGAGCCTGCGCAGGTGGGCCCGGTCCGGCTTGTCGGCCGAGCCAAAGTACATCGACACCCCGTGCTGCACCACGCGGTACTGCTCCAGGATCGTGTCGAGCAGCTCAAGCGGACGGCCGCCCTCGACCATGAAGTTCTCCGAGATGATCTCGAACCAGTCGACGGTCGGCTTCTTGGATAGGATGTGGGAGTAATGCGGCACACGGAGCCCGATTCCCACGCCGTATTCAGTCTGCCCGTTGAAGCGATTTGCCGGCATAAATAAAAACGCGGCCGGCACTGCGCCGGCCGCGTCGCATAAAATGACGCTTAGGCGAACGTGACCTTGCTCGGAGGTGTCTCTTGCTTCGTGTTCGTGCTGCAGCCGCCCTTGCCCTTGCACGAGTTCTGGCCCTTGCAGCCGTTGTCTCCGGACTTGCAGCCGCCGGTACCCTTGCACGAGTTCTGGCCCTTGCAATCGTGCTTTCCTGCATCCTTCGAGGCGTCCTTGCTGGAGTCGCCGCTCCCGGCTTGGCCATCGGCATACGCACGCGTGGCGAGGGATCCGGCATAAAGCCCGGCCAGGGCCGCGGCGGTGACGATGAAACGAGTCGATTTGTTCATAACTGCTGTTGTTTTGTTTTTCGGGGGAGACCGTAGAGGACCCGCACCATGCGTGTCCTCGCGGTTTGGGGTGTGAGTAACCTGGCGGGGGATTATTCCCGGGGTAACTGAAAATTCAACGCCAATGGCGAGGTCTCGCGATTGTCACAAGACCCGGTCGGCAAGGCCCCCGGCCTTCTCGAAGGCGGCCAGGTTCGCAAGGAAGTGACCCACAAGCTGCACGCCCTCGTCGCGGCGTCCGCCGGCGGTGTGCGGGGTGATAAAGCAGCGGGGTGCGGCCCACAGGGGATGGGAGGGGGGGAGCGGCTCGGGCGAAGTCACGTCCAGGTAGGCCGCCCCTATCCTGCCCGACTCGAGTCCCTTGATGAGGGCGTCCTGGTCCACGGTGGCACCCCTGCCGACATTGTAGAGACAGGCCCCTGGCTTGAAGCAGGCGATCCTGCGGGCATTCACATAGTTGCGTGTCTCGTCGTTCTCGGGGAGCACGTTGACCACGTGGTCAGCCTCGGAAAGGACCTGGGTCAGCCTCTCCTCGGGCACGATGTGCACGCCGGGCGCGCTGTGGATCTGACGCCTGAGGGCGTAGATGCGCACGGCAAACGGCGCGAGGAGCTGGGACAGCCTGCGTCCGATCGCGCCAAAGCCGAGCATGACCACGGTCGTTCCCGCCAGCAGGCGCGAGTGCATCCGCCTCTCCATCTGGGGCCACCCCCTGTCCCCCAGCTGCGTCGCGTATGAGGCAAGCAGCTGCCGGCCGTCCGCCAGCATCGCGGCCAGAACGTGCTCCGCGCACGCGTCGGCGTACACCGTCGAGGCGTTGGTGAAGGCCGCCCGCCGCGACCGGATGGCCTCCCTGAAGGCCTCGTTGTCATAGCGCGTGTACCCGGCGCTAGAAACCTCGATCCAGCGCAGGCTTGCGCTGGCGATGCAATCGGCCGGATCGGGCTGCCCGAAGGCGATGTCCGCGGCGGCAAGGGCCGGGTCTCGGCGTCCCGGGTTAAGGACGGAACTGTGGCGCTCGTCCGCCAGCACGAGCGCATGGGCGCGGCAGCCTTCCACCAGCAGGCGCATGCCCTCGGGCCCGAAGTCTCCGTTGCTCCAGATCTTCAAGGCCCCGCGGGGTTCACGCTGACTCTGTGAACATCCGTGGCGTTCCCAAGGGACACGGCGTACCCGTTGCGGTTGTAGAACCTGAGGGTTCCGCCCCACGAAATGCGTGCCTCGATGTTCAGGCCGCGCCTGAGGGTTTCGTCGTCAGCCTGGTACTCCACCCGGAAGTCGACCGGCGTGGCGCCCGGGTTTCGGATCGTTTGCGAGCCCAGGATGCGGGGAGGCATGCCCAGCATTGCGGGCTCCACGATGCGCACGGTGACCTCCGCTCCGGAGGGGAGCGGGATGTCCGTATCGGTCTGCACCCGTCCCACGAGGACCCGAGCCAAGTCCCCCTCGGGGGCCAACTCCAGGTGTCCGCAGCCCGAAAGTGCGATCACTGCGACCGCAGCGAGCAGGGTGTAGCTTCTCCTCATGGAAAATAGTCCGTCATGACCTTGTCCACATTGAGCCGGCCCTTGGGCAAAATGCCAAGCTCCTCCAGCTGGCTGATCTGCAGGGCAAACCTCTCGCGGCTGATCCTCCCGGTCATCGAGTCGTCCTTGGCCCCCCTGCCAATCACGAGCTTCTCCTTGATGATCATGTTCCGGCAGAACTCCATGAACTCATCCGTGTTCTGCGGGTTCTCCTTCTTCATAAGCGTATTCGCCGGCGAAGGATCCCCCTCGATGTAATCCTTCCATCCCCTCGCAAACGCCCCGAGGAAGGCGCGCACCCGCTGCGGGTTCCTCTCGGCCCAGGGCCTGTTGGCCACCAGCGCCGCGTAGGCGTCAAATCCGGCGTCCCAGGCATAGAGGAACTTGGGGTACTTCGCTCCCCCCTTCACGATGAAGTAGGGTTCGGCGGTGTAGTATCCCTGCTGGATGAAGTTCGGGTTCGATACGAAGTTGGCGACCTCGAAGTTCTGGGGAATCAGGCTGAAGTGGATGTGGTACTTGTTCCTGAGATAGGGCAGGAACGCCCATTCCGGCCGGGCCATGATGACCTTGCCGTCCAGGTCCTCAAAGCGCTTCACCGGGTTGTCGGCATGCAACATCAGCACCGAGGGGTCGTTCTGGAAGACGGCGGCGATGTTCACGAGCGGCAGTCCCTGGGAGATGGCGACGAGCGAGTTTGTGCTGTCGGCCTCCCCAATGTCGGCCTTATCCGTGGCCAGCTTCTGCATCACGTAGGCGTTCGGCCCCCCCTGCACGAGGACCACGTCCAGGCCGGCGTCCCGAAAATACCCCTTTGCGAGCGCCTGATAGAGGCCCCCGTGCTCGGGTTCCGCGACCCAGTCGAGCTGGACCGTCACCTTGAAGAGCGCCTCGCCACCAGATGGGGCCGTTGGGCCCTGGCGCGAGCAGCCGCCGCCGGCCAGTCCGGCCAGGCACAGGGCCAGGGAGAGGGCTTCCTTGAGACTCATCGGGAGAGGCTATCACGTAAACCCGGACGGCTTCGTCCCGCAACAGCGCAGTGCTCGCACAGCGGGTATTCTTTGTGCTATCAGGCGCCCATGAGACTCTCGCGCGTGCTGCTGGCATCACTCGGGCTTCTTTTATGGAGGGGTGCGGCGCACGCCCTCGACCTCCACACGGAGAGGGGCTCGCCCTACGACCTCGCGCTTGTCGGAAAGCTGGCCGGAGTTCCGTCGGGCCAGACCCGCTACGTCCGCTGGACGGACCTGAGGGCGCTTCCCACGACCCAGCTCACCCTGAACGGCGAGTTCACCGCCGGCGACCAGGCGCTCACCGTGGTCTTCCTGGAGGACCTATGGAAGGCGCTGCCCACTGCGCCGGGCGCCGACACCTTCTTTGCCGTCTGCGTCGATGGGTACCGCTCGGTGTACACCTCCGTCTTCATCGCGAAGTACAGGCCCTTTCTTGTCCTGGAGATCAACGGTAAGGGGCCGGCGGACTGGCCTCCCGAGGGACTAGACTACAATCCCGGGCCCTACGTGATCACGGTTTCGTCGGCACTTGTGCCGGCCGCCGCAAGCTACCGGGACATCGGGCACAAGAAGCCCTGGGGGGTCGTGACGCTGGAGGTCGACACCTATGCGGAGAGGGAAAGGGGTATCCTCACGGGAAGCCGCGCGTCCCTCTCCCCCGCGGCCCAGGACGGCCGCGAGGTCTGGGTCAACTCATGCGCCTGCTGCCACGCGGGCCCCGCAGGGATCGCCGGGGGCACCAGGGCGGGAAGGCCGTTCGAGGTGCTTGCCGCCTATGCAAAATACGACCCGAACTTCTTCAACCAGTATATCCGCAAGCCCAAGTCCATCATGCCCTGCGCGAAGATGGAACCCCATCCCGACTACACCGAAAGGGACCTGGCGGACCTGATCGCATTCATGACCGTGGACATGAGGTAGGCGGGCGGCGCGCGTCCCTGGTGCCGCTCACGAAAAAGGCGGGCCCTCGTGAGGCCCGCCTCGTCCGGTCAGGATGGGTGCCGCTCAGTAGTGGACCCTGAGCGTCAACGAGGCCGAGATCGGCGGACGCACGAAGATCACGTCATTGCCGGCAAAGCTGACGTCGATCGGGTCCAGGATCCGGTGGTTGAACAGGTTCGTGATGTTGAGGCGCACGTCCCAGCGCTTGCTCGGCGTGTAGGTGATGTAGCCGTCCATCTGGTACTCGCTCGGGATGTGGAGGATCCCCTCGTCGTCGGCATTCTGGTGGCCGATGAAGTTCGGGCCCACGCCGAAGGCGACGCCACGGCCAAGCTTGTACTCGACAAACAGGTTGCCGATGAGCGCGGGGACGCCGGGCGCGCGGATCTTTCCGCTGGGGGGCGTATAGGCATAGCCTTGATAGGCGCCGTAGTTGACCGCGCCGATTCCCGTGCCGTAAGTCCCGTCGATCGGTGTCGTCGTGGCATAGGCATCGAGGTAGTTGCCGGTCTCCTCGAAGAAGGAGCCGTAGGCGGTCGCGTCCTGGTACGTGAGGTTGGCGTTGACCGAGAACCGCTTGGAGGGCTGGTAGACCAGCTCCAGCTCGATGCCGTTCGTCTTAACCTGGTCCGGCGGCGTCCCGTGGAGCTGCGGCACGGTCTTCTCCTGCTGGTAGAGCGCGATCCCGCCATACAGCGTGTTGTTCAGGAAGCTGCCCTTGTAGCCGACCTCATAAAGGGTGCTGGCCGTCGAGAGGTCGGTCCTGAGCTTGTCGGCTCCCTCGTAGCCGTTGTCCACGCCGCCGAAGTTGGTCTGGCCGCGCACCGCGTCGACCCGATCATAGGTCGTGTAGATCGACTGGGTATCCGTCAGCTTGTAGATGAAGCTGACGAAGTACGAGGGGTCATCCTTCGCCGCATCGTAGTGGTAGATCGCGCCACGGTCCTCATAGACGGGCGTCGGCAGCGAGTAGTACCCGTTGTAGGTCGCGAACGGGAAGGGATAGATTCCCTGGGGATTGTTGCCGTTCTCGCCGGCCACGACCACCGGCGGGTTGGCCGTGTTCGCATTGATAGCGTCCTCGCGGAAACCGAGGATGGCTGAGAACTTCTTGGTGAAGGTGACGTCGTCCTGGACGAATCCGGCGAAGTCTTTGAGGGTGGTGTCTTGCATCTCCCCGTAGGCGTAGCCGGGATGCCCGGGAACCTGCAGGCCGGAGCCCCATGTCTCGTTCTGGGTGTAGTAGCCCGGGTAGAAGATGTTGTTCAGCGGCTGGCTCAGGTCGTAGTACTCGAAAGGCTCCATCGTGTAATCGTCGCCCGAGCGCACGTACTGGAAGCGGTAGTCGATGCCGGTGATGATCTTGTTGATCACCGGGCCTGTGTCGAATTCGGCATGGTACTCCGTGCGGTCCTGGAGGTTCAGGTTCCTCGGCACCCATTCGTCGTAGCCGTAGGTCTCAAACTTGTTCGAGTGCTCCAAGGCGTAGTAGGCAAGGTTGACGATGCTGGAGTTGGGGGTCAGGTCGATCGTGGTCTTCAGCTGGGACTGGAAGAGCTTCGAGCGGGCCGTGTCATTGGGCCCGACAAGCGCGTCGTAAGCCGGCAGGTTGACCGTGTGGGCGGTCGCGGGGTTGACGATCTGGTAGGCCCCGTCCGCACCCGAAGGGTAGGTGCTGAAGCCCGGCTTGGGGTCCGAAGGCAGGAAGGTGTCATAGCCGTAGTAGGCGAGGGGTCCGGTCGTGGAAATCTCGGTGGGCCCGGCGACATAGGTCCCGTTCCAGATGCCGTTCTGCGTGACCCTGTTCATGCCATTGATCTCGTTGGTGCGGTCGGCAAAGCCCTGCCCCCACCACTCAAACTTGACCGAGTGCGATAGGCGGTAGGTGATGGCCGCGTAGACGTCCTGGGTAGCGTCCTTCGCGTTGACGTAGTACTCGTCTCCGTAGCGGGCGTTGTAGCTCACGCGGTAGGCGAGGTCGCTGGTAATCGGGCCGCCGAAGTCCATGGTGTACTGGGGATTGCCGTACGAGTGGCCGCTAGCCCAGTCGCCGAGGGTCGCGGAGAAGTCGTAGTGCTGGGTGTCGAAGTACGGCTCCTTCGGGACAAAATTCACATAGCCGCCGGGACCGTTTCCCTGCGGGCCGTATACGGCGGTGCCGGGCCCCTTGACGATGTCCATGGCCTCGACTCCGTTGAACGAAAGCGACGTGCTGTTGCGCGAGAAGGGCATCTGCTGGCCGTTCACGTAGATCTGGGCCTCGTCACCGCGAATCTGCGGGACTCCGGGGATGCCGTAGTTGGCCGAGGAGTAGACGCCGGGAGAGAATTGGCCGAAGTCCATCGCGTTCTTGATGTCGCGGTCCTCCATCCAGGCGGAATTCACGCTCGAGACCGAGCGCGGGATGTCGATGATGTCGCGGTCATCGCCGTAGACGCTGCTGATGGGGCGCACCGTAGGGAGGATCTGGTCCTCGACGGGAACATCGCTCACCGTGAATTTCTCAAGCGTCGTCACCTTCTGCTCCTCCGCCCCCGAGGCCGTATTCGACGACGACACGCTCACATTCGCTGCCGACGTGGTCGTCGAGGCCGCGGCGGGAGGCGGCGTTGAAGACTGGGCGCGAAGGCCCGAGACTGCGGCAAGAGCCATCGAAAGAATGGCGATACTGATCCTGACGCTATCAGGTTTCTTGGTTTGCATGAATTCTAAGCGATTAGGAGTTCGAACAATACCCATCTTACGGTCCGACTCCTTCAGCGTTCAATGGCTATTCCTTTGAATATTAACAACTAACAGTACACCATTTGATCGCCATCGGGAGAGCGGGTTCTTGGTCGGCCAAAGCCAACAAAGAATGACCAACTTATCAACCGTTGAATTGCGCCGGCTGATGCAAGATCGTGGCGTCTCACCGCTCTTTTATTCAAAAGTGCAGGCGGATGGTCACCGACGCTGTGATGGGCGGCCTCATATAGATGGTGTCGTTGCCTGCAAAGCTTACGTCGATGGGGTCGAGGAGGCGGTGGTTGAACAGGTTCGTCACGTTCAGCCGGATGTCCCAGCGCTTGGTAGGGGCGTAGATGATGTGTCCGTCGACCTCGTATTCGCCGGGAATATGGATGGCCCCTTCGTCATCGGCGTTTTGGTGGCCGATGTAGCTGGGGCCGATGCCGACTCCGATGGCGTTGGTGACCTTGAAGTCGACGAACGCATTGCCGATCACCGACGGCACGCCCGGGGCCCGCATCCGCCCGCCCGGGGGGTCGTATGCATAGCCCTGGTAGGCGCCGTAGTTCACCGCACCGACGCCTGTGCCGAAGGTTCCGTCAACGGGGGTGGTCGTGGCGTAGGCGTCGAGATAGTTGCCCGTCTCCTCAAAGAACGCCGTGCCGAAGGCGGTCGCGCTCTGGTAGGTCGCATTGAGGTTGAAGGATAGCCTCTTCGTGGGCTGGTACACGAGGTCGAGCTCAACGCCCGTGGTCTTCACCATGAAGGGAGGCCCCTTGAGCTGGTACTCGGTCTTGGTCTGCTGGTAGACATCGGTGCCGAGGTACAGCGTGTTGCCGAAATAGCTCCCCTTGTAGCCCGCCTCATAGAGGGTGCTGCCCACCTTGAGGTTCTCCTGAACGCCGGAGTCCGTGCCGTTGCCGGTCCCGACGCCGCCGAAATTGGTCTGGCCCAGGATGGCGTCGACACGGTCGTAGGTGACGTAGATCGACTGCGTGTCCGTGAGCTTGAAGATCACGCTCGCAAAATAGGAGGGATCGATGACCGAAGCGTGGAGCGAATATAGGGCGCCGCGGTCCAGGAAGATCGGCGTCACCGAGTAGTAGCCGTTGTAGGAGACGAACGGATAGTAGTAGTCCGACTGTGGGTCCCCGGGGTTCTGACCCACCTGGACCATCGGGGGGTTCGCCGTCCAGGCACTGATGGCGTCCTCGCGGAAACCGAGGATCGTCGACAGCCGGTCGGTCAGCTTGACGTCATCCTGGACGAAGGCCGCATAGTCGTGGATCTCCGTGTCCTGCTGGGCGCCGGCGCTGTACCCGGGCGCCCCAGGGATCTGGAGGCCCGAGCCGAACGTCTTGTTCTGGATGGCGTATCCCGGATAGCTCACGTTGTTCAGGTTCGTGGAGAGGTCGTAGAGCGTGAACGGCTCGATCGTGTAGTCCGTGTAGTCGCGCACGTACGTGTAGCGCAGGTCGATGCCGGTGATGATGTTGTTCGCCACCTTGGCGATGTCGAAGGAGGTGTGCAGCTCCGTGCGGTTCTGCAGCATCAGGCTGCGCGGGACATACTCGTCGTAGCCGTACAGCTCGAACTTGTTCGAGTGCTCGAGCCCGTAGTAGCTCAGGTTGACAAGGCTCGTGTTGGCGCCGAGTTCGACGGTGGTCTTGAGCTGCGACTGGAAGAGCTTGGCGCGCGCCACGTCGTAAGGCCCGACCAGGGCGTCATAGGCCGGCAGGACGACGTGGTGGGCCGTTGCGGGGTTGACGATCACATAGGCCCCGTCCGCACCCGAAGGGTAGGTGCTGAAGCCCGGCTTGGGGTCCGAAGGCAGGAAGGTGTCATAGCCGTAGTAGGCTAGAGGTCCGGTCGTGGAAATCTCGGTGGGCCCGGCGATGTAATCCCCGCTCCAGATAAAGTTCTGGGTGACGCGGTTGGCCCCGGTGATCTCATTCGTGCGGTCCTCGTAGCCCTGGCCGAACCATTCCACAGTCACCTTGGAGTTGGGCTTCCACGTCGCGGCGGTAAAGACGTCCTGGGTCTGGTTCTTGGCGTTAATGTAGTACTCGTCGCCGTAGCGGGCGAGGTAGCTCACGCGGTAGGCGAACTTGTCGCTGATCGGTCCGCCGAAATCGATCGTGTACTCCGGGTTGGCGCTGGAGTGGCCGCTGGTCCAGTAGCCGAAGGTTGTCGAGATGTCCGCATGATCCCCGTCAAAGTAAGGCTGCTTCGACACAAAGTTGACGTAGCCGCCTGGACCGTTGCCCTGGGGACCGTACACGGCGGTACCGGGACCCTTGACGATGTCCATGCCCTCGACGCCGTTGAACGAGAAGGGGACGCTGTTGCGCGAGAAGGGAACCAGCTGGCCGTTGATGTACACCTGCGCCTCGTCGCCGCGGATCTGCGGGGTGCCGGGGATGCCGTAGTCGGCGGCGGCATAGACGCCGGGGGAGAACTGGCCGAAATCCATCGCATTCTTGACCATGCGCTCGTCCATCCAGGCCTTGTTGACGCTGGAAACGGCCCTCGGGATGTCGATGATGTCGCGGTCGTCGCCATAGACGCTCGATATGGGCCTCACTGTGGGAAGAATCTGGTCCTCGACGGGGACGTCGCTGACGGTGAACTTCTCGAGCGTGGTCACCTTCTGGCCTTCGGCTGCGGACGCCGTGCTCGCCGTGGAGGTGCCGGTTGTCGGCAGTGTGACGGCGGGTGTTGGAGTCGGTGTGGGCGTCGGCGACGCGGTCTGGGCGTGGAGCCCGACGCAGGAGCACGCTACAAGCAGGGCAGTCAGAGACGCCCTGCGAGCTCCGGCTAGGAGTCGATGGTTCAATAGCATGGGGAGAGGATGGATTGCTGGTGTTGGCTGCCTGTTTGGCACCCAATTCAGCAGCCCCCATGCCACGCGCTGGGTAATCCACCCCGCCCTACTGGGCCGCCTTCTGGAGGTCGGGAGGAAGGAGGTCGAACCGCACGAAGCTCTCCAGCGGAATCGGATGGGGGATCAGCTTGAGCTCGGCGAGGACGTCGACCTGCTCCTGCATTCTCTTGCGGGTCATGAGCCCGATCCTCTCGCCCGCCTCGGGCTTTCCACCGACGATGTTCTTCTCTCGCATTTTCCTCATCGTGAAATTGATGAAATCATCCGACATGTTCGGGTTGAGCTTGAGTATGGCGGCGTCGGCGGGCGCCGGGTCGCCGTTCATGTAATCCTCCCAGCCGCGGATCGAGGCCGCGACGAAGGCACGGGCCGCCCCAGGATTCTTCCTGAGGAATGCCTGCGTCGTGATGATCACCCTGTAGGGGTCGTAGCCCGATTCGGAAAGCTGCAGCACCCTGGGGTGCCCTCCGTTCTTCATCACGAAGTAAGGCTCGTTTGTGAGGAAGCACTGCTGGATGAACGTCTTGTCCGCGAGAAATTGCGCGATGCCGTAGTTGAGCGGGATTTCCCTAAGTTCCAAATGGTAGCGCCGCCTCAGGTAGTCCATCCAGTAGACCCCCGGCGTGGCCATGATGGTCCTGTTGTTCAGGTCCGCGAAGCTCTTCGCCGGGTCCTCGTCGTGCAGAAGCAGCGCCTCCGGGTCGTGCTCCATGTAGACTCCGACGACCACGAAGGGAAGCCCCCGCTCCACGTTCACGATCATGTCGTCGCTTCGGGCCATCGCCATGTCCACCTGCCCTGAGAGCAGCAGCTGGGTCACGAGAACCCCCGGACCGCCGGGGACGATCTCCACCTCCACGCCCGCATCCTTGTAGAATCCCTTCGCCTGGGCCTGGTAGAAGCCGCCGTGCTCGCCCTGGGGGTACCAGTCCGTCTTGAAGCGCACCTTCGGGAGCGCAGGCAACGCCGAGGCCGACTGGGAGCCGCTCTCGGTCGCAGGCTTCGAGCAACCGGCGAGTGCGCCGAGCAGCAGGATTACGGGACAAAGGCGCCTGAGCGGCTCATGGACGTTCATCAGGTGTCGGACCTGCTGAAGGAATCATGCCACTTGTGCAGGGCAAGCCAGCTGAGTGCCATGACGGTGACGACGAACACGAAGCCCAGCAGGCATCCGACGGCGGCCGTCGCAAAGAGCGCCCCCATCTGGAACTGGGAGCTGTAGATTATCGTGAGGAACCCCAGCCCGCCCTTTCCGTTGGCCGAGTTGCCCGCGATGTAGTCTCCCACGATCGCGCCGATTGGAGCCAGTGTCGCACCGATCCTGAGCCCGGTGAAGAAGTAGGGCATCGCGGCCGGGACCCTGAGAAACAATATCTCCTGTCGCTTGGTCGCCTTGCACATCCGGAAGAGATCCACGAGGTTGCTGTCCGTGGAGATGAGGCCCTGGGTCGTGTTCACCACCATCGGGAAGAAGCAGATCAGGAAGGTGATCACCGTGACGCTCTTTAGTCCCGGCCCCACCCAGAGGATGAGGATCGGGGCAATGACGATGATGGGGGTCATCTGCAGGATCATCAGGTAGGGGTAGAAGCTCGCGCGCACGAGGCGCGAGAGGGACAGGAAGAGCGCAATGGAAAAGCTCAGGGCCACCGCCAGCACGAAACCCATGATCGCTCCGCCGCCCGTGGCCAGCGCCGCGTCCCAGAGGGCCGGGCCCTTGTCAATGAAGGCGCGGAGCACCTCGTGCGGGGGCGGAAGGAGGAATCGCTGGTCGGGAGTGAGCCCGAAACAGATGCCGTACCATGCGAGGATCATCCCTACCCCCGTCGCGACCGGCATCAGGTAGCCGATGACCTGCGCCATCGGGCGCCCTTTGGACTTTGTGTTCATGTCGCCTTCAGGTTCTCCACGGAGCGCAGGACATGGGTGACATGCGCGACGAGCTTCTGGTACTCGGTGGACTCGCGCGTCTCTGCCGTCCTCGGATAGGGAAGGTCCACCCTCAATTCGCTGTGGAGCCTGCCGGGATTCGCCGAGAGCACAAGGATCCTGCTCGAGAGGAACACCGCCTCGGCCACCGAGTGCGTGACGAAGAAGGCGGTCCACGCAAGCTGCTGGCGGATCGCGAGAAGCTCCTCGTTGAGGTGGTCGCGCGTCATCTCATCGAGCGCGCCGAAGGGCTCGTCAAGGAGCAGGATCCTCGGGGATACGCTCAGGGCGCGAGCGATCGACACGCGCATCTTCTGGCCGCCCGAAAGCTGGCGCGGATAGTAGTGGGCGCGGTCGGAAAGGCGAACAAGCTCCAGGGAGCGCTTGGCAAGCTCGGAGCGCGTGGAGGGATCCGTGTGGTGCAGGCGCAGCGGAACCTCGACGTTGCGGATCACGTCCAGCCAGGGCAGCAGCGTCGGCTCCTGGAAGACGAATGCGAGCTTCTCGACGGCCTTCGAGGGCTCAAGACCGTCGACCACTATCCGTCCGCTGGTGATCGGGTTTAGTCCGGAGATGAGTTTCAGAATCGTCGACTTCCCGCAGCCGCTCGGCCCGATCAGGGTCACGAATTCGCCGCGCGCGGCGGAAAAGCTGATCTTGTCGAGAATGAGCGGTCCGTCGCCGTAGCGCTTGTCCACATCCTTCAGCTCGACGATGGCCGTTTGGGCTTCCTGGGTCATGCGACAATGACGGGCTGCTCGGCGAACGGATTCGTCGGGTAGGTCTTCATCTTGCCCGGATTCAGGAGCGACGCCGGGTCGACTTCCGCCTTGAAGGCGCGCTTGTCCGCGATGTTCGGGTGGCGGCCTCCCTCCTCGAGGAAAAAAGTGTGGGGATTGGCGACAAAGACCTCGATCTCGTCACAGAAGGCGAGCAACTCGCCGAGCCGCTCCTCGGACTTGAAGAAGACCAGCGGGATGCCCCCGACGACCACCTCGGACGGATTCTTCGCCACGGCGTTGCCTTTCATCATCTTCGCGTTGCCCGCGGTCCATTCGAGATGGAATAGCACCTCGCCCGGGAAGCGCCTCCGGATGGCCGCGAACTGTTCGCGGAAGTTTTTCCCGAAGCCGCATTGGAGGTAGGTGATGGATGGGTCCGTCTTCATCGCCCACAGCGTCGTGTGGTTCCACGTGTAGTCCGTGATGAACGGCGGCTTGGGCGGGTCCGAGAGCGGCCGCTGGAAGACGCAGCTGATTCCGGCGGCCGCGGCGCTCGCGATCACTTCCGCGGCCTGGGACCTCTCGATGAGGATGAAAGTGATCGCCTCGCCGTCGCGCAGGTGCTTGGCCAGCGGCTTAAAATAGGAGGGGATGGGCCACTCGAACTGGGTGACGAGGCGCTTGTTCCAGTCCCCGTGACGGGCCGCATCGTCGGTCCATCCGAGAAGCCGGTCCCAATCCGGGCTTGAGAGGATGAGCTGGTCGTAGTCGAGCTTGGGGGCGAGGCGCATCTCCACCTCGACCAGAATGCCCGTGGTCCCGTACGTGTGCAGGGCCTTGAGGCTCTCCTGCTCCTCGAGCCGCACGAGCCGCGGCTCTGCCTCCAGGGTGAGCATGGTGAGCGACTTGATGTTGCCCGGGGCGTTGATCCCGCCCCATGTGATCGAGCCGATTCCGCCGGAGCCGCCGCAGAGAAAGCCGCCCATGGTCGATTTCATCCAGGTCGAGGGCATACAGCGCAGCTCCCATCCCAGCTTGCGAGCCTCTACCTCGATGGTCCCAAGCCTCGCGCCCGCCTCGACGTGCGCAACCCCGTCATCGAGCGAGAGGATCCTGTCGAGCCGGGCCATGTCGACCACGACCCCGCCGTACAGGGGCACGCACTGGCCGTAGTTGCCGGTCCCGGCGCCGCGCGGGACCACGGGCACCCGGGCCCTGTAGCACGCGGCGGCCACGTCCTTAAGCTCCGCGAGGCTGCCCGGGCGCACCGCCATGTCGGCGCGCTTGTCGTCAAGCTGGCGCTTGAGGACGGGGGAGTACCAGTAGAAGTCCTTCGACAGCGACTCAAGCGTGTCGCCGGAGTCAATGAGATTGGCCTCACCCACAATGGCCCGAAGCTGCGTTTTCAAGGATTCGCTTTGTTCGGCCATGGGGTTGTGTGAGCAAGAATGTTGCCAGTGTTCGCGCCGTCGCAAGCTGTCGTTTCAGGTTGGCTGCTGCAAGGCATGGAGTCTTGCCCGACAACCCGAATGGCACATAGCGTGCTGACCTCTTACCCCTCCTTTCGGCATGCTTCTATTAAAGAGGGCCCGTGTTCCCGCAGCCGTCCTGCCCGGCGGCCTCGCGCTGTCGCCGGCGGACTGTCCGCGCACCTTGTCGTGTTTCCCGCGCGCTCGTTCAGCGAGTGTCTCAGCCGCCCGGGCTCGCCCAGGAGGCTCGTCGACGGCGAGGAGATCCGCGAGTCGCGCCCGCCGGGCTACAATGAGCTCGGCTAGCGAACCCCTTTTAACACACGCTCATACCCACGGCCCCGCCGCTCCACCCTCCATGCAACTCAGACTCTGTAAGATCGTCGTCACGGCCCTGTCGGCCGTTTTCCTGTTCGTAGTCGTCTTCAACAACCTCACCGACCCGAACTCAAACTACCAGTTCGTGAGGCATGTCCTGAGCATGGACACGACCTTCCCCGGAAACACCCTCATGTACCGGTCAATACGGGCCCCCATCCTGCACAAGGCGTTCTACGCCTCGATCATCGGGTGGGAGGCGCTCACGGGCGCACTGATCGGGGCTGGCGCGCTGCGCCTGTGGAAGGCCCGCGGCGCATCCTACGCCGACTGGAAGAAAGCGAAGGGCCTCGCGTCGATCGGCCTCACCGCAGGCCTTATCCAGTGGTATCTCGCGTTCATGACGGTGGGCGGAGAGTGGTTCCTCATGTGGCAGTCCAGGACTTGGAACGGCCAGGATGCGGCGTTCAGGCTCTTCACGTTCATGGGGCTCACCCTTCTGTTCCTGAACCAGGCCGACGAGTGACGCGGCCTTCCTTCGACTAGGACAGGCGCCGGAGGACCCAGTCGATGACCGGACTGGCCGGGTCGTTGACCACGATCTGAAGGCCGGTTGACATCCCGGAGCCAAGGGCCACGGGGATTGTGAGAACGGCCAGTCCGGCAAGGCTGGCGGGAGCCGTCAGGCCAAGCATGCGTAGGCGGTTCGCATGCGTGCAGTCGGCCTTGGTCAGCGCCGGGAACGGCGTGGCGGCCATCACCAGGTAGTCATGCTCCTTGAAGAATGCGGACCAGACGCGGAGGATCGACGCCTGGCTTGATTCGACAGCGGCGACCTGGGCCTTGGATATGGCGCGGGCTCGGTCGATGCGCTCCTGGACCAAGGGACCGTAGCGGGTCCTCAGCCGGTCGGCCCATTTCTTGTGAATCTTCCAGGACTCCAGGCCGGCAAGGACCCCGTAAACCTCGGCGGCAGCCGCAAAGGCGTTCACAAGCTCGCCCCCGGTGGCCGCGTCGGTGGGTTCGGCGAGCAACGCCGCCGCCGCCGCACAGGCCGCCGAGACCTCCGGATCAACGCCGGGCATCTCAAGGTAGGCTCCGCGGGGGTTGCGGGCCTCCTCGCGGGCTCCGGCGAGCACCTTCGTCACCGTACGCATGTCGCCTGGCGTTGCCGTGAACCATCCGGCCGTGTCGAAGCTGGGGGCAAGAGGCACCGCGTCCGAGATCAGGGGCGAACCCGGTGCCCCGCGGTATCCGTAGATCCCGCAGAACGCGGCCGGCACCCGGACCGACCCTCCCGTGTCCGTGCCGATCGCCAGGGGAACAATGCCCGCCGCGACGGCGGCGGCGGAACCGCTGCTGGAGCCCCCCGATGTCCGACCCTGGAAGCGCGGGTGCTCGCAGTCGCCAAAATGGGCGTTCTCGCCGGTGAGGCCCCAGGCAAACTCGAAAAGGTGGGTCTTGCCCGCCAGGACCGCACCGGCTGCCCCCATCTCGCGGACGATCCGGGAGGCCACTGCCGGCACTTCGCGGACCTCGGGAAGGAACGACGATCCCGCCCGGGTGGGCAATCCCGGGACGTCGAACAGATCTTTCAGCAGGTAGGGGATCCCCCGCAGGGGTCCCAGGGCTGCCGCCGCACCGAATCCCCCTGCGAGCGCCCCCTCCTCCAGGAGCACCGCCAAGACCGCGCTCCTCTGCGTGTCGCCGAGGAGCGTGTGCGCGCGCACCCGCACCTGCCGCGCCGCGGCCGCCGGTGTGAGCTGCTGCCATTCGCCAAACGTCATGTGGTGTAACACCATGCGCCTCAATTCGGCAAACCGCAAACCGGGAGTCGTCCCCGTGGGCCTCAGGGCGACAGCCCCGCCGATGTGTAGCTTAGATTGGACTTGTCTAATTAACGTCTTGACTTGCGGGCCGCCTCCCCGCTGTCTCGCCACCCCGCGCGCCCCCCATGTCCAGCTCCACCCAACCCCGGCCCGGAGTCCTTTCCATCCGCTTCACCCGCCGGATCGCGCGCCAGTGCCGGCTGCAGGGCCGACTCCTTCCGGATTGGGCTGTCTGCGACACGGTTGCAAACGGGACGCGCAGGCTCCTGGAAAGCCGGGGCCCTCTGGGGGGACAGCTCGTGCGCTTCGAAAGGACCTACGGAGCGCGGGGCACCGTCGCCGTGCTGGGTGAGCTCGTGGACGCAGGTGTTGTCGCCCGGAAGCTGCTGCTGCCGTCCCGCGGGGGCAAAAAAACTGGGCGGATTTGGGATTTTTGAATCGCGCCGTGTCCAAATGAGTGCGTCAACAAGGACTCCCCTTACAGCCATGTCAAAAGCCACTCCCGCCAAAGCCTCCGAGACGAAGTCCGCAGCCGCAGCCCCCGCGCCGCACCTGCGCGAAAAGAACATCGAGCTCGCGCTCTCCTCCATCACCAAACAGTTCGGCGAAGGGTCGATCATGCGCCTTGGAACAAACACCAAGATGAAGGTCGAGACGCTTTCCACCGGTTCGCTGGCGATCGACCTCGCGCTGGGAGTTGGCGGGCTTCCCATGGGGCGCATTGTGGAGATCTACGGTCCCGAATCCTCAGGCAAGACGACGTTCTGCCTCAGCGTGATCGCCGAGGCGCAGCGCAGGGGGGGGCTCGCCGCCTTTATCGACGTGGAGCACGCTCTGGACCCGAAGTACGCACGGGTGGTGGGCGTGAGCCTCGACGACCTCCTTGTATCCCAGCCGGATTCCGGCGAGGACGCGCTGAACATCATGGAGACGCTCATCCGCTCGAACAGCATCGACGTGATCGTCCTCGACTCGGTGGCGGCCCTCATCACGAAGGCGGAGCTCGACGGCCAGATGGGCGACATGACGATGGGCAGCCAGGCCCGCCTGATGTCGCAGGCGATGCGCCGCCTGACGGCGGTCGTCAGCAAGACAAAGTGCGTGTGCATCTTCACCAACCAGATCCGCGAGAAGATCGGCGTCATGTTCGGCAACCCCGAGACAACGAGCGGCGGCCGGGCGCTCAAATTCTTCTCCTCAATCCGCATCGACATCCGCCGCAAGGACCAGATCAAGACCCCCGACGGCAAGGTGATCGGCAACCGCACCAAGATAAAGGTCGTGAAGAACAAGGTGGCTCCCCCGTTCACCGAGGTGGAATTCGACATCATGTACAACGAGGGGATCTCGGCGTCCGGCTCGCTGCTCGACCTGGGTCTCGAGCACAAGATCCTCGAGAAGAAGGGCGCGTGGATCACTTACCAGGGCGAACTCGTCGGCCAGGGCCGCGACGCAGCCAAGCAGACGATCCGCGAGAAGCCCGAACTCGCCGAAAAGATCTCCAAGGCAATCCTGGAGAGGGCCAATGTCACGCCGGGAACGGTGATCACCGGCACACCCGACGTGGTTTGATCGGCCGGCCCGGATCCGCACCCATCATCAGGCCGACCGGAGGGATCGGGGAATGATTCCGAGGGCGCGCACGAAGGTGTACGCCAGGAGGCGGTGGCCATCCTCGGTCGGGTGGACCCGGTCCGGGGCGATGACCTTGTATTCAGTGCGCCGGAGCATCCGGTCAACCGCCGCCTGCGTGTCGACGAGCACGACCTCGTGGCGGCGGGCCAGCTCCTTCACAATCAAGCCGTACGCGTCCATCCTGCGGCGCATGGGGTCGGCGCGGTCGTCCTGCACATAATAGGGCGTCATCAGCACCAGGCCCTTGAGCTGCGGAAGCGTCCGGCGGATGAGCATCTCGTAGATGAGCTCGAAGTCGTCCGGCATCACCGCGTCCGAGCGCGGTCCGACGCCGAACTGCCTCCAGACATCGTTGATGCCGATGAAGACCGCGAGCCAGTCGGGCTCAAGCGCGATGACGTCGCTGTCCCAGCGCCTGGCGAGGTCCTTCACGGTGTCGCCGCTCACGCCCATGTTGGTGACCCTCACCGGACGTTTGGGGTAGACCGTTCTTAGGAGATCGTCGACCTCGGCGACGTAGCCCTGGCCCAGCGCACCCCGCGACCCACCTCCCTCGGGCCTGAGGCGGCCGCAATCCGTCACTGAGTCACCGATGAAGACAAGTTTGGTGCCTGGTTTCAGGTTCACCCCGCCAGACTTGGGCTCGCAGGCGCATGGGTCAATTCGAGGTGGTATTCCTTGCCAAAAAAACCGGTCCGCGAAACCCTCGTGCGATTCTCCTGCCCGGCCGTTTCCATTGGCGAAATCGCCCGCAAGCAACCACGTTAATCGTTCCCAACCCCAAATCCCATGAATCTAGCACGATCAATGGCCGCTCTGGTTCTCATCCTGGCCTGCGCAGGCTCCCTCGCCCTCGCCGAGGCGCCCACTCCCGCCCCCGGCATCCCCATCGGGCCTGTGCCCCCGGGCGCCGCCCTGCGGGCCGCCACAGTGAAGGTGATGGTGGCCCCCGACCACCGCGACTGGACCTATGCCCCGGGTGAGCACGTCAGCTTCAGCGTGTCAGTTCTGGCGGACAGCGAGCCCATCGACGGCGCAAGCGTCACCTACTCCGTGGGACCCGATATGTTCCCGGGTGACAAGAAGACGGTGCCGGTGCCGCTCACCGGCCTGACGATCGACGGGGGAACGCTGACGGAGCCCGGCTTCCTGCGGTGCATCGTCACGACCCAGGTCGCGGGCCGCAGCTACCGCGGTCTGGCGACGGCAGCGTTCGCCCCGGAGAAGCTCGCTCCCATGCAGGTGGAGCCTCCCGACTTCGATGCCTTCTGGACCGCCGGCAAGGAGGAGCTCAAGTCGATTCCCATCGATGCGCGGATGACGCTCATGCCCGATGCCTGCACATCGACCGTCGACGTCTACCATGTGAGCTTCCGAACGGTGGGCTCAAAGGGGCCCGTCCCCGCCCGCATCTTCGGGATCCTCTGCCAGCCCCGGGCAGCGGGCCACTACCCCGCGGTCCTCAAGGTGCCCGGGGCCGGAGTGCGGCCCTACTTCGGCGACCCGGAACTCGCCGCAAGGGGCGTGATCGTCCTCGAGATCGGGGTCCACGGGATCCCGGTCAACATGAACAAGGACGTCTACGACGTGCTCTATTCGGGCGCGCTCAACGGCTACTGGCTCTTCGGCTTCGACGACCGCGAGCACTATTACTACCACAGGATCTTCCTGGGCTGCATCCGCTCCAACGACTTCCTCACCTCGCTGCCCAACTGGGATGGCAAGCACCTGGTCGTGATGGGGGCCAGCCAGGGAGGGCAACTCTCGATCGTGACGGCGGGTCTCGACCCCAGGGTAACGGGGCTTGCCGCCACGCACCCGGCGTTCTGCGACGTCGCCGCCGAGCTTCACGGCCGCGCCGGTGGCTGGCCCCATCCTTTCATGCCCCATGACGGCGCGCCCTCGCCGCAGGCGACCCCCTCTAAGATCAGCACCGCCGAGTATTACGACACCGTGAACTTCGCGCGCCGCATCCGCGTTCCCGGCTACTACAACTGGGGCTACAATGACGAGACCTGCCCCCCCACGGCAGCCTACGCGGCCTACAACATCATCACGGCGCCCAAGACGCTCGGCCTCACACTGGAGCTTGGGCACAGCTATACACAGGAGCAGGGCGACGCGATCTCGGCGTGGGTCGCGGGCTCGCTGGGGCTGAAATAGGCGGCGCGGATCCATGAAAATACTCCCCCTCTCTCGCTCGGCATGGAAATTCAGGGACTGCTCGGGCCCGGCGTGGCTCCCCGCGACGGTTCCGGGCTGCGTGCACGACGACCTTCGCCGCGCCGGCAGGATACCGGACCCGTTCTGGGGCACCAACGAGGCCGAGGTCCAGTGGATCGAGGAGCGCGACTGGGAGTATGCCACCACCTTCGATGCGGACCCGAGGCTGCTCGCGGAGGAGGTGGTCGATCTCGTTGCCGACGGCCTCGACACGGTAGCCACGGTGCGTCTGAACGGCCGCATCCTGGCCCGCACCGAGAACATGTTCATCGGCCACCGCTGGAACATGAGGCCTCTGCTGCGCCGGGGAATCAACTCGCTCGTCATCCGCTTCGGGAGCGCCACACGCTACATCCGCACCCACCGCATGTCCCACAAGCCGCGCGAGTTCAGCGACCCGATCGGCCGCTGCTCCGTCCTGCGCAAGCAGCAGTGCCAGTTCGGCTGGGACTGGGGCCCAAGGTTTGTCACCGCCGGGATATGGAGGGACATCCGGATCGAGGCCTGGAGCTCGAACCGGCTCGTTGAGGTCGCTGTGACCCAGAGGCATGCGAAGGGCGGATCCGTAACGCTCGAGCTGGCGCTCGAGCTCGCGCGCCCCGACCCGGGTTTCTCGTGCCTGTGGCGCCTGTCGCTGGCGGGGTCGGCCGTCGCCTCGGGCTCCGGGACCACCCTCGCCGTTCCCTCGCCGAAATTGTGGTGGCCGAACGGACAGGGCGAGCAGCCCCTTTACGACCTGGAGGTCGAGGTGGTCGGCTCCCAGGGATTGACGATCGGCCGCTGGAGGCGCCGGATCGGACTGCGCACGATCGCGCTCGACCAGCACAGGGACAAGTGGGGCGTCTCGTTCCGGTTTGTCGTGAACGGACGGCCGGTGTTTGCAAAGGGGGCCAACTGGATCCCCGCAAGCAGCTTTGTGGCGGGCCTGAAGCGCCCCGACTACGCTCGCGACCTGGAGTCTGCGGCCGCCGCCCACATGAACATGATCCGCGTCTGGGGCGGGGGCATCTACGAGAGCGAGGACTTCTACGACCTTTGCGACGAGCTGGGGTTGATGGTGTGGCAGGACTTCATGTTCGCGTGCACGCTCTATCCCGCGGATGCCGCGTTCGTCGCCAGCTCGCGGATTGAGGCCGAGCAGCAGATCAAGCGCCTGCGCCACCGCGCCTGCCTCGCCCTTTGGTGCGGTAACAACGAGGTCTGGGGCAACAACGTCCACGAGCTCATGGATCCAGAGAAGGCCCATCTTCGGGCCGACTACGAGCGTCTCTTCCACCGGGCGCTTCCCCCGGTGGTTGCGGCGCACGCCGGCGCGACGCCCTACTGGCCCTCCTCGCCGTGGAGGGGCGACGTAGCGGCGGACCACTCGGCAGGCGAGGCACGCGGGGACACGCACTACTGGGATGTATGGCACGCGAGAAACCCGGTGAAGAACTACGAGAGGTGGAATTTCCGGTTTGTCTCGGAGTTTGGCATGCAGAGCTACAGCTCCTCCGCCACCCAGGCCACGTTCTGCCCTGCCGACGACGGCAACGTCTTCGGGGCGACGATGGAGAACCACCAGAAGAACAAGCAGGGCAACCAGATCATCCTGGACTACGTCTCAAGGAGGTACCGCTTTCCCAAGGACCAGGAGTCCCTGATCTACCTCGCCCAGCTGAACCAGTCCCACTGCATGCAGACGGGCGTCGGACACTACCGCAGGCTCATGCCCCGGTGCATGGGTGCGCTCTACTGGCAGCTCAATGACTGCTGGCCGGTCGCCTCCTGGAGCTCGATAGAGTACACCGGCCGCTGGAAGGCGCTGCACCATGTCGCGCGCCGCTTCTTTGCTCCGGCCGTCGTGACCGCCCACGTGCGCGGCGACGAGGTTCAGGGGATCGGCAACTACAGGGTCTCGACCGTCAGGCGGGTGGACATCCACACTAGCTACGACGGCACGGCCGCCGCAAAGGGGGTCGTCCGCTGGGATCTCCTCCACGTCGACGGACGAAAGCTCCTTTCGGGCTCAAGGCCGGTGACCCTGCGGCCGATGAGGAGCGCGCTCCAGAAATCCCTGGACCTGGCCGCGCCACTCGCGAAGCACGGGCGCGACCACGTGTACCTGCGCATCGCGCTGGACAGCGGAGGAAAGAGGCTGAGCGAGGACACGGTCTTCCTGACGGCGCCGAGGTTCATGGCGCTGCCCAGGCCCTCGACCCGGATATCCGTCCGGATGACGTCCCCCACCCGCGCAACGATCTCGTTCCTCTCGCCGGTATTCCAGCACCGGTTCGCGTTCGACCTCCCCAACCGGACGTTCACCTGCAGCGACAACCACTTCGAGCTGTACCCCGGAGAGAGGAAGAGCGTCGACATAGAGCTGAGGAGGCCGGCTACCGCGGAAGTGCTCGAGCGGCTCATCCGCCATCGCTCGCTGGCCGACACCTACTGAAGGCGGGGCCACACCATTATGTGTCGCAGTCCGGCAGGCGGTCGGGCATGTTTCCCGGCCGAAACCCGAATTCCCTCGTGCCTATAGCCGCAGTACCGCACACGCCGAACCCGAAGACCGCGCCGCAGCCGCACGGGGCGCGTTCCAGGGGGTGATAGCCCCCACACTGATGGAGACGGCACCCTCCCAAAGGATGCGGATCGCGTGGTTCGCCGCCCTCGCGGCCTATGCGGTCTTCCTCTCGCTCTTCATCGGGGCGGTGGCGGGGGGTTCGGACAATTCGGGCTACCTAAACGAGGCTCGACTGTTCGCCCACGGAACGGTCCGCTCCGCGCCCAGGGCCCTTCCCGGGCTGCCCCCGGCAGAGGCGCCGCTGTACCTTTACATCCCGCTGGGCTTCAAACCGTCAGTGGCCGGACCCTCAAGCCTGGTTCCCACCTACCCTCCGGGGCTTCCCTTCCTCATTGTGCCCGTAGCCAAGATCGCCGGTTGGCGCCATGCGGGCGACATTGTGCTCATACTGCACTCGCTGGCGGGCCTCGCCCTCGTCTTCGCGCTGGGCAGGATGTGCGGCCTGCCACCGACGTGGTCGGTGCTCGGGGCTGCCGTGCTCGCGGCGAGCCCCCTGTACCTCTACACCTCGCTTCAGGCGCTGAGCGACGTCCCCGCCACGGTCTGGGCGACCGCGGCCGTCCTCGCCGCGTGGCGAAGCCGCGAAAGGCCGGCCTGGGCCCTGGCCTCGGGGCTGGCCTTCTCCGTCGCCCTGCTCGTAAGGCCCAGCAATTTCCTGGTCGCTCTGCCCATGGTGATCGCGTTTGGTGTTTCCCCGCGCCGCTGGCTCCTCGCGGCCGCTGGCACCCTGCCCGGGGTCGTTGCATCGATGGCGGTCAACCACATGGCCTACGGAGGCGCCCTCAAAAGCGGCTATGGCGCCATCGGCAACGAGTTTCACGCCACCCTCATCCTCAGCACGCTTCGGTACTGCACGATGTGGGTTCCCCTGCTCTTCGGGCCGATCGTGATCGTGGCCCCGGCGGTCGTGACCCTCACCAGGCGGCATCCCCGCTGGGTCGCGCTGCTGGGCTCATGGATGATCGCCTACGTCGCCTTTTACTCCGCCTATCGCTGGACCCACGAGGACTGGTGGTTCCTGAGGTTCCTCCTGCCTGCAGCCCCGGCGCTGATCGTCGCCGGCGTGCTGGTCGTGCGTTCGTGCTTTGGGCGCCTGCGCCAGTCATTGCCCAGGGGCATTCTCGCAACCGCAGTCGGGCTCCTCATATTCGCCTCGCTGGGGGCAGAGGTGGTTCAGGTCCTGTCGCTTGACGCCTGGTCGATCGGCCGGGGGGAGCGCAAATACGAAAGGGTCGCGGACTGGATGAGGGCCAACCTGCCAGGCAACTCGGTGGTCGTCGCTAGCCAGTTCAGCGGAGCCCTCTATTACTTCACCGACATGACCCTGCTGCGCGGCGACCAGATAGACCCCCCCACGGCGCGAAAGATCAAGCAAGCCGTCCAGGCGGCCCACCGCTGTCTCTACGCGGTCGTTTTCCCCTTCGAGCAGGACATGGTGGGCCGCATCCCGGGTCGGTGGAGCATCGTGCGCACCGTTGATGACGTTCTCATCCTGCGCTGCGACTGGCCCTAGAAATAGGCAGCGCCCGGCGGCTGCACGGCCCCTACGCGCTTGAGTCCGCGGCCCCGTGGGGGTTGGTTGGGCCGTGATGCCGCGCCACACGGACACCATAGCCGCTCTCGCCACGCCCGCGGGCACTTCGGCGCTCGCCATTCTTCGTATCAGCGGTTCTGATACGAAATCGGTTGCAATGAGCGCGCTCGGGGGCCCTCCCCCACCCCGGGTTGCCACACATGGCCACTACCGGGACACGGCCGGGGTGGTGCTCGACGACGTTGTTGCCGTTTTCTACGCGGGGCCCAACTCCTACACCGGCGAGGACTCGCTGGAGATTTGCTGCCACGGCAACCCCTTCATCGCGCGCCGGATTCTGGCCGACCTCCTCCACAGGGGATGCAGGCCGGCGGGTCCCGGCGAGTTCACACAGCGGGCATTCCTGAACGGGCGCATGGACCTGAGCCAGGCGGAGGCCGTGATGGACCTGATCACTGCTCGCAGCGAGCGGTCGCTCGCAGCGGCGCGCGCCGTGCTCGAAGGCGCGCTCAGCCGGCACCTGGCCGGCCTCGTCGACGGTCTGCTGGGGGCGCTCGCCACCGTGGAGGCCTATATTGACTTTCCTGAAGAGGATCTGCCGCAGGAAAATCGTAGCGCGCTCGCCACGAGAGTGGCCGCCGTTCTGGCGGGGGCCGAGCGCCTCCTTGCGACCGAACGCACCGGCGCGCTGCTGCGGGGCGGAATCGCAACCGTGATCCTGGGTGAACCCAACGCGGGCAAGAGCTCGCTGCTGAACCGGATCGTCGGCAGCGACCGCGCGATCGTCAGCGAGGAGCCGGGGACCACCCGCGACTTCATCGAGATCCATGTAAACGTCGGGCCCCACGGACTGCGGCTCGTCGACACCGCCGGTGTCAACCCGGCTGCGAAGGGGCCCGAGGCGCAGGGCGTCGCCAAGACCCTGGAGCAGGCGGCAAAGGCCGACCTGATTCTCCTGGTAGTCGATTCCAGCCGCCCTTTTTTCCCCCTAGCTCCGGAAATTGCCTTTCGTATCCGGCCATCAAATACAATTGTGGTCATGAACAAGGCCGACCTGGCGCCGCTCCCGGGCTGTTCCTCTGCCTTGCCTCCAGCCGGTTTCCCCGTTGTGGAGGTGTCCGCACTCACCGGGGCAGGCGTCGAGGAGCTTCTCAGAGAGATAGCGCGCGCCGCCAGCGCCCTGGAGGAGACCGTCGGGGAGGAGCGTATCGCAATCAATGTCCGCCATGCCCACTATCTTGCTGAGGCGCGGGACTGCCTTGGGGCGGCGCTCGAGAAGATAAGGGAACAAGGACCGGCCGAACTCCTTGCCAGCGACCTGAGAGGCGCCCTCCATGCTTTTGGGGAGATCTCCGGCAAGGTGGACAACGAGCGAATGCTCGATCAACTATTCGCGTCCTTCTGCATCGGGAAGTAGTCGGGTTTGACCGGCTCAGCGCCGGCGTCTGATTGTCTCTCCAATCGCAGAGAGGATATATAACCCGTTGTTCATCAATAAAGAACGCTACGATGTGATCGTGTGCGGCGCAGGCCATGCCGGCGTCGAGGCCGCGCTTGCGGCCTCGCGGTGCGGGGCCTCCACCCTACTCCTCACCGGTAACATCGACACGATTGCCCAGATGAGCTGCAACCCGGCGATCGGCGGTCTGGCCAAGGGACAGATCGTGCGCGAGATCGATGCCTTGGGTGGAGAGATGGCAATCAACACCGATGTCACCGGAATCCAATTCCGTCTGCTCAACGAATCCAAGGGACCAGCCGTACAGTCTCCCCGGGCGCAGTGCGACAAAAAGGCCTATCAGTTCAGGCTCAAGCATACCCTCGAACTCCAACCCAACCTGTCCCTGTTCCAGGCCACGGTCACCGGCCTCGTCCATGAGTCGGGTTCGGTTATCGGGTGTCGTACGAATCTTGATATAGAATTCAGGGGCCGTTGCGTGGTGGTGACCACCGGGACCTTTCTGCGGGGTCTGATGCATATCGGACAGAATAAGAATGAGGGCGGACGCCTTGGGGATTTTAGCTCTAAAACCCTGTCTGCTAGCTTGATGGAGCTGGGGATTCAGCTCCAGCGTCTCAAGACAGGCACCCCACCCCGCGTGCTAGGCCGAAGCATCGATTTTGAGAGGATGGAGGAACAAAAGGGAGACGCCGAGCCTACCCTGTTCGCATTCCATGACACGCGGGATTCGGAGGATTTGTTCCACGTGGAACAATCCGGGGAATCCCGGATCGGTTGGATACCAGGTTCCACACAGGTCTCGTGCTGGATGACCCACACCACCGATGCCACCGCTTCAATCGTTCGATCCAACCTCCACAAGTCCGCAATGTACAGTGGGGAAATCGAAGGCGTCGGTCCCAGGTACTGCCCAAGCATTGAAGACAAATTTGTTCGATTTGCCGACAAGCCCCGGCACTTGCTTTTCCTCGAGCCCGAGGGTCGAACGACCAACGAGTACTACATCAACGGCCTTTCGACCTCGCTGCCTTTCGATGTGCAACTCGACATGGTTCATAGCATCCCCGGTCTCGAGCATGCAATGATCCTTCGTCCCGCCTACGCCGTTGAGTACGATTTCGCGCCGCCGACCCAACTGTTTCCTTCGCTGGAATCCAAGAAAGCCGAAAACCTATTTCTGGCGGGCCAGATCAACGGAACCTCAGGATATGAGGAGGCCGCCGGCCAAGGGCTCGTAGCCGGAATCAATGCGGCCAACAAGGCCAGAGGCGTGGCACCGATCATCCTGGGACGCCACGAATCCTATATCGGAGTCCTCATCGACGACCTCGTCACGAAGGGCACCGATGAACCCTACAGGATGTTCACAAGCAGGGCGGAGTACCGTCTGCTTCTTAACCACGGCAGCGCGGAGCTAAGACTAGCCCATCATTCCGCGACGCACCATTTGCTTTCACTTGCGCGTTTGGAACGAATCAAAAACAAGGCCGCCCGAATCGAAAAGTGGACTGGGTTCCTTGAAACAACCCGTTCTGAAGGAGAAACTTGGGGAAATAAAATAAGGAGGGTAGGGAAGGGGTCTTCATTGCCCCCGGACTTTGAGGCTGAATCCCCACAGGTGCGTGCTGAGGTGCTTTATCGTATTGTCTATCAAGGTTATCTGTTGCGAGAGATGCGGCATGTCGAGCGCATGAAGAACATCGAAAAAATCAAGATTCCCCGGAATTTCGATTACCTCTCCATGCCTGGACTCAAGCGAGAAAGTGCGTTGAAACTCTCTGCAATTAAACCTGTTACATTAGGGCAGGCGAGCCGCATGAGCGGCGTCAATCCCACGGACATCAGTCTGCTGATGGTGGCCATCGACGCGGGAAGGGAAGGGGACTCCGTATCTTGAGACTGATCGAACCGGCCTCGTACCAAGCGCTTGTCGCTCGGCGGCGCGAAGAGCTTCGAGTGAAGATTCCCCAGTTCCTGGCGCCTGGGGACTCCTTCGTTTGGGAGGTCGGCAGCGGCCACGGCCATTTCCTGACTGCCTATGCGGCGGCTCATCCCCTTACGACCTGCATCGGCATCGACATCTCTGCCGAGAGGGTCGGACGCTCCGTGCGCAAGCAGCAGAGATCCCACCTGAAAAACCTGCACTTTATCCTGGCAGGTGCCGACGATTTTCTGGCCTCTATGCCTCCGGATTCCCGCATCTCGGCGCTCTACATCCTTTTTCCCGACCCGTGGCCCAAGCGGCGTCACCACAAGAACCGCCTGATCCAACCTGCGTTTCTCTCAGCCGCCGCAGCCGCGGCCATTGAGGGCGCACCCCTCTACTTCCGCACCGACCACGAGCCGTATTTTCGCGACGCTGAGGCCATCATTCGCGGCCACCGCGCATGGGAGTGCTCCGGTGACACCCAGCTGCCCTTCGAGGAGCCAACCGTCTTCCAAAAGAGGGCTCCTCGCCATTTTACCCTCGTTGCGACGCGCAGCTAAAATAGAACCGATCCATGAGGAAAACGGTGGTGATTCTCCTGTTTGAGGACGTCGAGGTCCTCGACTTTGCGGGACCGTTCGAGGTCTTTGCAGTCACCGACTCGCTGAGGTCCAACCAGGCCTTCCGCGTCGTCACCGCCGCGCAGCATCGGGGCACGCTTCGCGCGCGCAACGGCCTGGGCGTCGTGCCTGACTACCTTCTCGAGGAATGCCCGGCCGCACATATCCTCGTGATTCCCGGGGGCCTGGGCACGCGCCGATTCATAGCCAATGATGTCGTCATAAAGTGGATACAGGAGCGCAGCCGCTCCTCGGAGGTGACGATGAGTGTCTGCACGGGCTCGCTGCTCCTGGCGAAAGCCGGGCTGCTCGACGGACTGAAGGCCACCACGCACCACGGCGCAATGGATGTCCTGCGGGGCCTGGCGCCGCTCGCCACGGTCGACCCCGGTCCGCGCTTCCACGACAACGGCAAGATCCTGACGGCCGCGGGGATTTCTGCCGGCATCGACTGCTCGCTCCATCTGGTCGGGCGGCTTCACGGCGAGGACGCGGCGGTATCCACAGCCGCCCACATGGAGTATGAGCGCCGCCATTAGCTCGGATCTCGAGGGCAGGGGACTGCGACTCGGGCTGCTGGGCGTCTGCGGCTTCAGCCTTACCCTCCCGATGACACGGGTCGCGGTCGGCCAGCTCGACCCCCTATTCGTGGGCCTGGGCCGGTCCATGATCTCCGTGGTGCTTGCGGTCTGCATGTTGGCATGGAGAAGGGATCCGTTCCCGGGCGTGCGCTACCTGCCGAGGCTGCTCGTGATCGCCCTCGGGGTCATCGTCGGGTTTCCCGTTTTCTCGGCGTTCGCCCTGAGGCAGGTGCCCGCTGCACACGGCGCCGTGGTGGTGGGCCTGCTGCCCCTGTTCACCGCATTGTGCTCGACGATTAGGGCCCACGAAAAACCGTCGGCCGCGTTCTGGATGGCCGCCGTTGCCGGTACGTCCACCGTCATCGGTTTCGTGCTGTTCACAAGCGGCCTTCATCCCACGCAAGCGGACCTGCTTCTCCTGGCCGCCGTCGTGACCTGCTCCGTGGGATACTCGGAAGGTGGGCGCCTCTCCCGGGAGCTCGGCGGCCTGCGCGTCATTTCATGGGCCCTGGTCATCGCCTGCCCATTCCTGGCCATTCCCGTAGTGCTGACGGCGCGGCTACATGGACTCCATGCCTCGGCCGCACCTTGGGCGGCATTCGCTTACATGGGCGTCGTAAGCATGTTCCTAGCCTTCTGGGCCTGGTACGAAGGACTTGCCCAGGGAGGTGTCGCTCGGGTGAGCCAACTTCAACTTCTGCAACCCTTTATGTCCATAGCGGCCGCATGGCTCCTTCTGGGAGAGCACATTAGCGCGACCACGCTCGTTGCTGCGCTTTTGGTTGTGGCGTCGGTGGCGCTCGGAAGGCGAACCTCGATACTCCATACAAAATGACGGCCGCAAAGAAACCCACCCGGATTGCCCTGACCCTGGCGTTTGCCGCCATCTATGTGATCTGGGGAAGCACCTATCTTGGAATCCGGGTGGCCGTGCAGACCCTTCCCCCGTTCCTCATGGCTAGCGGTCGGTTCGCTGTCGCTGGAATGCTTATCTTCGCCTTCCTCAAGGCGCGTGGGGCTGCGTGGCCCACGGCCCTCCAATGGCGCGACCAGGCCATCATCGGTGCTTTCCTTCTGCTGGGAGGCAACGGCGTCGTGTCGTGGGCCGAACTGCGCACCCCCTCGGGAATCACCTCCCTGATCATCGGAGGCGCCCCGGTCCTCGTGGTGCTGTTTGACTGGTTGAGGCCGGGGGGTAAGCGCCCGACCACGGGAATGGTGTCCGGCGTGGTAGTGGGGCTTGGTGGAATCGCTCTGCTGGTCGGCCCAGGGGCCATTCCGGAGGGCGAGCGGCCGCCCCTCGGCAGCATGCTAGCCGTGATGCTTTCAAGCGTAAGTTGGTGGATTGGATCTTTTTATAGCAAACACTCGAAGGTCCAGACTCCGCTATTGATCGCGTCGTCAATGCAAATGCTCTGCGGAGGTGTGTCTACGTTGTTGGTAGGCTTGCTGTTGGGAGAGGGTAGGGCGCTCCATCTCTCCTCGGTCACCTTGCCGTCTTGGTTCGCCTTTGCCTACCTGATCGTCGCGGGATCCATCATCGCCTTTCCCGTTTATGTCTGGCTCCTCGAACACAGCACGCCCGCCAAGGTGTCCACCTTTGCCTACGTGAACCCGGTCATCGCCGTTTTTCTCGGCTGGCTGATCCTGGGCGAGGCCCTCAATTTGCGGATTATTATGGCTGCAGCGGTGATCATCGGAGCCGTCGCAATCATCACCGTGAGCAAGAGCCGCCCCCCGGCATCCTGACGAACGTGTTTCGGTTGTTGACGGGGTGAGCGCCCATTGCGTACGACTACACGTTTAAACCCTTTCCCTGCGTCCACTCAGAACCATGTCACGGGTAGTCAAATTGACCCTTTTCCTCGGAGCCCTCTCAAGCGGAGCAACCGCCTTTGCGAGCGAGGGCGGGGGGGTTGAAACAGCCGCGCAACCGTTGTTCCACATCGGGCCCCTGCCGGTGACCAACAGCATCGTGACCAGCTGGGTCGTGGCCATCGTGCTGATGGTGGCCATCCGCCTCGCCATAAGGAGGCCCAAGCTGATCCCTTCGAGGGCACAGGCGATGGTGGAGAGCCTCGTCGAGGGCATCCTCGACCTCATCACCCCGATCGTGGGAAACAAGGTCGCCAAGCCGGCATTCCCCCTTCTGATCGCCCTTTTCACCTTCATCCTGATACAGAACTGGAGCGGCCTGTTTCCCGGTGTCGGCACCATCTACGTCGCGAACCGCGCAACCGGCGCATGGACGGAGCTCGTGCGGCCCGCGAACGCTGACCTGAACGGGACCATCGCCCTGGGGCTGGTCTCGATGATCTGCTGGTTCTACTTCATCATGAAGTACGCAGGCCCAATGTTCGTGCTCAAGGACATCTTCGGCAACAAGGCGGACAAGAGCGAGACGCCGGCGGTGATCTACTACCCGCTCTTCGTCATCTTCTTCCTGGTGGGCCTGATCGAGGTCGTCTCGATCATGTTCCGGCCTATCTCCCTCTCGCTTCGACTCTACGGCAACATCTTCGGCGGCGAGAGCCTCATGCACGCCATGAGCGGCATGCAGAAGTGGGGCCTTCCCGCCCCGTTCTACCTACTTGAGCTGCTGATCGGCTTCGTGCAGGCCTTCGTCTTCACGCTGCTCGTCAGCGTCTACATCGGGCTCATCTGCAACCACGGCGACGACCACGAAGACCACAAGGAGCCCGCACACTGAACCAACCCCTTTACCTCCGGGACCGTGCCCAACGCGCGGACGGCGGCAATCCACCAAAAAACACACATCACAATGACCTCAGTAATCGCTGAAATCACAGGAAGCATACAGGGCGGCCTCGGTTGTCTCGGCGCCGCCATCGGCGTGGGCCTCGTCGGCTTCAAGGCCGCCGAAGCGGTCGGCCGCAATCCGGGCGCCTCGACCAAGATCCTCGTCCAGGGCCTGATCGGTATGGCGCTCGCGGAAGCCGTCGCGTTCTACGCGCTCTTCATTAGGTAATTCAAGAACCCTTCGCCGCGCTGGCGCCCGTCGCCGGCGCGGCCCCTTTAACAGACGACCGCCATGCATTCTCACTTGCTATTCCTGGCCGAGGCCGCCGGCAGCGCAGCCGCCGCGCATGGCGATGGCGCCAGCGCCATCTCGAAGATCACGGAGACCTTCGGCATCAGCTGGCCGTTCATCCTGGCGCAGATGCTGAACTTCACGCTGGTCGCCTTCCTGCTGTGGAAGTTCGCGTTCAAGCCCGTGCTCGCGACGCTCGACGAGAGGCAGAGGAAGATCGCCTCGGGACTGGAGTACGCCGACGAGATGAAGGCCAAGCTCGAGGCCGTGCAGCAGGAGAGCATCGCAACGGCCAAGAAGTCTCAGGTGGAGGCCACGAGGATCATCGAGGAGGCCCGCAAGCAGGCCAAGGAGTTCCTGGACAAGCAGACCCAGGAGAGCGCCGCCAAGGCGAACGACATCCTGGCCAAGGCCCAGGAAGTCATCGAGCTCGAGAAGAGGAAGATGCTGGCGGACGCGCGCGGCGAAATCGCCAAGCTCGTGGTCGAGATCACGGAGCGTGTCCTCTCCAAGCAGCTCTCCGACGCCGACCGCAGCCGCTACAACGACGCCGCGGCCCGCGAGCTCACCCAGGTCTGAGCCAACCCCCACTTTCCGACGCATGGCAACCCCGGCTAAGATCGCCCTCCAGGAAGCCCGCCTGCTCTTCTCTCTGAGCATGGAGGGAGGCGTCGTCTCGCCCGAGCGCGTCGCCGGCGTCCTCGAGTACGTTGAGAAGCATCGGCCCGCAAGCCCTACGGCGGTCCTCAAAGCCTACCACCGCCTCATCGCGGCCGAGCTCGCGAAGAGCGAGGCCGTCATCGAACACGCGGGCTCCATCGGCGAGCCGGTCCTTGCGGCCATCGCGGCCGTGATGTCCAAGAGATATGACCGGAAGGTGACGGCCAAGGCCAAGCCCAACCCGGAGCTCCTGGCCGGCATGCGCGTGCGGATCGGCGACGACGTCTATGAGTCGTCCGTCGCAGCCCAGCTCGCCGCCCTGGCTGCGTCCGTCTGATCCCCACTTTACCCAACCCTTCAGCACACCCGTCACAAACCTCTCAAGATTCGCTCCATGAGCACCGTCCTCGAACAAATCGAACAGCAGATCGCCAAACTCTCAAACAAGGCGGTAAAGAAGAACACCGGCACCATCCGGACGGTGGCCGACGGCGTGGCCAAGATCGATGGCCTCTCGGACGTCATGTACAACGAGATGGTCCAGTTTCCCGGCGGCGCCATTGGCATCGCGCTCAATCTGGAGCAGGACGAGGTCGGATGCGTCATCTTGGGCGACATCTCGCAGCTCAAGGAGGGCGACGAGGTCACTACCACCGGTAAGCTCCTGTCGGTTCCGGTCGGCAAGGCCCTGCTTGGGCGCACCGTTGACTCACTCGGAAATCCGGTGGACGGCAAGGGCCCGATAGAGACCAAGGAATACTATCCCGTCGAGAAGATCGCCCCGGGCATCATCGTTCGCAAATCGGTGTCGCAGCCGCTCTTCACGGGCATCATGGCGATCGACTCGATGATCCCGATCGGCCGCGGGCAGCGCGAGCTGATCATCGGCGACCGCGGCACCGGCAAGACCACCATCACGATCGACACGATCATCAACCAGGCGAAGATCAATAAGGTGGGAATCGCCTCGGGCGACCCCAAGTTCCGCCCGGTCTACTCCATCTACGTCGCGGTCGGCCAGAAGAACTCCAATATTGTGCGCACGATCGCCGCCCTAGAGGCCGCAGGCGCCCTTGAATTCACCGTCATCGTCGCCGCAGCCGCCGCCGACAATCCCGCGAACCAGTATCTTGCCCCCTATTCCGGGGCCGCCATGGGGGAATGGTTCATGGAAAACGGGATGGACGCGCTGATCGTCTACGACGACCTCTCCAAGCACGCCGTCGCCTACCGCCAGATCTCGCTCATTCTCAAGCGCCCGTCAGGGCGAGAGGCGTACCCTGGCGACGTGTTCTACCTCCACAGCCGCCTGCTTGAGCGCGCCGCGCGCCTCGAGGGCAAGGGCTCGCTCACGGCCCTCCCGATCATCGAGACGCTCGCGGGCGACGTTTCCGCGTACATTCCGACCAACGTGATCTCGATCACCGACGGGCAGATCTTCCTGGAGACGGACCTCTTCAACCAAGGCATCCGACCCGCGGTCTCGGTTGGCCTCTCGGTCTCGCGCGTCGGCTCGGCCGCGCAGATCAAGGCTACCAAGCAGGTCGGCGGCAAACTCAAGGGCGAGCTCGCCCAATTCCGCGAGCTCGCGGCGTTCGCCCAATTTGGCTCGGACCTCGACGCCAAGACCAAGGCGCAGCTCGAGCGCGGCGGCCGCATCGTCGAGCTCTTCAAGCAGCCCGCCTTCGCTCCGCTGCCGATTGAGCTCCAGGTCGCCGTCCTCTTCGCCATGCAGAAGGGGTTCTTCGAGGCCGTCGAGCTGCGCAAGGTCGTGGAGGCCGCTGCGTCCCTGAAGGCGTTCTTCACCGGTCGCAAGGACGCGCTCCTCGCCGACATCCGCACCAAGGCGGTCCTCGACAAGGACCTCGAGGCCAAGCTGCAGGCCGCGTGCGAGGAGTGGAAAGCGTCCTACGCCTCCTGATCCGGCCGGACACAACCGCCTAAGCGACACCCAGCCGACTCCCTTCCTCAATGGCCAGCACACGAGACATCCGCCGACGCATCAAGTCGGTCAAGAACACGCGCCAGATCACAAAGGCGATGGAGCTTGTGTCGGCCTCGAAGATGAAAAGGGCGCAGCAGGTGGCGCTTGCCGGCCTTCCCTACGCTAACCTCCTGGCGGACATGCTGGCCGCCCTGGCAAACAAGCTCGATGGCAGCTCGCACCCGTTCCTCGTCGAGCGCGAGATCAAGACGCGTGGAATACTTCTCATCACCACGGACAAGGGCCTCTGTGGCCCGCTGAACGCGAACCTGTTCAAGCTCGTCCACGACATACGCACGCCAGTAAAGTACTACTCGATCGGCCGCAAGGGCACGCAGTACCTGGGCCGCACGAGGCGCCCCATGGTGGCGGACTTCCAGGTCCAGGACCGCGTCCCGTTCGCCGAGGTCAAGGTGGCGGCGGAGTTCATGATGAAGCAGTACCTCGAAGGGCTGATCGACACGATCGAGGTCATCTACCCCCGCTTCAAGAACACGCTTGTCCAGCAGCCCGTCCTGCGCCCCGTGCTTCCCCTGCGCAGCCTAAAGGAGTTCGTGGACCAGCTGGGTCACGACACCGGCACGGTCAGGGTTCCCCAGGCCGACGCGCGGGAGGTGCTCTTCGAGCCCGACGCGAAAGGGGTGCTCAACGCCCTTCTTCCCTTCTACGTCAACCACCAGATCCATCAGCTCGCGCTGTCCGCGAAGGCATCCGAGCACAGTGCCCGGATGGTCGCGATGAAGACGGCAAACGACAACGCCACGGACCTGCTCAGCAGCCTGACGCTTGAGTTCAACAAAGCGCGCCAGGCAGCGATCACCCAGGAGATTCTGGAGATCGCCGCGGCTTCGTTCAGCTCGTCCTGAGGCCCAAAGACTTTAAACAGAAAAACCCACACCTTCCCGACAAAATGAATACAGGAACAATTGTCCAAGTGATCGGCCCCGTGGTCGACGTCCAGTTCGCCGAGCACGCGATCCCTCCGATTTACCAGGCGCTCACCATCGAATTCACGGTGTCGGGCAAGAAGGAGCTCCTCACCCTCGAGATCCAGCAGCACCTGGGCGCCGGCATCGCGCGCGCCATCGCGATGTCCTCGGTCGAGGGCCTGAAGCGCGGATTGACGGTCGTCGACACCGGCGGCCCGATCACGGTGCCGGTGGGCAACGGCGTCCTTGGCCGCATCTTCGACGTCACCGGAAAGCCGGTCGATGAGAAGGGCCCGGTTGTGTACGAGAAGCGGTACCCCATTCACAGGCCGGCACCCGCGCTGGTCGAACAGGACACCAAGGCCCAGATCCTCGAGACGGGCATCAAGGTCATCGACCTGATCTGCCCCTTCATAAAGGGCGGCAAGGCCGGGGCGTTCGGCGGAGCCGGCGTCGGCAAAACCGTCGTCATCCTGGAACTTATCAACAACATCGCCAAGGCGCACGGCGGCTTCTCGGTCTTCGCCGGCGTCGGCGAGCGCTCGCGCGAGGGCAACGACCTCTATCACGAAATGTCGGAGGCCGGTGTCATCGACCAGAAGGACCTCTCCAAGTCCAAGGTGGCGCTCGTGTACGGCCAGATGAACGAGCCGCCAGGCGCGCGCATGCGCGTCGCCCTCTCGGCGCTCGCGATGACTGAATACTTCCGAGACGAGAAGAACCAGGACGTGCTCCTGTTCATCGACAACATCTTCCGCTTTTCGCAGGCCGGATCAGAGGTCTCCGCGCTGCTGGGCCGCTCTCCTTCGGCGGTTGGCTACCAGCCCACGCTCGCCAACGAGATGGGGGTGCTCCAGGAGCGCATCACCTCGACCAAGAAGGGTTCCATCACCTCGGTGCAGGCCGTCTATGTCCCCGCCGACGACCTCACGGACCCGGCCCCCGCAAACACCTTCGCCCACCTCGACTCGACCATCGTCCTCGAGCGCTCGATCGCCGAGCTCGGAATCTACCCGGCCGTCGACCCGCTCGCATCGGTCTCCAAGGCCCTCGAAATTTCGATCGTCGGCGAGGAGCACTACCAGGTGGCCCGCGAGCTCCAGCGGGTGCTCCAGCGCTACAAGGACCTCCAGGATATCATCGCAATCCTTGGCCTCGACGAGCTTTCGCCCGAGGACAAGCTCACCGTCTACCGTGCGCGCAAGATCCAGCGCTTCCTTTCCCAGCCCTTCTCGGTGGCCGAGGTGTTCACCGGCACCCCGGGCAAGTACGTCCCAGTCAAGGAGACGGTCCGCGGGTTCAAGATGATCCTCGACGGCCACCTCGACGACGTGCCCGAGGGCGACTTCTACATGAAGGGCGGCATCGACGAAGTCATCGCCGCCGCAAAGAAGTAATCCCAATGCAGCTCACCCTAGAGATCGTCACGCCCGAGGCGCGGGTGTACTCCAACACGGTCGACACGGTCGTCATCCCGACCGTGGAGGGGGAGATTGGAGTCCTGCCAGGCCACATCCCTCTGGTCACGCAGATCGGCGTCGGCGAGCTGCGCGCCACAAGGGGCGGGGTCACCGAGCTCCTGGCCGTGGGCGGAGGCTTCGCCCAGGTCACCGGGGAAAAGGTCTCGATCCTTGCGGACAGCGCGATTGAGGAGGAAAAGATCGACCCGAACGCCGTCGCCGACGCGATGAAGCGCGCGGAGTCCGCGCTCAAGAGCAAGGAGACGCTCTCGCCCTCCGAGGTGGAGCGCCTCGAGGCCGTTGTCCGCTTCGCGGTTGCCCAGCTCGGCGTGAAGAGAAATCGCCGCTCGTAGCCTTAGCAAACACCAGTTTTGGTTTTTCGGGGGCCAATGGACCCACTGCCTTGGCACCGAAAGGGGCCTTTTGGGGGTAATTTCGGGCTTTTTTGAGCAAAATAAGCCCATATTTTGGCAATATTGGCCCAAACAGAGGCCTCGACCTACCGGAATTATTGCTCAGGATATTCTTGAAACTGAGTCTCAGTTTACCTAATTTATGGACCCTGACATGAAAGAGCGCGCCAAATCCCACACGGTGCCCCTATGCCAATTGCCGGCACGGGCCATGGGAAAGATCCGCGAGCTCCGGGGTGACGCTGAGTTCTGCCAGCGGATCCGGGAGATGGGTTTCGGCGAGGCCTCCTATGTGACCAAGGTGGCGGGCACGCGCACTGTGCTCTGCCAGCTCAACGGCATGCGCATCGCCCTCAGCCACGACGCCGCAAGCCAGATCATCGTCGAATACGCCGGAGGCCGATAAGGAACCGGGTTCCCATGGCGGCGGCTGTAAAGCTCTCAGACCTTCCCGTTGGCGCATCGGCCAGGGTGACGGACATCCACAAGTCGGACTCGGGATCGATCCGCTTGCGCGAGATGGGCCTGCTGACCGGAACCCATCTCACGCTCGTGCGCTGCGCCCCCTTTGGCGACCCCATCGAGATCAAGGTCCGTGGCTACCACCTGACACTGCGCAAGAGCGAGGCGGCACTGGTCACCGTTGAGACGATTGAGCCGTGACGGCTCCAGCAAAGACACCCGGGGCGTCCAGGCCGCCCGTCTATGCCATCGTCGGCAACCCAAATTGCGGGAAAAGCACCCTCTTCAACGCGCTGACCGGCCTGAAGCAGAAGGTGGGGAACTACCCCGGCGTCACCGTCGAGAAGAAGACCGGCACGGTGTATTCGCAGCACGGGCAGCCCATCACCGTCATCGACCTTCCGGGCGCCTATTCCCTCGCGGCGCGCTCCCCGGACGAGGCGGTCACCCGCGACGTGCTTCTGGGCCGGCGCTCCGACACGCCCCAGCCGGACCGGATCCTGTGCATCGTGGATGCCTCGAACCTCGAGCGTAACCTCTACCTGGTCCATCAGGTCCTGGACCTCGGAAGGCCCGTCATCCTGGTGCTCAATATGATGGACCTCGCGGCGCAGGCCGGGCTCCGCGTCCGGCCCGACCGGCTTGAGCAGACGCTCGGCATACCGGTCATCCCCTGCGAGGCCAGCAACGGAAAGGGCGTCATTGAGCTCAAGCTGGCGATGAGCCGCCATGATCTTCCCCTTCCTCGGCACGCGTGGGACATTCCCGCGGCCATCGCCTCGGCGGTGGCCGAGCTCCAGGCCTCCCTGGTCTCCAACGGGAACAAGGCGCCCCTGATCGCCCGCGCCGAGGCGCTGCTCCTGCTGACTGACCAAGATTCGGTCCGGGTCGCGGGCTCAACCCCGCTCGACGGTCGCACGGAGGAGATCCTCAGGTCTTGGCAGGCCAGGTGGGAAAAGGAGGGAATGGACTGGGCCGGAACCCTCGTCAGTTCGCGCTATGACGCCATAGGCCGCCTGGCCTCGGACGCGGTCGAGGCCTCGCGGCCTCCGGAAACCTCTGTGAGCGACCGCATCGACGCCGTCGTCACCCATCCGGTCTGGGGCTGGCTCGTCCTTGCGACCGTGATGACGCTGCTGTTCCTGAGCATCTTCGTGTTCGCCCAGCCGCCGATGGACTGGATCGGGGACAGGAACACCGCCTTGGCAAACTGGCTCAAACACTCGATGGCCGCCGGCGACCTCAGGAATCTCCTGACCGACGGCGTGATCGGGGGCGTGGGGACGATCGTCACCTTCCTCCCCCAGATCCTCATCCTCTTCTTCTTCATCGGGCTCCTCGAGAGCACCGGGTACATGGCCCGCGCCGCCTTCATCATGGATCGCCTGATGAGCAAGGTGGGCCTGAACGGGAAGTCGTTCATTCCCCTGTTGAGCTCCTACGCCTGCGCAATCCCCGGCATCATGGCCACGCGCACGATCGAGGACCAGAAGGACCGCCTCGTGACGATCCTCGTGGCCCCTCTCATGAGCTGCTCGGCGCGGCTGCCGGTCTACCTGCTGATGATCGCGGCGCTGCTCCCGAACTCGAGCGTCTCGCTGCTCTCGAAGGTGTCCATCATGATCCTGATGTACGCCCTGGGCACGTTCGGCGCCTTTGGCTTCGCGTGGCTCTTCAAGCGCACGCTCCTCAAGGGCAAGCCGCCCCTGATGATCATGGAGCTGCCCCCGTACCGCCTGCCCCGCCTGCGCGACGTGCTCCAGCACATGGTCGAGCGGGCAGGAATCTTCCTGAGGAGGGCGGGCACCGTGATCCTCGCGATCAGCATCGTGCTCTGGCTGCTCGCGGCCTACCCGAAGGCGCCGGCGGGATCCACCGCCACCCAGCAGCTCGCCCAGAGCTTCGCCGGGCGCGCCGGACACCTCATTGAGCCCGTCATTCGTCCGCTGGGTTTCGACTGGCATGTCGGGATCGGGTTGATCAGCTCCTTTGCGGCACGCGAGGTCTTCGTCAGCACGATGGGGGTCGTGTTCAACGCGGAGGGGGACGGTGAGAACACCGAACCCCTGCGCCACGCCCTCAACGGCGCCAGGTGGCCGGACGGCAGGGTGCTGTTCACGCCCCTGGTCTGCTTCACGCTCATGATTTTCTATGTCTTTGCGATGCAGTGCATGAGCACGATTGCAGTGGTGCACCGCGAGACCAACTCCTGGCGGTGGCCCATCTTCCAAACGGCCTACATGACTGGCGCCGCCTGGGTTTTGTCGTTCGTTGTGTACCAGACGGGCACCGCCCTCGGATTTTAAAGCACCATGACCTCACATCTTCAGACCGCCTGCGCGCTCGCGATAGCCGCCTGTGCGCTCGCGTGGCTCGTGGTGCGCGCCCTTTCGCGCCGTTCGAAGCCCGGGTGTGGGGGCGGGTGCGCCTGCCCCGGCAGCGAGATCAAGGCCAGGATCCTGCGGGATGGGCGGCCAGGGTAGGGGCTCACCTTCGCGTTTGACCACGGGGCGCGGCCGGCGACCCTAGGACCGCTCGCCCCCACGCCATGCTGCTGTTCCATGATTCCCGGTGTGCCGACTACGGAATGCCGCCCCATCCCGAGCAATCCGCCCGCATCACCAACACGGCCCTCTACCTGGAGGAAAACTTCCCGTCGTGGGAGTGGCGCACCCCCGAGGATGTCGTGAGCGACGAGACGCTGCTGCGGGCCCACACGGCCGCGCACCTCGCCCGCCTGGAGCAGTCCTGGGATTTTGACCCGGAAACGGCGTTCTTTCCGGACATCGCCCTCCACGCCCGCCGCTCGGTGACGGCGGCGGTCGAGGCCGCGCGTCACGCCCACGCGGGGCATGGCCCCGCGTTCTCGCTCATGCGCCCCCCAGGCCACCATGCGACCGCGGACCAAGCCATGGGTTTCTGCTACCTGAACCAGGTCGCCGTGGCTGCGCTCGCCGCGCGCCACGACCTGGGAGCCAAACGGGTGGCCATATGGGACTTTGACGCCCATCACTGCAACGGCACCGAGTCCATCCTCCTCGGTCGAGAGGGGTTCCTGATCTGCTCGGTCCACCAGGCGCCGGGATACCCCGGCACGGGGGAGGCCGACTCGGGCAACAGCCGCAGCTGGCCCATCCCGCCCGGCGCGCCCCGTCCCTCCCATATGAAGGCGCTCAGGTCCTCTCTCGATGCGGTGGTCGCCTTCGAACCGGACCTTGTGCTTGTTTCCGCGGGCTTTGACGCCTATGCCCGCGACCCCATTGCCGAAATGACGCTGGAGATGGAGGACTTCGCGGCGCTGGGTTCATGGCTGCGGCAGTCGGGCCTGCCCGCTGCAGCCGTGCTCGAGGGCGGCTACAGCTCCGACCTGCCCAAGCTGGTCGGGGCCTTCCTCGGCTCATGGGCCGGCGAGCAGGGCCCCGTCGGATGAATGAAGCCGAGATAGTCACAACCCTGAGGGCGCATTTCGAGAGTCTCTTCCCGAAGAGATGCCCCGTCTGCAAACGCGTCTATCCCGCGCTCGCCGCGTACATCCGGACCACAAAGCAGCTCGGACCGACAATATCCTACGACGTGAGCCTCCACGACTGGAAGCCCACGCACCCGCTGGGCACCTTCGCCCATGCCAACTGCCCCTGCGGCAACACCCTCTGTGTCTGCACGGAAGGCATGGGCGTCGCGGCCATCCAGGGCCTCCTCTCCTGATTGAGCCAGGAAAAACAGCTCCGTAATGCCGATCCCGAGCTGCTGCTTGAACACCTGCGCAACGAGATCCGCCTGCAGGTGCTGGCCGAGTCCCCCTGCTTGGGCTTCAATCCCCCGGTTTCCGGCCCCTTTTAAGATTCGCCCTCGTTGCGCGGCCGCTCCACGCTTTACTAGATTGCGATGATTTCCCGTTTTCTGCCGCACCCGGTCCGTCGTCTTCTTGGCGTCAAGACGCAGCACCCACGCATTTCAGGCTACACTCTGATCGACCAGCCCGGGCAGCTTGAGCCCCTCCTGGCGGCGTTCGACCAGGTGAGCGAGGTGGTCATGGATACAGAGGCGGACAACATGTACCGGTTTCGCGTGCGGGTCTGCCTGCTGCAGTTCTACGTGAACAGCGAGGTATTCCTTGTCGACGCGCTGGCGCCGATCCACCTGGACCCCCTCTGGAACAAGCTGTCTAAGAAACACCTGGTGATGCACGGCAGTGACTTCGACCTGAGGCTCCTGCGCGATTTCTGCAGCTTCAGGGCCAAGAGCCTGTTTGACACGATGCTGGCGGCACAGTTGCTCGGCCGCGGCCGCATCGGGCTCGCCTCCCTGATCGAGGATAACTTCGGGGTGAAGCTCGACAAGGATGGGCAAAAGGCCAACTGGTCGCGCAGGCCCATCACGCCCAAGCTGCTCGACTACGCCGCCCTTGATGTGTGGTACCTCCCGGCCCTCCGCGACATCCTCAAGCGCGAGCTCAAGAAACTGGGGCGCCTTGAATGGCTCGAGGAGCAGTGCTCCGCGCAGATCGAGTCCGGTGCGACCGGGTTCGCCCCGCCGGACCCGAACGACTGGAGGATCGGTCGCTCTGAGCGCCTGCGCCAACGGGGCATGGGCGTCCTCCATGCCATCTGGCACTGGCGCCAGGAGCAGGCCCAGCACCTCGACACACCCCCGTTCAAGGTGTGCTCAAACGAGCTGCTCCTGCGCCTTGCATTCGCTGCCGACGAGGGCGCCTCCGAGGAGGCCCTCCTTGGCAGCGTGAACCTCGGCAAGCGCCATTCCAGGCTCATCGGCTCCCTCGGTGCGGCGGTGCGCGCCGGCCTCGAGCGCGACCCGCGCTCCCTTCCGCGCCGGCCCGGGCGCGACCCCAACCATGTGCCGCTCACGCAGGCCGAGATCGCCCTGCTGGACCGGATTAAGGAGGAGAGGGATAAAATCGCCTCAAAGATCTCGATCGAGCCCACTCTGATAGCAAACCGCTCGCAGCTCTCACAGATCGCCCGCGATCCCGGCAAGCTGAGCGAGATCCTGCTGCCCTGGCAGGCGTCCCTTTTAGCCCAGGCTCCCTCGCTGAAAGCGTGAACGCCAACATCGCCCGCCATCTTGACCGGATGGCCGCTGCGCAACCGGGGGCAACCGCCCTGAAGGTACCGCGGGGAAGGACCTCTTCCGGCGACATCGATTATCTGGCTCTCAGCTTCGCGGAGCTGCTCGCCGAGACCGACGGGTGGTGTGCGCGCCTGCACTCCAAGGGGATCCAGCGGGGCGACCGGGTCCTCCTTATGGTCAGGCCGGGGCTTCCCCTGATCGCCTCCGCCTTTGCGCTCTTCAAGATCGGGGCCGTCCCGGTGATCATAGACCCAGGAATGGGTCTCAGGAACTTCCTGCTGTGCGTCGAGCGCACACGGCCGCGCGCGCTCGTGGGAATCCCGCTCGCATTGGCCGTGTCGCGGGTCTTCATCCGGCACTTCTCCACGATCGGGGCCCGCGTCTGGGTGAGCGGCTCGCACACTGCACGGATCGGCGGATCCGCGGCGGCCGAGGCGGCATCGGCCGAGCCCTCCGATCCTGCGGCCATCCTCTTCACCTCGGGCTCGACCGGTGCGCCCAAGGGGGTGTGCTACGAGCATGGCATGTTCGACGCCCAGGTGGGGCTCATCCGGGACACGTATGGAATCGAGCCCGGCGAGGTGGATCTCCCGCTGCTTCCCATCTTCGCCCTGTTCAATCCGGCGCTCGGCATGACAAGCGTGATCCCCGAGATGGACCCCCGCCATCCCGCGCGCGCGGACCCGGCGAAGATCGTACAGGCCATCCGCCAGGAGCGTGTGACCAACTCCTTCGGCTCGCCAACGCTCTGGCGCAAGGTCGCGCAGTTCTGCAGCGAGCGGAACGTGACGCTGCCCACGCTCCGGAGGGTCCTCTGCGCCGGCGCGCCGGTTCCCGATGACCTCTGGAAATCCTCGCGCCAGTTCCTCACCCATGGCCTCCTCCACAGCCCCTACGGGGCCACCGAGGCGCTGCCCGTCAGCACGGTTTCCGCGGACGAGATCCCCGCGGCTCCCTCAGGCGGCGCTTGCGTGGGCCGGACGGTCCGCGGGATCCGCGTGAGGATCATCTCGCTTTCGGATGATCCCATCGGATCCATCGACCAGGCGGGGAGCGTCCCAACGGGGTCTGTGGGCGAGATCATCGTGAGCGGACCCGTGGTCACGCGCGAATACGACGGCCTTCCCGCAGCGACGGCGCTGGCCAAGATTGCGGACCCCTCCGTTCCAGGGGGCGTCTGGCACCGGATGGGCGACTGCGGCTCGATCGACGAGTCCGGGAGGCTTTGGTATCTCGGCCGCAAGGCCGAGCGCGTGCAGGCCGCCGGTTCCACCCTGTTTACCGAGCCCTGCGAGCGGGTGTTCCGCCAGCATCCCCGAGCGCGCCGATGCGCGCTGGTCGCCGTCGCCGGCGAGCCGGCGCTGGTGGCGGAGACGAAGGTCGCCAACAGTGAGGATGCGCGCAGTCTGGCGGCGCAGCTGCGCGCCCTGGCGCTCGCGCATCCCCACACGTCGTCGATCTCGGTGTTCTATTTCAAGCCCCACTTCCCCGTGGACGTGCGCCACAACGCAAAGATTCACAGGCTCACCCTCGCTACGTGGGCGTCGTCAGCCACGCCCTTCCGGGCGTCCTAGGACGCCAACCCAGCCGCATGCCTCCCATCGCCGCCCCCGTTCAACCTTCCGGACCGGCCCTCGTGACCGGCGGCACGGGCTTCCTTGGACGCCGGATCGTGGAGCGCCTTCTGGAGGCGGGCCGTCCTGTGGCCGTGGTCGCAAGGAGGGCAGCTCCGGATCTCGAGGCCAGGGGTGTGCGGTTCATCCAGGCCGACCTCGGGGACTCCGTGGCGATGGGCGCGGCCTGCGCGGGCGCGAAAACCGTGTTCCATGTCGCCGCAAAAGTCGGCGTATGGGGGTCCCCTGAGGCCTATTTCAGGGACAACGTCCTCGGCACCCGCGCGGTGATCGAGGGGTGCCGGCGCCACGGCGTCCGCCGCCTCGTCTACACCAGCACGCCGAGCGTCGTCTACAACGGCCGCGACATCGCCGGTGCCAACGAATCCCTGCCTCTCACGAGCACGTGCCCGAGCCCCTATCCGCTGACGAAGGCACAGGCGGAGAGGGAGGTGCTCGGGTCCCACGGCGCTGAGCTCGCGACGGTCGCCCTTCGCCCCCATCTGATCTGGGGTCCGTCCGACCCCCACCTGGTCCCGCGGCTGCTCGCAGCCGCCCGTAAGGGCAGGCTGCGCATCGTGGGCCGGGGCTTGAACCGGGTCGACATGGTCCATGTTGAGAACGCGGCGGACGCCCACCTCCTCGCCGAGGCTGCCCTGTGCGTTCCGGGTCCGGCCGGAGGAAAGGCGTATTTCATCACGGACGGACAGCCGATTGTTCTCTGGCTGTGGATCAACCATCTTCTTGCGGCCCTCGGGGAACCTGCGGTGACCCGCAGGATTCCCCTGTGGGCGGCCTACGCCCTGGGGGCGGCGCTTGAAGGGGCGTGGAGCGTTGCGAAGCTGGGCGGCGAGCCCCCGATGACCCGCTTCATCGCCTCGGAGCTGGCGAGGGACCACTGGTTTGATATCTCGGCCGCGCGCAGGGACCTCGGTTACGCGCCCCGGGTGGACCCGCGCGCGGCCCTGGCCTGCCTTGTCGAGTCCCTTCGCGTCAGCGGGACCGCTGCCTCACCGCTTCGAAAAGGGTGATGAGGGCCGCCATGGCAACATTGAGCGAGTCCGCCTGACCAGCCATGGGAATCCGCACGGGTTGGTCTGAGTTCTTGAGCCAGAACTCGCTCAGGCCGTACTGCTCGCTGCCCATGATCACCGCAAGCGGCCCGGTCAGGTCACAATCGGTGTAGAGGTCCTTGGCGGCAGGCGTGGTCGCGACGGTGCGGATCCCGCAACCCTTCAGCCAGGCGAGCACCTTCTGGCTGTCCTCGACCACGCACGGCACCGAGAAAAGCACGCCCGTGGACGCGCGCACCACATTGGGATTGAACAAATCGGTGACCGGATCGCAAACCACGACTGCGTGGCAGCCCGCCGCATCGGCGCTACGGAGGATGGTGCCCAGGTTTCCGGGTTTCTCGATCGCCTCCACGACCAGCAGGAATGGGGTAGAGGGAAGCGCGAGGTCCGAGAGGGCCGTGCGCCACTGGGGGGCAACGGCCAGGATGCCGTCCGGGCGTTCGCGGTAGGCCACCTTCGCAAACCCTTCCTTCGAGAGCTCAAAGAGCTTGGCCCCGGCGGCCTCGGCCTGCGCGATCAGCGCCGGCTCATTCTCGCCGAGGAACCAGTCCCTTGAGAAATACAGGCCCTCAAGGGCCACCTTCTTCTCGAGCGCCCTGCGCACCTCGCGGTAGCCCTCGACAAGGAAAGCCCCCTCCTCGTCCCTTGCGCGCCGGTCGCGCAGCCTCACAAGCCGCTTGATCCGGGCGTTCTGAAGGCTGGTGATTATCTCGACGGGCATCGCCCTATTTGAATTGTAGTTACCTCTCGTGTCCAAAAAGAAAGCATTCAAAGACCAGCCCTTCTCCTACCACCAGGAGATCGAGCTCTTGATCACGACCCTGACCAACCTGGGCCAGGGCCTTGGCCGCGTCCCGCTGGGGCAGGGCGATTCGGGGGGCGGGTGGGTCGTGATGGTGGCGTTCGCTCTCCCGGGCGAACAGGTGCGCGCGCGCGTCTACCGCAACCACGCCAACTTCTCGGAGGCCGACCTCGTGGAGGTAATCACGCCCTCGGCCCATAGGATCGAGCCAAAATGCGCCCTTTTTGGCAGATGCGGGGGGTGCCAGTACCAGAACCTGGCCTACGGCGAGCAGCTTGAGTGGAAGAGGCGCCAGGTGGCGGAACTCCTGCGGCACATGGCGGGACTCGAGGCCCCCGTGGAGCCGGTCATCGGCTCCCCGATGCCGTTTGGCTACCGCTCCAAGATAACCCCCCATTTCAACGCGCCGCGCGAGGGGCAGGAACTCGCCATCGGCTTCCTAAGGAAGGGGACACGCTTTGACATCGTGGACGTGCCGCGCTGCGAGATCGCGACCGAGGCGATCAATGCAAGGCTCGCGGAGGCAAGGCAGGAGATACGCTCAAGGGCGGGGCAGGGGGCCTTCGAGCGCGGATCGACCCTTCTTTTAAGGGATGCCGGGGGGACGGTCACCACCCGGCATGAGGACCGCGTGAACGAGGAGGTTCCCCTGGGCCCCGGGGAGACCCTCCGCCTGGGCTTTCTCGCCCGCGACTTCTTCCAGAACAATCCGTACATCCTGCCCCTGTTCGCGCGTTATGTCCGGGAACAGGCCAAGGAGAGCGGCGCCCGCTTTCTTGTGGACGCCTACTGCGGGAGCGGATTGTTCACCCTGGCCTGCGCGCGCGCCTTCGAGCGCGTCGTCGGGGTGGAGGTAAGCGAGACCTCCGTCGCGTTTGCCCAGGAGAACGCGGTCTCGAACGGCATCACGAATTCCAGGTTCATGGCCGGCGACGCATCGGCCATTTTCACGGGCCTCGACTTCGCGGGCGCGGAATCCGCAGTGGTGATCGATCCTCCGCGCAAGGGGTGCGATCCGTCCTTCCTGACCCAGCTGTTCGCCTTCCGGCCGCGCGCCGTGGTCTACGTGAGCTGCGATCCGGCGACCCAGATGCGCGACCTCAAGGGCTTTCTCGGGGCCGGGTACCTTGTCCGCAGGGTGCAGCCCTTCGACCTGTTTCCCCAGACCCGCCACCTCGAGTGCGTGGTGACGCTCTCGCTCGCCTAGCCGCAGCGGCGGCTCGAGTATTGCAAAGGAACGGCGCCTTTTAAAAATGGGCGAAATGAGCTCCGATACCCCGCCTCTGCACACTTGGAATTTTGTGCCCACCGGCGGACTCGACCAGGTCACCCTCACCACCGGTTCCGACCTCCTGGCGCTCGGCAAGCTCGACCAGAAGCTCTGGGTCGCGCTGAGCTGCCCCGTGAAGGGGCTGCAGATCGACGAACGCACGCTCACCCTCATCGACTCCGACGGCGACGGCCATGTCCGGCCGCCGGAGGTCATCGCCGCCGTCAACTGGGCCTGCGCGCGCCTCAAGGACCCCGGCCTCCTGCTCAAGGGTGCGGATCCGCTGCCTTTGGACGCCATTAACACCGGAGCCAAGGGCGCCGCGACGGCGGACGCCGCGCGCTGGATCCTAACAAGCCTGGGCCTTGACTCGACCGGAGTCTCGGCGGCGCAGGCCTCGGAATTGGCCAAATCGGTGTCGGTCGGTCCCCTGAAGGGGGACGGGGTCCTCCGGCCCGGCGCAGCGCCGGACGACGCCACAAAGACCCTCATCGCGGAGATCACCCAGTGCCGGGGACCGGTGACCGAGGACACGGTTGCTGCCTTCTTCGCCGACCTTGAGACGTTCCAGGCGTGGTCCGAATCCGGAAGGCCCCCGGGATCGGACAAGCTGGGGCCCGCGGCATCCGAGGCCTTCGCCGCGGTGGCTTCCGTGCGCTCAAAGGTCGCCGACTACTTTGCCCGAACCCAGCTGGCGGCGTTCGACGCCAACGCGATTCCAGGCCTGAATCTCCACGACGAGGACTTCCGCAAGGTTGCCCTCGGGGAGCTGGCGGCCGACTCCCGGGCCCTGGTCGTCTTTCCCCTCGCACGCGTCGAGCCCAACAAGCCGCTGCCCTTGTTGGAGGGCATCAACCCTGCGTGGGCACCGGCCCTCAGGCGGCTCTACGAGGCCGCGGTCGTTCCGCTGCTGGGCTCGTCCAAGACGTCGCTCACGGCCGCCGACTGGTCCGCTCTTTCCGAGCACCTGCGCCCCTACGAGTCGTGGATAGGGAGCAAGCCCGCCTCCGCGGTTGCGACGCTCGGGACGGAAAGGGTGAACGCGATCCTTGCGGGCGGCGGCAGGAAGGCCCTCGACGAACTTTTCAGCAAGGATAAGGCGCTCGCTCCCAGGGTCGCCGCGCTCGCCGACGTGGAGAGGCTGGCTCTCTTTGCCCGCGATCTCGGCACTCTTCTTCGAAACTTCGTCAATTTCTCCGACTTCTACTCCAAGGGCCGGCCGGCCGTTTTCCAGGCGGGTACCCTCTACCTCGACAGCCGTTCGTGCAGGCTTTGCATTCACGTCGATGACGTCGCCTCGCATGTGGCCTTTGCGACCATGAGCCGCATCTACGTGGCCTATCTCGAATGCCGGCGGCCCGGCGGCGATTCTATGAAGATAGCAGCCGGCTTCACCCAGGGAGACAGCGACTATCTCTTCGTCGGCCGCAACGGCGTGTTCTACGACCGGCAGGGCCGGGACTGGGATGCAACGATCGTGAAGATTGTGGAGAGTCCGATCAGCATCCGGCAGTCGTTCTGGGCCCCCTATAAGAAGGCGGCCTCTTTTATAGGGGACCAGTTCTCGAAGTTTGCCTCGTCCAAGGATAAGGTGGTCGAGACCGGCATCAACAAGGCCGTCGGGACGGCCGCCGCGGAAATTATCCAGCCGGTCCCGCCGCCGCCCTTCGACATTGCGAAGTTCGCCGGCATCTTTGCCGCCCTGGGACTGGCACTCGCTGCGATCGGCGCCGCTCTGTCGCACGTGTTCGGAGGATTCATGGAATCTCCGGTCTGGTACAAGATACTCATCCTCGCCTGCGTGCTGCTCGTCATCTCGGGGCCGTCAATGCTGCTCGCCTTCCTCAGGCTTCGGCAGCGGACCCTTGGGCCCCTCCTCGAGGGAACGGGATGGGCGGTGAATGGCCGTGTGAAGATCAACGTGCCCCTCGGAACCGCGCTCACCGACCGCGGGGTCCTTCCCCCCGAGTCGAAGCGCCTATCCTTTGATCCGTACGAGGACGCCGCCGCGACACGACGCCGCGACGCCTTCATCGGGTTCGTGATCGCCGCAGTGGCCTGGTCGGCCGTCGCCAGGGTGTTTCATCTCTGGCCGTTCTGACGGGGTTCCTCCCCGTCAGCGAAACTCCATCCATTCGGGCGAGGAGTACTTCTCCACAAGGCCTTCGGCCTCCGATTCGTCAAACTCCGGCCATGGGCTTTGGAGCCGTTCCGCCCCGAGAACCTCCTCTATCCGACCCTCGAAATCGGCGCCAAAACGCTCCCAGTCGAGGACGACCCCGATGGCGGGCTTCCAGATCGAACCCTGAAACAGGAGCCCCTTCTTGTTCCTCTTCTGGGCACCTCCCGCAATCTTGTCCCCCGTCTGCGCATGGACCACGTCGAAGATCTCGGCCCGCTCGAAGCAGACCCCTGCGGGACCTCCGGGCCCCCCTTCCGGCGGCGGCTCCGAGGTCGCCTTGAGGGCCACTGCAACTCCGAGGGCTCCTAGCGAGAGGGCAAGGGCCTCGTGGATCACCCTGTAGCTTTGCGTGGCCCTGGCCTCCTCAAGGGGATGACCCCGCGGAATGACCACCGAGTAGGTCCAGTCGTCGCGGTGGTCGACAATGCCCCCCCCTGTCGGACGCCGGCACAAGTCGAACGCCTCCCCTTGGGGCAGCTGGCTTCGCACGAAAGAGATCTTCTGGCTGTAACCAAAGGTGAACGCAGGCGAGCGCCAGCCGTAGTGCCGGTAGCGCGCAACGGCCTCCCGCGGGTAGCGCTGGAGCATCATGAAGTCGGAGGCCATATTTTCCGCGGCGCCGCCCGTCCTCTCCGGCAGTATCTCGAGTATCATGGGGAGCGAACGAGCCATTCGGAGCGCCATCGCCCGCCAGCCTTCTCGAGGGCAAGGACGCTCGCCTTGGCGAATGGGAAGAAGATGCCGACAGGCGCAGGCCCCTTGGCCATGGCTGAAGCGAGAACTCCCAGGTACGGCTCGTGTCCGACGACAGCGATATTCCGCGTCTCGGCGTCGAGGATCGCTGCGATCGGCGTGGTGTCGTCGTCGGGTCCGAGGCCGTGCTTCATGAGGACGGGGATCGTCAGGCCCAGGCCCAGGGCCAGGAGCTCGGCCGTCTCTCGGGCACGCGCAAGAGGGCTGTGCCAGAACTCCACGGGTGAAAACGTTCCCTGCCTGTGAAGGGACGCGCAGACCCTCGCCACCTGGTCGCGGCCCCTCTGGCTCAGCGGTCTCAGGGGATCTACCCCATCAGAGACGGCATCCGCATGACGGATCAGGTAGATCATCGCGTTGACCCTCCCTCCACTCAGGGAGCCAGGCGCTCCACGATCCATCCGCCCTCTTCGCGACGGTAGCGCAGACGATCGTGCAGCCGGCTCCTGCGGCCCTGCCAGAACTCAACCGCGTCGGGAATGATCCTGAAGCCACCCCAGTTCGGCGGGAGCGGCGCCTCGATGCCAGAGAACTTTCTCTCGGCCCCCTTCATCGCATCCTCGATGGCGTCGCGCCCGGAAATGATGGAGCTTTGGGCCGAGGCCCACGCGGCAAGCTGGCTCGCCCGCGGCCGGCTGTGAAAATAGGCCTCGCTCTCCTCCTTCGCCACCTTGACGACGGTTCCCTCGATGATCACCTGGCGCTCAAGGGCCACCCAGGGAAAAAGGTAGGCGGCCCTGGGGTTGGCCTCGAGTTCGCGTCCCTTGCGGCTGTGGTAGTTGGTGTAGAAGACGAAGCCTCTCCCATCCACACCCTTCAGCAAGACCATGCGGGCCGATGGGAGCCCCTCCTTCGAGGCCGTCGCCAGCACCGCGGCGTTGGGCTCGTGGATCTTGGCCGCCTCCGCCTCCTGAAACCATTTTTCAAACTGGCGGTAAGGGTCGCGCGCGACGTCCTTCTCGGAAAGGCCTGCGAGTGAATATTCCTTCCTGAGATCGGCCAACGTCATTTCGGGGAAGCTGCCCCGGTCGCCATTGACTGTCAAAATTCATCTTGTGGCCGCCGGCCACGTGGTCAGCGCGTGAGGGCGCGGACCGTGGCGGCATGAGACGGAAAGCGGCGTTCCAGTTCGTCCCGGCGCCCGAGCTCAAACTCCGCCTCAACCCAACCCGGTGACATGGTGCAGCCGAAGAGCGTCCACCCACGGACCGCCGAGGAAGGCTCCAGCCTTGCTCCCTGCCAGGACCCGGCCGGGACGACCACCTGGGGACGGTGCACCCCTGCTGCGTCCGGACCCAGGATCGTGACGCTCAGAACCCCCGAATCCGGGTCCAGTACAATGAGCTCGGCTGGATCCCCGGCATGATAGTGCCAAATCTCGTCGGTTTGGAGGCGGTGGAGGGCAGAGAAGTCCCTGTCTGTGATGAGAAAAAGAATGGCGGACCCCAGGGGGCGCCCCCCGTCGATCCTCGCGGCGCTGATCCATGTCTGTACAAAAAAGCCTCCTTCTCCGGGCAGCGGGATCATTCCAAAACGTCGGATCAATTGAGCCGCTTCGGCGTTCATGAGCAATGAGATAGATACTTTCCAATGTCGTTGCACGACATTCCGGCTTCCCGTCAAAGGGCTGATGGGCGATGCTCTCCGGATGGACAGGCCAACTTCCTTCATCGATCGGAACACTCCGGCTCTGCTCAGCAGGCTCAGGCGCCTGGTGGCATTCCAGACGATTAACCCCCCCGGCCAGGACTACGACGCGATCACCCGCCATCTAGTAGGCGAGCTTTCGAAGGTCGGGCTTACCGCGCGCCGTTTCGAGATCCCTGGCAAACTGCTGAAGAGCAGCCTCCCGGCATGGCAGCACGGGTACCCTCGCTACAACGTCCTCGGCAAGCTCCGGGTCCCCGGGGCCACGAAGACGATCCATTTCAACGCCCACTATGACGTGGTACCTGTTTCCGGGAAGTGGCGCCACGGAAGCCCGTTCAGCGGGACGATCGAGAAGGGCCTCATCTACGGCCGGGGCACCGCCGACATGAAGGGCTCGATCGCCAGCCTTATCACCGCCCTTGATGCCCTCGTCTCCACCGGCACGAAACCCCTGATGAACGTCGAGGTCTCGTTCACGGCCGACGAGGAGACCGACTCGTTCCTGGGTGCGCGCTGGGTCGTCGACGAGGCCCCTATCCGGCCGGATTACGCAATCGTCATGGAGGGAGGGGAGGGGGAGCAGGTGTGCTGCGGGCACAATGGAACCCTCTGGCTCGAGGTGACGGTTCATGGCGTAGCCGCGCACGGTTCGACGCCGCAGAGGGGCGTGAATGCCCTGGAGAAGATGGCGGCCCTCGTCCTCGAACTGGAATCCTATAAGAAGAAGATCGCCCGGCGCTCGTTTGTGACGCCCGAGGGCGTGACCATGCATCCAACCATCAACGTGGGCGGCGTCTTCAGCTGCGGCGAGGGGGCCAAGATCAACACGGTTCCCGCCCAGGCGTCGTTTTCCATCGACCGGCGGGTGCTCGCGGTCGAGGACCCTGCGGCGGCCGAGCGCGACCTGCGCTCCTTCCTCGCTGCCGCCGCTCACCGCATACCCGGCTGCAAGATAACCGTTTCAAAGGTCTCCGAAAACTTCTCCTGCTTCAGCAAGCCGACCCATCCGTTCTTCAAGGCCATGGCGGCGGCCGTGCGGGATGTCCGCGGAAAGCCCACGTCCTTCCATGTGTCGACCGGGTTCAACGACGTGCACTATTTTTCGCAACACCTTAAGATACCGACCCTGGGTTACGGCCCGGGAGGGGACGACATCCACGCGGTCGACGAGTGCGCGAGGATCAAGGACCTGGTGTCGAGCGCCAAGATATACGCGGGGCTGCTGACCGATTTCGCGGGCTAGACCGGTCAGGGCGCCAGGAATCCGCGGCGCACGATGTGGACCGCGATCGCCGCCAGCAGTAGCGCGATGATCTTGGACACCGCCCGCAGTCCGGTGCCCCCAACCAGACGCTCCAGGCGTTCGCTTTCGGCGAAAGACAGCGCCACCAGTCCCAGGTTGGCAGCAAGTGCGAGGAGCGTCATCCACAGCCCGAACGACTGGGAGATGACCAGGAGGGTGGTGATCGTCGCCGGGCCGGCGATGAGCGGCATTCCAAGGGGAACGACTCCAAAGTCCTCCGGCAGGTTGATTTTGTCCTGGGTTACGGACTGGGTCAGCTCCCGTGACGCGATGATGAAGAGGATAAGCCCGCCCGCGATCTCGAAGTCGCTCTCGCCGATCCCTATCGCGATGAAGATCAACCGGCCAAGGAACAGAAAGAGCAGCGCGACGATTCCCCCCGTCCACGTGGCCTGGGTCGCTATCTTCTTGCGCCGCGCCACCGGCACGTCTCTCCCGAGCGCGAGGAATATTGCGGCAAGCCCCACTGGGTCGATCGTCACGAAGAGGGGTATGAAACACTCGAGGAATCTCGTGATAAGCACCATCGCCGGATCCTGCCACTCGCGGCCGTGAAAGGCAATCCACCTTGCGCCCGCCGTCGCGGCGCCGATCATTTTTTGCGCCTTGGATGCCTCCCTCACAGACCTGTACGGCCTCACACGCCCCGAACTCGCCGCGCTGCTACAGTCGTGGGGCCTGAGCCCCGTCCACGCGGCGGGGATATGGAACCGCCTCTATCTGGGCCTCGCCGGTTCGGTTCCTTCGATGACCGGCCTTCCCCCGCGCATCCTTTCGCTCGTCTCATCCCGAGCGCGCGTGGGCTCTCTGCCCGTTGCGCTTGAGACCGGCTCAATCGACGGCTTCACGCGCAAATACCTGCTGAACCTTGCCGACGGAGAGCGGATTGAGACGGTCCTGATGCGCTATACGGGCCGGGTGACCGCATGCCTGAGCAGCCAGGCGGGCTGCGCCATGGGCTGCGTCTTCTGCGCGACCGGGCAGATGGGGTATCGTCGCCACCTCACCGCGGGCGAGATCATTGCCCAGGCGGTTCATGTGTCCCGCGTGCTGCGCGCGGGGTCCGTGCCAGGACGGCTTCGCAACATCGTCTTCATGGGGATGGGGGAGCCGCTCCACAACTACGACGCGGTGATGAGGGCGGCGGACATTCTTCGCGACCCCAGTGGTCTGAGCCTGGGTGCGGGGAACATCACCCTGAGCACCGTCGGGGTCGTTCCCGGCATCCGTCGCATGGCCGACGAGAGGCGCCCCATCCACCTTGCGGTGTCCCTGCACGCTGCCACCCAGGAGGAGAGGGCCGCTCTTGTTCCTGCGGCCCGCAAGTGGCCCCTCGACGAGCTGATGGACGCGTGCCGGCACTTCTGCACCACGCTGCAGCGCCGGATCTTCTTCGAATGGACCCTTATTGAGGGCCGCAACGACAGCGCTGGGCATGCCCACGCGGTCGGCCGCCTGATTCGGGGGATGCCCGCGCAGGTGAACCTTATTCCCCTGAACCCCACGTCCGGCTACCCGGGGCTGCCCTCACGCAGCGAGGCAGCGAGGCGGTTCCAGCGGATACTGGCCGAGGAGTACTCGATTCCCAGCACGGTCCGGCAGCGCCGAGGAATCGACATCGCGGCTGGCTGCGGCCAACTCGCGTCACCCGCGTAGCCCGTCAGTCGTACCTCGACGACCGCCCGAGGTAGTTGAGCGTCCATATCTCCTTCCAGACGCGATAACGGCCCTCGTGGGATATCTTCCCGTGATCCTCGCGAGCCCCCTGGGGATTGAGAAACCCAAGCTCCGTGTTCACCTGGTCCAGCTCCCTTTGGGCATTGTTGAGGTCCGCGAGGGGTTCGACAGAGAAGGGGGCCAAGGGCCTCCCCATCGCCGCGATCCTCTTGCGGTGGATCGTGAGAAGGCGGGACAGCGACCGGCAGCACGGCCGCCTGTCCACGAACCACTCCTCCGGGTAGAAGCCGCCAAAGGGGATGTAGAGGTTGTCGGTCACATATATCGAGCCGTCCGCGGCCGTCGACATCAGGGAGTAGCAGACATCAATCGCCCCGTTGCCCTGCGGCAGGAAGGTGACCTGCACCCGCAGGAGGGACCCCTCGTCCTGGTACACGGAGACCCGCAGGTAGATGTCCCCCCCCACCTCCGCCTTCAGCGCCTGGACCTGCCTGAATCCCTGCGCGCGCAGCCACTCGCGGATCTTGAGAAAGCGCGGCTGCACAGGCCACTCCTCGCCGCTTCCATTGACCGAGTACTTGGGAAACAGGGGAAAGGGGCTGACGCTGAGCGCGGCGATGGCCAGCCAGTTGTAAAGGGTCTCCACCAGGAACCAGATGATGAAGCCCGCAAGGGCAAGCACCCACAGGGGCCGGTCTATGAGCTGGAAGTCCTGGCAAAGCTTTGCGCCGACAATCGGAAAAATGATCCAGCGCAGCCAGCGGTCGATGATCGCGACAATCGGCGAGCCCAGCCTCTGGTGAAGCTGCATGAGCAGAAACGAGAGAAGAATCGCGCCGAAGATGAAGTAGGAAACCTGCATCGAGATGGGGACGTCGGACGCCCTTCTTATCTCGCCCGCGGGTGCGAGGCGCTGTGGAAAACGGTCTGCATTTCAGGCATGAATAGGAGCACCACTGTCGTCCGGTCCCAATCGTGAAGCAAGCGCAAGGTGCGCTGGGGTCCTCCTCGGGCCTATTCGTTGCCTCCCTTGCGCCTTTGGCCGACCGCGGCGGCGGGCACCGCTCTGGGCCCGCGCGGCGTTCAGCTCGCGAGTTGGGGAACAGCCAGCATCCTGATGAACTCGCCGATTCTCCTGACGGCTTCAGCAAAGGAATCGTAATCTATCGGCTTTCGCACGTAGGCGCAGCACCCAAGGCCGTGGCACCGGTCGACCTCGCGGGGGTCGTCGGTTGTCGACAGCATGATGACCGGCAGCACGTTGAGCCTCGGGTCGGCTTTGATGCGGCGCAGGACCTCGACGCCGTCAACCCTGGGCATGCGGATGTCGAGGAGTACGACAAACGGGTTCATGGACGGCGATTTTGCACCCGTTGGAGGAAGGCTCAGCAGGAAGTCCAGGACCGCTTGGCCGTCCCTGAACTCGACGAATTCGTTGATCAGCCCTATTTCCGCAAAGCTCCGCCGAATCAGGATCGCGTGCCCCTCATCGTCGTCGACGATCAAGATTGTAGGTAGTCTAGGCATGAGATCACGGGGATTCTCTGCTCCGAGGCCATGCAGCGGGTCTTTGATCCGTCGTCTTCATCTGTCACCAAAACATCGTAGTTGTTGGAGAGCAGCGCGCCCCACGCAAGTTCCCCGTCCGGGCTCGTGTCCACCTTGTGGCCGGAGTCCTCCATCGCAAGGTGCAGAATCTCCCGTACCCGCGGATCGTTATCAACGACGAGAATTCGTTTTCGGCCGGCGTGGTCCATTGGAGGGTCACCTTTCTGCGCGGAGGTTGCGGGCCTGCCCCGCAAGGGCTCCCTGTCTCAATTTGGGCACGCTTGTTTTCACCGCCGCAAATCCTAACAGCCTTGTCGACAGACTCCGAGTGACCTCGGCCTGCGCAAGGAATCCTCTTTTTCCGCAGGATCCTCGGAGTCAACAGAACGGTCCTTTCCCCCGAAATTTCTCCCGTGCCCGCGCTCGACCACGCTGCCTGCATTTCGCCCGCAGCCACTCCGCCTAGCTCTGCCTCATCGGCATGATCACGCAGATGAAGTTGTCCAAGGTTTTAAAGACACCCGGGCTGACCTCGTCCTTGAGCTCCAAGAACACCTCGTCCTTTGAGAGGGCGCGGAGCGGGTCGATGACGAATGCGGGGTTGAAGGCGACCTGGAGGTCTGGGCCACTGTAGCTGATCGCCATTGACTCATGGGCTTCTCCAAAGTCCGGGCTCTGCGCCGTGATCTCAAGCAGGTTGCTCGTCAGCTTGATGCGCACCGAGTTCGACTTTTCCGAGCACACAAGTGCGGCGCGGTGGACGCACTGCAGCAGCAGTTCCCTCTCGAGCTTGATCCGCTGGTGGGTCTCCTTCGGTATCACCTGCTGGTAGTTCGGGTAGCTTCCCTCCACCACCTTCGAGTAAAGGTACACGCTGTCGATCAGGCCGCTCGTGTCCTTGTCCGTTCCAATCTGGAAGGAGCACCGGCGATCGTTGAAGTTGATCTTCACCTTGTCACCCTTGTCCAGGATGCGGGTCAGCTCCCCGACCGTCTTAGCCGGAAGGATGATGGCCCCGGCGGCGGCGGCGGACACCTCCATTTCCCTCGACACGAGCGCCAGCCGGCGGCCGTCCGTGGCGACTAAGGAAAAACCTCCCTCCTTGAAGTTGAAATAGACGCCGTTGAGCGTGTACCGGGTCTCGTCCTGCGATTGCGCGTATGAGACGCTCTTGAGCATCGCCGCCAGCTCCGGTTGCTGAAGGGTGTGCGCCTTCTCGTCGCCGAACTCCGGCAACGGAGGAAACTCATCCTTGCCCATGCCCATGATGCGAAACGTCGACCCTCCCGAGGAAAGCTTCACCTGATGGTTGGGTGAGGCATCAACGGTTACGTCCGAGCTGGGAAGCTCCCTTACAATGCTGGCGAGACGCTTCACAGGAAGAGTCACTGCACCGGGTTCCTTGACGTCGGCCTTGATCTTGCAGCGGATCCCCAGGTCGAGATTCGTCGTGGTCAAAGACAACTGGTCCTTCTCGGCCTCGATCAGGACGTTGCTGAGGATCGGCATTGTCGCCTTTGACCCCACGACATTAAGAACCTGGGAGAGGCCATTAGCGAAATGATCGCGGTTCGTCTTGAATTTCATGTATTCCTGTCGGGGTGTCCGGGTGGGTGGAGGGACAAACTAACAAAGTCCAAATGACTGAGTGTTCAATAATGAATTACAGCAGTAGTCGTATAAAGGGCTCGAAAGACCAGCAACCCTTCTCATTCGCTCGGAAAAGGGGAGTTTTTTGCCCGTGAGTAATTCAAGGCTTAATGTGGGCAACCCAGGGGTTATTCGCATCAAAAAGGTTGCTCGGATAGAGGGCACAGGTTCCCAACACCTTGCTCGCATGCCGGAAAAGGGCCCTTTCAATGGCTTTCCTTTATAGCCCGGGACCGCCACCAGTGGCGCACAGGGCCAAAGAAGATGTAGGTTAGACAGAGCCCAAGGAACACGTACTCCTTGAATATCAGGAAGAGCCCAATGATGACGATTAGGATGACGAAGGTGCGCATCCTTGTGCGGGTCTGCAGGTCGATGTTCTTGCCGCTGGGGTAGCGGTAACGGCTCATCATCAGGAACGCGATCAGCAGCATCAGGAACGGCAGGACCAGCGCAAAGCGGTTGAGGGACTTATCGGCCTGCTCGAGCTTGAGCAGGAAAAGGACAAGGGAGGCCACCGTACCGGCGGCTGCGGGCACAGGAAGCCCAATAAAATCCTTGCTGGCCTCCTTTTCACCGCGGTGCAGCAAAGGATTGGTGATCACGTTGAAGCGAGCCAGGCGCATGGCGGCGCACAGCAGGAACACAAAGCCAACGAACCAGCCGATCTGCCGGAACCATGGGAAATCCTGGGAGGGGGCCAGGATGAGGAAGAACATGAGCAGGGCGGGCGAAAGACCGAAGGAGATCACGTCTGCCAGCGAGTCGAATTCCGCGCCGAACAGGGACTCCCGGCCTCCCATTCTGGCCAACCGGCCGTCCAACGTGTCAAAAAGGGCCGCGCCGAAGATGAAATAAACGGCATACCTATAATGATCCGGCGCCGACGCATCAAGGTACCTGCCATCCTCGGCCGTTGCGGCAAGGCGAGCATTGATGCAATTAACGACCGCCATGAAGCCGCACAGGAGGTTCCCTGCCGTCATCATATTGGGCAGGATATAGATACGACTTGCCTGGGTCTCGTTGTACGGGTCCTCCCTGGAGGCCAGGTCCTGCTCCTCCCTCGCGTTGTCGCGTCGTCTCCTGAAGATCATTTGGTCAGGCTTTCTAGGTACTTCCAGAACTTGGAATGCTGCTCGACGAGCTGCTGTTCGGACACGGGCAGGCGGTTGCGCAGGAGGAAATCCTCGAGGGAGTTCTTGTGGAGGATGTAGTTCACATGGAGCGTGTCGCCGGTCACTTCGAAGTAGAATCGATGATCTCCCGCGCGAAGACGATAAAACACCTTGCTGTGCCTGTTGAATCGCCCCAGCGGCTCGCGCGGGTGCTCGAGGTCTGCGGTCTTTAGACTGCTAATGGGTTCAACCACCACAAGCTGTGCCAACGTCTCGAGCTTGTTCAACTCCTGCATAGCTTGCTCTGAAAAGGTAACCTGATACATCGGTTGTTTTGGGTGTAGCCCCCTCCAGAATCCCCGCAACGCTATTCCTTGCAAAAAGATGGCAGTAGAGCCCGTAACCCTTTCTGACATCCGCGCGGCCCAACGGAGAATACGAGGAGGAGTCATCGTGAGCCGGTGCTCGGATTCCATACCCCTGAGCGAAATCACGGGGTCGCGGATTGCCTGCAAACTGGACAATTCCCAGCGAACCGGCTCGTTCAAGGAGAGGGGTGCGCGAAACGCGCTGCTCAAGCTGCCTCCTGCGAGCCGCAAAAGGGGGGTGGTTGCGGCCTCGGCGGGAAACCACGCCCTCGGCCTCGCGTACCATGGCAAGCTTCTGGGTATTCCCGTCACGGTCGTCATGCCGGAATTTGCCCCTTTGATAAAGATCACCACCTGCCAGCGCCTGGGGGCGCACGTGATACTGCACGGCCGGGACTTTGCAGAGGCGCGGGCCGAAGCCGACCGCGTCGCCGCCACGGGACTGACCTACATCCACGGGTTCGACGACCCGGACATCATCGCGGGGCAGGGGACCATGGGGCTCGAAATCCTCGAGCAGGTTCCCGACGTGGAGGCCATTGTGTGCCCGGTTGGAGGGGGAGGGCTTTTGGCTGGCATCTGCGTCGCCGTGAAGGCGCTCAGGCCCGACGTCAAAATCATCGCGGTTGAAAGCACGGCGACGGGCAACCTGAGCGCGGCTCTTCGTTCCCAAAGGCCCGTAAAGGTACCCAGGAGGGCGACGCTTGCCGACGGCCTTGCCACGCTCACGGTGGGCACCAATGCCTTCGGCCTCATTCGCCGGCGCGTAGACAGGGTGGTGAAGGTGGAGGAGAGGTGGATCTCGCTCGCGATCCTGCGCATGCTCGAACTTGAAAAGACCGTGGTCGAGGGTGCGGCGGCGGTGCCGCTAGCCGCGTTCATGTCCGGAAAAATTTCAGGGCTTAGGGGAAAGAGGGTGGTCTTGGTCGTCTGCGGGGGAAACATAGACCCGGTTATCCTGGGCCGGGTCATCGAGAAGGGTCTTGTGCAGGACGGCCGCCTGACGCGGTTCACCGCGACAATCAGCGACCGGCCGGGAGGGCTTGCCGAGCTCTGCCGGGTGATCGCCGCGTGCGGCGCCAGCATCAACCAGGTCTCCCACGACCGCGCGTTCAGCGGGCCCAACGTGAGCGAGACCCGCGTCGTCTGCACGGTCGAGACGCGCGACCGAAAGCACGTTGCCGCGCTCCACAGGGCGCTCAAGCAGGCCGGTTTTCAATCGTGACGCTACGGTCGTCCGTCCGTCTTCTCAGCTTAGCGATCGCGGCGGCGGCGCCCATGCTGGGCTCGCAGCCCACCGAGCTCGACATCCCCGTCTTTGACGGGGCCTATGGGACTGCGTTCTACAAGGAGACAGCCCGCGAGTTCGAGGCCCTGAGACCCGGCGTCAGGGTGCACGTCTACGGAGACCCAAGGATCCAGGACCAGCTCAGGGTGAGGATCATCGATGGAAACCTCCCCGATGCGGCCTGGGTTCCCTATGTGCTCTGGCCGACCCTGATACGCGAAGGCAAGGTGCTCGACCTGACAGATTACCTCGCGGGGCCCAACTGGGAAGGAGATGCCCGGTGGGGCGACACCTTCCAGCCGGGATCCTTGGATTCCTGGCGCATTGGCGGCGGGGTCTACGGGCTGCCTTTCGGTTACGCGTGCTGGAGCCTCTTTTACAACCGGGGCCTTTTCCGCGAGCACGGATGGGGCGAGCCGCGCACGTGGGACGACTTCTTCGCCTTGTGCGACAAGATCCGGGCAAGCGGCCTGTCCCCCCTGAGTCTGCCCGGCACACGCTGGCTTTACCCGGACGCGTTCTTCCGCGCGGCGTACCACAACCTTGCAGGGGAACGGGGTTGGTCGGCCCTCAACGCCATCGAGCCCGGCGCCTGGCTCGATCCGGCGGTGGAAAGGAGCGCGCAGCTCCTCGCGCGCGTCACCCGGGACGACGTCCAGCCGGGGTGGGAAGGGGAGACCGCACAGGGTGCGGAACGGCTTTTCCTCGAGGGCCGCGCGGCGATGACCGTTTCCGGATCGTGGTTCTTCAATGAGATGGCCGGGAGGATTCCGGCGGGCTTCGATGTCGGAACCCTCAATTTCCCCGTGTTCCCCGACGGCAAGGCCGATCCCACGGCGATCCAGACGGGCAGCGACTGCTTTTTCGTCCTGAAGACGGGAAAACAGGAACGCCAGAGGCTGACGATGGACTTCCTGAGGTTCTTGACCTCCCGGTCCCGGGCCGAGGCGTTCGTGCGCAAGGAGGATGCTCCCGTGGCGGTGCGCGGCGTCCCCGCGGCGGCGTACTCGGTGCGCATGAGGGAAACGGCCGCCCTCATCGACGGGGCCAAGACGTCGTACAACATGCCCCAGGAGATGATGCAGCCTCCCGCGCTCCGGCAGGCTCTGGTGGACGACACGCGGCGGCTGATGGCCGGCGAGCTTGTGCCGGCGGAGTATACGCGCAGGCTCGAGGATGCTGCGGCTGCCGACCGCGCGCGGGTGTCCGACCCCTTGCACGTGGAATACCGGCACCCCTTGGCGGGGGTGACGCTCGTCGCCGCCGTGGCCCTCTCCCTGGGTTGGTTCGCCAGAAGGCGCGCGACGGGCGTCCTTGGCGACACGGGGGCAAGGGTGCAGCACCCAGAGGACGGCTTTGGGCGCCTGAGGGCGCCGATGGCGGTCGGATTCGTCGGGCCCGCGCTCCTGTTGTATGCGGCCGTGATGCTGGTGCCCGCCGCCGTTGCATTTGCCTGGGCGTTTACTCGCTGGGACGGGATCGGACAGCGCTCATGGGTAGGTCTGTACAACTTCAAGTCACTCCTCTTCGACAGCGACGTCCTTTGGTCCGCGCTCGGCAATAACCTCTACCTGATGGTAGTGCCCGCCCTTTTTGTCGTACCAGCGTCGCTCTTGTTTGCACTGCTGATCCATCGCGGCGTCTGGGGGGCCGGCGCCTTCAGGGCCATCCTTCTCTTTCCCAACCTGCTGGGGGGCATCGCGGCGATCCTGATATGGCTCAACGCCTACCAGCCGCACGGCGGCCTGGTGAATGCGGCTTTGTCCGGCACGGGGAAGCTCCTGCACTGGGACTGGCTGCGGTCGTTTGCGGACTACCCGTGGCTCTCGGAGCAGCACCTCTACGCCGCCCTGATACCGATCTACATCTGGATAGGGTGCGGCTTCAACCTGGTCCTGTACCTTGCGGCGATGGAGGGGATTGACCCCCAGCTCTATGAGGCCGCCGAGATCGACGGGGCTCCCGCCTGGAAGCAGTTTCTGACCATCACCCTTCCGCTCATCCGCGAGGTTCTGGCAATTTCGGCGGTGTTTCTGGTGATCGCCGGCCTCAATGCATTCGAGATGGTGTGGCTCCTCACCTCCCAGGATCCTTCCGCCTCGGTCCACACGCTGGGAACCCTGTTGGTATCGACCATGTTCAAGAACCTCGACATCGGCAGGGCGGCGGCGCTCGCCGTGATCCTCTTTGCCCTCGTGCTCGCAGGGAGCGCGGCGGTGCTCCGCAGCCTGAGGGGTGAGCCGACCGAAGCATGAGCGAGCCCCCGCACAGGAGACCTTCAGGCTTCAGGCTTTCCAGCAAGGCGGCGTTCCTCGCGTTACTGGGATACTCCGCCTGGCTTATTTTTCCCATGGTATGGGTGGGCTACTCGTCGCTCAAGTCAGACGAGGCGATCTTTCGGCATGCGCTTGCGCTCCCGCCGGCGGGAGGACTGATGACGGCCAACTACGCGAGGGCCTGGAGCCAGGGGCATTTCGGCGATTATTTTCTGAACTCGGCCATTGTCACGGTGGCCTCCGTCCTTCTGATCGTGGCCCTCGGCTCCACGGCGGCCTACGCTCTTGCCCGTTTCACGCACCCGATGGGGAGGTTCGTCTCATTCCTTTTCTTGGCAGGACTGACGCTTCCAGCCCAGCTCGCCATCGTCCCCCTCTTCTTCGAGCTGCGCGCGGCCGGCCTGCTCAATTCGCGCCTGGGCCTCATCCTGGTCTATACCGCGAACGGCCTTCCCTTCGCGATCTTTGTGCTCTCCGGCTTCTTCCGGTCACTGCCGCGGTCCCTGCACGAGGCGGCGCTGGTCGACGGATGCGGCGAGTTCCAGGCGTTCTGGAAAGTGCTCCTTCCACTCGCGAGGCCCGGCCTGGTCACCGTGGCGATCTTTCAATTCATCGGGGTCTGGAAGGAATACTTTTACGCCTTCATGCTGGTCAGCGGGGACACGGCGGGTTCCGCCCGCACTCTGCCTCTCGGCTTGGCCAACCTGTCGATCACCGCTGAGTACCACACCGAATACGGCATGCTGTTCGCGGGGATTGTGATCGTCATGATTCCCCTCCTCTGCGTATACCTCGCGCTGCAGCGTCAGATCGTCCGCGGGATCGCCGCGGGCGCCCTGAAGGGATGAAGGCGACCTTGAAAACGGAACCATTGGTCAACAAGTTGCGACTTTGAACGAAACATGGACGGCCCAAAGGGGTCGCAAGATAATCCCCATCAAAATGAGCCTAATCCGGCGCTGCCCACCCCTGGTGCTTTCGGCTGCCCTTTTCATCACCTCGGTCCAAGCGGCCACGGTCCAGACCGGCAGGACGGAGTTCTCCCACAGCATCAAGGAGGTTTCAGCCGCAGCGACGACGGCGGTGGCCGCGCCCAGAGTTTCACGCATAGCGCTCAAGGACGAGGAGTCCTCCGCCTCAATGAATTTCGAGGTGGCCCTTCGGATGAGAAATTTCGACGAGCTGCAAGCCCGCATCGCGCGGGGCGAGCAGATTTCGCGCGCCGAGATGGCCTCGAGGTATTTTCCCCTGGCAGAGGACCAAGAAAGCGTCGTGCAGTGGCTCAAGTCCCAGGGGCTCGAGGTCACCCGCACCGACGACAACAACCTGGCCGTCTTCGTCCGGGGGCCTGTGAACTCCGTGGCGCAGGCGCTGCAGGTGGCGTTTGCCCGCGTCACGGCCGCGGACGGCAAGGAGTTCACCTCGGCCATCACGGCCCCGAGCCTGCCCACATCCGTTTCCGGCGCGGTCCTGGGATTCCATGGCCTCCAGCCGCACATCCGCCTGCGCCCACTCTCCATCCCGAGGACCCCGCAGCCCAGCCTGCAGATATCGAGCGGGTACACGCCCTCGCAGGTGGCCGCCGCGTACAACGCGGTCGGCCTTAGCGTGAACGGCACGGGCCAGACCATCGCAATTTACGCCCTCGGCCTCCCCGAATTCAGCGACCTGTCGGCATTCTGGACGAGCATCGGTGTAGCCCAGACCACGGCGAACGTCACGGTGATCACCGTGGGGGAAGGTGCGGCAAGCTCAACCGACACCACGACCCTTCAGGAGGCGACCCTGGACACCGAATGGTCGGGGGCCCTCGCTCCAGGGGCCAAAATACGGATCTACGGGGCCAACGAGAACGACCCTGGCGAGAACGACGAGATCCTGCAGCAGGTCTATGCCGACCTGGGGAGCAACCCATCGATCCACCAGCTGTGCATCTGCATCGGGGCCGACGAACTCGATGTTGAGAAGGATTACCTGATCATCGAGTCGCAGTACATGGCCAGCCTTGCCAGCGCCGGCGTGTCCGTGCTGTCGGCCTCGGGTGACAGCGGCGCCTACAGCGATTCCAACGAGCCCCACAGCCTCGACCTGAGCACGCCCACCTCGGATCCCGATGTCACGGGTGTCGGCGGCACGTCGCTCGTTCTTTCGGGAGGGGTGGTCTCGAGCGAGAACGCCTGGAGTTTATCAGGAGGCGGAGAGAGCATCGTGTTCAGCCGGCCCGCGTGGCAGGTGGGTACGGGTGTGTCGAGCGGCACGATGAGGCTGGTTCCCGACGTGGCCGCTACGGCCGACCCCAACTACGGAGCGGCCTACTATTTTCAGGGCAAGACTGCGGTTGTGGGCGGAACAAGCTTGGCGACCCCGATCTGGACGGCCTTCACCGCACTGCTGAACACCAACCACACCGTACCTCTCGGACTCCTGAACCCCAAGCTGTATCCCCTGAACCCCGCCAGCTCCTCTTCGGGCGCGTTCCGCGACATCACCGTCGGAAGCAACGGCTACTACAATGCGGGAATAGGCTACGATGAATGCACCGGTCTTGGAGTTCCCAACGTGACAGCCCTTCTTGCGCAGACGTTCTCTGCGACAACCCCCCTGGCCATACCCTCCCAGCTGGGAAACATCACCACCACGGTGGGACAACCCGCGACCTTCTTCGTGACCGCCGTCGGCGGGGTGCCCCTCTCCTACCAATGGCAGCGGATGGCCAATGGATCCTCCTCATGGACTACCCTTTCCGACAATGCCACGTACGTGGGATCGGCCACGCAGATGCTGGTCGTGAACGCAACGACGCAGGCGATGACCGGCGACACGTTCCAGTGCATTGCGTCGGATTCCGGCGGCACCGCGAGCAGCGTTCCTGAAACGCTGACGGTCAACACGCTGGGGGTGACCACCCTGGCGGGATGGCCTGGCTCCGCGGGAAGCGCCAACGGCACGGGCTGGGCGGCAAGGTTTGCCTCTCCGGGAAGCGTCAGGACGGACAGCGCGGGAAACCTCTACATTGCGGACTCCTTCAATAACACCGTGCGCAAGGTGACTCCCGCAGGAGTGGTCACAACCGTGGCCGGAACGGCCGGGGAGAAGGGGGCCGTGGACGGCCCCGAGGCGTCGGCCCTTTTCAACGGAACTGCGGGTGTCGCTCCGGACGCGTCCGGCAATCTTTACGTTGCCGACGACGGCAACGCCACGATCCGGGAGATCAGCGCATCAGGGACGGTGTCCACCTTGGCGGGAAGCGCAGGGGTCCAGGGGGTCGTCGACGGCACCGGCTCAGCCGCCCGGTTTTACGATCCTCAAAACCTGGCGTACGACCCCACATCCGGGAACGTCTACGTGGCGGATGGTCAGGGCAACGTCATCCGCAAGGTCACGCCCGCAGGGGTGGTCACGACATTTGCAGGAGGGGCGATCGTCGGAGGCCCCGGAACGGCGGGATCGGCCGACGGGACGGGTGGGGCGGCTGAGTTCAACGATCCGACCGGCATTGGGGTTGACGCTCAGGGCAACGTGTACGTCGCCGACACGGGAAACGACACGATTCGCAAGATCACACCCGGCGAGGTGGTCACCACGCTTGCAGGATACCCGCAGGTGAGCGGCAGCGCGGACGGCATCGGCAACGCGGCCAGGTTCAGCTCCCCTTCCGGAATAGCCGTGGACGGCAACGGCAATGTGTTTGTCGCGGACAACGGAAACTCCACGATTCGCGTCGTGAGCGCGTCCGGCCAGGTGACCACGGTGGCCGGTTCGGCGGGCGCGGTGGAAGACATCGACGGGCTGAATGCCAATGCGCGTTTCTGGAGCCCGGGAGATGTGGCTGTCGACAGCTCCGGCGCCGTCTACGTAGCGGACTCGGGCAACCAAACGATCCGCCGTGTCGTCCCCGGCTCGGCCGCGACACTCGCGATCACCGCCCAGCCCCTTTCGGTCTCCACGGTGACCGGCTCGTCGTTTTCGCTCTCCGTCGGTGCGATCGGGCCAGGGGAGCTGGCCTACCAGTGGTCCCTGAACGGTACGCCGATCTCCGGGGCCCTGGACGCCACGTACACGGTCGGGTCGGCAAGCTCGGCGGACGCGGGCAGCTACACGGTGACCGTCACGGGCGGCTCGACAAGCGTGTCCAGCTCCGCAGCGACGGTAACGGTTTCGACGTCGACAGGACCCGCGAGCCGGTTGACCAACATCTCCACGCGGGCCCAGGTGGGCACCGGCGGGAACATCGCGATCGCGGGCATCAACATCAACGCAAGCGGGTCCGAAACCAAGCAGGTGCTGATCCGGGGCATCGGACCGGGTTTGGCGCAGCCGCCGTTCAATCTGGAGGGGACGCTTTCCGCGCCGACCGTGGCGGTCTACGACACGAGCGGCAACGTGATCGTGTCGAACACGGGATGGGCCAATGTACCCGTGGCTGGCAACTCATCGGTGAACGCGGCGTTCGCGCAGGCAACCGCTGTGGAAATGAGCGCCGTGGGGGCTTTCAAACTCAATTCCGGAAGCGGCGACAGCGCATTGGTGGTAAGCCTGCCCGCAGGCGGCTACACGGTGGAGCTTTCCGGCGTGAATTCCACGACCGGCGTTGGACTGGTCGAGGTTTACGAGACCAGCACGTCGGATCCGGCGGTGATGACCGACATCTCGACGCGGGCGGAGGTCTCCTCGACCAGCTCGCTGCTCATCGCGGGCTTCTACATTTCCGGCACCAGCCCCGCGACGGTGCTCGTGCGGGGGGTGGGCCCCTCTCTCGCAGGGGTGCCGTTCAACCTGAGCGGCACGCTGGCTCAGCCCGTGGTGGGCGTCTACGACCAAAATTCGGTCCTGATCGCAAGCAACGCGGGTTGGGGCAACGCCCCGGTGGCGGGGACCTCGCCTGTCAACGCGACCTACCGCATGGCGACGAAATCCGACATGAGTGCGGCGGGAGCCTTTGCCCTTACGGCGGGATCACTGGACTCAGCCCTGGTGCTGACGCTACCGCCGGGTGCCTACACCGCCGAGATTTCAGGGGGAGGCAGCACGTCGGGGATCGCGCTGGCCGAGGTCTACCAGATCGTTCCCTGAGAGCGCGGTCCCGTTTCAGCCCGCCGATAGAGGTTTGCGGTCCTGAATCGCTCGGGCAGCCTCGCGGTATGACTGGATCGCCGGCTTTCCTCCTCAGCGTGAAACCAAGGGACCGCATTTCATGAGCGCCATCACCATCGACCATATCCTCGAGGCCCGCGAAAGGATCGGAAGCCGCATCCACCGGACACCGGTCCTGACAAGCCAGCGTCTCAATGAACTCTCCGGCGCCAGCCTGTTCTTCAAGTGCGAGAACTTCCAGAAGACGGGCGCCTTCAAGGCGAGGGGCGCGCTCAACGCGGTTCTTTCTCTCTCGCAGGCCGAGTCGGCACGCGGTGTCGCGACCCATTCCTCGGGCAACCACGCGGCAGCCCTGGCCTGGGCGGCGGCCTTCAGGGGAATACCGGCCTATGTCGTGATGCCCCGGACGGCGAACCCCTTCAAAAGGGCCGCCGTGGAGCGCTACGGGGGCAAGGTGATCCTCTGCGAGCCCACGCATGCCGCGAGGGAGGCCGAGGCGGAGAAGGTGGTCGCGCGCACCGGTGCGACCTTGATCCATCCGTTCGACGACCCAAGGGTGATCGCGGGGCAGGGAACGGCGGCGCTCGAGCTTTTTGAACAGGCGTCAGGCCTCGATGCCGTGGTGTGCCCGGTTGGGGGAGGGGGTCTCCTGGCCGGCACCGCCATCGCCGCAAAGGCCGTGAGGCCGTCCATCCGGGTTCTTGCCGGAGAGCCCGAGGGGGCGGATGACGCCAGCCGCTCGTTTTCTGCGGGCGTGCGCCAGGCCGTGGAGGCCCCGGCGAGCATCGCGGACGGGCTTCTCGCAACAGTGGGACGCCTCACCTTTCCCATCATTCTTGGCGAGGTCGAGGCCATCGCCACCGTTTCCGACGAGGAGATAAGGGCGGCCATGCGCCGTGTGATTGAGATACTCAAGGTTGTCGTGGAACCCTCGGCCGTGGTGGGCTATGCCGCGGTTGCCGGGGGAAAGCTGCGCCTGGAGGGAGCCCGCGTCGGGATCGTGTTCTCCGGGGGCAACATCGACCTCGCGAGCACACCCTGGGCGGGTTGAGGCCGGAATACATTTCAACATGGAATTCGACGTCGTCATCGCAGGGGGAGGGTTCGCCGGGGCGTACTGCGCACGGTCGCTCGCCAAGGCCCTGGGCCGGGCAGAGGGAGAGCGCCGCGTCGCCCTTGTCTCGGAGCGAAACGTCCTCGTCTTCCAGCCCATGCTAGCCGAGGTCGCCGGCTCGTCGCTTGCCGCCATCGACGTCGTAAACCCCCTGCGCCAGTTCTGCCGCGGGGTGAACGTTCTCCAGGGAACCATCCAGAAGATCGACTGGAGTTCAAAGACCCTGGTGCTCGATGGCGGACGCTTTACCCGCGACCACCGCGTCGGTTTCCGGCACCTCGTCCTCGCATTGGGAAGCGTTACCGACCTCGGCGCAGTGCCAGGCATGCGCGAGTACGGGTGGCCGATGAAGAACGTGGCGGATGCGCTGCGCCTGCGATCCGCGCTTATCAACCGCCTTGAGGAGGCGAACCTGGTCGAGGACGCGAAGACCCAGCGGAGACTTCTCACGTTTGTCGTGGTCGGCGGAGGCTACACGGGCGTGGAGACGGCGGGGCAGATGCTCGACTTCATCCGACAGGCGCACGGCTTTTACGCGAACCTGAGGGATGTCGAGCCCAAGGTGGTGCTCGTCCACAGCCGGGAGGAGCTGTTGGGTGAAATCGGGGCGGATCTGGGCTCCTACGCGCGCACGGTCCTTGGGAAAAGAGGGGTCGATGTGCGGCTTGGGGTGCGAGTCTCGGCCGTCACCTCCTCGCGAGTGCTGCTGGCGGACGGTGCTTCCATCGACGCCAACACGATCGTCTCCACAATAGGAAGCGGCCCGAACCCGGTGGTGATGGACCTTTGCAAACAGATCGGGGTCGAGGCGGCCAAGGGCCGCGTCCCAACGGACGCCTTCATGCACGTCGCCGGAATGGACACGCTATGGGCCGCCGGGGATGGCGCGTCCGTCCCCTGGAACGACAGGGGTACGGCCAAGGTCTCGCCTCCCACGGCGCAGTTCGCACTGAGGCAGGGAGCCGCCCTGGGCCGCAACATCGCGGCCGTTCTCAAGAGACGTCCGCTGCGGCCTTTTGCGTACCGCTACATGGGTCAGCTCGCCTCCATAGGAGAACGGGCGGCCGTGGCCGAGGTGTTTGGGTTCCATTTCAAGGGCTTCTTCGCATGGTGGATGTGGAGGACGATATACTTGGCCAAGCTGCCCGGCCTGATCCGGAAGTTGAGGGTGATGACCGACTGGACTTTCGACCTCGTATTCCCGCGGGACATAAGCCAGCTGCTTCCTCCCCCTGACGAGATCGTGCGCGCCGTCCACCTGGAGAAAGGGGATCCTCTATTCGAAATGGGTTCGCCCTGCCGCTCCTTCTTCTTCGTGCGCCACGGCTCGCTGGCGGTTTCGACGCCGGGACTGCCGGCGAGGATCGTGCCTATGGGCAGCGTCATCGACCAGAGTGAGCTCGACTCCTCAAACCTTTGGGAGGCGACGGCGGTCGCGGCCGAGGCGTGCGACCTTCTTGTCTTCCAGGGGAGGCTGCTCGAATACCTCCAGAGAGATCTTCGGATCTCCAAGAGAGAATAGAGGGCCTCCCGGCGCCCTCAGCCGAGAGCTTCGGCCACGAGCGCGCGGACACCGGGAGGAAGCTCAAGCGCCCGCGCCAGCTCCTGGGCCCTCGGGCTCATCTTTCTCCACGTCTTCCTGAGGATATCCACAAACTTCTCACGGGGATAACCCGCGTGCTGGGCGGCGAAGGACTCGATCTCGTTCTCCAGAAAGACGAGGACGGCCGCATCCTCCAGGGCCTGGCTTCCCTCGTTCGTCTTCAGCCCCGTCTTCGAGATCCATGTGGCCGCCTCTCCGGCATCCGCCGCGCAAACTCCCGACGCGAGCAGGACCTGCCGTGCGCGCTCAGACTGCTTCACGTAAAGCGAGCGGCGCCACGCCAGGTAGCCCGGCTTGCCTGCAGGAAAGGAAGCCCTAGGCACGAGCCACCGCTCAAGATGCTGGCAGCGGGCCGCGAGCCTCAGTACGGGCCGCGGATCCGGCACGACGCGCAGAAGCCAAGCCTCGATCCGGTCTGCATAGACTAGCTCAGCCGGCATGCCGTCCGGGGTCCTTGAGGGGTCTGCGGCATGGGCCTCGTCGATCAGGCGGCGGGCGCGGTCCAGGGCATCCATGCTAGGCGGGCCCGCCTTCCGAAAGCACCGACCGCGCAGCCTCGGCGTCCTCATCCTCGACCTGGAGCCGAACCGGGCCAATCGAGCCGCGGAAAGGCACCGTGAGCTCATCGGGCACGAATGCGGAGATTCCGCTGTCGGCAAGGAGCGAGCGCAGGACCATCGCCTCGTCCACGCTAGAGCATTCGGCGATGGTGGTCATGGGATCCGGATTGCGCGGATATCAGTAAACCTTTTCCTCCAGCAGAGCAAACAGCTCCGTCTCGTTGATGCGTCGCTGTTGCATCGAGTCCCGCTCCCTCAGCGTGAACGTGCCGTCCTTCTCGATGGTCTCGAAGTCGATCGTCACGCACCACGGCGTCCCGATCTCGTCCTGGCGGCGGTACCGGCGGCCGATCGCGCCGGATTCGTCGTAGAACACCGCGTATCGGCGCTGGAGCTTCTTGTGGAGCTCCTCGGCCCGGGCCACGAGCGCGGGCTTGTTCTTTAGGAGGGGGAGCACGGCGACCTTCACGGGGGCGATCCTTGGGCTCAGCCTGAGGACGGTGCGCTTCTCGACGTTGCCCTTGTCGTCCCGCACATCCTCTTCCGCGTATCCGGAGCAGAGCACGGCCAGGAAGATGCGGTCGACGCCGACTGCCGGCTCGATCACGTGAGGCACGAATTTCTTCTTGGTGGCCTCGTCGAAGATCGTCTGCGGAACGCCGCTATGCTTCTCGTGCTGCTTCAGGTCGTAATCCCCGCGGGCTGCGATGCCCCAGAGCTCCTGCACGCCGAAGGGGTACCTGAACATGATGTCGGTCGTTCCCCGCGAGTAAAAGGCCAGCTTCTCCTTCGGGTGGTTGTATTCCGAGAGGTGGGTCTCGGGTAGCCCGATTGAGATGAGCCAGTCCCGGCACCAGTTGATCCACTCGCGGTGGCACTTCGCCCAGTCGGCGTCCTCATGGATGAAGTACTCCATCTCCATCTGCTCGAACTCACGTGAGCGGAAGATGAAGTTGCGCGGTGTGATCTCGTTGCGGAAGGACTTCCCGATCTGCGCGATGCCGAACGGGAGCTTCACCCGGCCCGTATCGACTACGGACTTGAAGTCGGCGAACATCCCCTGCGCGGTCTCAGGGCGGAGGTAGGCGACCGACGAGGCGTCGGTCATCGCCCCGACGTTGGTCTGGAACATCATGTTGAACGAGCGCGGGGCGGTGAGGCTGCCGGGCTCGCCTGTGGCGGGCGAGGGGATGAGGGCGATCTCCTCTGGTCTTGCCTCGGTCATGTCGCGGACCAGCAGGGGCTCGAGCTTGCCTTGGATGGCCTTCTTTCGCTTGAAGGATTCGGCCGCTTCCCTGAGTTCGTCGGCCGTGCGTTCGCTCTCAAGGGCACTCACGTAGCCCACCGTCGCCCCGTCGACCACGACGGGCGCGAAGAAGAGCTGGTCGGCCCTGAAGCGTTGCTTGCTCACTTTGCAGTCCACCAGGGGGTCTGTGAACCCCGCCACATGGCCTGAGGCCTCCCAGACCTTGGGGTGCATGATGATCGACGTCTCGATTCCAACGACGTCGTCCCGGCGGCGCACCATGTCGTCCCACCAGCAGTCGCGGATGTTCTTCTTCAGCTCGGCGCCAAGGGGGCCGTAGTCGAAGAATCCGTTGATTCCCCCATAGATCTCCGACGACTGAAAGATGAACCCGCGGCGCTTGCACAGCGCAACGAGTGTTTCCATCGAGACTTCCTTTGGGGCGGGTTCGGCCATAGCCGTCCAGACATACCCGTCCCGCGGGGCCGGGGTCAATTCCCGGCTTGGTCCAGTCCGCGGCGCCTGAGCAGGGGGCCGACGTCCGGATCCCCTCCCGTGAACTCCTTGAACAGGTCCATCGCCTCAACACTGCCTCCATGCGACAGCACCGTCTGCCTAAAATGGTCGCCGCTGGCGCGCACGAGGCCGCCATGCTTGGAAAACCATTCGATGCTGTCCGCAACCAGCACATCAGCCCAGAGATAGGAATAATAATTGGCCGCGTATTCGCCGGAGAAAGAGTGGGAGAAATAGGTGCTCCGGTACCGTGGCGGCACAGGTGCAAAATCGACGCCGTAGCGATGCAGGGTCGCCCTCTCGAACCCGGCGACGTCGCTGGGGACTTGATCGGGCTTGAACTCGTGCCATGCTTGGTCGAGCAGGGTGGCCTCCAGGTACTCAGTCGTCGCATAGCCCTGGTTGAACTTCATGGTGGCGAGCATCTTGTCCATGAGGGCCGCCGGCATCGGCTCCCCGGTCTTGTAGTGCTTGGCGTAGTTTTTGACGACTTCGGGCCAGGAGGCCCACATCTCATTCACCTGCGAGGGGTATTCCACAAAGTCGGTGGGAACACTCGTGCCGGCAAAGAGGGGGTACGTCACGTTCGAGAAGATCCCGTGGAGGCCGTGGCCGAACTCATGGAACAGCGTGGTGACCTCGTCGAAGGTGAGGAGCGTCGGTTCGCCGGCCGCGGGCTTGGGGATGTTGTGGTGGTTGCCGACCACCGCCTTGTGGCCGAAGAGGCTCGACTGGGAGACGTACTCGTTCATCCAGGCGCCGCCGTTCTTGGAGGGCCGCGCGTAGAAGTCCTCCAGCAGCAGGGCCAGCGGCTTGCCGTCGGCGTCGAACACCTCGAACACCCTCACATCCGGATGGTAGACCGGCAGGTCATGCCGCTCCTTAAACGTGATGCCGTAGAGACGGTAGGCCGCGAAGAACACTCCGTCAAAGAGGACGTGGTTCAGCTCGAAGTAGGGCTTCAGCTGCGACTCGTCGAAGGAGTATTTCGCCTTGCGGACCTTCTCGGAGTAGAAATCCCAGTCCCATGCCGCCAGCTGGAAGCCTCCGTGCTCCTGGTCAACGATCGCCTGCATGTCGGCCGCCTCCCGGCGGGCCTTGGCGACGGAGGGGGGGGAGAGCTGGGCGAGGAAGCCGTCGACAGCCGACACCGTCCGTGCCGTCTGGGGCTCCACGGTGTAGGCTGCAAAGGAGTCGTATCCCAGCAGGGCGGCCTGCTCGGCGCGAAGCTTGGCGAGTCGGGCCACGACCGCGCGGTTGTCGTACGGGCCGCCGTGGCTCCCTCGGGCGAGGGAGGCCTCCATGATCCGCTCCCTCAGCGCCCGGCTCTGAAGCGAGGCGAGGGGCTGCTGACCGGTCGTGTTCTGCAGCGGTATCGAGTACCCGTCCCCCTTGCGGTATGCCGCGATCTCAGCGGGCTCGAGGCCCGCAAGCTCCGACGGGTCGCCGACCGTGACGGAATCGGCGTTCTTCTCCTTGAGCACATTCTGGGAAAAGGTTGTCTGGAGACTGGCCACCTCGGAGTTGAGCGCCTTCATGCGCTCCCTGCCCGCCTCGGAGAGTTGTGCGCCTGCGCGGACAAAGTCCCGGTGATAGTGCTCGAGAAGACGCAGGGACTCCGGGTCGAGGCCCAGGCTCGCGCGTTGCCTGAAGAGCGCGTCCACCCGGGCAAACAGCGCCGGGTTCAGGTAGATCGCGTCGGCCTGATCCGAGCGCTTGGGGGCCATGTCATTGTCGATCTCCTGGATCTTTGGGTCCGTGTCCGCCCCCTTGAGGTTGTCAAACACCGCCGAGACGCGCGAAAGAATGCGGCCGGAGCGCTCCATGGCCACGATCGTGTTCTCGAACGTCGGATTCTCCGGGTTCGAGGCGATGGCCTGGATCTCCCTGAGCTGCTCCGCCATGCCGCGCTCGAACGCGGGGACGTAGTCCGCATCCGTGATCCGGTCGAATGGGGGCATGTTGAAGGCCAGCGTGCTCTCCGAGAAAAAGGGGTTTTCGCTCATGTTGGATTCGGCTGCGGACATAGGGCCGTGACCGAGAGTTGTCAGTGCAAGGACCAGTACTCCGAGTGGAGCCGCCGTGCGGTGATTCATGTCCAATATGCAATATTAGTTCAGCAGCGTGGCAAGACCGTCCCGGACCGTGAAAGGGACCACATTGTAGTGGTCCTTTCCCTGGAAGAGCTCGGAGTGAACCTGCAATCCCCGGAATGGGCGCCGCTCCAGCAGCCCTTCCATCAGCACAAGGTCGCCTGTCATCGAGGGGGAGTCATCCGCTCCGCAGCCGAGGTAGAGCCTGCCCTCAAGGCTGTCCTGCGCATCACGAAGGCTGGCAATCCTGCCTAGAATGCTCCGGTTGTCCCACCAGATGGAGGGGGCGCTCGCGAGGGCCCCGCCAAAGAACGGGCGCGGCTGGAACAGGGCATGGAGCACAAGGAGGGATCCCAGCGAATGGCCGGCGATCACGCTGCGGCCTGCGCTTATGGGGTGGCGTCCCGCAAGCTCGGGCCAAAGCGTGTCCGTGAGGTAGGCCAAGAACCGGTCGGCCCCGCCGCTCGACGGCTCCTCGGCCGACGCAGTGTGGGTGTAGTCCCGTCCCCTGAAGTTGCCAGGCTTCCCGAAGCTGGCGCCGTAGCCGACCCCGAACAGGGCGGTCGGCCCGATCCGGCCCTCCGCCTGGAGTGAGCGCGCGACCGCGGCGGCCGTGTCGAAGAAGAAGTCCCCGTCCATCAGCAGGACACTATTCCAGGGCCCCGCCGCGTCGCGGGGCGTGTCGGCATAGATCACGTAGTTGCTGCCGGTCTGCGCCGAATGGGAGACAAATGCCGGACTCGCCTGGGTCATCTGGGGCTTCATGGGCAAGTCAGGCACTCTCGGCTGCCTCGGCCTCCATCCGGCGCGCCCGCTGGCTGGCCCCCTCGATGTCCGGCAGGAACCAGGTGAGGAGGCCGATCAGGGGAAGGAACCCGCAGACGCTGAAGAGGAACCCGATGCTCGTCAGGTCGGCAATCTTGCCCAGGGCCGCGGATGCGATGCCGCCCATGCCGAACGCCAGCCCGAAGAAGAGCCCCGAGACCATGCCGACCTTGCCCGGTATCAGCTCCTGGGCGTAGACGAGGATTGCCGGAAAGGCCGAGGCGAGGATCACCCCGATGATGATGGTCAGGCCGACGGTCGCCGCCAGACCCACGTGGGGAAGCAGTAGCGAGAACGGGGCGACGCCGAGGATGGAGACCCAGATGACGTACTTGCGCCCAAAGCGGTCGCCCAGAGGGCCCCCGAGGATCGTGCCGGCAGCGACCGCCACAAGGAAGACAAAGAGGAGGAGCTGGGCTCCCTGGATGGTGAGGCCGAAGCGCTGGATGAGGTAAAAGGTGTAATAGTTCGTCAGGCTCACGAGATAGAAGTACTTCGAGAAGATGAGGCTCACCAGGATCGCGACTGAGAAAGCGACCCGGGAGCGCGAGACGAGGAGGGGGGCGTGGGAGGCGGCGCGCCCGCGGAAGCCGGCCAGATGGTGGCTGTACCAGCTCCCGACCCGCGAAAGAAGCACGATTCCCCCGATCGCCAGGGCGCTGAACCAGATGATCGAGGACTGGCCATTCGGGACGATGACGAGCGCGGCCAGAAGCGGGCCGAAGGACGTGCCAAGGTTGCCGCCCACCTGGAAGACGGACTGCGCGAACCCGTGCCTGTGGCCCGCCGCCATATGGGCGACGCGCGAGGCTTCCGGGTGGAATATGGCCGAGCCCATCCCGATGATCACGGACGACACCAGAATCATGGGGTAGCTGCGCGCCAGGGAGAGCGAGACCAGGCCCAGAAGCGTGAACGCCATCCCCGATGCGAGGGAATAGGGCTTGGGCCTGCTGTCGGTGTAGGTGCCGATCACGGGCTGCAGGATCGAGGCCGTCAGCTGATAGCTCAGGGTGATCAGCCCAATCTGGGTGAACGTCAGCCCATAGGGCCCCTTCAGCATCGGGTAGATCGCCGGCAGGATCGCCTGCAGCGTGTCGTTGATCATGTGGGACGCGCTCAGCGCCACCAGGATGCCGACCGTGGTTCCCTGCACGGCAGGGCTCTTGGGAGATTCTCGTTGCACCAAAGTTAGCTATCCCGGATCGGCCGTTCTGCAACCTAGACTATCAGGCCTATTGTTCCTCACCTCACGGTCCATCCCTCACCGAGCAGGGGTAGGGCGCAGCTCGGGCCGCCGTCGTTGGCCGTCCCCGGAACAGAAGCCTCGAGACGGCCACCCTTCTGGGCCCGACGCATCTGGGTCGGCGTGATGGATGTCAGGTCCACCTTGAGCCGGCGCACCCAGCCGGGGGCGGGGGGGGCGGGCTTGCCGGGTCGCCAGCCGGTGGGCCTCCAGCTGAGGTAGAGGAACCTCTGGTCCGCATATCCGTGCACGAAGGGGCCATGGAGTTGGGGCAAACCCGTCCGGCGGTTCGGCCGCACCTGGCAAGTGCACTCAAAGAGGACGTCCCCGTTGGACCGCTGTTTACCCTCAGTCAAAAGCCATTCCTTGGCGGTCTCATTGCTCTGAAGGCCGAAAACCGCTCCGAATTCCCTGGGATCCAGGGACTTCCTGCAGAGGAGGCGCAAACGGACGGCGGCGCTCCGGCCGAGCCTTCGTTGCACCGAGCGCTTAGGCATGGCGTGCTGCTTTGGGAAGACGCGGCGCCCCGCGCACCAGCCAGCATGCGACCGCCAGCGGCCATGCCGCCATGAGGACGGACGCCAGCATTTCCTCCCATTCACCCCGCGGCGCCGACCTGCAGAACTGCGAACCCGCGATCGGCAGGGCTTCCAGACCCCTGTAAAGGACCGTCAACCCGAGGATTCGGACCCCGAGGCCAAAAAGGAGCTTTGCAATCATGGGAGGCCCCGATTTGGGAGACACCCCAGGTCGCGAGGCAACGGCAAATTGTCCCCTTTTTCCCTCAACGGAGCGTTCCTTCGGAGGATGCCTAGGACCTCTGCAGCACGGCAGGCCGCGTCAGCCCGCATCTGCGCGCGAAGCGGGCTGACTCCGCCCGGGAGGTGAGCCCGAGCTTGCGCATGATGTTGAACCGGTGCTTCTCGACCGTCTCCGGCGACAGGGTGAGGCGGGTAGCGATCTCCGCATCCGAAAGGGGCTCGCCGACGAGGCTCAGGATTGTCTGCTCACGGTCCGTCAGGATCTTGTCGAAGGCGTGCGGGTCGCGACTATGGGCCCGCCTCGCTTCCATGAACGTCTTGGGAAAATACGTCGAGCCTGCCTCGATCGAGGAAATCGCGAGGTTCAGCTCCGCCACGCTGTTCGTGGACTTGTCGATGAAGCCCTGCACCTCGGCCCGCTCCACGCGGCAGAGGGTGTATTCGTCAAAGTACGCGGAAACGACGAGCGTGCGTATCAGCGCGCGCTTGCGCCGAATCGTTTGAAGCACGTCCAGGCCGTCCATGTCGGGCAGGTGGATGTCCAGGATGAGCAGGTCCGGAAGCACCTGGGGAACGACGGCGAGGGCTTCGCGGCCGGTTCCGGCCTCCCCCACGACCTCATGGCCGAGCACCGACACGCACGCCTTGCGGAGAATGTCCCGGAAGAGGCGCTCGTCCTCCACAATGGCGATCTTCATCGGGTCGGTGTTAGTGCTTTCTCGCGCGCCTTGGAAAGGGTGCGTGCTACCGGAATGCCGGTATTCCTCTCTCAGTAGGCATAGAACATCTGCTGGAGCAAGAAAGGGTCCCTGGTCCTCGTCAGCCCCAGCATCAGAAGGATTCTGGCCTTCTGGGGATTGAGCTCGTCGGCGGCGATGAAGCCGTGCCAGTCGTCATCGACCTCCACGTTGCGCTCGACGATTCCGCCGCCCGTGCGGGAGCTGCGGACAACGGCCACGCCGGCCCGCGCCGCCTCCGTCGCCGCCTTCAGGGCAGGCGTGGCGATGTTTCCGTTGCCGACACCCGCGATCACGAGTCCGCGGGCGCCGGCCCGCACGGCCGCCCTGATCAGGTCCGGGCCCATCCCCGCGTGAGCGTACACGATGTCCACTCGAGGCAGCCGCCCGCGCCGCGGCAGCGCGAAGCCCGTCGTCCCCGCCTTGCCGCGCCGTGCGGCGCCGTAGAAATGGATCCGCGCCGAGCTCACGAGGCCCGCGAGGCCCCGATGGCTGCTCTTGAACGTGCCAATTAGGGTCGTGTTGGTCTTCGTCACCTCGCGGGCGTGATGGATCTCGTCGTTGGCGACGACCAGCACGCCCCGCCCGCCCGCCTCGGGATGGGCCGCGGTAGCCACCGCATTGTAGAGGTTCATCGGTCCGTCGGCGCTCATGGCGGTCGCGGGTCTCATCGCGCCGACCAGGACCACGGGCTTCGATCCATGCAGGACCAGATCCAGAAAATAGGCCGTTTCCTCCATTGTGTCGGTGCCGTGGGTCACCACGACGCCGGACACCCCGGGATCGTCGATCGAGGCCTGGATGCGGCGGGCAAGCCTGGTCCAGACGGCCTCCCCCATGTCCTGGCTGCCGATGTTGGCCACATGGGCCGTCTCCAGGCGGGCGAGGGACTCTATCCCCGGAGCGGCGGCTATCAGCGACTCGATCGAAAAGATGCCGGGCTTGTACCCGCGGCGCGATCCCGGCGCCTGGGCCCCGGCAATGGTGCCACCTGTGGCGAGCACGGCGACTTTTGGCCTGGGGGGCTCGGTGTTTCGCGGTCGGGAGCGGGCCATGGGCAGGTACAATGGACTCCTGGGCGCTCCCTGTCTAGTCGCGGCCGGCTTGACGCTGGGAGGCGTTTGGGGCGTGTTGCAGGAAGATGGCCCCTACGCTCCTCGTCCTCGCCGCCGGAATGGGCTCCCGCTACGGCGGCCTCAAGCAGATCGACCCGGTCGGGCCCTCCGGAGAGACGGTGCTCGACTACGCCGTCTACGACGCGATCCGCGCGGGATTCGGGCGGGTCGTCTTTGTGATCCGCAGGGACTTCGAGGGGCCGTTCCGCTCCACGGTGATCCTGAAGTATTCCGGCAGGATCGAGGCGGATGTGGTGTTCCAGTCGGCCGACGACCTCCCCTCGGGTTGCGCCGGCCCGGCGTCCCGCGAGAAACCCTGGGGAACGGGACACGCGGTGTGGAGCGCCCGCGCGGCGGTCTCGGGCCCCTTCGCGGTCATCAACGCGGACGATTTCTATGGAGCCTCCTCCTACGCGCATCTCGCCGCGTTTCTCGGGGGGGCCCGCGGCACCCGCTACGCAATCGTCGGTTTTCGCCTTGCACGCACGCTCTCGGAAAGCGGGACGGTGTCGCGCGGTGTCTGCCGCGCCGAGCACGGCCGTCTGATCTCGATCACGGAGGAGACTGCAATCTCGCCGGCCGATGTCGGGGCGGGCCGCCGTCTCTCCGGCTCGGAGATTGTGTCCATGAATTTCTGGGGGTTCACGCCCTCGATCTTTGAGGGGCTCGAGCGCGGGCTACGCTCCTTCCTGGCCGCCAGGGGCTCGGAGCCGCAGGCCGAGTTCTACCTTCCCGTTGCGGTCTCCGACCTGATCGCATCGGGCGGGGCCGTCGTCGACGTCCTCCCGAGCGACGAGCCCTGGTTCGGCATCACCTACAGGCAGGACCACACCCGGGTGGTCGCCGCCATCGCCGGCCTCGTGGGCCGCGAGGCCTACCCGGCGCAGCTATTCGGCTGAGCGCGCGAGCAGCAGCCGGACGCCCTCGATCGGCGGTTCGGTCACCTTGGAGAGGGGAAAGGGGGCCCTGCTCGTCAGGGCCTTGAACGAAAAGGGATGATTCAGGATGTGGCCGCTGACCCCCGCCCGGAAACCTGCGGGACGCGCGCCCGGGAAGAGTTGGTTCGATACCGACACGGCGAGCCTGAGGATCTCGGCCACCGAGGCGATGACCGCTGCGCCGGCCTCCGGATCCCCCTCCTCGGCGAGAAGCAGAATATCGGGGGCAAGCGAGGCGACGCCGGTGTTGGTCGCCGGATCCCCGTAAAAATACCCGGCGACCGCAGCGGCGGTCGTGTGTCCCGTCCGGGCGCAGACAAGGGGACCCAGTCCGGAGGGCGGCGCCCAACCCTGCAGCTCGAGCAACGCGCGGGCGATGGCCCGCCGCCCGAGGTCGTAGCCGCTGCCCTCATCGCCGAACCTCCAGCCGATGCCGCCCGCATAGTGGGTCCGCCCGTCGGCCGTGCGGGCCGCGACGAAGGAGCCCGTGCCCGCGTGGAGCACGATTCCCGGCGAGCCGCGCGTCGCCAGCTCAAGCACGGGAATGGAGTCGTCCGCAGTCTCAATCCTTCCGTAACCGGCGAGCCCCTCCCCGAATTCCCTCCAGAAGGAGCGGCTTCCCGCCATGCAGAGCAGCGTGTTGGAGAGGGGGGCAGAGCCATGGTCCGCCCGCACGGCCTGGAGGGACTCCGCGGCGATCTCCCTCGCGCGCGCCGCTCCCACGAGGCTCGGGCTGCAGCCCGGACCCGTGTGGCGGGCGGCCACCTCGCCGCGGGGATCTATGAGGATGCACTCGGTCTTCGTCCCTCCTCCATCGACGCCGATCTTCCAGGCCATGGTGTGCGAGACTCAGGCTAGCTGCCGGCTCAGCCGCGCCTTGTAGCGTGCGCCGAGCTCCCGGTTGTGCTCAATGGCTCCCGGCAGGTTCTGGCTGCGCAGGACGGGCAGCGGGTGACCGTTGGACTTGAGCCACTCCATGACTGCGAGCATGAGCCAGTTGAGGACCGAGCAGCCGATCAGGGTCGACGTGGGGCCCGCGCTGACCCCGTCGGCCACCTCGACGATCGCGTCGCCGGGGACACCCCCGTTGTCCAGGACGTAGTCGGCCACCTCAAAGAGCCTCTTGCCCGAGGGGTGGTGGGAAGGGGTCACCCGCGACATGGACAGGCAGGTCAGAGCGGCGACGGTGAGTCCCTTGGCCTTTGCATAGAGGGCGACGTCGACAGGGGATGCGTTCTTTCCCGAGTTCGAGATGACGATGACGGTCTCGCCGGCATTGAGCTGGTACTGACGGTCGTAGCGGGCGACCAGGCGCTCGCCGTACCCGGGCAGGTTCTCGATGAAGCCTCCGGTCGGGTCGATGATGCCGGTCACGCAGACGAGGCCGCCAGCCCTGCCTATGATCTCCCTTGAGATGAGCTCGCTGTGCCCGCTTCCGAACGTGTGGACGACCCCGCCCGAGGCGA
>Ga0302319_10000270_pt1 | contig 112478 bp, 96 predicted proteins | sample Bog_T0_2_FD_203319 | JGI IMG/M metagenome (GOLD analysis project Ga0302319, IMG submission 203319) | Peat permafrost microbial communities from Stordalen Mire near Abisko, Sweden - Bog_T0_2 | ecosystem: Environmental > Terrestrial > Soil > Wetlands > Peat | place: Sweden: Abisko, Stordalen...
AGGTTATCAAACTTCAATAACCTGCGATAAGATAAAACTGGCGGAGAAGGCGAGATTCGAACTCGCGAGACACTTTCATGTCCACACGCTTTCCAGGCGTGCGCCTTCAACCACTCGGCCACCTCTCCGTACCAAAGGATATTTCAAATATATTACGAATTCGCCAAACTACCGTATAGATGATGCCTCTGCTCTTTAAGACGAGCATCTTCCAGATATTCATCATACGGAAGGCCTACGCGATCAATATAACCGCCAGGCGTCAGTTCAACAATACGATTAGCTACCGTCTGGACCAACTGATGATCGTGAGAAGAAAAGAGAATAGTACCAGGAAAAGTTTCCATGCCCTTGTTTAAAGAAGTGATCGCCTCCAGATCCAAATGATTGGTAGGCTCATCCAAGATCACCACATTGGAACCTGTCAGCATCATGCGTGCCAACATGCAGCGCACCTTTTCTCCCCCGGAAAGCACCCGTACACTCTTTAAACTTTCTTCACCGGTAAAAAGCATTCTTCCCAAAAACCCGCGTACAAAATTCTCATCTTTTTCAACTGAATATTGACGAAGCCAATCTACCACATTAAGGTCTATGTCAAAATATTTCTGATTATCTTTAGGGAAATAAGCCTGGCTCGTAGATACTCCCCATTTAAATGAACCACTATCTGCTTTTAATTCCCCCATTAAGATCTGGAAAAGGGTAGTTTTCACCAAATCATTAGGCCCCACAAAAGCGATTTTGTCGCCTTTATAAGCATGCAAAGAAAAATTCTTAAACATCAATTGCCCATCGATGGACTTGGTCAAATTTTCAATATCTAAAACATCATTACCAGCTTCACGCTCTGGTTTAAAATTGATAAATGGAAATTTACGTGAAGATGGCTTAATTTCATCCAAGGTCAATTTTTCCAGGATTTTCTTTCGGGAAGTCGCCTGACGGGCCTTGGATGCGTTGGCTGAAAAACGGGCAATGAAATCCTGCAATTCTTTGCGCTTATCTTCCGTCTTTTTATTAGCATCCGAGCGCTGCCTTAACGCCAGTTGGCTGGCCTCAACCCAAAAGCTGTAATTACCTGAAAACATCTGGATCTTACCGAAATCAATATCGCAGACATAGGTGCAGACTTTATCCAGAAAATGGCGGTCATGTGAAACAACAATGGCCGTATTCTCAAAATTGATCAAGAACTCCTCAAGCCACATACAAGTGTCCACGTCCAAGGAGTTGGTCGGCTCATCAAGGATCAAAATATCCGGATTACCAAACAAGGCCTGCGCCAAAAGTACGCGTACCTTTTGAGAACCCTCTAATTGCTTCATTTGTTGTTGATGCAAATCTTCACTGATACCTAGATCGCTCAAAAGCTTGCCAGCTTCAGAATCCGCGTCCCAGCCGCTCATCTCGGCAAATTTTCCCTCAAGCTCAGAAGCGCGCAGGCCATCGGCATCGCTAAAATCAGGTTTGCTATAAAGCTCATCCTTTTCCTTCATCACCTTATATAATTCTTTATGCCCCATGACGACAGTCATCAACACCGTAATTTCATCAAAAGCGAATTGATCTTGTTTAAGTACGGAAATACGTTTACCACCGGCAACGCTGACAGAACCTGAGGTTGTATCTAGGTCTCCCGAAAGTATCTTTAAGAAGGTGGATTTGCCCGAACCATTAGCACCGATAATGCCATAGCAATTGCCGGGGTTAAAAGTTATATTAACCCCGTCAAAAAGGATACGCTTGCCAAACTGGAGTGATACATTATTAGCTGAAATCATAAGAGCGGAAATTATAGCACAAGCATCGCCAAACTCCAACGAGATTTCATTCCCTTGCATAATTACCCAAATAGTGTTACTCTTGTAGACTTGTAACTTAACAATTAACATCTTTATGAAAGAAGACATGTCACCCAATGAACAGAACTTTTACGGGCTTGGTATCGCTCCGGCGATCCTGAGCGTCATCGAACGTTTAAAATTTACCATTCCCACTAAGATCCAATTTCAGGCTATTCCTATAGGCCTACAAGGCCAAGATGTCATGGGTATTGCTCAAACAGGAACAGGCAAGACCATGGCCTTCGGTATCCCTATTATACAGCGTTTAGCTCAGGTCAAAGGCCGAGCCCTGATAGTAGTCCCAACCCGTGAGTTAGCCATACAGGTCGATGAAAGTCTGCGTAAGATAGCCACTGCCATGGGCATCAAAACCACTGTTTTGATCGGTGGTGACTCCATGGGCAAGCAGATCCAGAGCTTAAAGTCACATCCACGTATTTTGATTGGCACACCTGGTCGCTTAATTGATCATATGCAGCAAAAAACACTAAATTTAACTGATGCTCATATTTTAGTATTAGATGAAGCGGATCGCATGCTTGACATGGGCTTTGGCCCTCAAATCGCCCAATTGTTAAAGCAAGTTCCGCATGAGCGTCAGACGATGCTATTTTCAGCCACTATGCCTGACACTATCATGAATATCGCCAAAAGTTATATGAAACTTCCTGTTCGCGTGGAAGTAGCTCCCACCGGAACCATGGCCGATAAGATCACTCATGAGTTATTTATCGTTCGCAAAGAATTAAAGAACGAACTATTGGAAAGCATGCTGAATAAATACAAAGGAACAGTGCTTATCTTCTGCCGTACTAAATTCTCTGTGGCACGTCTGACCAAACAATTACGCGCGATGAGGCACAACGCTGCGGAAATCCATTCGGACCGCTCGTTAAGTCAACGTAAAGAAGCTTTGGAAGGTTTTAAACGCGGGAAATACCGTGTATTAGTAGCCACTGACATTGCCGCGCGCGGCATTGATGTCATAGGGATAGAACTTGTGCTCAACTATGATCTGCCCGATGATCCGGAGAATTACATACACCGTATCGGCCGTACCGGTCGTGCATCATTAACCGGACATGCCGTCTCTTTTGCCACGCCTGACCAACGCTTAGACGTCAAGAATATTGAGAAACTCATCAATAAAACACTGCCTGTGACTGACAGCCATCCAACGATACCTTTGGAAAAATTCCATCATCCAAAGTCTCCGGTGATGGCTTTTTCTACTCCTCGCCGCATGCGCATGCGCCGAAGATGATCGTCTGACACGCCCTATTGATTCTTGATCCAGGATTCTGTTTCCGGCCCTACGTTGGATAGTTTCTTTAAGACAATATACATGTCGTTCTTTTTATCCAACTCTTCGCGGAATTTCTTTACATCCGCAAAACCTTGCCGAGGGATGGTGGCGCGTTTAAGATGGTATATGCTTTCCACCGTTATCGTTCCATCATCTTTAGTATACTTGACGGAAGCCTCCATAAAATCTGATCTCAGATCATAATCCGGCGGCACAAAGTTTATTTTCAAGCCCTCGGGAATATGATAGGTGTTGCGGTTAATGATCAAGGAATTAGTAGGTAAAAAAATAGGATAGTGACGCTTATCTTCTGAAAAATTAGGAACGTCCCCCGGCTGTTCTTCTTTTAAAAGGACCATATCATTGGCCACTTGGTAAACATTGGACGCCGTGTATTTAAAATTAAATTCAACCTGGCCATAACGATCTTCCAAACCCTTGGCATCGCGATCTGTTATTTTACCACCCTGAGCAAAGGTTGCCTGCAAGTTATCAAAAAATTTCTGTTTACTGCTATCACTATGAGGGTCCCAACTGCTTTTAAAATCTACTGACGCTTCCACAGGCATTTTCACTGAAACATTAAAATCAGCTGAACCATCATTACTTAAAGTAACATCGCTGGTCGATGCGATAGAATGAAAAGATGCCTCAGCTACAGGCAGGTCTTTAAAACGATAGGAATCAGGCTCAATGATCAATACATGGGCATTGTCATAGCTTGAAGGCCACTCTCCCAGATCAAATCCCTTAGTCTGTGGATCAATAAAATATTCTTGGCCATCGGCAATGAGCTCTAATAACACATGATCAAAGGCTGAAGGATCAGGCAATCGATGTTGCGGTTGCCCGTTAAACTCACCGCTAAATAAACAAATATTAGTATCAATACCCGCTATTTTCAGCATTTGCCTGGTCAATACGCTCAAATCCTTACAATCCCCATAACGGGCCTTAAAGATCTTGTCCGTCCCATGCAGGTCAACCGTATGGTCCCCCAGGCTCATGGATACATACCGGAAATTATCCTGAATAAACTCCACAATGGCCCGTATCTTGTCCTTCGAACTTATTTTATCTTTCACCAGATCCATAGCCTTAGCGGTAATGGCTGGGTCATCAATAGTATTTTTACTGATCATACCCCGCCACCAATCAGTCACCTGCTTCCAACTGCTTACGGACGATAAAGATAGCACTCCTATGACATCATCAGGTGGAGGCATAAATTCTTCAGTATCACTGTAAGCGGTATTTTCAAAGATAAAGGAATATTTGACCATCCCATTGATCTTCTCGATCTGAGGCTGTTGATCATTATTATAAGCAGAAAAATGAACAGATTCATTCTCAGGAAAAATATAGGAATAGCGTGTGTATTTTGTTGGTATAGAAGGATACGTCACTTCATCCCAAAACTGACCTGGCATTTCTTCTCTAAGAACCTTTGTTTTGACCCTTACATCGATGACCGTGCCAATATTGATCTGTGGCAAGCTAATGACCTTAAGGCGCATATCCGAATATAATGGCGACTGATCAAAGGCTGGCAAATCCTTAATATCAATAGCTTGAAGCTTCCTGCCGTCAGGGGTCTCAATAAAAGCCTCGATATCCGTAATTTCTTCACGGGATTTATTATAATAAATTGGCCACTGTCCTAAATTCTTGGCCGTCGCCTTCTGGATCTTGACCCGGGCATGATAATCTTCATCAAAAGACCAGTCATCATGAATGGTCGTATCTGTTTCTGTTAAAAGGCCGATATAAGGTTGATCACTATTCTTTTCTTCCCAAATATTTGGATCAACTATCTTTTCTTCGACCTTGCTTAAATCCTGGGCAATGGTTTGGCTACGGTCAAGGGCCGGAGTCTGGGCTGACACAAAGGTTGAAAAAAACGGCAAGAACAAAAGGAAAATAAATTTTTTCATAAATCGCAGGACCCTCTCATCCATTAAAATATGCCGCTGAGCCAATGGCTGTTTAAGCACGATCCCTTCCAGTGTTGTGCATCGGCTTAAGGCCACATACATCTGCCCGTGTGAAAATGTGCCCCAGCCTACATCAATGATCACACGATCAAAGGTCTGTCCCTGGGATTTATGGATCGTCACCGCCCAGGCTAACTTCAGGGGATATTGGGTAAAATAGCCCATGACCTTGGAGCCTAAAGATTTATTCTCTTCATCAAAATAATACTGATAAATCTCCCAGGTATGTTTTTTAACATCCACTTGATCGCCATCTTCCAATTCAACCATAATAACATCAATACCCCCTATTTCCTCAACTATGCGAACGATCTTGCCCAAAGACCCATTGACCCAGCGTTTTTCAGGATCATTGCTTAGCATCATCACCTGTGCGCCTGTTTTTAGTTCAAGGATCTCTGGAGTCGGCAGGGATTTACGTTCAAATTCACCGGATACAATTCCCTGATAGATCTTGGGATAACCCAATAAACCTTGCAGACGCTGATTATTAACTTTATCCGCCAGGGCATTGGTCGTAGTAAGGACGATATAAAAATCTTCCGCTGTTACTTGTGGCCCTGGTTTAAATCGACGATTAAGCGCCTCCCAATGATGAAGTTCAACACTGTTATCTCTAACAGCGTTAAGCAGACGGATAAAATGTTCGTCCTTTTGACGGTAAATCTTCTGTAACTGAACGATCTTATAATCTAATGACTCAAAAACCTTCGCTGAAAAAAAATAGGGCGTAGGATAATGGGTCTTAAAGATATCTTCTTCCCCATGGCCAACCACTGGGGGTAACTGGAAAAGGTCACCAAAAAAGATCATCTGTACGCCGCCAAAAGGCCGGTCATAATCCAGCCCATAAAGACGCAAGAAAATATCAATGCAGTCCATAAGATCTGCGCGCACCATGGAAACCTCATCGATGACAACAGCATCAAGTTCCTGGTACATCTTTCGCTTACGCTTGCGCACCGGTATGTCGCCCACACTTTCAGGGGTCACATCCGGCTTAAAATTAAAAAACGAATGAATGGTTTGGCCTTTAATATTAATGGCCGCCACTCCTGTGGGAGCGAGTACGGCGACGTTCTTGGCTGTTTTTTGACGGAAATACTGCAGTAAGGTTGATTTGCCTGTGCCAGCCTTGCCGGTAATATACATATGCTGACCGGTATTTTCCAAGGCCTCAAAAGCAAAAACAAATTCTTCGTTAAAATCAAGTTCTGCAAAATTTATCATGAGGATGCTTTATAAAATAATTTGCTTTAATTGCTGATGCGTTTTTAAATTCTCTTCACGGCTGGTAATGACTTCAATGATCGTTGATGTTGATGATCTCAGTGCCTGGGCATACACCTTCTTGAAATGGGCGGCATCCATAGGCTGGCTATAATTTAGCTCAAACATTGATGCGGCTCCTGCCAAGGTAAAGGGATGTGGCGTGCCCCAAAATTTTTCAAAACCTTGCTTGTATTCAGCGATAGGTAAAAAAGAAAAGATGCCTCCCCCACCGTTATTAAGAAGAACAATGACCAAAGGCACTGCCAGATCCTTGAGCATAGCCAAAGAATTCAGATCATGCAGAGCTGCCAGATCACCGATCATCAGTGTCACCGGCTGGCCTAACCCCCTCGCGTATCCGGCCGCAGATGCAATGATCCCATCAATACCGCTCGCTCCACGATTACCGTTGACCGAAACAAAATGACCCTTTGCATCAGCATATTTACCCATATCGCGTATAGGCATGCTATTGCTTAAAAACAATCCTTGTCCCTCAGGGATCATTTGAGAGACTAAACGCGCAATCCGAGGCTCGCTAAGACCCTCATCTTCAGAAAGGAAATTCTCTATAGCTTTATCAGCCATATGATTAGCCTTGGATAAAACCTTAAGCGCTGTTGAGCTTCTACGAACTTTAAGAAGCCCAATCACCGTCTGAATAAAATTACTGACACTGGCCTCAATGCGCAAGCTGACTTGATGATTTGGGTCATTGCGTAAAGCATGATCGATCACCATGACATATTCAGCCGGATCTTGCTTTTGGATAAAATCGTAATAACGCGAAGATGTCATTCGTCCGCCTAAATGAAGCACACCATCAAAGGATAATTTCTTTAAGATCTTTTCAGATAAAAGTAAATCTTCAAAATAATGGATAAGATTAGGATGCCTTTGCCCCAAACGTAAGCCCGAAGAAACATCCGCAAAGATCGGCCATCCTAATTTCTCCGACAGGCTTAATACTAATTGGGCTTCATCCACACCCGCAATCTTACCAACAACGATCAACCCATTTTTAATAACATCAAGACGAGCGGCAATTTTCTTAGGGATAGGTAAGGCAACAGATTCAAAACCTGTAACATAATCTGTATAGGGGCCTTGTGATTTTAGCCATCGATTTAAAGGCTTGGTATACATTTTAAGGTCTTCTGATGTTGCCACCAAGGTCAACGGCGGCCGGAACATGGCATTGATATGCACAACCCCATGATGGCGTACAGCCTGATACCAAGCTTGGTCAATCGTTGTTAGAACAAACTCCGGGCTGATCTTAGTATCCGGACAAGGCATATCCGTGGCCCATTCTGCGTACTTCCCATATAACCCAACCTGATCAATGGTCTGTACCGCCCCTGTTTGCCTTAACTCCGGCGGACGATCAGCAGTGATGACGATCAAAGGTAATTTTTTCTTGGAAGCCTCGATCACAGCCGGCAAAAAATTAGCCGCGGCCGTGCCTGAGGTACAGATCAACACAGCAGGCTTTTTGGCAGCAGCGCTATAACCCATCGCATGAAAGGCCAAAGCCCGTTCATCAAAATGTACAAAACTTTTAACCTTCTTATTTTGAGATAAAGCAATGACCAAGGGCGAGCTGCGTGAGCCTGGGGCCACACAAAAATATTCAACCCCGAGCCTGGAGAGCTCTTCAATGACTAATGTTCCCCAACAGTGGTTTATATTAGCAAAATTGTATGTTGAAAGGTGATTTCCCTGGGGTGCTTTCAAATTCAACGCTCCCTTGTTAGGCAACCTGCTTGGGGACACGGCTAAAGCCATGTCCCCTGGTTGGCTTCGCTCTTTTCAATGACTTATTGAATAATTTTTATAAAATTGCTGATCTTATTTTCGACTTCATCCCACTCGCTAGGAGCTTTTGAACCTTTGACGATCCCTGCCCCGGCATAAACAGATAATCTTTTGCCTCGAAGGAATCCGGAACGAATACCCACCACAAATTCAGCCCAATCCAAACCAACATAGCCAATAGGTGCCCCATACCAGCCTCTTGCAAACCCTTCTAATTCACGGATAATATCCATGGCTTTTTTTCTGGGCGTCCCTCCTAATGCCGGAGTTGGATGTAGGAATTCTAAAATATCTTCATCATTGATGCTATCTTTTAATTGACCTTGAAATTTCGTATTCAAATGATGTCCGTTAGGTAAGGTCAAAACACTAGGAGTCTTGTCTCGACTAAAAGTAGTACAAAATTCTCTAAAAGAAGCTTCAATAGCATCGACAACCAAGGCATGTTCATACTTGTTCTTATCCGAATTCTGCAATATTTGAGGATCGGAGGATTCAGGCATGGTGCCGGCCAAGGCTTCGGATTCAATGGCACGTTGATAACGGCGATAAAGCCGTTCTGGTGATGCCCCCAGAAAAACTGTTTTCTTAAATTGAAAGGCAAAATGATAACTGTTAGGTGTAACTTCCTTTAATTGACGCAGCATCAACCAGGGATCCGCAGCTTGTTTAAAATTAAGAGTGGTTTTACGCGCTAATACGACTTTTTCAACAGAAGGGTCTGAAAGAATACTCCCAACATCCTTTTGCCAAAGTTCTTTATTAGGCTCATCATTTCGTCGAAGGATCGTTGTGTTTAAAGAAGCTTTTCTTCCCGCTACTGGTGATTGGATATTAACCTGAATAGCGGCTAATTGCCTTAGGATGCTCTTTATATTTTCACGCCCTACCAAATTACAACAAAAGATCATTTTGCCGCTCTGAGCTGCCAGCTCAAATCTCGGGATAACAAAGCGATACGCCCCAAATTCTTCCCAATCTGGATCGGAATGCCGTTGGTCAAAACAAAACCCACCATACCATTGCAAATAAGGATATTGGGCAGATAAGGAATGACGCAGCTGTTTAAAAACCTGTCTATAATTTCCTAGTCTAATATCAGATAGACAAACCGCCTGACCTATGCCGGCAATGCTCACCGTATCGCTTTGATTGGAACCAAAGATCTTAACATCATCCTTCTGCATCGATAGCCACGAAAGCATGTCTACCGGATGAACCTTGATCTCAAGACGTTGAATAGATTTCGATGGCTTGTAAGATGATATGAACGAGGCCACCTGGTCTTGAGCTTCTTTGAGGGTAAAAATATTATTTATAGGCGACATAGATCGTGGCAGCTCCTCCCATCAGAGGATGAGGCTCAATATTGACAAATCCCATCTGCTTGAGGATCTTACAAAAACGATCTCCGTAGGGAAAGGTTTGGATGGTCTGGTTTAAATAAGTATAGGCTTTGAAATTCCCGGAAAATAAAAATCCCACCAATGGAACAATCGTCTGCAAATAAAGCCAATGACCCAGCTTAAGAATGGGATTTTGTGGTTTTGAAAATTCCAAAATTAGAACCCTGCCACCTTTTTTTGTAACCCTGTACATTTCTAAAAGGGCCAAACGCAAGTCCGGGATATTACGGATGCCAAAAGAAATTGTCACACAATCAAAGGTCCCCTCACTAAAAGGCAACGCTTGAGCATCCCCCTGTTGAAGGGTCAGACGATCATCCAAATGCTGATGCTGGATCTTTTTACGACCGATCTCAAGCATGTTGACTGCCGGATCTACCCCATAGCCCCAATGGATCTTCGGGTTATCTTTAGTTAGAACGATCAAAACATCCGCCGTACCGGTCGCCAGGTCCAAAATGGTTTGTTTATCAGTGTCCGGCAAAAACTGTTTTAACGCTCTTCGCCAGCGAACATCTTGCCCCAAAGACAAAAGACGGTTTAAAAAATCATACCGCCCAGCAATGGCGTTGAACATTTTCCAGGAATCAGATTTGGACAAAACTAAATTTTTAGATATCATGTATAGATCCCAATAACAAAGACTACCTCTATAGGCCTGATAAAAAATGCTCCAAATATTTGCGGGTGCCTTGCAATAATCCTCCCACATAACAAGGCTCAAGAAGAGGATCATATTCCGCTAAGAATTCTGATGCCACCAAAATAGAATTCTGAAAGCCGACAGCCTGAAAAGCTGGATAATCATTGCCTTCTTTTGCGCCATCATCCCCAATGTAAACGATATCCAAAACTTGGGGCCGAGTTTTGTCTTGGGCTAAGACCAAGGCCTGTTTTCGGTAATCTGTAACAGGTACTGCCTGTCCTTGCGTATTAACATACACCAATTCTGCCCCGCCATTGCCTGCCACCAATACCCTGCAATAAACATCTGGAGGCAAAGCATCAACTAAACGTTTAAAAGAACGATTAAGATCATTGCCTGAGACCAACATGAATACCCCGCCGGCTTGCAAATAGGCACAAAGAGCTTCCCGGACAGGACTTTCAGCCAACGTCGGCAAGAAACCAACACGCGGGCCGTCATAGATCGTGCTATCCCCATCAGCCGCAATGACTATTTTACTTTGACGGCTGTCAATGTGCGTCCCGGGCTGATAATTCATTTCTTTAAGCACATCTTCAAAAGCCCCTTGCAAAAAACGAATGGGCACAGATTTATCAACCCCATTCACATTAAACTCTATAGATGATGTACCTGCTAATTTCAATTGAATGCCTATGCCTATTTCCTTACATTTTTGAGCAATTCTGACCACGGCCTGGTCACGCTGAAGCCCCCAAATACCCTTGGCCACCATTTGCGCGGCACCTTCGGATGTTTGGCCACGCACTTCTATGCGTACAGGATAATTAATAGCTTCTATCGTATCTGAACCATAATCGACTAATTTATCATCAGTAAAATCCAGAGGATCAGCCTGAAAAGAAACTATTGCCTCACGCGCCTCACCCATAAACTCATCCGCGTCGGCCTGCGATAAAAAGGCCCGTATGGTTTCACCACTTAATTGAATGATCGACTTTAAATGATCAGGACTAATTAACGTTAACATGTCAAATTTGCTCTTTGACCTTTGCGCCGCTGATGTAGGTTACAATATCAATAAAGTCCTTCATTTTCTTGGCGTCTTTTTTCCCAGGAGACTCCTCGACACCACTATTGACGTCCACCGCATATGGCCTTAATTCATTGACCGGTTCGATGACATTCTGAGCGTTTAAACCGCCGGATAAAATGATCGGCACTTCACTGGCTGATTTGATCTGTTTTAAAATATTCCAATCAAATGTCTTTCCGGTGCCGCCATAATTAAATTTGTCGTAGGTATCAAATAAAAATGCATCCACCTTATAGGGTTCCACGATCTTAGGATCAAAGTTCTCGCCGACGCGAAAAACCTTAATGATCTTAACATTGTACCGTTTGAGCCGATGGGCAAAATGATGATCTTCTTCCCCATGCAATTGCACCGCGCGCAGCCCGCAATGATTGATGATATCCCGCATGGCCCCGGCATTATGGTTGACAAAAACACCGACGGGAGTAATAAACGGCGGCAAGGCATCAATGATCTTTTTAGCTTTAAAAGGCGAAATATAACGCGGGCTTTTTTTATGAAAAATGAACCCTACCGCCCAAGCACCTACGCGAGCAGCCCTTTGGGCATCGAGCTCACTGGTAATTCCACAAATTTTAACGCGTACCATACATCACTTCCTTTATTTTAGCGCCGATATCGGTCGAACGCATAAAAGTCTCCCCGATCAATACGGCATGAGCTCCGGCCTCTTGTACTCGCCGGATATCTTCATGTGTTTTAAGGCCGCTTTCGGCCACAATGATAATTCCCTTAGGCACCTGTGGGATCAACTTCAAACAATTATTTACATCGACCTTTAAACTTTGTAAATTTCGATTATTGATACCAATGATCTCCGCATTGGCTGAAAGAGCCCGTTTGAGTTCAGCTTCATCATGGACTTCAACCAAACAATCCAGCCCCAAACTATGGGCAACCTTGATTAATCCCTTCAACTGATTATCCGACAACATAGCCACGATCAAAAGCACTGCTGAAGCCCCGTAAAAGAGCCCTTCATAGATCTGAAATTCATGCAGGATAAAATCCTTCATAAGGACCGGAACATTACAGTTATCGCTGACCTTGGCTAAATACGCGAATTTTCCTAAAAAATACTTCTCTTCCGTCAATACCGAGATGGCCGTGGCATTATTCTTGATATAGATCCCGGCGATCTTGGTCACATTAAAATCTTCACGGATAAGGCCGGCAGATGGCGAAGCTTTCTTGATCTCCGCGATCAAGTTGATCTGACCTGGCCTGGAGATAGCCTTTTTAAAGACTTCATACCGCCGCTGTCCCGTAGGCTTCATATTCTTGATCAAATTCAGGTAATAGGCCTTCTTGTGGGACAAAGACAATAATTTGTGTTCGACCATTACTTTTAAAAAGTCAACGGACACGATTGGTAAACTCCTTTAATTCTTCCAACTTTTGCAAAGCGCGCCTGGAATCAATGGCATGCTCAGCCATATTTATGCCTTGCTTCAGATTTTCCACGCTACCCGCTGTATAAAGCGCATAAGCGGCATTGACCACCACAATATCACGACGAGCCCCATGCTCCCTTTCCAAGATCGCACGGACAAGCGCTGCATTGACAGAGGCATCGCCGCCAACCAGGTCCTCTATACGGGCGCGCTTAATACCTAATTCATCCGGGTCGATATCGTAACTGATTATTTCCTGGCCGTTAAATTCGCTGACAAAGGTCTTGTCTGTAGTCGTGATCTCATCAAGGCCGTCATTGCCATGTACCACCAAGGCACGCTTAAGCCCCAGATTCTTCAACACCTGGGCCATAGGTTCAAGCAATTCTCGGCTGTACACCCCCATGACCTGATGAGTGGCCTGCGCTGGATTGGTCAGCGGCCCTAAAATATTAAAGATCGTCTTGACCCCTAACTCTTGACGGGCAGGGGCCACATTTTTCATCGCTGGATGCAAACGTTGGGCAAATAAAAAAACCAAGCCGATCTTATCCAAACATTCACTCAGATGCTTCTCTTCAACATTCAGATTGACACCTAAAGCTTCCAGAACATCCGCGCTGCCGCATCGGCTGGAAACACGGCGGTTGCCGTGTTTGGCCACGGCCACTCCACAGGCCGCAACAATAAGAGCGGTCACCGTTGATATGTTAAAAGTGTCTTTATGGTCCCCGCCAGTACCAACAACGTCCAGAATAACCTGGTGATGGGTTTTGACCGGTACCACAAACTTTCTCATGATCAAGGCACAGGCTGTGATCTCTTCAACCGTTGGCCCCTTTTTATTGAGAGCCAATAAGAAATCTTTGATCTGTGCTAAAGGCGCTTGCCCGGACATGATCAATTCCATGACCACGGTTATCTCATCATGGCTGAGATTTTCGCCTTGCTCAACTTGTAAAATGTATTCGCGCATCATAGCTTAAAAATGACGTTGAACAAAATGTTCAACGTCATCCTGAGGCAACTGCCGAAGGATCTTAAGACACCTTAAGATTCCTCGCTACGCTCAGAATGACGTTATAATTTCAAAAAGTTCTTCAGCAGATTCATTCCCTGTTTTGTCAAGATCGACTCCGGATGAAACTGCACGCCGTAGATAGGATAGGTTTTATGCTGCACCCCCATGATCTCACCATCATCGGTGGTCGTAGCCGTCACTGTCAAGCACTGTGGAACATGCTTGGGGTCAATGACCAAAGAATGATAACGGGTAGCTTCAAAAGGATTAGGCAGGTCTTTAAAAATCCCCTGACCATCATGTTTGATCATGGATGTCTTGCCGTGCATCAGGCGTTTGGCGTTGATGACCTTGCCTTCAAAGGCATAACCAATGCCCTGATGCCCCAGACAAACACCTAAAACCGGGATCTCAGGACCTAATTGTTTAATAATATCAATGGAAATACCTGCGTCTTCCGGACGGCCAGGCCCCGGAGAAATGACGATCTTCTCTGGCTTCATCTTGCGGATCTTGGCGATGGTCAAAGCATCATTACGATACACCTGGACCTTTTGTTTAAGCTCCCCAAAATACTGCACCAGGTTATACGTAAATGAATCATAATTGTCGATCATAAGGATCATAAAATTACCTTATTCTTTTTCCCGATAAACTTTAGCGCCAATACCGGTTAGTTTTCCGTCGAGATCTTCATAACCGCGGTCAAGATGGTAAATGCGGTAAATTTCAGTCTTTCCATGGGCCACCAAACCTGCAATGACCAAGGCCGCCGAAGCACGCAGGTCAGAGGCCATGACGGGAGCACCGTATAAATGCTTGATCCCCTCAACGATGGCCACACCGGCATCCCTACGGATCTGTGCGCCCATACGATTTAATTCAGCAATATGCATAAAGCGGTCCGGAAAAACCCGGTCAGTGATAATACTTACTCCAGGCGTTATGGCCATCAAAGCCATATACTGGGCCTGCAAATCCGTCGGAAAACCAGGATGAGGATGGGTAACAATATTGGCCGGACGCAAGGTCTTTTTGACCTTAACGCGTATATCCCCGCCGTCTTTGCGCACGTCAACCCCGATCGACTGCAATTTATCAACCAGGGCCAATAAATGATTATACTGCGCATCTTTAACGAGGATATCACTTTTAGCCGCCGCAGCCAGAAGCAAAAATGTTCCAGCCTCGATACGGTCCGAACCCATTCTATAACTAATGCCATTTAATTTGCGTACCCCGTTGATGACGATCCGGGGCGTACCATGCCCTTCAATTTTAGCGCCCATACCGCTTAAAAAATTCCCCAGGTCTTCGATCTCCGGCTCACAGGCTGCAGATTCTATAATGGTCTCTCCATGCGCCAAACTCGCTGCCATCATCACATTGGCTGTAGCCAACACCGACGACCCGAATGTCCCGCCTAAATACATTTGTGAGCCTTGTAGCTTGGTAGCTGTAGCAATCACATAACCGCCGTCAAAATCCGCCTTTACCCCCAAGGCCATGATCCCTTTCATATGCAGATCGATGGGGCGCACACCTATAACGCAACCGCCGGGCATTGATACCTTGGCCTTGCCTAATTTGGCAAGCAAAGGCCCCAGGACGCAAAATGAACCACGCATGGTTGACACTAATTTATAATCCGCCACATGATTATTGACGCTACCGGAAATAACCACCTTATTGGCGCTAATTTCAACGGTCTTTCCCAATGAGCGAAGCAATTTGCACATGGTCAAGGTGTCGCGCAATTTGGGAATATTACGTATCTCACAAACACCGTCTGTTAGCAAACTCGCCGCTAAGATCGGCAAGGTTGCATTTTTGGAGCCGCTGACCCTGATCTCCCCCTTAAGAGGTTTGCCGCCTTCAATGATAAATTTTTCCATGAATACCTTTCTTATGATCTAATAGCCTTGATAATTCTATCCCGTCCAGCCAAATCCTGGATGATCTCTATACTTGAAAAAGCCTCTTGGGCTTCAATAAGCTTCTTTATAGCCTCTGCCTGCCCATCGCCAAATTCCATCATAAGATAAGCGCCACCTCTTAGCAAGTGAGGAGTATATTTTATAATAATCCTGTAAAAATTCAATCCATCCCTTCCCCCATCCAAGGCTATGGCAGGCTCTTTTTGGACATCCTCCGGTAGGACGCTTAACTGATCGGTGGGAATATACGGGGGGTTTGAAATAACCAGATCAAACTGAAAATCTGATGAATAATCTTTCAAATCCTTATGGATAAATTCGATGCGATCCTCAACCCCATGCCGTTTAGCATTTGTTTTGGCCACTTCCATAGCCTTAGCTGAAATATCAATACTGATAATGCGGGATTTAGAAACGAATTTAGCCAAGGCTATGGCAATATTACCGGAGCCTGTGCCCAGATCAAGAGCTCGCCCTGATTTGAAAATTTTAAGGGCGGCATCCACCAACTGCTCTGTCTCAGGCCTTGGGATCAATACCGACGGGTTAACAGCTAATTCCAACCCCATAAAATTGCATGTGCCTAAAATGTATTGCAAAGGCTCACCAGATTCCCGCCGATGTTTAAACTTCTCAAATTGTTCTTGCTGGAAATGTGTTAACGCAGCTTTATTAAGGACTAGATCAATAGACCGGCATTGCAGGATATGCGTGAGGATAATTTCATCTTCTGTCATTTAAAAATAACTTTGATATTTTCTCCCCAATTACTTTTATAATACGTTATAAGCCTGGGTCTCGTTAAATAAAAAATGATACTCATAAGGATCACAAATAAAACTATATCTCCGACTGACAATGGGATCCCGAAATAAAAAGCAACGACCCCATAGAATATCCTAAAGATAGCAAAAGTCATTATCCCTAACCGTCCCCAATTCTTGATGGTCCACAAACCGTAAAGGGCAACAAAAACGATGAGCGCGTTTGCGCCAAGGGACCATATTTGGTAAGACGTGAATCTTAATGATTGTTGCTCCCAATACCGGTCATAATCATCTACTGTTCTGATATTCAATTTCTCATACTCAGCCGATTGAATTATTTTAGCCTTTTCTTCCAGACTTTTATGCCTATAACCTTGGGTTATGTCTGCGACCAGCCCCCAAATTAAAATAGGCAAAAGAACTAAAATCACAAGGAATATAGATATAATTTTTATACCTCTTGGAGCTTTTTTCATATTATTTCCCCACTTCAGCCTGTTCTTTAAGGTCTTTTTCCGCGGCTATAAGGGCATTGGTCAATTCATCCATGTCCCCGTTTAAAATGCTTTCTAACTGATGGCTGGTAAATCCGATACGATGGTCCGTGACGCGCCGATCAGGAAAATTATAGGTACGGATCTTTTCACTGCGATCCCCTGACCCTACTTGGGACCTGCGTAAAGCTGATTCTTTTTGAAAGGCTTCCTGCTGCATATGATCCAAAATACGCGCCCGCAGGATACGCATGGCCTTGGCACGATTTTTTAACTGGGAGCGCTCATCCTGACAGACCACTACAGTCCCCGTTGGTAAATGGGTAATACGCACCGCTGAATCCGTGGTATTGACGCTCTGCCCACCGGGTCCGGAAGAACGATACACATCAATTTTCAAATCCTTAGGATTGATTTCCAGATCGATTTCTTCAGGTTCAAAGAGGATCGCCACCGTAACTGCTGAGGTATGGATACGGCCTGAGGCTTCGGTCGTGGGCACGCGCTGCACACGATGAGCACCGCTTTCCCATTTGAGACGCTTGGAACACTCCTTGCCGCTTAACGAAAACACAACTTCTTTAACGCCACCGGCCTCAGTGTCCACATAGCTCATCAGCTCAAGTTTCCAACCTTTAAGGTCAGCATACTTGGTGTACATACGATAGAGGTCCCCGGCAAAAAGGCTTGCTTCCAAGCCTCCGGTACCTGCCCTGATCTCTATGATGATGTCTTTATCCGGTTCGTTCTTGGAAGGATCTAAATGATCGGTGAGTTCCTGAGCGGTATTTTGCAACTGGGCATCTAATTCAACGAGCTCAGATTGAGCAAGCTCTCTGAATTCATGATCCCCCTTGGCCTTAACCATTTCCTGTAACTCACGGATCTGGCTTAAGGTCTTTTGATAAGAGCGGTAAAGTTCAATGAGCCCGCCAAGATTGGAAAATTCTTTAGCTAGTTTGCCGTATTGGTTGGTGTCAGATAAAACATTCTCGTCAGCTAGAAGTGCTTCCAGCTCACGAAAACGTTCTTGGGCTTTGACCAGCTTTGCTTCATCATTTGGTCTTAGCATAACGCTTGTTGAAGCGTTCAATACGACCAGCCGTATCAACGAGCTTCTTAGATCCTGTAAAGAAAGGATGGCATTGGGAACAAATCTCCACGCGAACCAATTTCTTGGTTGCACGGGTATGGATCACATTCCCGCAAGCGCACGTGATGGTGGCTGCTTCGTAACTGGGATGAATATTGGCTTTCATTTGTTTTCTATCTCCTTGAAGTCATTCATTTTTGAAGGCGTTATAATACATTATTTATTCATATTTTGCAAGAAGTCTGTGTTGGTCTTGAACTTGGATATTTTATCGATCAAAAGCTCCATGGCTTCCGCGGAATTAAGATCATTAAAAGCCTTACGCAAGAGCCAGGCGCGTTGTAGATCGCCTTCCGGTACCAATAACTCTTCATGGCGGGTATTGGAACGCTTGATATCAATGGCCGGATAAATACGGCGTTGGAACAGATTACGATCAAGCTGTAATTCCATGTTTCCGGTACCCTTAAATTCTTCGAAAATAACCTCATCCATACGGCTGCCGGTATCGACCAGGGATGTGGCGATGATCGTCAAAGACCCACCTTCTTCTATATTACGGGCCGCACCAAAAAAGCGTTTAGGTTTATGCAACGCGTTGGAATCCACACCACCGGAAAGGATCTTGCCTGAATGCGGCACCACGGTATTGTAGGCGCGGGCTAGACGAGTAATACTGTCAAGCAGGATCACCACATCGCGCTTATGCTCAACTAAGCGTTTGGCTTTTTCAATGACAACTTCAGCGATCTGAACATGGCGCTCAGCTGGTTCATCAAAGGTAGAAGCAATGACTTCCCCCTTAACAGAGCGTTGCATATCTGTAACCTCTTCCGGACGCTCATCGATCAAAAGGACGATCAAAATAACTTCCGGGTGATTGGTAACAATAGCATTGGCCATTTTCTGCATCAACACGGTCTTACCACTATAAGGTGGAGCAACGATCAAAGCACGCTGGCCTTTACCGATGGGTGTTAACAAATTGATGATACGGGTGGATACTTCTGTTTGGGTTGTTTCCAGATTCAAACGTTCTTTGGGATACAGAGGCGTTAAATTATCAAAGAAGATCTTGTCTTTGCATTTTTCAGGATTTTCAAAATTAACTGCTTCCACCTTCAAAAGGGCAAAATATTTTTCGCCTTCTTTAGGCGGGCGGATCTGGCCGGAAACCGTGTCCCCGGTCTTAAGATCAAAACGGCGGATCTGGGATGGTGATATATAAATATCATCAGGACAGGGTAAATAGTTATATTTGGCGCTTCTTAAAAAACCAAAACCCTCAGAAAGGATCTCCAGGGTTCCTTCACCGAACATCAGCCCTTCTTTTTCCGCCTGGGCCTGCAGGATCTTGAACATCAAATCCTGTTTCTTAAGGGCAGAAGCTCCCTGAATGTCCATGTCGCGGGCGAGCTTGGTCAACTCCGCCATCTTCATGTCTTTTAACTGTTCTATGTGGACCGTCTTGCCTTGAGGGTTGGCTGGCTTATAATCACCGTTACCATTCTCTTTAAGATCGTCTTTTTCTTTTGTTTCCGTCCTACTCATTAGTTTCTCCTTTGATTTTTACTATTCCAAAATGATGTGAGAGATGTGCCGTTTCCTTAACTTTTATTAGAGATTCGGCCTCCTTGGGTTCTGCCTACGGCGCAGAGTGTTAATAATCATATCAACTTGTTTTCGTGTTCCTATAAGATCACGGCTGTTATCAATAATAATATCAGCCATGTCACATTTTTTCTTTAAAGGCATTTGATTGGCCAGACGGCGCATCACATTACTTCTAGTTATCCCCAAACGTTTTTGGGCGCGCTCGATCTGCTGACGTCGCAGAGCCTTGACCACGATAGTTGTATCTGTGATCTTGTCCCATCCGGATTCAAAAAGAAGTGGTGCATCTAAAATGACAAAGGATTCATGTTTATATCGGGATAACTGACTTTTAACTACTTTGAGAGCCTCAGGATAAAGTATGTCGGTGAGTTTCTGTAATTCACGCGGATTATTAAAAACTATTTTGGCCAGTTCAGAGCGGTTAATCGTACTTGCATTAAGTATAGCACCTGGAAAAATTTTTGCCACCTTTTTTATGCATTTTCCGCCAGGAGACAATAACCCTCTGGTGATGACATCGGCATCAATGATCTTGATCCCTCGCTTGGCAAACATGGCAGCCACCGTTGTTTTACCGCATCCCAAATTTCCTGTAAGGCCTATGATACGCATTTTTGATAGATCCTCACGTATTCCTTAGCAGATTTTTCCCAGGAGAAACGATAGCGCAAAGCCTGGTCCAGTAGATCATCCATTTGGGCTTTATGCTTATAAACTTTTAAAGCCTCTTCGACAGCTTCCATAAAACCTTCCTTAGTGTATTCGGTAAAAACAAACCCATTGCCGGTTTTATGGATGGGATCATAGAGGTGGATCGTATCCGCAAGGCCGCCGGTCTTATACACAATGGGAATAGACCCATAACGCAGGGCGATCATCTGCCCCAAACCACAAGGTTCATAAACAGAAGGCATTAAAAAGAAATCTGAAGCAGCATAAATTTTGTGGGCCATACGCTCATCAAATTTTAATAATTTACCCACATGATGGGGGTGGCGCGAGGCCGCCTCCTCGATCATGCGATGATATTTTTTATCTCCCACTCCGGTGAAAACGATCTGCCCCCCCGCGTTGACTATACCATCAATGGACTCTTTAATGAGATCTAAACCCTTTTGAAGGCACAATCTGCCTACAAAACCAAAGACCGGCGTTTTTTCTGATAAAGGTAAACCCATGGCCGCCTGAAGTACCAGTTTATTCTGCTCTTTTTGCTCACTGACATTGGAAGGCCCAAAAGCAAAATCCAAAAATGGATCATCTCCGGGATTCCATGCCCCATAATCCAATCCGTTTAAAATACCGTAAATATCCTGACTACGATTGCGTAAAACACCATCGATCGCACATCCCAATTCCCTGGTCTGTATTTCTTTTGAATATTGGGGTGAGACCGTGGTGATGACATCCGCAAAAATGATCCCGCCTTTGAGCATATTGACCTGGTCATAGAATTCCAAACCTTGAGGATGAAAAGTATGCCCCTTAATGCCTAATTTCTGATATTGATTCTTAGGGAAAACCCCCTGATATGCCAAATTATGGATCGTCAACATTGATCGGGTATGTTTAAAAAACGGGTCATGTTGATAATTGGTTTTGAGCAATACGGGGATCAAGGCGGTGTGCCAATCATGACAATGGATAATATCGGGAGAGAATTTTATTTCTTTTAAAACATGAAAACTTTGATGACAAAAATACGCGAAACGCTCCAGGTTATCCTGATACTCATCCCCTGCTTCGCCATAAAGACCTTCCCTGCCAAAATAATGATTGTGCTCAATAAAACAAACCCGGATATTGTCCCCGATACGTACGACAGGTGCCGGCACCTGGATATTGGAAGCTTTATAACGCGGGGTGATGATAACAAGCTCATGGCCTAATTTCTCTAAAGCCGGAGGCAAAGCCCCGCACACATCCGCTAACCCGCCGGTCTTGGCAAAAGGCACAACTTCTGAAGCGCACATAACGATCTTCATTGATCTACCTTCTCCATCTCAAGCCAATTAGGACCAACCTTGACCGACACCTTCATAGGCACTTTTAAGTCCATGGCGCCTTCCATTTCTTGACGCACCAAAGATACCATTGTTTTGACTTCTTCATTGGGCACATCAAAAACAAGCTCGTCATGAACCGTCATGATCATCGTTGAGCTCAGTTTCTCTTTAGCCAAGCGACGACTGACCTTGACCATGGCGATCTTAATGATATCCGCGGCCGTACCTTGCATGGGGGCATTGATCGCCTGACGTTCGGCAAATTGCCGTAATCCCATATTGCGATTATTAATATCCGGCAAATACCGGCGGCGGCCAAACAGGGTTGTCACATATCCCAGATCACGGGCTTTTTGGATCTCCCCATCTAAAAATTGACGTACCTTGGGGTAACGCAAAAAATATTTATTGATAAAGGTCTGTGCCTCATTGATTGAAACATCCAGGTCTTTAGCCAAACTAAAAGCCCCCATACCATAAACAATGCCAAAATTGATCCTCTTGGCGGCATAGCGCATTCTTTCGTCCACTTTATCTTCCGGGACTTCAAACATTAAAGATGCTGTGTAACGATGGATATCCCCATCGCCCTTACAGGCATTTTTTAATTCTTCATCATCAGCCAAAAGGGCCAGGATCCTCAGTTCGATCTGGGAATAGTCAGCGGAAAGCAAGGTATGGCCCTTATCATACGGAACAAATGCTTTGCGGATGCGCTGTCCAAAATCCGTGCGAACAGGGATATTCTGTAAATTAGGGTTATTGGAACTTAAACGCCCTGTCTCTGCCCCCGCCTGATTGAACGTCGCATGCAAACGTTGATCCTTAGGATCGACCAAGAGAGGCAAGGCATCGATATAAGTAGATTTCAATTTTGCCATTTGCCGATATTCCAGGATCAAGGCCGGTAACGGGTGTTGAGATGACAGCTTGGTCAAGACCTCTTCATTCGTCGAGAATCCGGTTTTTATTTTTTTAACTACCGGCAATTTCAGCCGTTCAAACAAAATTTCGCTTAATTGTTTAGGGCTATTGACATTAAACCGTGTTCCCGCGATCTTGAATAAAGATTCTTCTAATTGGGCAATTTTAATTTCGCATTCTTGAGATAGATCTTGCAACACCCCCACATCCAAGCTGACCCCATGGGCTTCCATTTCAAAAAGCACATCAGATAACGGCAGCTCCACCTCATAATAAAGCATTTCTAAATTCTGCTCTTTTAACGATCTTTTCTGGATCGTATACAGCTCACGCATCCCCTCATCAGTGGCCCTGAGCGTCGGCAAGTGATATTGCCCCTGTCCGCCGGATAATAAATAATCAGCCAAATAAATATCAAAGATCTTTCCCGTTAACTGCGCCTCACTGATCTGCCCAGCCTTACGCAGAGCCTTTAGATCATAAGCAATAAAAACAGGCTTGCCTTCATCAGTGCCTTGTACCCAAGTCTTCAGATCTCCGACGGGCTCTAGGGGTGCGGCATCCAAGGGCGCGTATTCCTGCGCGAATTTCTTAAATTCCAATTCATTAAAAAGAGCGAATAATTTTGCCCGATCCGGCTCAGGAAAAACCAGGTCATCTAATTTCACATTCAAGGGCACTTGAGACTCCAAAACAGCCAATTCCTTGCTTAAAAAAGCTTCCTGTCTTGAGGCCACTAATTTCTCCTGCAATTTAGCAGGAGTGATCCCATCGAGATGCTTATAGATCCCTTCTAAAGATCTAAATTCTTCCAAAAGTTTACGGGCCCCGACTTCACCGATGCCTTTGACACCCGGGATATTATCCGACGCATCCCCTGCCAAAGCGATATAATCCGTGATCTGCTGCGGCTCTACCCCAAACTTCTCCACCACATCTTTAAAATCAACCACTTTTTCCTGGCGGGGACTGTAAATCTTGATATGCTCGCTCACTAATTGAGCCATGTCTTTATCTTCGGTGGCAATAAAGACATCCACCCCTTTTTTAGCGAAACGCAGACTTAAAGTCGCCATCACATCGTCAGCCTCGAAGCCTTCCAATTCAAAAGTGGGAAATCCATAGGCACTGACAATATCACGGATCGTTTTAATTTGAATGACCAGATCATCAGGCATGGCTTGCCGCTGTATCTTATAGTCTGCAAACTTTTTTTGACGATTGGTTTTCTTGCCCACATCAAAACAAACCGCCACATGGGTGGGCTTACAGTCAGCAAGGATCTTACGCAAAATGTTACAGAATCCAAAGACCGCGTTAGTCGGCTGACCTTTGGAATTTTTTAGGGCTTTGACGGCATAAAAAGCCCGGTAACAAAGACCATGAGCATCAATGAGGAAAACACGATCAGGCATAAATGGGTTATAAGCTAAAGGAGCTCTTCTTCGCGGCCCGTGACATTATCTTGACGCTGTATCATCTCCCCAAGGCGTTCATTGTCCTGGGGGGAATTTAAGACTACAGCACCGACCAACGAATTGCCATGAGCATAAACTTTCTTATAAATATTTTGAGGACCATCAAATTTCAAATATTCCCGTCCACCTTCAGGCAATTTAGTCCATCCGGTATAATAACCATCAAGAACATTAAGGCCGAAATGAACAGGCGCCAAGGGCAACACAGGAGGCTTGAAACATTCTTCAATGCAAATTTTATCATCATCAGTCAGGGTAGGCTCTGAAAGCATCCGTATATCCGCTCTGGCTTCATCAAAAATAACTATATCAGAAGCTAAGACCTTTCCTGAATTTAATTTCACGGCCTTCACCTCAAGATCCCCTAAGATCTCTTCGATCGCATTCTCGCCAAACACACGGATCCCCTTATTCTCTAAGATCTGTTTGACCAAGAGCCCGGTTTCTTCATCAAAAATATCAGGCAAAAGACCTGTCTTTGCCGAAATAACCGTCACTTCTTTTTTCAGCTGGCTTATGGCGCAGGCCATATTCAATCCTTGCGTATTGGTCACCACCAGCGTCACATTATCCGCGAAAAGCAGATGTTTTTTCAACTCCTTGACCGAAGATAAACGCCAGCAATCAAAAACACCTGTCCTTTGAAGGCCACGAACATTAGGTAAGATCAAATGTCCGGTATCCACGAGCACCAGACGATCATATGTAATCTGAGCTTTTTTCTCAGTGGTCAAATACCTGCGCTTAACACTGATGCGAGCCAAACTCTCAGCCGTCACCACTTGCGGGTGATATGCCGCTAAGAAATCTTGTGCCGTCCTGTGCATCAACTGCTCGCTGGTGATAGAAGCTACCAGCTCCGGTAAAAGCGACCGATCATACGGCAAAACACCCTCGGTCGTAAAAAGAGTTACTTGCTGGTCTTTATCAGACTTGAAAATATTTTCAATAATGGGAAGCACATCTAAAGAATTTCCAACAACAAGTGTTTTCATAATTTTCCAACTGTGCAGGATTCGCTTTAAGAGAATGACGTTAGTAATTTAAATGCTTTAACGGCATTATTCATGAGCATGACTGATGTCACCGGGCCAACTCCTCCGGGAACCGGCGTGATAAAAGAGGCTTTTTCTTGGGCAGAGGTAAAATCCACATCTCCAACAAGCTTGCCATCCACTTGATTAATACCCACATCGATCACAATGGCACCATTTTTGATCCATTCGCCTTTAACAAAGTTGGGACGTCCCAGTGCCGCGATCACCACGTCCGCATCATGAATAACAAAGGGCAGATCAATGGTCTTGGAATGACAGATTGTGACCGTCATATCCTCTCTAAGAAGCAGCAAAGCCACCGGTTTACCCACAATTTCAGAACGGCCTATCACGACGGCGTGCTTGCCTTTTAAACTAACGCCGGAAGATTTTAACAACTCCAACGCTGCCGCCGGTGTGCAAGGGAATATCCCTTCTTCTCCCATTAACAAAAGCCCAAAATTCGTCAAATTCATCCCTTCAATGTCTTTATAGGGAGAAATAGCATTGATAATGGCCTTAAAACTCATCTGCGCAGGCAAAGGTTTATTAACGATAATGCCATGGACATGATCGTAGCTGTTTAGTTCATCGATCAAATTCAAGACATCCTCTTGGGAAGCGTCAGCTTTGAAATTTTGTAACTCAAAATGGATCCCCACACTTAGGGCGGTCTTTTGTTGTGAGGCCGCATATGAAAGGCTGGCCGGGTCATTGCCCACCACGATACTAAAGATCCGCGGGATTTCGTGAGCAGAGTTCCTCAACTGTTTTACTTCTTCAATAAGGCGACTCTTCAATTGAGCGGCCAGTAATTTACCATCGAGGATTTGTGCGCTCATGAATTGACCCTTACCATGATCCTTGCCCCATAAAAAGCAGACATCAAAAGTTCAAGGGCAACTTCCACATCTGAAAGAAGATACGGATTACCTTTGTCAGCTAAATAAGGAGTTAGAAGGACCGCCTTGTAACACAATTTACAAATTTCCTGGGGCACAGCTTTGGCTTCTTTGGCCGCTTGTCGTTGGGATTTTTTATCCAAAGAACGGGCTGCGGAAACTTTTAAATAGGCTTCACTGTCACGGCTGGTCAACTCAAGCAATCTTAGGCGAATAGGCTCACTTTTGGCCAAGATCTGGCTCAAACGCTTTTCAACAGCCTTGGTATTAGCTTTGCGGCCAAGAGAATAGTTAGTGACCATGGAGATCAAACCCACCGCCATGGCCGCGGTCAAAGCCGCTGCGGAACCGCCTCCGGGCACTGGCTCTCGACGGGAAAGCTGATCCAAATATTCATGTAAAGTTTTATCTTTAAAATTAACTGTCATGGGGAAAAATGGATCTCTGAATGAACATCGAGCTCTTAGAAATAAAATCTCTTGAAGCGAATTTATATTAACGGAAACTTAGCCCTATTTCAAATCAAAAAACAAAAATTCGCAATTTTGTAATCCTATCAACTGCAATTTTACCTCTTTTTCAATGATCGCCGCATCCCCCACTGTTAAAGGATTGGCGTTGATAGAAATCGAACCGGAGATCATCTGGAGCCATGCACCACGTTCTTTGTTCAACTTGATAATAAGTTCATGGCCCTTAGTGAGCCGTCCTCTAAAAACTTTGGCATTCTGATGGATGGTTATAGGAAATAAAAATAAACTATTTTCCTGATCGACAGGTAATAGATCTTGTTCATACGCGGGAGCAAGGGCCTTGACGCTCGGCATGATCCAAATTTGCAGCAGATGGACTTCTTGTTGGGAAGACGCATTAAATTCACTATGCACAACGCCGGTCCCAGCACTCATCTTTTGGATCTCTCCAGGATTGATGATCCCTTCATTCCCCATACTGTCTTTGTGCTTTAATTGGCCGGAAAGGACATAGGTGATGATCTCCATGTCCTTATGTGGATGGGACCCAAAGCCCTGGGCCGGCGCCACCCGATCTTCATTGATCACACGCAAGGTACGATAGCCCATCCATTTAGGATCATAAAAATCGGCAAAAGAAAATGAATGATAACTATCCAGCCACCCATGTTGGGCGTGACCACGATCTTGTGATTTTCTGATAATGATCATAGATGGGAATTGGCACTTAAAAAATGCTCGGCATCCAGGGCGGCCATGCAACCTGTCCCTGCGGAAGTGACCGCCTGACGGTATACTCTATCCTGCACATCTCCGGCGGCAAAAACGCCTTCGACGCTTGTTTTAGTGCTGCCGGGCTTTGTTTTGATATAGCCCGTTTCATCTAATTCCAGCTGACCTGCCAAAAATGCGGTATTGGGCAAATGCCCGATGGCGTAAAACAAGCCACCCACAGGCAAAGAGATTTCAGCATTGGTAAGAACATTCTTGATCTTGAGGCCCGAGACACTTTTGTCCCCTAAAACTTCCAAAGGAAGGGTATTAAATAATATTTCGATCTTAGGATTATTTTTAGCACGCTCTTGCATGACCTTGGAAGCCCGCAACACATCACGGCGCACGATCATCAAAACCTTGGAGGCAAATTTCGTCAGGTAACTTGCTTCTTCAACAGCTGAATCACCGCCTCCAATGACGGCTAACACCTTATTGCGAAAGAACGGCAAAGCACCGTCACAAACGGCGCAGGCGGAGATCCCCTTCTGCCATAAACTCTCTTCCCCAGGAAGATGCATGCGTTTAGCCGTTGCCCCTGTAGAAACGATCAAGGCACTTGCCTGATATTCCTGACTTGCGGCCCAGACTTTAAAAGGCCTTTGGGATAGATCCACCTTATCAACGGTTTCAGTAATGATACGGGCCCCGCAATGCACCGACTGTTCGCGCATCTTATCCATCAAAAGCGGACCGGAAATCTCCAAAAACCCGGGATAATTTTCTACCTCTGTCGTGGTTGTTAGCTGGCCCCCCGCAGCAACGCCGGCAGCGAACATCCCTTCAAACATCAAGGGGTTTAATTTAGCCCGGGCCGCGTAAATGGCCGCTGTATGCCCTGCAGGACCGGAGCCGATAATAATTAAATTTTCCATAAAATTAATTCTGTCATGGATTCCCGCTTTCGCGGGAATGACAAAAAGAGATTATATTAAAAAACTATCCAGGATCTTTGATGGATCTTTTTTGACAGCCTTGGTTACCAGGTTATGTAGGATATCATCATAACGGGGTTTGTTCTTGTTTTGGTAAAACAAACCAAAATACCGACGATCATCTGCGCCAAGTTGGAAGGCTTGGGCCAGATCCGAAGGATCATGTTCAATAACCTCAGCCTTACCTACCAGGCGTCGGTCCGGCTCAATACCATTGGCGTTCTTTAAAAATGAGAACCAATTAGAATTTTTATGATCAAAATTATTTGGATCAAAATGCGGGCAACGCTGGGAAATATGCACAAAGGCAAAGCCGGGATGATCAAAAGCCGCTTTGATGGTATTGGTCAAATGATCCGGGATCCAGTCCGCGGTTGATGCCACAAAAGACGCCCCCAAACCCAAGACTACGGTGATGGGATTGATAGGATTCAAAAACGTACCCTGTGGCTGGGTATTGGTCGGATGGTCCCGACGGGTCGTGGGTGACGTTTGGTTCTTGGTCAAAGCGTATACCTCATTATCGTACATTAAAAATACACATTTAAAATTCTTATTGATACCATGGATCAAATGATTGCCTCCGATGCTCAAGGTATCTCCGTCACCGGCATGCACAAATAAATTCAGGTCCGGACGGGCCAAGGCCACGCCTAAAGCAATGGGGATCGGACGGCCATGGATGGAATGCACCCCATAGGTATTGAAATAATTTGGGGCGCGGCCTGAACAGCCAATACCTGAAACATTCACTGTTTGGGCCGGTGCTAATTGGCGTTCAACAATAAATCTTTTTAAACCCATGATAATACCAAAATCCCCGCAACCCGCACACCAACGAGGATTATCGGTATTCAACTCTTTTATGGTAATCGGCACAGGAGCCGGTTGAGATACAGTTTCGGTCGTCATTTAAGGACCTCCTGAATTTTCTTCATAATGATCCTGGGACGCACCGGCCTGCCGGTGGCCTCAGCGATCAACGGATGAATGTCCACCAAAGTTTCTGCCCGTAATAATAAAGCCAACGGTGAAGGCTTAAGCATATCTCCATACGCGACTTCCACGGTCATCACTTTTTTATATTTGGCAAAAATCTCTTTAAGCATCAAGGGTAAAGGATAGACAATACGAAAATGCATACCCGAAGCCGGGACACCATTCTTTTTACATAAATAAATAGCCTCTTCAATGGCCCCCCGCGTTGATCCCCAACCCACGATCAAAACTTCATTGGTATCGGCCCCGAACATTTCAGGGGCGCCCAAGGCCCTGCGGACATGATGTATTTTTTCATTACGCACCGCGTGGGAGCGTTGATGATTGTCAGCAAAATAATTGACCTTGCCGTTCTCATCCGTATTAAGCCCGGTGATCCGGCGCATTCCACCCTCGGTACCTGGCAAGGTTTGCTGGGTACGGACCATTTCAACAGTAGCTGTCAAACGTTTCATATGAAAGCGCTCAAACACAAAATCGGGAATAGTATCCACATTGTCTTTCATCTGGACTAATTGAAATTTGGTCACGACCTTATAACTGTTGGCCGTCTGAAAATCGCTGAGGATAAAGACCGGTACCCGTAATTTTTCCGTCAGGTAGCGGGCTAAATGCGGAGCGTAGAAGCAATCAATAACATTGGAAACACTGATGATGACCTTGGTGTAATCGCCATGACTACCGCATAAAGCTGCCATCAGATCTGACTGCTCTGTTTTCGTCGGCATCCCGGTGGATGGGCCAGAACGCTGGACATCGATCAAGATCAAAGGGATCTCGGCCACGGTCGCAAAACCGATAAATTCCTGCTTCAAAGACAAACCAGGGCCTGAAGTCACGGTCACCGCCGGCATGCCGGCATAATAAGAACCAACGGCCGTACCAATGGCCGCGATCTCATCTTCTGCCTGATGAACAACCCCGCCATAGGCTGGAAAATTCTTGGCTAACGTATGCATAATGGAAGAAGCTGGTGTAATAGGATATCCAGAAAACAATTTGATCCCGGCATCGATCAGCCCCATGCTCATGGAAGTATTGCCATCGATAAGTATCTGCTCTACGGGACGTTTATGACTTTGCACTTCAACACGGAAAAATACTTTTTCCTTGGCCAATCTGTACCCATTATGGTAAAGGGTCAAATTTTTGGCCATGATATCTTCTTTAAGCTTCTTGCCAAAAGTTTTAGTGATCTCCTTCTGGACGATTTCCTCATCCATATTGTAAATATACGCCAACATCCCAAGATAATATAAATTTTGTCCCTTACCACCTAACTCTTTGACAATGACTCGGGATTCCGGGTCAACATCGAAAGGAATAACACTAATCCCAAGTTTCGTACAGCGCTTAAGCACCATTTCATACGATTCCGGATTAGCTTCCTGGTCTCCCATATCCAATAGGATCTGGGCATTGGTATTAAATTCATTGTCATCCAGACGGCGATCCAGGACGATCTCATGGGCAGCCAAGATCAGGTCCGTATCATTACCAATATTGGTAACATCAAAATCTGCCAGACGGATAATAACCCCTGAAAGGGCCGGACGGCTGCGGGCTGGTGGAGAAATTTCAGCTGGGATCATCGGCTCGACATAAACATATTGGCCCATGCCTACAAAAGCCCCCAGCAGGATATCCCCTGCTTTCTGGGCACCTGTACCGGCATCCATCAGCAATTCAAATCTGGTAACAGGACGCTTCTCAAGTGACATAAATATGACCCTTCCCTTAAATTTTCATTTTACAATAGGGACACAAAAATACTTTCTCCAAAATATTCATTTTAGAAAAATGAGCTTCTAACTATGGAAAATAATGGAGTTAGCGACAATTCCGAACTGCCAATACTATATCATTGCGCAAGGCTTTGGCAAGAAAAAATAGAAAAATGGATCACTTGGTTTGGATCGCAGGACGCAGCTCTTTAAGACCCTTGAGAAGGGCCTTAGATCCGTCGCTGACAAGATCTTGTTGGGGAGCTTGTTCTTTTAAAAGTTCATCCAGATCAAGCTCGGATTTTATACTAAAACCTGCGTCCTTGATCATGCGTAAGGTACGGGCATTTGAACTGCCTTTGGCGTTCAAATACCCTTGCAAAAATAAAGAATTGGCCGGGTACAAAGCCATCACTTCCATTGAACGCAGATGCAGTTCACGTCCAGCCGCCACCCTTATCTCTGAAGAAGGGTTCAAAAACCGGAACAGACATAAGATCCTTAAAATAAAATCCGGGCTCATGTTTGACTCTTGCGGGGACAAAACATTGCCTTCGATCGGCACCAAAAGATTAACCGGAATAGATTCTGCTTTTAAGACCCGTAAGCGCTTGGCCACGTCAATGATATCCGCATACCCTTCTCCCATACCAACGATCATTCCTGAGCATACCTTAAGGCCAGCGCTTTTAGCCGCCAGAAGTGTATTAAGCCGGTCAGCAAAGGTGTGTGTTGTACAAATATTAGGATAATGAGACTCAGATGTATTTAAATTATGGTTCAAACGGTCCAACCCTGCCTGTTTTAATTCCACCGCCCCTTGATTGGTAACAAAACCCGTTGAAACACAGATTTCTTTATCCGGGAATTCAACTTTGATCTGAGCTAAAATACGTTTAAGACGATCAATGCGCGCTTGGGAAGCTTGACGCCCTGCATAAACCATGCAATAACAAGACGCACCTTTATTATAAGCTGTACGTGCCTCCTGCAGCATTTCTTCATCGGACTTCATGCCATATTCTTCAATTTCAGCAGTCGACGATTTTGCCTGAGCGCAATAATGGCAATCTTCCTGGCAATGACCGTTTTGGGCATTATTCAGGATATGCACACGCACTTCCTGGCCAAAATAATGTTTTCGGACCTGATAAGCAGCATCCAAAAGCGGCAAAATTTCAAGCGAGGCGTCAGACAAGATCCGGGCGCAAGTGACATTATCCAACTCTTGGCCTCCAAGGCTTTGGCGGGCTAATCCTGTATAAAATAAACGATCCATAGAGTAAGAATATTACAGAAATAAAAACAATTGTCAACACTTCTATCACTCTTGGTTGACAATTCAAACAGAGGCGGACAATTGGGGAAGATCATTATTCACAGCGCCTAAAAATCCTCGCAGACTTGCCAAGGGTGTAACACTAATAATGACCGGCACAAATCCCGGCGCGTTTTGCAATTGCGCCAGCTGTGCCGGGTCAAGATGAAATTTAATCCCTGTACCATTCTCATCCGTAGACGAAAAACCTGTCCTTGTCTGCACATTCATATTTGCAGGTGTGAGATCAATACCGCCCTGATGCGACAAGTGAGCTTTATCTGATTTCTCTGTTCTACTAAAATAAGCTTGAACATCGTTTCTTGCTAAACCAGCCTGTTGCAATATTCCAATAACACTATGCTCCGCCGACACTACAGGCCCCTTATCATCTTCTCCTTTTTTTAACTTGCCAGGCCCTTTCAATCGTTTGTCACTGGCAACATCATTGTATACCGTCTCAAGCTTCACTCCACTGTATCCAGACTTCTTCTTAAGCAAACCGTGTAATTGTGTAACCGTAATCGGTTTCCTCAAATTTGAATCATTCAAAATCTCTAACTCCATCACTCTTCTTGCCTCCACACTTTTTCGAGCCACTCTTTGGATGATCAACATAGGATGATTTTCACCGGAAAAATCATCGCGAACCATCCATTCTTTCACACCTTTAAAGCCACGTTTATTAAGACGATCAGCTAAATCGCTGGGTGTAATTGGAATCTTTATCCTTTTCAAAATCTTCCGTTCCATCGCCCTTCTCGTTGCTATTTTTTTCAAATCTACTTTTTCTATACTCAACATAGGATGACTATTCTTACGAAAATCACCGCGCACCATATTTTCTGTCACATATGTATACCCACGTTCATAAAAAATCCCAACCAATTCTCTAACCGTAATCGGACTATCCATGTTTCCCAAAATCTCCTGCTCCATCGCCCTTCTTTCCCCTACAGTTAGTCGCCCCCCTACAAGTCCCTGCTTTTTTTTCAACAATGTCAACTTCGCGCCATTTTGTGCATCAGCTAAAGACTTCTCAAACTCTCCGAAAAATCCAGAACTATCTGCCCGTAAAGCAGGAGCCAGCGTCGCCAGATCACCTAGAACAATCAAAAATTGTCTATAGTTCACATCTGCTCTTAAATAAGCGGACGATAAAAAATCAAACACACCTAAAACTTTCAAATTACCAGCGAACTTGGATTTTAAAAGCTCTTGCGCCATATGCCATGGCTCACTGCCCTCCATAGTATTAAAAACTTGATTAGTTAACATGCGGACAACCACCGCTATCATCAATTTCTTAAACTTAATAGCATCTACAGAGTTATAATCTTGAATATTACCAAAATCAACTAATCGCAATTGATCCTCGGGATCTACCACGATATTCCCCATATTCCTTAGATCACCATTAACAAACCCTCCTGCCAGTAAATTATTGTTAAGTCGCGCATATTGACCTATGGCATTAAATATCGAATTTGCATCTGCGGATTGCCAACGCTCATCTAATTGAGTACGCAAAGAAGGCCCATCAATAAACTCATTAACTTCAACAAATATGACCTTTGCTTCTGACTCATCAGGAATTGGTGGAAGGATTTTATATTGATGGGCCAAATAAGGATTTGATCCGCTAACACCACTTAATCTTTTTAAACGTTCTGGATATGCCATACGAACAGGATCATTGGCATCAATGATGTTGATCTTTACAACCGCTTTCTTACCGCTCTTTAATTCTACAAGCAATGCTATGCCATCAACTCCTCGGCTAAACATCTTTACAAAATGCGCATCTTTCGTCTGTTCATCTTCCTGTATTTGTGCAGAAGCCCTTAAAATAAAATTAAACTCTGAAACAATATCAAATGGTAAGGAACTAACAATAAGATCATGCTTCATATTTTTGTACTGACCCTTTACTAAGACCATTAAATGTTTTCTATAATCACCAGGAATATCTATCTTAAAATATTCCGCCGCAGTTTTAATAAGAGACAATCTCCTGCTGGGATCACGACTAGCAAACAAATCCTGAAATTCCTTATAGTTCCTGCTTTCTAATAAGCTCATTGCCATTCTGTTGATCGGCCTGGCATCCCAAGCATTACCTGCCAGACCAGCTTCTTCTAAAAATCTAAGATACGATAGCGAACTAAATGGTTCTTGCTCCATTAACATGTTTAAATGATAGGTATTTCCAAAGATTTCTTCCCTTAGACCAGAACTTAAAAAATCCTCGCTTAACGTATGTAAACGCTCAAGAACATTGGCGACATCCCTGGCACCCAACTTCTTTGCATAACCTTCCATTTCATCCCGGGTCATAAATACATCAATATAATACAAAAATCTCCCCGCCTCTTGCTGTCTATCAGGAACAATATCCACTATTGATCTTTTAAATAATCCCCGTAACAGTCTCCATTGTTCCGGGCTCATTGTTGTCAAATCATTTGGATCAACCCCAGGGATCTGTTGCAAAACATTTAACAGCATCGGATAGAACTGTTGCTCAATATCAGCCCATTTCTTAATCTGTTGACCGGAGGCTGTTGTTGCTTTATCACGCCCCTCTTCTAAAAAACTTACTTGGCTAGCAAAATCCTTATAGATCCCGCGTGCTATCCCAATTACAGCTCCATGATCAGCACTGTGTAATATATTTTTGGGTTGGGCCGTCTTAACAAACTTTCTAGCCACCCTTTTAGTTGCCGTAATAGTTGTATTTATCACTACCTTGACCGCTTCCATCGCATCCCGTATACGCACCCTAACAACCATGGCCTTGCTAAAATTATCCTCTGGTGGCAATTGGCCAGGATCAAAAACAACATTCTCAACTCCCGCCATTTTTAATGATGTACCGCCAGAAAAATATTTTCTTGGGAAAGTTTCTTGAGTGGCAGGATCTATATCTTCTTTGATGTAATTGTAAACACCTTTTTTGAAGGCTTGAAGGTAGCGTTGGTAGATGGCTTCAACGTCGTTAGTGCTTGGGGACACGTTCTTGGTTGTTCTGTCTTGAACATGTCCCCTGGTCGGCAATGCGGGGATAATGCTTTGATCATATCCCACTCCTGACACTTTCTTCTTATCCGCATAGACTTGTTCCAATATGCTGTCTTTAATTTTCCTTTTATACCAAGTGGCTAAGATAAGTGAGTTATAGACTTGTCGAAGCTGAGCGAAATTCTTGTTTTCGTTGACTTCCTTGGTCAACTCAGGAATGACGATCTCGCGGACGATCTTACTTCCTAAGGCGTTCACGTCATTCTGAGACGTAGACAAAGAATCTAAAGGCATCTTAAGATCCTTCGCTGCGCTCAGGACGACAGTATTCTTTGACAACGCTAAATAATCTTGCTCCAACATCACTTTCAATTTGCTCTCGACAACATAGGCTGATTTTGCTTTGGCATTTTCATAAACAACTGCTTTTTCCGGAATGATCCACACCTTGTTAAACGTATTGACCGGTATATTAGTTGTCCCGTACTTCTTTTGCGCTTCCTGGTAAATTCGTTTCCAAAATTTTTTTCCTGTCTCTCCTTCAGGATAAATTAAACTCGCCGTGATCTGTTTGAGCATATAATCTTCTGCCAGCAAATCCCTACCCATTTCTGTTTTACCAAAAGACTGAGGAATGATCCTGTTTTTCTCATAGGGAGACAGATTAACCCATAGGTCATCTTCAGGGATGGTCAGGCTTGCTAGGAAATATTTGATTAGTTTGGCGGCTTCTTGTTTAAGTAGAGACGCCATTAATGGCGTCTCTACGGATAATCCGGAATCACCTTTATCAAGAATGAAATCAAAACGAAATGGATTATCTGGATAAACCTTGATGCCTTTTAGGATTGGAGGGTTTAAAGGTGGACTTAGGGGGACCCTTACGCCAGGAACTGGTAAACGAAGCTCATCTGCCTTGGCCCAAGGAATGGGCCCAAGCATATTAGCTAAAAAAGCAACTATAATACAAATATGGATAAATGGGGTTTTTATCATATCTAATATAAAGTATGCACTATAAATAGCCTAAAAACAAGGTGGGTCGGTCATTTGGGACAAAACAGAGCCCTAAGATGAATATAAATATAAAATTTGCTTTTTAGATGATATATCGTATACTTATTACATATGACAAAGCCAATTCACACCTTCCATGTGCCGGTTATGGGTACTGCTTATTCCATTGATACCCCCGTAAAGGTGGCACGCTATGGCATTCACTCGGTCATTTCTCTGGTGGATGACACCCTTATTGAGCAAATGCGTAAGTTTTATTGCGAAAAAGAGGGCGAATCCTACTCTCCCATTACCAAATATGACGAAGATTTCCGCGCCAGGCGCATTACTGCGTACTTGGACCTGGTCAATCGCATTGTCCAGCGCCAGTTTGCTGAGTTAAAAGCCTCTGCTTTTGAACCCGGTACTGAGATCACCAAATATTTTGAAATGCTCCCTGAAGATTCTGTGCTCAAAGCCGCATGGCGGCATATGCTTGTTCAAACCGATCCTAAATCAAAAGCGAATCTCCAAAAAAATTTACGTGAATCTATCAAGCCCGGAGATATCAACGTCAATATCATGACCAAGCTTGACCGCAATAATTATGATGCCCAGGGCGCGCTCATGCCCGCAGAATTTTCTGACGCTCTCTCTGCCTTGCGCGGTTATGCCCAAAGCAGTTTGCAATCAGCTATTGTATTCTCCGCCGGTATTAATCGCCGCTTGTACACCTATGCCGAGCAATTCAAAGATTTTTATGCTGATGCCACCGGCAATATCAAAAAAAGGATCGTTTTAAAGGTCAGTGATTTCCGATCTTCCATCGTGCAGGGAAAATTCTTTGCCAAAAAAGGTCTTTGGATATCTGAATATCGGGTGGAATCAGGCCTTAACTGCGGCGGCCATGCCTTTGCCACCGATGGATTCTTGATGGGCCCGATCCTGGAAGAATTTCGTGTCAAACGCCAGCAATTGATCGATGAGTTGCATAAAATTTATAATGATGCCTTGAAACTTAAGAATAAAACTCCCTTTGCCAAACCTCATGAGGTCAAGGTCACAGCCCAAGGCGGTATCGGCACCTATAAAGAAGATAGATTTTTACGTGTGCATTATGGCCTTAATGCCACCGGCTGGGCGACACCATTTTTACTTTGCCCCGAGGTCACCAACGTTGATCCCATCACCTTGGAAAAATTAGCTAAAGCAGGTGAAAAAGACTTGTATTTAAGCGATGTGTCACCGCTCGGTGTGCCCTTTAACAGCTTGCGCGATTCTTTAAGTGATATAGAAAAGAATCAAAAAGTCATGCGCGGCCGTCCTGGCAGCGCTTGCCCCAAAAGCTATTTGGTGTCTAATACTGAATTTACTGATCAACCGATCTGTACGGCCAGCCGCCAATATCAGAAGCTAAAAATCGACCAACTTAATTCACTCAGCTTGGATGAGCAAGAGTATAAAAAACGCTTTGAAGCTGTTGTCGTCAAAGCTTGCATTTGCCACGATTTAAGCCAACCGGCTATAGTCATAAACGCTATTGAGACAAAGGTCCCTGGTTTTACCGCTGTTTGCCCAGGTCCTAATCTGGCTTACTTTTCTAAAATTGCCACTTTAAAAGAAATGACTGATCATATTTATGGACGTATCAACCTTCTTAACGACACTCCCCGTCCGAACATGTTCATCAAAGAACTGGGTATGTATGTGGACTATCTTAGAAAAGATATCAATAAATCCCTCGAATCAATGAGCGAACAAAAGATCAAATATTTTACAGAATTTAAGAACAATCTCTTGGAGGGAATTGAATATTACCGGGAACTTTTCCCCCAAATGATGGAAGAATCCCTGGAATACCGCACCAAAACGCTCAATGATCTGGAAGACTGCCATCAGCGCCTGCTTGCTTTGGTGGAAGAACTTTCCCCGGCTTTTAACGCGCCTATCCCGATCTTTGCTGTAGCTTAACCTATATCTTACTCGTAGATCTCTCCACCCTTATCCTTGAATTCTTTGGACTTTTCTTGCATGCCACGTTCGGCATATTCGCGCACATCCTGGGTGATCTTCATGGAGCAGAAATTAGGCCCGCACATTGAACAAAAATGGGCAAGCTTGGCTCCTTCAGCTGGCAGGGTCTCGTCATGAAAACTTTCAGCAGTTTCCGGATCGAGACTGAGATGGAATTGATCTTTCCAGCGGAACTCAAAACGGGCCTTGGATAATGCATCATCCCAGGTTTTCACACCCTGATGACCTTTGGCCAGATCCGCAGCATGGGCCGCGATCTTATAGGCAATGATCCCATCTTTAACATCTTTCTTATTCGGCAATCCTAAATGTTCCTTGGGGGTCACATAACAAAGCATGGCCGTACCAAACCAACCGATCATAGCCGCACCAATGGCTGAGGTGATATGATCGTAACCTGGGGCCACGTCAGTGGTCAAGGGGCCTAAGGTGTAGAACGGGGCCTCATGGCAAATGCTTAATTGCTTGTCCATATTTTCTTTGATCAAATGCATGGGCACGTGTCCCGGCCCCTCGATCATCACCTGCACATCATGCTTCCAGGCGATCTTGGTCAACTCACCTAAGGTTTCCAATTCACCGAATTGGGCCGCGTCGTTGGCATCGGCAATACTACCCGGGCGAAGGCCATCGCCTAAAGAAAAACTGACGTCATACGCTTTCATGATCTCACAAATATCTTCAAAATGAGTATAAAGAAAATTCTCTTGATGATGTGATAAACACCATTTAGCCAAAATAGAACCACCGCGGGAAACGATCCCTGTCATGCGTTTGGCGGTTAATGGAATGTACCTAAGTAAGACACCGGCATGGATCGTAAAATAATCCACCCCTTGCTCAGCTTGTTCAATAAGCGTATCACGAAAAATTTCCCAGGTCAGGTCTTCTGCTTTCCCGTTGACTTTTTCCAAGGCCTGATAGATCGGCACAGTGCCGATAGGCGTCGGTGAATTGCGCAATATCCATTCACGGGTCTCGTGGATATTCTTCCCCGTTGATAGATCCATCACCGTGTCCCCGCCCCAGCGTATGGACCAAGCCATCTTCTCTACTTCTTCAGCGATCGAAGAAGAGAGCGCAGAGTTGCCGATATTCGCATTGATCTTGACCAAAAAATTACGGCCAATGATCATCGGCTCAATTTCAGGATGATTGATATTCGATGGGATGATCGCCCGGCCGCGCGCCACTTCATCGCGTACGAATTCCGGTTTACAGTTCTCGCGTATCGCTATATATTCCATTTCTGGCGTGATAATACCACGACGAGCATAATGCATCTGTGTCACATTCCCGCCTGATTTAGAACGCAAGGGTTTACGCACGCCTGGAAAACGTATGGACACCAAGTCCAGATCATTGTCACGTTGTTTACGGTAATGAGAGCTGGGACCGTTTAAATACTCAACATCCCCTCTTTTCAAGATCCATTTTAAACGAAGTGCTGGCAAGCCCTGGGTGATATCAACATGCACTAAAGGGTCAGTGTACGGGCCCGAAGTATCATAAAGTCTGACAGGTTTATTTGGGATCACCTTACCATGATGGTCCTTGGTATCGGAAAGTTCTATCTCACGAAAGGGTACACGGATATCTGAAAAGATCTCACCCTGGACATATACTTTTTTTGAACCAGGCAAAGGTTCATAGGACAGTTTATTGGCATCAAGGAGCTGTTCTGGCTTTAAAACATTTAAAGTCTGAGGGGTCATGAATAGGTCCTTATAAGATTAGCTGAATGAAGTGCCGCATCCGCAACTGGATTTGGCTTTTGGGTTTTTGTATTTGAAACCGGATTCCCGTAAAGTATCCACGTAATCGATCTCAATACCCTGGACAAACTCAACACTTTCCTGATTAACAATGATATTGAGCCCATTTTGCTGGAAAGCAATATCATTATCATAAGGAGATTTCTGGAATTTCATTTCATAAGAAAGCCCCGCACACCCGCCTGTAACAACGCCAAAACGCAAGGCATAGTCCTGCTTGCCCTCTTTGAGCATCATCGCCTTGACCTTGACCACTGCCGCGTCAGTTAATGTCACGATCGGTTTTTGAGTTTGCTGTTCCATAGCGTTTCAATAATAACACAATTGTTTTTTTTAATCAACTTCCGCTGAGGCTACCCTCTTAACGAACACTCGCTATGGCTCGCAGTTGTTCCTGCTGGTCACCGCTCATGGGACCGATGATGGCGACATTAAGCCTTTGGGGATCCAGGATCTCTTTAGCCACGCGTTTAATGTCCGCACGGGTGACGGCCTTGATCTTTTTAATGACATCTTCAATAGTCTTCACCTGATCATTGCTGATAACTCCCCCACCCATCCAGAGCATTTGGTCCATGGTGTCTTCCAAACCTAATAAAGATTGCCCCATATAGTATTCCTGGGCACGCTTAAATTCATCTTCTTTGACGCCGCCTGATACAATTTTAGCTAAGACTTTAAGGATCAAACCCAAAGCATCAACTATTTTGACGTTGTCTACCCCGGCACGGACCATAAAATACCCGGTGTCATTCAAACTTTTGATCCCGCTGGAAACCGAATAGGCCAACCCTCGCTTCTCTCGGACTTCATTAAATAAACGGCTGGACATATTCCCACCCAAAATAATACTTAATAGGGCCAAGACATAATAATCTTTATGATTTGTCTCATAAGCTAAATATCCTAAAGCCAAATGCATCTGTTCAGTTTGTTTGTAATACAAATGAATACCGGGTTTTTCCTGGGTTCGACGGGCAGGAATATAAGATGGCGCTAAAAAGCCTGTTAATTTCCCTAATTTTGCCGTAACTAATCTGACTAACTCTTCATGCTTCATCGAACCGCAGGCAGAGATCACCGTATTGGCCGGAACATAATGCGCGTTCTTAAAATTTCTCAAATAAGCGGCGGACATCTCACCCACCGACTTGGGAGTACCGGCGAGACTTTGGCCCAAAGGATGATCCGGCCATAAAAGCTCTTCAAGAAGCTCTCCCACATAATATTGTGGCAGATCATGATACATTTTAATTTCTTCTAAAATGACCGTTCGTTCTTTTTCCAGATCTTTAAGGGCGATCTTGGGGAAAAAACTGATATCTGCCAGAACATTAAAGGTTTGCTTTAAGTGAGCCGCAGGCACCTTGGCATAAAAACAAGTTTCTTCTTCCGCGGTGAAGGCATTGAGACTGCCGCCCACGCCTTCGACGAGCTGTTTGATCTCATCACAGGAATATTTAAGGGATCCCTTGAAAGCCATATGCTCTAAAAAATGGGCAACGCCTTTATTCTCCCTGTTTTCATAACGGCCGCCAGCTGCCACCCAAACACCAATGGAAGCACTTTCGCGGTCTTTAAATTCCTGGGTAACGATGCGGACCTTGTTAGGTAACTGAGTTATGCGGCGCATAATGAACGAACATAGCGGGAGACTTTTTCCACCAGGTCACGATTTCCTTTGTTTTGTTCGATAGCTTTAACAATGGCACTACCGACGATCACACCATCAGCGGCACGGCCTATATCCTTGACCTGTTGCGGGGTTGAAATACCAAAACCCGCGCAAACGGGCTTGGGTGTAAAGCGTTTGATATGTTTGATCTGTTTAACGACCGATTGGGCAACTGCTTTTTGAGTACCGGTGATACCGGTCAAAGACACATAATAAACAAAACCGCTGGAGGCCTTGGTGTTGGATTTAATGCGTTCATCGGTACTGGTAGGGGCAACAAAGAAAATGGTTGCGATATTATAACGCTGTGTCCATTGGCGCAGGTTCTTGGCTTCTTCCGGGGGAAGATCAGGGATAATTAAACCATCCACCCCGACTTGCGCACAGGTCTTAACAAACTTTTCTTCTCCAAAACGCAAAATAGGATTATACGAGCTCATCAAGGCGATCGGAATGGGAGTCTTGCGACGGATATTTTTGACCGTCTCTAAGATCTTCTTGACCGTTGTCCCTTTATTTAAAGCACGATAAAAAGATGCTTGAATAGTGGGTCCGTCGGCCAAAGGATCCGAAAAAGGAATACCCAATTCAATGATATCAACACCGGCCTTTTCAAAAGCCACGACCAGATCTTCAGTGGTCCTTAGATCCGGGTCTCCGGCAGTGATAAAAGCAATGAAAGCTTTCTGCTTTTGAACTTTAAGTAACTGGAATTTTTTTTCGATTTTATTCATTAGATAAATTGTGCAATCTGGTTCATGTCTTTGTCCCCGCGGCCGGAAAGACAGACGATCACTGTCGAGCCTTTCTTGGCCTTACGGGCTAATTTTTCTAAATAGGCGATCGCATGGGATGACTCTAATGCCGGGATTATACCTTCCAGACGGGATAAAAGCTTAAGGGCTTCTATGGCTTCTTTGTCCGTAATGGTGACATATTGCGCACGACCGCTATCTTGATAATACGCGTGCTCAGGGCCAACCCCCGGATAATCCAGGCCTGCAGCTATGGAATGGGCTATCTGCACTTGCCCATCGCTATCTTGCAACAGCTTACTTTTGCTGCCATGCAATACACCGACCGCACCCTTGGTCAAGGTGGCGGAATGTTGGTGGGTATGCACGCCATGCCCTGCTGCCTCGACACCTATCATCTTCACCGATCGATCCGCAAAAAAGGCATGGAACAATCCCATGGCATTACTGCCGCCGCCCACACAGGCCAAAAGATAATTGGGTAATTTCTTCTCCTTGGCCCAAAATTGACGGCGGGCCTCGCGACCGATCACCGACTGAAAATCACGCACCATGGCTGGATAAGGATGAAAACCAGCGACCGAGCCGATAATATAAAAAGTATCCGCCACATTGGTCACCCAATCGCGTACCGCTTCATTCATGGCGTCTTTAAGTGTTTTAGAACCGCTTTCAACAGGTATGACCTGTGCGCCCATCAATTTCATACGATACACATTCAACGATTGGCGCTTGATATCCTCAGCGCCCATATAAACAACGCACTTGAGGCCAAACAAAGCCGCAGCCGTGGCCGTGGCCACCCCATGCTGACCAGCTCCGGTCTCGGCAATGATGCGGGTCTTACCCATGCGACGGGCAACCAGGATCTGCCCTAAAGTATTATTGATCTTATGCGCACCGGTATGCAGCAAGTCTTCACGTTTTAGGTACACTTTAAGTGTTTTTAAATGCGCGCTTAAACGTTTAGCCAAATATAAATTCGTTGGCCTGCCGGCATATTCTTTAAGATAAAACTCAAATTCCTTTTTAAAAACCTTATCTTTTTTAATAGCCTGGTATTGTTTTTCTAATTGAGCTAAAACAGCCATCAGGGTTTCAGGGGCAAAACGCCCGCCGAAAGAGCCATAATAACCATTTTTATCTGGATATTGAGAACTCATTATTGATCATACCCCGTCATGGTCATCACAGAATTAAGGAATCCGATCGTGCCGGTGATACGCAGCGGCCATTTATGTTCTGAGGCATCAAACCAGATCTTATATCTGGTCGGTTGGCTTTGCATATAATAACTATCGTAAGATTTTCCACCAATTTTAAGCGTCACGCGACCCATCAACTGGACCTTCAGATCCTTGGTTGGCAGGGTCATATTCAACACATCCCCTATTTTAAATGACCCTTCTCTGCGATACCGGTAAATAAACCCATAAATATTATCCACGGACCCTATTTTGTTGATAACCTGGTGAGTGATACGGTTACCATCTGTCTTGGTGATAAGGATCTCTCCCTTAGAACTTACATAATCTTCCAAAGTTTTCCCCTGACCGAACACGCTTAAACTGAAATTACGCTCAACAAACAACGGTTTGTATGTCGTGGGATCGACGTATATATCCTCTTCATCCGAGAAATTCACCCCATTAGCTTTAAATACGATCAAGATCGTTTGGCGGCCATTATAACCCCTGGGACCGACAAGCCTCAAGGTTGCCTCACCATCATATCCCAATTGCCGGATAGAGTAATGGATGGTCTCAGCGCGTAATTGCGATGGCAAGGTGCAAGTGAATAAAAACATGGCGATCAAAAATATTCTATTGAACATCGTATTCCTTTATAAACGCCTCTAATACCCTGGCGCCATCGTGTAAAGTTTTAATTTCCGCGTATTCGTCATTAGCATGGATAACGCCATGACTACCCCAACCTGTAGAAAAAGCAGGGATCCCATAATCCTGAAAAAAGGTGATCACCGTGGCCCCCTGACTGCCTTTTAATTTCGCTTTAAATCCCATCTTCCGACAGGTATCCACATAGGTTTTGACAAAAGAATGTTTAGGATCAACCCCATAGGGTTTCTGAGTATCATCAATGATCACTTTAAAATCTTTGGTCTCCTTGGCTATGATGCTTTTAATTTCTTTTAACACGCTTTCGGCTTTCATGCCCGGCATAAAACGGATATCCAGGGCGAACTCGCAAAAATCCGCCACCATATTGACCTTATCTCCCCCACGGATCGTACCGATATTCTTCGTCGGTGGGACTAACAAATGATGTTTTTTATATTTGAACTGGTGCTTCTTTAAACGGATGATCACCCGTGCGGCAATTTCAATGGCATTGATCCCCAGCCAATTATACGCCCCATGCGCTTTTTTACCAAAGATCTGTACCCGGCAATGAAAAAGCCCTTTTTGCGCAATGATAGCATCAAATTCTTCAGAGTCAACGATCAAGGCAGCTTTAGGGCGCAAAATACCTTTTTTCAATAAAGGAATGACCCCTAATCTGCTTCCGGTTTCTTCATCAGCCGTGGCGGCAAAAACAATGTCCCTTTTTAAACGTACTCCATCTTCGACTAAACTATGCAAAGCCTCCATACCCACCGCGCAATTGCCCTTATCATCACTGGCTCCCCTGCCATAGATACGACCTTTATGAATAGCGGCGCCCAACGGATCAAATTTCCAGCCATCTCCAAAAGGCACCGTATCATAATGAGGCGTGATCAACAGCGCTTCACGGGCTGCCTTGGCACGCGGCCAGCTGCCCTTAAGAGTTGCCACCACATTCGGACGGTTCTTGGCAAATGAATATATTTTTATATCCAGCCCTATAGACTTTAGGTCTCGGGCCACATAATCAGCCACAGCTACTTCGTTACCCGGCGGATTAACGGAATTGATCTTTAATAATTTAGTGAGGATGGTGACCAAACGTGTTTTATTTATCATCCCAAGATCCCTTTAGCCTTTTCTTCGCCTTCAATGCGCTTAAAATCCTCATAATCCACAAAAATAATTTGAGGCTGTTCATGGCTGATCTTAAGCATCTTGGGCATATGTTCTCTGATGTTCTGAAAAGCGATGTATTTAAACTCGCTATTACACTCCGGACATTTAAGGGTGTCTACCTTCAAATCCATCCTTTTACAATTGGCACAGGTGCCGGACAAGGCCCCGTAGGTCATCAGATGGGTCTTGACCTCATCAAGATAAAATTTCTTATAAATTCGGATAAATCGTTCAGGCATGTGGGACATTATAACATCATTGGTGAGCTTGGTCTAACCATAAAAAAACCGGCAGAATCATCTATCTTGTTTTAGTCTGGCGTGCCCCGGAAGAAATCCAGCGGGCCTGTCGCAACGGATGATTTCTGTCGGTTCTATTTCATTTATACCACTTAAATGAGCATTATGCAAGGGCCCGCTTACCTATTTTTGATAAAATTTTCTGATAATTGTGCTCGCTGGATATCAAATAGTACTCCTTCATATGCCAGCTCACAGGCTGGCGATCAAATAGATCAGCTTCTACGGTGTCCAAGATCTTTCCGTCGCTGATCCGTCTAAGGTCCATCCCTGCCATGCGAATGATCGGCCAGCTTCCGGCAAAATCCCACAGGTGGCAACGCAAAAAACAACCTATCCCGCGGCCAATGGTTGGCCAACAAAGATTGACCACGGCACAGGCGTGGATCATGATATGAAAATCTCTGTCGTTCCAATAAAATTTATCAAAAAAAGTGTCGTTACAGAAAAATATAGAACGAGCGGATAATTCTTCTTCTAAGGGAACGATCAGAGTTTTAGTCTCATGAGGGCCAAAGGCGTCTTGCACAAAATAAGCTTTTGTGCCGTCACAATAAAAAAGTTCTTTGAGCATGGGGAAATAGACAATGCCCAGCCAAGGCTTTAAATCCTTGATCAAGCCGATAGAAATACCGAATAAAGGCATATGATTAGCGTACAGGCGCGTTCCATCGATAGGATCCACAGCCCAGATAAATGATGTTTGGTCAAGGCGCTTTTGCTCTAAATACTCTGCTATTGTAGGATCTTCTTCATCAATAAGGATATGCGCAGGATCTTGCAAAAAATCACTGAACGTTTGCGTGGCCAATTTTGAGATCGCCTTGTCCGCCAGCGTTATGATGGAATGGTCTTTCTTAAGGCCAGGTTGACTTTTGCCCATTAAATCCAAAGCAATGCCGCCAGCTTCGCGGACAAAAGAAAACATACGTTCTAAATAAATTTCGGAAGTAATCATCATTGTTGTGGATAAAATAAGGCCATGCTGTTGGTAAAACCATGCAGGAAATTAACCCCACCAACCGGTCCGATCTCCCCTGCACAAAAAAATCCTGCTGCCGGTACCGGGCCTAAATGGTGCTGGATGATCTTGATATCATGGTCAGGCTCTTTAAACAAATTAACACCGCGCCCGTTGCAAGAAAAAACAAAGGCTCCATGAGCAGCGGTGGCTTGTTTTTTAATTTTATACAATTTTAACAACTCATGTAAGTCCTCATTGGCGGTCTTGGCATCACGTAAATGGAACTGTACGGTTTGTCCCACCCGCATATGATCACCAACAGCACCCGCACCGCTTTGAGGATCAACTCCCATCACCCCACGGATCAAAAAATCTCCCCTTTTAAACGTATCTTTATACTCATTCATGGCAATACCGACAAAAATAGCTTCCTGGGCCAATTGACGGTCATAATCCGAGGCCTTGCTCAACACTTCTTCCAACACTTTATAAAAAGGACGTCCGGCTAATTCATAAACAATATTGCGCTGGGCTTTGGTGACGATGAACGTCTCACCGATGGGACGGCATCCTTGAGACACAACAGTTTCAACCCTTAAATTACCGGTAAGGCAAACACCGACCATCCCTTCCCGCATGACCTCACCGTCCAGGATCAAAGTATTTTCTCCGGGGTCAGAGGCACCAGAAGCCAATCCTCCCACCACAGACATTCCAGGATAAGCCAAATTTATTCCTGCCAAGAAACTATTGCCGTCAAAAGCAAAAGGATCGGCAAATACTACAAAAGTAGGCTTTTCATTGGGATATACTTCAAAAAAATTATACCAATCTTCCTTTTCTCTGATTGTCTCTAAGACAGGCTGGGTCAAAGTAAAGGGCACGATCTTCACTTGTGGCAGGCGCATCAACATCAAGGATGCCGACGGCCGGCCTTCAATTTCCTGCGTCCCACCGATGATCCCGGCGCACGGGCAACAGATCAAATGTTGTATGTTGACGCGGGCTTTTAAGGCTTGAAATAATTCCAAAGGATCATAGGAGCTTCCTGGACAAATATATACGATCCCCAGATCAAAATCTCCCTCGATCTCCATGAGGAGTTCAGCAATGATTTGAGGCAAATGGCTTGCTTGAGTTATACGATTAATGAATTCCATTGATAAACCCATTATAAAATGTTGAGAGACAGATGTTAGCTTTTCCACTTAATAGAACAACCCAAAAGGCCCTATCGCCTCGAATTCGTAAAGTTTAGCTTCTCCATTTAATGGAGCACCCCATTGACGGTATTTGCTTTGCAGCAATTGGGCGGCCGGCGGACATATTATTCATGGCTTCTTTTAATTCTTCACGGGTGACCGCAGCTTCATCTTTCCAATTATCGTCAATGCGGCCATGATAGACCAGCGCCTTATTCTTATCAAATAAATAAATATCCGGCGTGCATTGGGCCCGGAAAGCATCGGCCACTTGCTGTGTTTCATCAACTAAATACGGAAAATCAATCCCCCACTCCTTGATCTTAAGGACCATTTTATCCGGAGCATCATCAGGAAAATCAGGATTGATATTAGGATTGATGGCTATCGTATTGACCCTCATCCCCTGGCCATATTGGGCCAAGCGTATGACCCTCGGCCAAACAGCCAAAGCGTAAGGACAATGATTACACGTAAAAACTACAAGGAGACCACGTTCTCCAAAAAGTCCGGCAGCTTTATAGGGTTTGCCGAATGCATCTTTTAATTCAAAATCCGGCATGATCGTACCTAAAGGGATCTTTATCGATTCTAATAGTGCCATTTGATTAACCTCCGACATAGATGTATGATATGTTTAGGAGATATCTTATGTCAAAACTACTCATTGCGCAATATGAAATCGGGCCTCTTAATAACTTCATCTATCTTTTAGGCGACCCTGAGACCAAGGAAATGGCTATCGTTGATCCTGCCTGGGATGTGGATTTTCTTTGCCGGGAAGCCAAACGTCTGGGCTATACGATCTCATCGGTCTTCTTGACCCACGCCCACCCTGACCACGTCAATGGCCTGGATAAACTTTTATCCTTGCGCCCAATACCCGTTTATATTTCTAAATTTGAATATCCCTTATTACGCCCCAAGATCCAGGGACTTGTGAATGTAACCGAAAAAGATAAAATATCTGTGGGGAAGATCGATTTTAATGTCCTTTATACTCCGGGGCATACGCCGGGTTGTCAATGTTTCCTGTCCCAGGGGCATCTCATTACCGGGGACACCCTTTTTATCGATGGATGCGGAAGATGTGACCTGCCTGGCAGCGATCCTAAGGTGATGTTCAATACCCTTTATAATGTCCTTATGAAATTACCTGATGACACCATCATTTATTCAGGCCACAATTATGGCCCCACGCCCACAGACACCATGGGTAATCAAAAACAAACCAATCCTTATTTACAATGCAGTAATATGAACGAATTCCTTGTTGAGCGTATGGGATTATGATTTATTGCAGTTGAAACGAGCGGATCATTTCTTCTACCCAAAGTTTGTCCTGCGCGTATTTATTCATATCTCCTAAAAAAGTCAAGATATAGGATTGATTTTGGTGCAGTGTCCATGCATTGACCATTCTTAAATGATCAGGTATTTGTGCCTCGATGGCCATCAGATGCCCTTCTCGCCAGCCCCAATGATAATCTTTATCCTCGACAAGCTTAATACTGCCTGCAAAGGTCCCTAGCATCTGCCTTTTAACAGTCCCCGTGAATGCCGCTAAAGTAAAAATATCACCCGGCACGGGTTGAACCGTCACGTTAAGATTTTCTTGAAGCGTATCAAGCTGGGTATCTTTAGGGCGCATGAATATCACGGCCACATTTTCCTGCGGATGGACGATCACCTTCCACGTTTTAGGGTACTTGATAGAAAATTTATACTGATCATCCTGATAGACGCTAAATTGCGCGTTGAAGTATAAAAATAATCCCAAAGCCGCCAAAAGAAGAAAGCCGGCTATTGAAGCAATACCGATGAGTATATATTTCTTAAGAGAAGGGCTTAAGAATTTTCGTCCTTGAGGTTTTTTATTGATAAAACTTTCCCCCTCTATTCTTCAGGTCCAAAATATACGCACATGGTTTAAAACGACCATCTTTAAATCGCGCTTCCAATTTTTCCAAACCTTCAACCAACCGGTCTATGCCGATCGAGTCTGCGTAACGTAAAAGCCCTCCCCTAAAAGGCGGAAAACCTGTCCCCATGATCATACCAATATCCACGGCATCAGGAGTGTCCACTACCTTTTCCTGCAAAATAAGAGCTGCTTCATTGATCATGATATAGATCATCCGCTCGATCGCCTCTTGTTCTTGGATCGAACTACTTATCTTAACAAGGCCCTGTACTTCAGGATTAACGATACGCTTCTTGCCATAAATATAAAATCCTTTGCCTGATTTCTTACCCAAGAATTTTTTAAGAAGCACTTCATCAAAGATCTTGACCGATTTAAAGCGGGCCCCAAGTCCTGTTTCCAAAACATGCAGCACCTTGACCCCTACATCCAAACCAACCTCGTCAGATAACGTAAAAGGCCCCATGGGCATGCCGAAATTGGTGGCCAAGCGATCAATTTCTTTGATAGACCCTCCTTCATCAAAAATACGCCCTGCCTCATTGATATACCCTAATAAAATACGGTTCACCAAAAAGCCAGGAGCATCTTTAACGATCACTGGTGTCTTGCCTAATCTCTTGGCAAATTCCAGCGTGGAAACCAGGGTCTGCAAAGAAGTATACTCAGTGGTGATGATCTCGATCAAGGGCATACGATGCACCGGATTAAAAAAATGAAAACCGATCACCCTAGAGGGATCCTTGGCAGCGCGGGCCATTTCAGTCACGCTTAGAGACGAGGTATTTGATGCCAAAATAGCTTTTGAGGAGATCACTTCGCTGACCTGGGCAAAGACTTTCTTCTTAATATCTAAATTCTCTACCACTGCCTCAATGGCAATATCCACATCAGAAAAACCGCTATAATCAACTGTCCCTGAGATCATGGCCATTTTAGCCGCTACTTCAGGGGCCCGAACTTTTTTTCTTTTCATGGCCTGCGCATACACATCGTAAGCAGCTTTAAGGCCCTTGGCAATGGCCTCTTGATTGATGTCTTTAAGCCGCGCCCATACTCCCCGATCGCTTAATAACTGGGCGATCCCCCCGCCCATAACACCTGCTCCTATCACAGCTGCTTTGGTAATAGGCATAGGTTTGATCGCTTCCGCACCCGGCATGATTAATTTCTTATATTTTTCAGATAAATAAAACACCTTCACCAAATTCTTGGATACAGGCGTAATGGCTAATTGGGCGAAGGTGCTGGATTCAATATCCAAAGCTCGCTCACGTGGCAAATACTTTGTCTTTTGTATCACTTCCACGGCTTTTAAAAAGGAAGGATAAAAACCTTTAGGGTCTTTTTTTTCAATAAGCTTGGTTGTTTGCCAATAAATCACCTTATGCCCTAAAGGATTCTTTTCTAAAAATGCCTGGAAACCTTTAAATGCAACAGGCTTAAAGATACGGTTTGCAGGTTGAGCCGAAATCTCCTCAATAAATTCCTTTACACGCTCAGACAAGCCCACCGACGGGTACAACCTATCAGCTAATCCACACTTGAATGCCGCTGAAGAACTGATCGGATTTCCGGAAACGATCATTGTCAATCCCTGGGCAAGGCCAACCAGGCGGACGAGGCGATAGGTACCTCCAAAGCCCGGTACAAAACCAAGATTCACTTCCGGCAAACCAATACGAAGTTTGTCATTAAAGGTCATGATCCTATAACGGCAAGCCAGGGCCAATTCACAGCCTCCGCCCAAAGCCACCCCGTCGATCACAGCTACGGTAGGATAAGGCAGATCTTCTAATTTATCCATGACCCGCTGCCCAGCCTGTGCCTTGGCTTTGCCATCGACAAGCTCAGTGATATTTTCAATTTCTTTAATATCAGCGCCGGCAATAAAAATATCCTTCTTGGCGCTTTGAATGATCAAAGCTTTAAGATCTTTGCCCTTAAGCTCATCAAGGATCTTATCAAAGGTCATAAGGGTGGCAGAATTCAAAACATTGACCTTAGAATCCGGTTGGTCAAAAGTGATGGTACCGATATTAGCTTCTTCTTTATAGAATACAGACATATTTACCTTTCTAAGATCACTGCTGCTCCCTGACCGCCGCCAATACATAAAGACGCTATACCTACATTAAGATCATTACGCTTTAAAGTTTTAAGCATCGTCAAGATCAATCTTGCTCCCGTGGTCCCCACTGGATGGCCCAAAGCAATGGCACCGCCGTGAACGTTCAATTTTGCAGGATCAATAGCACCTGTGTAGCCTTCATAGCCGAAATCCTTGGCGAATTTCTCCGATGCCAAAGCACGTTCGCAAGCGATGACCTGAGAAGCAAAGGCTTCATTGATCTCAATGGCCTGCATATCTGAAAGTTTCATACCGGCTTTTTTTAATGCTTTAGGGATAGCATGTGCCGGGCCGATCCCCATGCGATTTGGCTCAACCCCGGCAAAGGCAAAACTACGCAGAAACCCCAAGGGCTTCATCCCCAATTCTTTGGCGCGTGATTCGCTGACAACCAAGATCGCGCAGGCGCCATCGGTCACTTGACTGGAATTGCCTGCCGTGACTGTACCTGTACCTTTTTCAAAAAATGGTTTTAATTTTGCCAACGCCTCTAAAGTTTGGCCTTCACGCGGACCGTTATCATCAATGACCGCTTCCTTATATTTTGGTCCTGGGATCACGGGAATGATCTCTTCCCTTAGAATTTCCCTTGCAGCGATGGCTTTCTGATGACTGGCTAAAGCAAATTCGTCCTGTTCCCGGCGAGTAATACCAAATTCTTTGACCAACACCTCGGCTGTCTGCCCCATGTTCAAACCACAGACAGGATCGGTCAAACCCATTTGCAATCCAATGCGCGGCATTAAAAAATGATGTGCACGTATTTTAGCAAAACTCTGCAATTTTGCGGGCAAGGTTTTGGCACGCGAGATCTCAGTTAAGATCTCCTGATACTCTTTCGATAAAAGAAACGGGATATTGCTCATGGACTCGGTGCCACCGGTCAAGTAACAAGATCCTTCTCCAGCTTTAATTTTAATAGCCGCATTGACCACGGCTTCGATACCAGAGGCACAGTTGCGATGCACGGTAAAAGCAGGCGTTGTTTTGGGCACACCGGCGAGAAGCGCAATGACGCGGGCGATATTAGCTGCCTCCGCTGGTTGGGCCACACAGCCAAAAATAACCTCATCGATCAATTTGACATCCAATCCCATACGTTCGATCAATTCTCGCGCCGCGATACGCCCCAATTCCTGAGCACTTAAATTATTAAAATTCGCCCCCATCTTTGAAAACGGAGTGCGTATGCCATCGACAATTGCTATTCTATCCATGTCTACCCTTCCTTGCTTTTAACCCTTAGGTCTTATATCTAATATTCGTTTCTCTTTATTGGCTGTCTCTAATTCCAAACGTTTGACCATATCAGCCAAAGGAATAAATTCGATCCGATTAGGCGCAACTTCAGTGTCCCCGGTCAATTTACTGATGATCAAATTAGAAAGCACGCTTTGATCAGCCCCTGCATGTGGCGTGATGTACACCACTATCTCATCGACATCATAGGGATCATTATTATGTTTACGGATCTCCAGCTGCCACTCTTCCACTTGAGGGATATCATTGATCACCTCGGCAAAGTGACTAAAATTAACCAAGGTCCCTTTGACCTTGGAAAGATGAATATCTTTATTATCAGACAAGCGCGTAATGTCCGAAGATAAACGAAGGGTTTGCCGTCCGCAAAATGGACAGGGCTCATGGATAATACCCCCTTTGACAATGTCCCCTGTTCGATAACGCAACATCACACTGGCCCGTGAATCCAAACTTGTATAAACCAATTCCCCATCATCTTGATCATCCTTGACCTCACCGGTAAGCGGGTCAATGATCTCAAATATCTCTTTGTCCGGATAAAGATGATAGCCGCTGGATAGATGATTTTCTGTCGGGCATTCAGCCCAGGCAGAACGCGCCTCGGTAAAACCATAGGTGCCAAAAATATTAACACCCTGGGCTCCCTGAGCACTGACCATTTCTGATAATTTTTGTTTATATCCGGGCGTAACCTTGGCCGCGCCCAGTACCACCTTCTTTAAAAAAGAAAGGTCATGCCCTTTTTCCTGGGCAAAACGCAACAGATGATAAATATAACTTGGCACCCCCAAAATGGCTGCAGGTTTGATCCTCATCAATGCCGTTAAATTACCTTCGGTTCCCATGACCTTCCCACCTCCGGTAGATAACGAAAAAACATTCGCTTCAATAGCGCCAAAAAAAGTCTGCCAAAAAGCCAAATGCGGGGCAAAGGGAAAAAGATTCATGATCCGGTCATCGCCCTTAATACCAAAAAGCCCGACCATACGACTGCCTGACTGATATAAATTATCCAGATCATAACGGCTATACATAAATGGCACCGGTGAATTGGTGGTCCCTGTAGTGAAGGTCATAAACACCGGACGGAATTCTTTAGCCAGATCATCTTCCAGACGATGACCTTGGATCAAAGACCTTGCCGCAAGGATCAAAAGACGTGATTTAGACCAATACCGGCTGATCTTTTCTTTATCCGGCTGGAGGATAAAATCTTTGAATTTTTGCGGATTGTCTTTGCTGATCAAATCGGATTTGGAAATATAGGGAATGCGCTTTAGATCTTCCTTGGTCCGGATCTGCCTAGGGTTAATTTTCTTTTCATCAAAAAGCTTATGATAATAAGGGCTGAAAGGATAAACGTGGGTATTGATAAAATGGTGCAGCCGTTGATTCTGTAAATCTTTGATCTGACTATAAGTTAAAGATGTTATGTTTTTCCATGTGCTCATTGCTGATAGTTTAATATATCCATTGTGAGCTCGCCAGCGAAATCGAAAAAATAACCCCGTATTCTTTTGAAATACGGGGTTACTTGGTGATCAACACTCTCTTAAGGAGAATTATTGAGCCGCTGGAGCTGCTGGAGCTGCAGCATCAGTATTGGTCGCTGCACCTGCGTCAGCATTGGCAGCTGCACCTGTATCAGTATTGGTCGTGCTGTTGTCTGTGGCGTCTTGAGCTTTCACGGTGTTGGCTAAGAATAAACCTGCAGCACCAAAAATCAGAGCGGCCACTACTACTAATTTCTTGTTCATGACTTCTCCTCCTTGATTTTGATAAGAATACACATCTTACCATTGTTGAGAGTGTGTAAATTTTTTACACATCTTGCTAAAAATTTGACATTCAAAGAATTGAGCAAATGTTCTCGTGTCAGCCTTCATAGATAATAACAAATTATTAGAAAATTACAATTAAAATTTTCTAATGATTCATTTTACCAATAAACGCGACCGTTTTTCTTCAATGCACGCCGTTAATTCTTCGAAAGATTTTTCAAAAGCAGCCAGGCCATCGTCGAGCAATTGATTACACACCATACCGACGTCAATGCCTAAATGACGCAATTGCTCAATTGTCGTCTGAGCGCCTGCCACATCACCCGGCATGGCTACCTTGGCAATGCCATGATCTAAAACCGCCTCTAGCGTTTTGTCCGGCACTGTATTGACTGTATCTGCAGCTATTAATTCAGTGATATATTTGATATCACTGTATTGAGGATCTTTGGTACCCGTCGATGCCCACAGGACACGTTGCACATTGGCCCCACCAAGCTTTAAGGACTTAAATTCATCGCCACTAAAAGCCTTTTGGAATTTATGATAAATGATCTCGCAATTGGATACAGCCGCCCTGCCCTTTAAAGCAGTCGACACCTTTTTTTCATCCAACTTCTTGTCAATATTTGTATCAAGACGGCTGACAAAAACCGAAGCCACCGAACGGACACGACTGAGATCCCCGCCACTTTTCGCCAAATGTTTTAAACCATCCAGATAAGCCCAGACCACTTGGCCGTACTGCTCCGCGGAAAATATCAAGGTGACATTGACATTAATGCCCTGAGAGATCAAACCCTCTACCACACCTAAACCATTCTTGGTGGCCGGCACCTTGATCATTACATTAGGACGATTAAGCTTTTGCCACAAACGCATACCTTCTTTTAGCTGTGCATCCAGTTCATTGCCTAATTTAGGATTGATCTCAAGGCTGACATAGCCATCCAAACCCTTAGTATTCTCGTAAACACCACGGAATTGATCTGCCGCGTCCTGCACGTCCTTAATGGTCAATTCATCGTAAATTTCAAAAGTGGATTTACCCATTTCTGCCAACTGCCGGATCTTGGCATCGTAATCGCTGCTTTGGCTGATCGCCTGCTTAAAAATTGTAGGATTGGATGTTTGCCCGCGTAAACCCTGATCGATCAGCGATTTGAGCTTTCCGCTGGTGATCATTGAACGGCTGATATTATCGATCCATAAACTCTGACCAAGTTCTGCTATGTCATGTAATTTGCTTTTAGGCATACTATCCTTTTTTTCTACGGATAACTTTCTTAACAGCGTCTACAATGTTAGCATCCTTCAAACCATAATGCGCTAATAACTGCGCAGGGCTGCCGCTTTCACCAAAGGAATCCTTGACCCCCACCATTTCCATCGGACACGGATAATGCCGCGCCAACACCTCAGCCACCGCAGAACCCAAACCACCTGTAATCTGATGCTCTTCAGCCGTAACAATGGCACCGGTTTCCTTGGCTGAGTTAACGATCATCTCAACATCAATAGGTTTGATAGTGTGCATGTACACTACTTTTAATTCGATGCCTTCAAGCTTTAACTTTTCAGCTGCTGACAATGCCTCAGCCACCATGACCCCACAGGCAATAACTGTAGCATCATGCCCAGCACGCAAAGCATTAGCCTTTCCTATCGTAAAAACATCTTCTTCTTTAGTAATGATAGGAAGCGGCGCTCTGGAAGTGCGCATATAAAATGGACCATAGGTATTGGCGATGGCGCGAGTGGCTTTTCTGGCTTCTATATAATCCGCCGGACAGATGACCTTCATATTAGGTAAAACACGCATGATGGCAAAATCTTCCAGGCATTGGGCACTGGCCCCATCTTCTCCGACGGTAAGGCCACCATGCGAACAAACAACCTTTACATTACAATTATTGTAACAGACATCCAAACGGATCATGTCATAGGCGCGATTAGTCAGGAACACCGCGAATGAAGTGGCAAAAGCGACATAGCCCTGAGTACTTAAACCCGCGGCTGTGCCCACCACATCCTGCTCTGTGATGCCTAAATTAAAAAATCTCTCAGGGAATTCTTTTTTAAAATATTCAGCGCGGGTGGCATCTTCCAGATCACCGGAAGTCACCACGATATTGGGATTGATCTTGCCTAAAGCTACTAACTCTTCACCAAAACCATCTCTGGTTGGGGTTGGTTTTAATTCCATTATTTTAACTCCGCCAAAGCCTGTGCCAACTGTTCTTTATTTGGTGCCTTACCATGCCAGGCACATTTGCCTTCCATGAAAGAAATGCCTTTACCCTTAACAGTATTGGCAATGATCACCGTCGGCTTGCCCTTGGTACTGCTGAATTTATCAAAGGCCTCTTTCAACGCTTCAATACTATGCCCATCGATCTCAAGAACATTCCATCCAAACGCTGCCCACTTTGCCGCTAATGGTTCTAAATTCTTGATTTCATTGGTAGGCCCGTTTTCTTGTACCTTATTATAGTCAATGATGGCACAGACATGGTCCAGCTTATAATGAGCTGCGGTCATGGCTGCTTCCCAGACTGAACCTTCCTGAATTTCACCGTCTCCCATCACACAATAAACTTTAAAACCTTTACCGCGCATTTTTGCACCTAAGGCAATGCCATTGGCAAAGGACAAACCATGGCCAAGAGAACCCGAGTTAAATTCCACCCCCGGAACCTTGGTGTGCACATGGCCCTGCAATCTTGCCCCAAACTTTCTAAAAGTTTTTAACTCTTCCTTGGGAAAATATCCAAAATTGGCGAGCGTCGTATAAACCACCGGTGAAACATGGCCTTTAGAAACAATTACCCGATCGCGGTCTTCCCAGCGAGGATCATTAGGTTTATGATTAATTTGATATCCGTAGAGGGTTAGAAAAATCTCAACAGCGGATAATGAACCACCGGGATGGCCGGAACCTGCAGTTTCCAAGGTCTCTAGGATATCCCGACGGAAAACTACTGCCTGTTTTTTAAGTGAATTGAGATCTATTGATTTAGTGCTCATAAATAAAAATATTTAAAACTGGTGGGCCTTGCTGGACTCGAACCAGCCACCCTCTGATTAAGAGTCAGATGCTCTACCGGATGAGCTAAAGGCCCTTGTTAAATCGCAAAAGTGAAAATCTTTTATACCAGATTTACCATGGCCTGTAAAGAAACTCTTTTATTACTGAATTCTTCCTGATGCTTTTTTAAGGGCCTCGATAAAATTAGGATCAATAATACCCCCTATTTTCTCCACCTTATGTACGTCTGCCCAAGCCTTGTCATAGGCCTCCAACTTAAGATAAGCAAGGGCCCGGTTGTTATAGGCCCTTACATAAATAGCATTGATCCTGATAGCCTTGGAATAATCAATGATGGCCTGAGACAAGTTGCCTTGCGCGGCATAGGCATGGCCGCGGTTGTTATAAGCTTCTGCATCATTAAGGTTGTCAGCAATGGCCATGGTAAAATCAGCGATGGCTGGGGTCAAGAAACCTTGCTGAGCATAGGCAACCCCACGATTATCATAGGCCATGGCAATATTGGGATTGATATCTATAGCCTTGGTGTAATCATAAACAGCCTGAGTATAATCGCCCTGTTTTAAGGAATCATTGCCATTTTTCAAATATTCTCCGGCTGTTTGTGCCAAAGCAGAAGAAATACTTAACAACAATATGCCTGTTAAAACCAAAACTAAACTGTACCGTTTCATTTTGTGATTTTAACATCATCATCGGCAATTTTGCTGAATTTTTCAGGATTATTCCCAAAAGCATTTTTACATCCCGGACAGCACAAATTATACACCTTTCCATTATACGTGAAGGTTATGGGAGGCCCCATTTTCCCTACTTCTTCGCCGGTGACCGGACAATGCTTATTGCCAACTGTTATCGGCTGCACTGATGATTGCTCTAACTGTGACGAATCCTGGGCGCAGGCAAAGCCAACACCCAATAATGTGATCCCCAAAATCAAAGCTGTGATCCTTTTCATGATTGCCTCCTCGTGTTATTTAAGTTTTCCCTTTAATTCAAAATTAGCCTTCCAGATATAATAAATAGCCGGATAGACAATAAGCCCTAATAAAAATGATGTGATCAAACCACCGACCATGGGTGCAGCAATGCGCTTCATCACATCCGCACCAGCACCGTTAGACCACATGATCGGCAGCAGGCCGACAAATGCAGCCATCACCGTCATCATTTTAGGACGCAAACGACGTACAGAACCTTGAATGATCGCATCCTTTAGATCTTGATGGGTATTCATGCGATTTTCCTGCATTGCCTTCTTGTATGCCAATTCCATAAATAATAAAAGCAATACACCTGTTTCCGCATCAAGCCCCATGAGCGCGATCATCCCGACCCATACCGCGATAGAAATATTAAATCCCATCGCCCACAAAAGCCATACGGCACCGATCAGTGAGAACGGTACTGATAAAAGCACAATACCTGTCTGCACCATGGATTTCGTATTCATGTACAATAGGAATGCAATGATAAAAAGCGTTAAAGGCAACACCACCTTTAATCTCTCACGCACCCGTAGCATATTTTCATACTGGCCGCTCCAAAGAAGCCCATAACCTTGGGGTAATTGAATTTTTTCTTCAACAACCCGCTTGGCTTCATCAACATAGCTGCCAATATCCCGACCAGCTACATCAACATAAACATACCCCGCTAATAATCCATTCTCATTACGGATCATCGACGGTCCTGTACGAAGGACGATGTCCGCAATCTGACCTAAAGGAATTTGGGCCCCTGATGGTGTGGCGATCAAAACATGCTTTAATTTCTCCACACTGTCCCGTAATTCCGATGGGTAACGGACATTGACTGAATAACGCTCCTGGCCTTCAACCGTCTCAGTGACATCTTCCCCTCCGATGGCTGATGAGATCGTCATCTGCGCATCATGGATGGAAAGGCCATAACGGGCCAACTGATCGCGTTTAAGGTCAAAATCCAGGAAATATCCTCCGGCGGTGCGTTCCGCATAAACGCTTCTGGTGCCGGGAATATTCCTGATAATCCCTTCCAATTTGATCCCGATACGTTCAATTTCATTAATATCAGAACCCAGGACCTTAATACCGATCGGCGTCCTGACACCTGTTGACAACATGTCGATACGGTTCTTGATCGGCATGGTCCAGGCATTGGTCGTCCCAGGGATCAGTAACTTTTTATCCATTTGATCAATGAGCTCCTGATGGGAGATATGATCAGGCCAAAAGACTTTGAAGGGCCCTTGGATAAAACTTGGCAAGTTTGAATACCAACGATGGAGCTTAGGCCAATCGTTTTCCTGTTTTAACAGCACCACTGTTTCCATCATCGAAAGAGGTGCAGGGTCAGTTGAACTTCCCATACGTCCTGCCTTGCCCCATACGCTGATGACCTCAGGAAAACTTTTAATAAGCTTATCCTGAGTTTGTAATAATTTCATCGCTTCAGGTGCAGAAATACCCGGCATGGTGATAGGCATATATAAAATACTACCCTCCCACAATGGCGGCATGAATTCTGATCCTAATTTCAAATAAACAGGTACGGTGACCAGCATGACAATGATCGCCGCGGCAATGACCCGTTTGGGATAACGCAGGACAAAGCGGCAGACAGGATCATATAACTTAAAAAGTATCCGACTGACCGGATGTTTTTCTTCCGGATAATATTTGCCGACCAATAAAGCATTCATCAATTTTGACCGGTAAGGTTTCACCCGCAGAAGAAGCATGCGTAAGGCTGGATTAAGTGTCACCACTAATACAGCGGCGATGGTCATGGCAAAGGTCTTAGACCATGCCAATGGTTTGAATAAACGCCCTTCCTGGTCAACCAAGGTAAAGATCGGCAAGAAGGAAACCGCAATGACCAGAAGCGAGAAAAAGACCGCTGGTCCAACCTCTTTGAGGGCTTTAATACAGACCTGCCGGTGATCTTCTTTTCGGCCACCTGCTTCCCAATATTCCAGATGCTTATAAACATTCTCCATCTGCACGATGGCTCCATCGACCAGAACACCGATAGAAATGGCAATACCAGCCAAAGACATGATATTCGATGTCAAATGCATACCGAACAAGGGTATAAAGGCCAGGATCACCGCAACCGGGATGGTGATGATAGGAATAAAGGCTGACGGGAAATGCCAAAGAAAAAACAGGATCACCAAGCTGACAATGATCATTTCTTCTGTCAGCTGATGCCTTAAATTCTCAATGGCCCTTAAGATCAATTCCGAACGGTCATAGGTCACTTTAATTTCAACACCGTCAGGAAGGGATGATTTGATGTCCTTAAGTTTCTCCTTCACGCGATTGATGACATTCAAAGCATTTTCCCCGAAACGCATGACCACGGTCCCGCCGACAACATCTCCCTGGCCATCCAGGTCAGAAAGGCCTCGACGTAATTCAGGGCCAACACCCACATGGGCCAAATTCTTAACAAGGATCGGCGTCCCATGTTGATCAACACTGACCACTGTTTCTTCAAGGTCTTTGATGGATTTCACATACCCATGACCTCGAACCATATATTCAGCACCGCTGAAATCCAAGAGCCCTCCACCAGATTCTTCATTACCGTTTTTAACGGCATCAACAAGTTTGGTGATCGGGATGTTATAAACCAATAACTTATTTGGATCGGCAGTGACCTGATATTGCTTAACAAAACCCCCTAATGATGCCACCTCAGCAACTCCCGGCACACTTTGAAGGTGATAACGCAAATACCAGTCCTGATAACTGCGTAACTGCTGCAGATCATGCTTACCGCTTTTATCAACGAGTACATACTGAAATACCCAACCTACCCCGGTGGCATCAGGACCCAATTCCGTTTTGACACCTTCAGGCAAGCGCGGGATGATCTTGCTTAAATACTCCAAGACCCGGCTGCGGGCCCAGTAGATATCCACGCCGTCATTGAAAATGACATAGACATAAGAAAACCCGAAATCAGAAAATCCTCGTACAGCCTTGACCCCGGGAACTCCTAATAAGGAAGATACGATCGGATAGGTTACCTGGTCCTCAATAATATCCGGACTGCGGTCCCAACGCGAATAGATGATCACCTGTGAATCAGACAGGTCAGGGATCGCATCCAAAGGAATATTTTGAATGGACCAAATGGCAGCTATCAAGGTAACAGCCACACATAGGATCACTAAATATTTATTTTGGGCTGAAAATCCGATAAGCTTCTCGATCCAGCCTTCTTTTTTCTCCATATTATTGACCATGAGCTTCTCCTTGCGTCGCGGCTGCTGCACTTGCCTGCAAACCTGCCTGCACGCGGCTTTCAGAATCCAGAAGGAAATTTCCACTGACGACGATACGCTCACCCTCTTTCAAACCTGACTTGACCTCATATCCATCATCCGTTTCCCAACCGGTTTGAATTTCACGTGGTTCAAAGTTGCCTTCATTCTTTTGGACAAATACGATCTTGCGTATCCCTGTATCCATCACCGCATCCCTAGGAACAACGATACCCTCCCCATGCATGACCGGTAACTCAACATTAACAAACATGTTGTCCTTAAGCCGTCTTTGGTTTCTTTGCTCAATCCAAATACGTACACGTATGGTCCTGGACGTCTCGTCGATCATTGTATCTATGCTATTGACAGCCCCTGCATACTTTTTATCATAGGCCAGCACGTCAACAACTGCTTTTTGCCCAACCTTAATAAATTGCAGATCACTTTCAAAAATATCTGCAAACACTTCTCCTTGATATTGCCCTGCAGCCCTGATGGTCTTAACAAGGGCTTTTTTCTCTACGACGGCTGTTTTGACACCAGCCAATTGCTGACCCTGGTCTGTCACAGGGATCGTTGTATAGCCTTCCACGGTTGATCCTTGCTGTTGTGCCGTATCCACTCTCTTGACTAAGTCCATACCGCAAATAGGGCAACGGCCTGGATGATCGTACAAGATCTGCGGATGCATCGGGCAATAATAAAGATCATGATGACCCTGACTTGCCGATGTCTGTTGAGTTAAATGATGCTGCCAATTAAACACCCCGGCCCCAAGGATCACAACAGCAAGAGCAACGGTCAGAATAATATTTTTATTTTTCATATGATTTCTTCTTTCTATTTTTAAGAACGTTTCATTCCACAGCAGCTGCATCCAGACCTCTGCTGAACTGCTTCGGTCCCTTTTTTAATTAATTTCATCCCGCAAATCGGACAGTTGCCCGGATGGTTATAGAATATCTGCGGGTGCATCGGACAATAGTAAAGATCTTGATGCTTTTGGGTTCCTTGTGTTTGTTGGGTTTTATGAAGCTGTCCCATGGCCAACCCCGCAACAGGAATCATGGTAACTAACAAGATGATCATCATAATATTTTTGGTTTTCATAGTATCCCCTCTGATTAAATTCATAAAAAATAACGCCCTTCATGCACAACGCACACCAAGGGCACTGCTATGGATAGAGGGAATTAAATGCGTAAATTGAAGGTTCTAAGGTAAAGCGGAGTAAAACTTATGCCCAGAGGTGGCCCTCCAGGCGGATAGGCTAATAATAATGAACGTGTCAAAGCTATCTGGTGATCATTCAAAAACACAACTGATGGGAAAGAATTACCTGAAACACTTGATGAAAGGATTATTGGACTGTGAGTAAATTCAGCGCTGGTTAATTGATTTTGACACGCGGCTGCTGGATTAGAAGAGTTCCCGCTGGGATTCTCACCTGGGCAATGGCTGCAAGCGACTGTTTTATGAAAATACGCCATCACAGACGGCGCAATACAACAGCATACGACCGTTGCGACACTTAAAGAAGCGGCCAATAAAAAAGCGATGAATAAATTAAATATTTTTCTCATTCGTCAAAGATCCCATGCATTAACTTGATAAAAAATCCTTATGCATTAAGTATACACTACCCCAAGACCAACTCAATCAGTAATTGTACGTACTACGCATAACACTCACATTACCATTTCAACTGCCTTAATCTCAACGCAATATCCCCTATTACTTGCTTATCGAAACCCTAGATAAACGTAAAGCGTTAGCTATAACGGATAACGAACTAAAACTCATTGCAGCTCCGGCGATCATCGGATTTAAAAGGATACCCATAAATGGATATAAAATACCAGCAGCAATGGGGATCCCCAAAGCATTATAAATAAATGCAAAAAACAGGTTCTGGCGGATATTTGACATCACGGCCCGACTAAGCCTCAAAACTTTGACAATCCCGTTAAGATCACCTTTGACCAAGGTTATCCCCGCACTCTCAATGGCCACATCCGTACCTGTTCCCATGGCAACGCCTACATCTGCCTCGGCTAGTGCAGGGGCATCATTGATACCATCCCCTGCCATCATCACCATCGCCCCCTTAGCCTTAAATTGTTTAACAATTTCTTGCTTGCTCTTGGGATCTAATTCAGCCTGTACTTCATCAATGTTCAATTCTTTAGCGATGACCTGGCCCGTCTTAAGATTATCCCCCGTCAGCATGATCACCTTGATCCCCATCTTATGAAGGGTATCAATAGCCTGTTGAGTGGTTTTCTTAATAGGATCAGAAATTCCAAGCATTCCAATGGCCCTTGCTTCAACAGCTACCCAAACAATGGTCTGTGCCTTTGCCTGCAATTCAAAGGACTTGACCTTCAAATTCTCAGGGATAGCGATCTTCTGGTCTTCCAAAAATCTTTGTTTTCCCAAAACGATCATTTTCCCGTTTAACCTTCCTTTTATACCACCACCGGTAACCGATTCAAAATCCTGAACAGTTTCTATCTTGGCATTCTTCTCTTTGGCATAATTAATAATAGCCTTGGCCAAAGGGTGCTCACTATTTTGTTCCAAAGAAGCTGCCATGCTCAACAATTGAGAATCGCTTGAATCTTGGCTTGGGCTGCAAGTCACAACAACAGGCTTTCCTTCTGTAAGGGTCCCTGTTTTGTCAGTTAGCAGATGAGTGATCTTTTCTGTCTTCTCGATGCTTTCTGCATTCTTGATCAAAATTCCCATTTGCGCCCCTTGACCAATACCTACCATGATAGACATCGGCGTGGCTAATCCTAATGCGCAGGGACAGGCAATGATCAATACTGCCAATGAGTTAACTACGGCGTACGCTAATGCCGGGACCGGCCCCCAAATACCCCAAACAATAAATGTAATGATCGCAACGACAATGACAACAGGAACAAAATATCCCGCCACATGGTCCGCTAATTGTTGGATCGGTGCTCGGCTACGCTGGGCTTGGGCAACCATATGGACAATTTGAGAAAGCAGGGTTTCTGCCCCGATCTTTTCTGTTTTCATGACAAAGGTGCCCGTTTGATTAACAGTCGCACCAATGACACGATCACCAACATCTTTTTCAACAGGTATCGGCTCGCCATTGATCATGGATTCATCAATGCTGCTTTTCCCCTCGGTAATAACCCCATCCAGCGGCACTTTTTCTCCAGGACGGACCCGAAGGGCATCTCCCTTTTCAATAGAATCAATCAGTATCTCTTCTTCGACCCCATTACGGATCCGATGTGCATTCTTAGCAGCCAATCCTAAAAGAGTCTTAACAGCTTTTCCCGTTTGATTTCGGGCCTTGGCTTCCAATAGTTGACCCAAAATGACCAATACCGTGATCACGGCAGCTGATTCAAAATATAAATTGATCTTCCCTTGGAACTTTAACGATCCCGGGATTAACATCGGAAATAAAACGGCCCCAACACTATAAAAATACGCAGCCCCAATACCTAAAGAAATTAAAGTAAACATATTTAAAGAATGGTTAATGATGGACTGCCATGCTTTCTTATAAAGAAATAAACCAGCCCAAAAAACAACAGGTGTTGCTAAAATAAACTGGATCCATGCTGATACGGATGGACTTATTGAAGATCCAAAAGAAGACATTTCACTCAAAGCTAAAAAAATGATCGGAACGGTTAAGCTTAATCCAACCCAAAATTTAAATGATAAAATCTTAACTTCACCGTTATCATGATCTTGTTCAGCTGGATCGAGGGCTTCGAGGGGCATTCCGCATTTAGGACAATCTCCAGGCCCATCTTTTCTGACCTCAGGATGCATGGGACAAGTATACCCTCCATGCGCATGAACCACCTCGGGGATCACAGGATTCATATTATTTGTCTCAGCTTCAAACTTTTGCTTACATCCCGAAGAACAAAAATAATACACCTGACCATCACGCATGCCTTTAATAGCCGTCTTTTCATCTACTGTCATATGACAAATTGGATCAATAGCCATCGTAATTTCCTTCCCTGCTAATTTAAAGCAAACAAATAATAAAAGTCCCCATAATGACCAACCCGCTTCCCAAAAGCACTTGCCAGGTGAGCTTCTCGCCCAGAAAGATCACCCCCAAGATGATCGCCAGAGCAACGCTTAATTTATCGACAGGGGCTACTTTTGAAATGGGCCCAAGCTGAATGGCCCGGTAATAACAAAGCCAGGAAAGGCCCGTCGCCATTCCCGAAAGCACAAGAAAAACCCATGTCTTTGTGTCAATGGCTTGGGGTCTCTGCCATTCACTACGCCAGCACAAAATACCTGTGATCATGGCAATAATAACAATGGTGCGAATAAAGGTAGCTAAATTCGAATTAATATTCATTACTCCTATTTTGCCAAACAGGACGGTCAGACCTGCAAAGAATGCAGAGCCCAAAGCATAAATTGGCCAGCTTGATAATAATTTCATAAGCTATTTCCCTTCTTTATCGATGAATTAACACAAATATCGCGATAAGCAAAATGATGCTGGATACGATCTTTTTAAATAATTTCTCCGGGATCTTGCCAAGTGTCCATACGCCTATTTCTGTCCCGATCAAAACGCCCATGGAAGCAAACGCGATCAAAGGCCAAATACTTAAGATATCTTTCCATTGAATTAAAAAATAAACCGGCATACGGGCACAATCAACGGCTAACGCAATGCCGGTTGCCGTTGCCACGAATTCTTTTCCCTTAAGATCGAACCCAAACATGGCAGCCGTACGAATGCCGCCTTGATTGCCTACAAGTCCCCCGAACACGCCGGATAATGCTCCTGCAACCCAAGCCACAGGACCTTTAAAACGCAATTTTTCAGATATCCCTACTAATCCCGAAATACCGGCAAAAGCCAATAAACATCCAAAGATAATGGTTAAAATAACATTTTGAAAAATATTATGGAATAAGGCACCAAGAAGACCGCCAATGGCACTGGTAATGCCAAAACTTAAAAGGACACGCTTATTAATATATTGCTTCCACTTCCAAAAACGAAAAGCTGTCCCTAAAAAATGAGCTATCGAAACCCCTGCGACGGCGATGCTTGTCCCAACCTTTAAGGCAAGAAGAGGAGTTATTAAACTACCTATACCAAACCCGGCAATGGAAGCCACCCCACCGGCGAGAACAGCTACCAGCAAAAGTGCAGAATCAAAAAGGATCATTACCTAATATCCCCTTCTTAGTTATTACTTTCGAAAACGCGCTGAATAATCGCTGCGTCCCAACCATGACGCTGAAGGTCTGTTTTCAAGGCCATCAATTCTTCCGGTGTTTTAGAACGGCATAATTCCTGCAGTAAACTGTAATTAAACTGCTGTTGGGGATTAAAACGTATGCTTAAAGGTCTTTCTTGAGCGTTTTTATTAAAAATGAGGGCAATGAGTGCCAATATTAAAGGCAGACAAACCACCGTTAACGAAGTATAAAAATTAAAGGACGCATGCGGATTTAATAAGTATGGCAGGCTAGATAAAAATGAGTCTATTAAAAAATGCGCGGCGATCACGCACATAAGGCCAAATCGTAAATAAAAAACCCCCATGATGAGCCCGATACAAGTAACTTCCACTCCCCTAAACCACATGGGGTATATTTCATATCCCGTATGGCCAAAACCCCATATCGCCGCACTAAAAAATACTGCCAGGATAGTGGGGACACCGTATTTCTTAAACAAGTTGATGGCAAATAAACGAAACACGGCTTCTTCCGAGAAAGAGGCCTGAAAACCGATGACCAGCGCTGAAAACGCGGGTACCAAGCTCGTCGTAGCCTGGGTCAACCAGGTCAATTCATCCCAAACACCGCAATACTTAAAACCCAGATCAAAAATGAACGACTGCACCCCTAAGATCACTGCTGCCGCAATATATCCGATAAGGATCTGACGGGCTATATTCATTGAACAAAAAGAAGATTGAAGCGCGCTTAAAAATCCCCTGCTTTTCTTTTCAGGTGACACTTCAAATCGCAAGGACTCCCCTGACAAAGCTGGTAACACAAAAGCAACCGCTATGAAAAAAGGTCCAATAACATTCTCAATGAACTGCCTGATCACATAATCACCCAAAGACTGGGTGGTTGGATAATCGAACAAAAGGTCCTGAAAGCTATTTAAAACATCTCCCACCAATAAAACAAACATCCCGATACCAATGGCGATGTAAAACGGTTTTACACTGCGGCTAACCACCTGGTGCTTGCGATTGACAACAACCACGATGGCAATCGTCAAAAGCGCCAAGTATAAAAGACGAAATACCAGGATCAGATTTTGACCGGTTTGTTTAAGATTATCCACATAGCGGTTAAACCCGTCTGGCATTTCAAATTGATATTTATTAAAGCTAAGGATCTCATTGCCGGATACGGTAGCACTGGTCAGTAGTTTGGCGTAACCCTTGTCTTTACTTTTATCCCATGGGATCTCAACATCCTTATTTTGCCAGCTAAAAGCATATTCCAAACGGTTATCAAATTTATGGACATCCTCGCCATGGGTAATAAATTGAGTTGGATCAAGAGAAAAGGTGGTCATTAACAAATTAAAAGCAATTTTACGCGCCTTTTCTTTATCAACGGAAGGTCTGGAAGCCGTGTCTTCGATGGTATGGCTAAAGCCGGTCACCTGGCCTGTTGCAGAGCTCAGAGCAACCTTGTATTCTTCTTTTTGCTTTTCTTTAAAAAAACGGACCACCCAACAAAACATATCATAATGCAATTTATGGACCAATTGCTGGGAGGCAGAGATCCCTAAAGTTCTCTGCAAATACCGGTCAGCATCTTCATCCACATTAAACATCACCGCCATTTTATATCCATTGATATCGACCCTGCGCTGGGTCTTTAGGAAATTCTTGGCAATATCAATAGCTTTTGTCTGGCTGATGGACAGGTCAATGGACTGATAGCGCGGCAATGAAAAACGGTACCATAAAAAAATACCGCCCGCTGCTAAAAGGATCAATAACAACCACTCTAAACGTTTATTTATCATTTTTGACCAAGTCTTCCTTTTGTTTCCTAGTTAATAACTTTATTGATCTTTCTTGAGCTTGTGCCTTTTTAACGGTTGAAAACTTTCTTTTATAAACCAATTTAACAGGCCCCTTGCCCCGCAAATATTTAGCGCCGGTGCCGTTGTTGTGAGCCGCGATCCGTTTTTCAATATCGTTGGTCCATCCGGCATAAAAAGTGCCATACTTACACTGCACCATATAGGCCCAATAAGTACCCTTAGCTGATCTATCAGTCATTCAACTCTCCGACCACCACTTGACCATCGATTTGTTCCAAACGAACAGGCAGGAATTGATTGAATAGATCACGCGTATCTTTGACCTTGACGCGTACATAATGATCGGTCAGTCCATTTTGCCATCCATTATCTTTCGAATGCTCAAATAAAACAAATTGAGTGCTCCCCAGCAATGACTCATGGAATATGCGACGTTTGCGCTGGCTTAGATCTCGCAGGATCTGACTGCGCTCTTGGATCACCTTGGCGGGCAAGGTTTCCATCAAACGGCTTTTGTTCATATACCGGGGCGAATAAGAAAACACATGAAAATAATGAATGGGTAGTTCTCTTAGAGCTTGCACAGTACGCTCAAAATGCGCGTCGCTCTCTCCGGGAAAGCCCACGATCACGTCTGTCCCGATACATATTTGTGGTACTTGCCTTACGGCCTGACGGACAAAATCACTGAAATGTTCAACCGTATATTTACGTTTCATCTCCTGTAAAATTTCATCATCACCGCTTTGTAAGGGAATGTGAAGATAGCGGCATAGCTTATGCCCCGCATTCATATAATTAAATATGTCCTTCGAAATAGTGGTGGGTTCGATCGATGAAATTCGTATTCGTTCTAAACCCTCAAAAGTATCCAATTTTTGAATGACATCCATGAGCGTTTTATCTTGATTAGAATAGGTGCCGATATTAATGCCGGTTAAGACCAGTTCTTTATGTCCTGCTGCGATAAGCGCTCCGCTTTCAGCAAATATATCTTCGAATACCCGGCTGCGGGCTCGGCCGCGGGCATACGGAATTTCACAAAATGAACAGAAAAAATCACAACCATCCTGGATCTTTATATTCGCCCGTGTATGGTCACGATCAATTGAGGCGATCGGAGATATAAATGGTTCACGTTCAATGGTTGGGGCAACCACTTGAGCTGTCGTAGGCTGCGGGAATTCATTGAACACCGACACCAGATCCATTTTACGGCCATTACCAACGATCCAACGGACATTAGGCAGATTAGCTAATTTCTCTTTTTGGATTTGTGCCTGACAGCCAACTAAAGCGATCCGAGCAGTAGGATTTAGCCGGTTGACCTTATGCACCAGAAAACGCGTATCAGCATCTCCCCCTTCGGTAACGGTACAAGTATTGATGACCACAATGTCTGAAGGCTCATCAAAGCCAACTATCTTGTAACCGCCCTGCTCAAAAGAGTTCTGAATGGAAGCTGTTTCCGATTGGTTCAAACGACAGCCAAATGTATAAAAAGATATTTTCTTCATGTATTTTCTTCCAACCACCTCAAAGCTTGACTCAATCCCTCACAAGTTGATTGTACACGTAAATCAAAATATTTACTACCGGATACGCCTGCCTGAACATAGGTTTCAATGAGTTTGGCATTGTCCAAGGCTTTAGGCTTTTCGATCATTTCTTCCATATCAACTTTGGCAGTATTATCAATATTAATTTCATTGCGTCGAAAACTACCGTCTTTTTGTTTGGCAGACAACAAAAGTTTAACACCCCGTAATAATGGAAAGGCGATCGTGCCTTCAATGCCGTTACGCACAATGATAATTCCTTTAAAACCGGCACGCTCGGCTATCGTCATCATTTTCTCACCATAGGGCGGATGAAAAGCAGAGGCGATCAGGATATCCGCTTTTAATGGATTAATAAATCTTTCGATCGTAGCTAAAAACGGCCGTTTGATCGTTTGATGGCGTAAATCTACCCATCGATCCAAGGACCGCGACAACATGGATTGATGAAAAAACCAACCAAAAGCGGGTTTATATGACGAAAGATCCTCATTACTTAAAGCGAGAGTCGCACTTAAAATCTTAGCTATATCCCACAAATTCATATCTAATTTTGGCCCGCTGTTACGCCCCACCTGATGCACCACGCGATAACCTTGTGCCTGCAAATTCTGCCCTACCAAGGGTGTGATCATATACGAATGATCCACCCCATCAAAAGGCTCAGCTATTTGAATAATGGGCTCACCTTTGGGTGTTGGAATTTTAAAAGCAGGTTCAAGAGTATCTTCCATCGCTTGCAGCAAGCCTTCATACTCATCGTCCGTTTCATAACGCACCCGCAAAAAGCTTGCCACCCAGCCACGCGCCGCATCACCAGGCTCATCAGAGAATAAAAATTTTCCAAGATCATAAGCCGTATGCTTATCAAGTGTATGACCTATCAATAACTGCCGGCATACCCATTGAGCAAATTCCGGGGCATCAGCGGTAATGGCCTTTAATAATTTGGAAGGATCGTTCAAAACGCCCGGATCAAAAGCCTGCCCTAAAACTTCTTCGTCCGGTTCTATGCCTTTAGCGCATAAACCGGCAAAAAAAGCACCCTTAGCCGCTTCGGTCACCTTGCCTGATCTTAAATCCTCGACAATTTCCAAGGCCAATTGGACGCTCAAGGTTTTACTGCCTTTTTTCCCGACGCCAACGGTCTTGATGCCGCGGTTAATTGCAGGTTCATTAGGATCTAACACAATAGCCATAATTTGTAATTATAAAGCAAAGCTCCCAAAAGGCAAGCGACTATGGCCCAAGAGCCTCTCCTTGCATCCTGGAAGAATTCCATTATAATGAGCCCTTATGAAAATCGGATCTATTGATATAAATAAACCGCTTTGCTTGGCTCCCATGGAAGACGTCACGGAACTCCCCTTTCGCTTGATCTGTAAACGTTTGGGAGCTGATATCGTGTACACGGAATTTACTTCTTCTGAAGGCATTATCCGCGATATCCCTCGAATCATGGAAAAAATACAGATCTGCGAAGAAGAGCGTCCGGTTGCGATCCAGATATTTGGCGGACGGCCGGAAGCCATGTCTGGTGCTGCCCAAGCCATTGAGAAATTAAAACCTGATTTTATTGATGTTAATTGCGGTTGCTGGGTCAAAAATCATGTCGCCCGTAATGAAGGCGCAGGCCTTTTGAGGGACTTGCCTTTATTTGAACAAATCGTCAAAGCCACGGTCAAAGGTACTAAATTGCCTGTCACCGTCAAAACCCGTCTGGGTTGGGATGATCAAAGCATTGTTATATTAGATGTCGCTAAAATGATCGAAGCTGCCGGTGCCCAAGCCTTGACCTTGCACTGCCGCACTCGTTCACAAGCGCACAGCGGTTTTGCGGACTGGTCTTGGCTGGAAAAAATTAAAAAGACCATAAGTATCCCTGTCATCGGAAATGGGGACATCACCTGCCCTGAAGATGTCAAAGCCATGCTAGAAACCGGCTGCGATGGTGTCATGATCGGCCGAGGAGCCATTGCTAACCCGTGGATCTTTAAGCAAACCAAACATTTCCTTGCAACCGGCGAACATTTGCCTGAACCAAGTATCGAAGAAAAAATCCAGATCTGTATTGAACATTTAAAATTAAACGTGCAATATAAAGATGAAAAATACGGCGTAATGACCTTCCGTAAACATTATGTAGGCTATCTTAAAGGATTACCCAATATTACACCGGTCAGAAGCGATTTGATGCAGTGCACGATGCTGGAACAAGTGATCGAACGATTGCAAAAATATTTGGAAGAATCAACAATACATGAAAAAATTTGACGTCATCACGATCGGTTCCGGCGGCGGGGCTAAAATTTCTTCTCCCGCGGCTTCCATGGGCCTTAAAGTCGCCGTCATCGAAAAAGACCGTTTGGGAGGCACCTGTTTGAATCGCGGTTGTATACCCTCCAAGATGCTCATTCATCCGGCAGATGTAGCCATCGAGATCAAGGAAGCTCACCGCTTTGACATTCATAATGATCCAAAATTCAACGTTGATTTTGCCAAACTTGTTGAACGTATCTCTCAAACCGTAGATGCGGATTCCAACAAAATCGTAACGAGTTACAGCAATCACCCTAATATCAGCCTTTATCAAGGCAGCGCAAAATTTGTCGAGAACAAGACGATTGAGATCAACAATGAACAGATCACCGCGGATAAAATATTTATCGCTGTTGGTACGCGCCCGACAATTCCAAATATTCTAGGGCTTTCCGGCACGCCGTACATGACGTCCACCGAAGCTCTACGCAATACTACCCTGCCTTCTTCTATGATCATTATTGGCGGCGGATACATAGGCTGCGAATTAGGTCATGCCTACGGAGCCCTTGGCACCAAGACCACTTTTTTAGTACGCTCAAAACTTTTACGTGCCCAAGATGCCGAAATAGCTGCAGAATTTCAGAAAGTCTTTAGCCGCTACCATGATGTGCGTCTGGGAGCCATTCCAACAAAGGTTGATTACAGCAATAACACCTTTACCGTGCATTTTACTCAAGACAGCAAGGATCTATCCGTTACTGCACAGGCCCTGCTGATCGCTACGGGGATCACTTCCAATGTGGACACGCTGGATCTGATCAACACGGACATTGAGTTACAACCTGGTAATTATATCAAGGTTAATGAATATCTGGAAACATCTGTGGAAGGCATCTTTGCTTTGGGCGATTGTATCGGGAAATATTTCTTCCGTCACAGCGTTAATTTTGAAGGCGAATACCTTTTTGATCATGTGTTTACCGATAAATCCAAAGATCCCATTCATTATCCTCCCATGCCCCATGCGGTTTTCACTCACCCGCAAGTAGCCGGTGTGGGAGCGACTGAAGAAGAATTAAAAACTAAGAACATTGATTATGTTGTTGGTCTTAATCCTTACAAAAGCTCTGCCATGGGCATGGCCTTACTGTCTGAATATGGCTTTTGCAAGATCCTGGTTGACCGTAAAAGCCGTAAAATATTAGGCGGGCATATCATAGGGCCTGAAGCTTCGGACATGATCCACATGATCATCGCTTTCATGAACATGAACGCCACGCTTGATGATATGCTGCGTACGATCTATGTTCATCCGGCCTTACCTGAGATCGTTCGCAACGCCGCCAGAAAAGCAAAAACCGCTTTGGATAAAAACGTTGTCAGGGTATAATTGACACTATATGCGCAACTCTGATCTAGCCATATCCATCAAAGGCCTCACCAAATACTATAAAGATCTTCAGGCGTTGGACAATATATCTTTTGATGTCAAACGCGGGGATTTCTTCGCCTTTTTAGGGCCTAACGGCGCCGGGAAAACCACCACCATCAATGTCTTAACCGGTCTTTCAAATTACCAAAGCGGTGAGGTCCGGGTCTTTGGATATGATGTCGTTTCGGAATATCTTAACAGCCGCCGGCTTATTGGCCTTTGCGCCCAAGAATCTAATTTTGACCCCTTCTTGACCATTAATCAGCTATTGATCTATCAAGCAGAATATTTTGGGGTACCCCCATGGGAAGCCAAACGCCGTGCCAATGAATTACTGGAACGCTTCCAGCTTTCTGATAAACGCAATTGTAAACACCGCGCCCTTTCCGGTGGTATGAAAAAACGATTACTACTCTGCCGAGCCTTGATCCACGACCCGGAAATATTAATTCTAGACGAACCCACTTCCGGCTGTGACCTGGAATTAAAATTCCTGATCTGGGACTATTTGACCCAATTGAATAAAGAAGGAAAAACTATTTTCTTAACCACCCATTACATGGAAGAAGCGGAAAAACTTTGTAAATCTATTGGGATCATCAATAATGGAAAGATCGTTCGTATCGGTGATAAAAAACAAATCTTGCAGGACAAATCATTACAGGATGTGTTCCTGGAAATTACGGGTATTGAATAATGATCCATCTCGTCACCAATCCGAACATTCCCTACTGCGTTAATTTCAATGACGTAAAAAAACTATGATACACTTAGTCACAAACCCGATAGGAGTTCTGGCCTTAGCTAAAAGAGAGATCCACCGTTTTTTTTCGGTGGCCAATCAGACCATTTTCCCTCCTCTGGTTTCTTCCGCTCTTTTTATGTATGTTTTTGGCGTGGCCATCGGCGGCCGCATTAATTTTGCCACCACTGGATTGACCTATTTGCAATTTATCACACCCGGACTTATGGCCATGCATTTGATCTCCAGTTCGTACGAAAACACTTCCTCATCGCTGTTCATTGGCCGCTGGCATAATCATATCCAGGAGATCCTGCTTGCCCCCCTTTCCTATATCGAAATGGTTTTGGGCCTGCTCGCCGGAGGAGTTGCCCGAGGCGTGCTTATCTGCATGGGGGTTTGGCTGGTTTCATTATTGTTTACCCCAAGCACTATTGCTCATCCATTGGCCTTGCTTTATTTTATGTTATTGATCGCGGTGATCTTTTCTTGCGCTGGGATGATGGGCGCTTTGTGGGCTGAAGATTTTGGTATGCTCAACACCTGGAATACTTATTTAATTGTCCCCATGGCCCTGCTGGGTGGAGTTTTTCACCCTCTGTTCATGCTGCCGCCGGCCTTACAGATCCTTTCGCATTTTAATCCCCTCTATTATTTGATCTCCGGCATTCGCTATAGCATGACCAATGTCACCGACACACCGGTGATCACCTGTGCCCTGGTCACTCTGGTAATGGCTTTCACCATTTTTATAGCAACGGTTTATTTGTTTAAGATCGGATATAAACTCAGAACGTAGCCCATTGAATGCCTGACTCTCCTTTCAACGAAAACGTGATCAAAGGGAAAATGCGCCGTGCTGAAGAAAAACGTGGCATACTTTCCGGTGGTGCACATGCAGATATGCGCATCGTGCAAGGCACCGGCCTTGCTAACCGCCACGGCATGCCCAAACTTCCTGTTGGACAACGCGAAGTCCCTAACTGGCCAGTATTAGATTTAGGGATAATCCCCAATATTTCCCTTGATAAGTGGACCTTAGAGATCCAAGGCGAAGTTGAAAATCCTTACACACTTACATGGAAAGACTTTATGGCCTTGCCGCAGGTCAAAGATGTATCAGATTTTCATTGTGTCACTTCATGGAGCCGGATGGATAATCAATGGGAAGGCGTACGCTTTAGAACCCTGGCTGAAAAAGCTAAATTAAAACCGTCAGCGAAATTTGTTTATATCACCGGTCACGACGGTTATTCCACTAACTTGAAACTGCAAGAATGCCTTGATGATGATGTACTGATCGTGCATCACTGGAACGGCATTCCCCTGCCACGCGAGCACGGCGGCCCCGCACGCATGATCACCCCCAGAAAATACGCATGGAAGGGCTCTAAATGGATCAAAGAAATTGTCTTCTTAGACCGCGATCAACTGGGTTTTTGGGAAGTACGCGGCTATTCTAACACCGCCGAGCCCTGGTTTAACGATCGATATTCCGAATAAAACGTAGAATTATACAGACGCTGGAATTGCAGGTGAATCTTCCGGTATTCCCAAGAATTGACGCAAATCCTTCATCGGTTGCATATTGATGATCACCGGCGAAAAACCGGGAGCATTTTGCAATTGGGCAAGCATGGCCGGATCCATATGGAATTTGATCCCCATACCAGTATTTTGTATCTGTAAATGCAAATTAGCAGGCGTTAAATCGATACCACCAGTAGAACTCACCTTAGCTTTACTTTCTCCTTTTTTTAATATAGTTCTCATTTTTTCACCTAAAGATGTCAAAGCCTTTTCCCTATCCAGTCCTCTAAAAAGAGGACCGTTTAATATTATTTCTTGAGGATCAGTTGATTTTAAAATCAGAGAATCCTTATCTTTTGCCTGGACATTTTCTTGAAATGTTACTTTAATTGTATCCGCTTTTTTATCACCTCTAAAATCATTTATTGCCTTTCTGGCAAGATCTACAACACTTATATCTCTTTCAGGCTGCGTCAATAAGCCTTGCAAAGTATTAGGCGGTTCTTGTCCTGCTGGAGTCATTTCTAAATGCCCAACTCCAATAAAATATAAAAGCCATCTATTTCCATTTAAATGCTCTCTGACCCTGGCCTTAAGATCAAAATTTCTTACCCTGCCTAAATCAATAAACCTTTTAATTAATAAGACTCGAACCTGGTTGTCCTTTGCTTTATCTATTTGCCCAGCAAGAGTCATTTCTAATCCATCCAGATATCCAGATTCAAAACCAACAATATTGATATTTGTAAATTCACCTTCATGCTCCAGCCTATATTTAATAACCGGATCCATCCTTATAGACAAATATTCATCTGTCACATCAGGACCCAATATTGGCGTTAGACGCGCCTTCATTCTTTTATAAAAATCTTCAGAGTCATGACTTTTAAATATTTTAGCCAAATTTGAGGGCGTATCCTCTGTCGCAATATCGCCAGCTATTCCTCTATTCGTAGAAATATAGTTGCCAATAAATTTCTGGTCTTGTTTAGAAGCGATCAGGGTCGATTGATTGTCAGCAATATACTTTTTAACTAATTGAATTACTTCACCATCACTTTGAGCATACCGAATATCTTTATCGATTTGTTGTTCATCTGTGGGGAAATGAAGGTGTCCAACTAAGGTGACAGGACTACCATTGACAACCAAATTGATATTGGTAATATTTTCTTGAGCAGGAGGACTTTTAATTTCTTCTGTATCAGCAGCATGAGAAGTGCCGGATGCCAAAAATACCATGAAGCCAAGCAAAATACTTTTTAAAGTATTTCCAAACACGGTATTAGAAAACATGGCAGAATCCACTGCCATCGCTCGATCAGTGGTCTTTTCTAAATTTACGCTCATGGCCGCATTTCTTTCGGTTAAAATATCCATTGGCCAATTCTGTTGATCAAGAAAATCGATCATCAGATCGGTCACCTGATCTGTTACCTCCATATTCACTTCACTTTTAAATTTCTTCCTTACCGTAGTATTTACCCACGTATACAGATCATCGTCGACCTTAAATTTATCCTCTAATCTATCCTGCCTTCCTTCCTCTTTGATTTTCGCCTTCAATAAAGTTATCAGGAACATATATCTTTTAAATCTTTTGTCGATCAAGGGTTGAAAAACCGTAGCCCATAAAGGACCCTCGAAAGCTTCTGACATACGGCCTGCTTCTGGCTCAAGATTTGCGTTTAAACGCAGTTCTGTCGGACTTATTTGCTCTGCCCAGCCTTCTGCTTTCAATTTTTCTACAACATCTGCCCAATGGCCCCCAGCCTTATTAACTTGATAATCTGTAACGGTATCAAGAAACATATTAGCTAAATTCTGAAAATCAATTTCCGGCAGCTTAGATTCCTTATTCTCATTTACTACTTCAGTCTTACCAGCTTCTAATATCTCAAAACCGCCCTTTGCTCTAATACTCTGTTCAGTTACAACCAAAGGACTATTAACCGTAACTGTCAAATTACCCTGCTCATCTACTACTCCATGATCATAATATTGTTCTTTAAAAATAGTCGCAGATTTAACGATCGTAATCGGTTCGCTTTCCATATGTCCGTATTGTTTTAAATAATCATAGCCTGGGGCTCCCGGATAAATAATTAATCGGGGAACATATTTGGCCAACTCTGCTAATCCTCGCCCAAAAACATAATTCATATCGTAACTGGAAGAGTTATAGCCTGAATAAACATAGACTCCTTCCTTCCCGTACACGATTACTGCATTGGCTACTTGTCTGCCCGATTCATTATAAATTTGAATAAAACCGGCATTGACTTCCAAGGCATGCTTGGGAGGCATTTCTTTATGGATACCATTAGGGCTAAAACAACCCGGAACGCCTAATCCAGCCAGGGCTAACTTCAAAGGATCCCTTTCAATGACCACTGTAAATTTAGTTTCTTCTTGCGTAGTAACAATAGGTTCAGATTCCTTACGTTGAATATAATGCAAAATATCTTCCAGCCTATCCGCACGATCTTCAGGAATTTGAGGAACTGCTGATCTTAACCCCTCTAAGAATGCATTTACTTTTTCATAATTATCAATTTCTCCTGCCATTTTAAGGCTTATTTCTTTACCATTAATCACCTTAACTCCTAATGCAATCGCTGTTTCAACCAACTCAAAAGAAGCCTGTCTAATGGACTCCCGTTTTTTCTCCTCTGTGATCCCTGCAGATACCGTGGTTTCGACCTGGATCTGATCTTCCCATAATTCCTTTTTATAACCAGCAGCGATCAATTCTTCCCTTATTTCATTATTAGATTTCTGAAATAATTCTTTGTCTGCGTTAGCCCTGGTCAAATTATTTTTATCAAAATTTCTAATGAAAGCAATTTGTTTGGATCTGGCTTTTTCCAAAGCATCGGTCTCTTTTTCATCATATGCTAAAAAAAGGACCTGAAGAGAATCGATAAACACCTTACGCAATAAAGGATCTCCTGCCCTTGATAAAATAGAGAGCACCGTTAATACCTGTTTTTTAATCTCCGGGATTTTCAATATGGCTGTTTCTTGAGCTGACAGGTCCCTGCCAAATTCATAACGTAAAAACTTTACCCTCATATTTTCCATTGTTGAGGTTGATTTGGCCTGGATCTTTCTCCTGCTTGAAGAGGTGGTTCCAACAACAGAGATCTTTCCGATCATCTGATCTAAACTCTCGCGTGTCTCTACAACTGCCACCCTTAAGTCTTCACCAAACTGGGATGTTTGAGCCCTTGCCAGTTGCTCAATAGACATTATTTCTAAGTAGTCATCGGCTACCTTCATCCGTAAATTCAAATCAATATCATGGTTCACCATAAAATCACGAAATATTTTATAGGTTTCTTGGTTAGAACAAAGCTCCATCAGGTCTTCCAGTGTATTGACATAACTGGTAACACCGCTATTGATCACGTCAACAAATAGACTCACAATACCCTCAGTAGTAAACCCTAAAGCCGGCCATTTTGAATAGTTAGAAGGTACTAAACTCAAAAGAACATTAAGATTATTCTCATTCTTTTGCCATTGTGTCAGGCCCTCTGTCAATTCTTCCATTTGTCGATCATCTAAAATTACGTTTAATAATAAACTTTTCTTGAACAATTCACCTGTTTGAGGAGAAATAGAATTAAATGCCGTAACTATCCCTGCCACTTTCGGATATTCTTGGGCTAAATGAGGATTATTTGTAAAACTGTTTGATATGCCTAACAAACATGCATTCCTGATATTAACATTAGTCTCATTTCTGCCTATCTCCATAAGCGTATGAACAGATTCTACACTTCTGGTATTACCAAGAGCCCCAATCGCGCTGATCCTTACCGACTCTTCTGCTATTGGATCTTTGGCGATTTCATTGATCAATACACCAGCTTCTGGCATATCCCTCCTATCAGATAAGTGCTTAATGGCTGCCATTGCATCCATACGTTTCATCAACTCTCTTGAAATTTCTATCAAATTCCCAGTATAAGAAGAAAACAAATGATTATTGTTTGGGTCTTTCAAAATAGATATCATCAATCGAGTGCTGTCCCATAATCGCCATACAGCCAGTACTTTATCCAGATCTTTAAGTAATGAGGGATTATAAAGAGATAAGAAATGTTCTAAATGATCCAAAGCAGCCATGCGGTTAAAAATATTAAGCATATACGATTGATTCTCATCAGACTCCAAAGCATGGCAGGTTTTTATTATACTTTTTTCCAGACGACTAAATGCAGGGTTAGGCTCATCCCGGGGGCCTACCACACGTCTATTAAATGTGTCTGGATTAGATCTTATTGTTTCAATGATCTCCATGACACCAGGCGTATTGATCTCCCGTAATTGAAGTAGATCATCAACAGTTAAAGAAGCAACAAATTTATAGATCTCTGTCTTTTGTGAATCTCCCCATGATGTTGTAAAAAAGGGATAATCTCCGGAATGTCCAGGCTGGCGGTAAAACTCTAAAAGAAGCCATGGGGTTAATTTTATTTTTAAGCCGGGAGAAAGATTGGCTAAATTTAGGATCCCGTGAACTGTTTTGATGCCTTGCTCATCACTCGGCAATTGCCATAATTTTTTGAGAATGACTTCTACTAATTTATCTTCAAAAATCCCGGAAATATCGCCCTTAAATTCTTCTTTCAATTGGCCATCGGTTCTAGCAGGGATGAGACCTTCCAATGCCATCCAACGCAAATTTAAAGGCAATTGGCTTTTCGCGATCCTGATCAAGATATTATTCGTTTCTTGAGTATTTACTTTTTCTAAAACATAAATGGCGTTTACTCTAAAACTCATCTCCTCATGTTCATCATTGATCATTCCTTCCAAATATTGAATTGCCTCTGCCGCAACTTCTTTAGGATACATTCTTTCCCCATGTCCTAAGGTAATAAAAGCATCCGCAATAACCGCATCACGTCGTAAATCACTATCTTCCGGATTACCTATTATTCTGGAAAGAGGGTCTTTAAAATCCGGTAGATAGTGCCCCAGACCCCATAAACCTAATCTCCTGATCAATGTTCGCTTAACACTTCTATCCACGATAATTTCAATCTTTTTTGCTAAATAATATTTTAATTCAGACGAATGGTGTAAACTTGCTGCTTTAATGGCACTATTTCGTACCAATGGGGCATCGGTTTCGTCTAAAATAACACCCTTTATTGACCCTTCTTCCAAAAATTGAAAACACTTCTCAAAGATAGCTGATCTGATGTGAGGATCTTTATGTTTATCTTTGGCAATGGCCTCTATGATCTCTCCGGCTTTAGACCTTGCCTCATTTGAAGGCGCATTCTGGGCTAAAAATGATGATAATAAATTTACTGTTTGAACAGATCTTGTGTTTAGTAAAGCTTTTTCTAAGGCAAGCTTTTCTAAGTCTTCATTATTCACACCTAAAATATCTCCCATGCGGCCAGAACTGATCAGATATCTTATGAACATACGTAAACCTACCGTTGTCTCTGAACCATAATTATCCCAAGCCATCTTTTCATCCGTAAATTGATTTAATGACTCTAGGGATAAAATAGTCTTCATGAATGTCCCTTGTTCATACTCTGGGAAACCCGCTGAAGTCCCATTTTGTAAAGCATCGGCTACAAATGTAAACATTTCGTTTAACCATAAACTATCCCGAACGCCAAGATTCCTTATCCGCTTTTCTGAATTAAAGATCGCTGTCACTCTTAAAATACCTATTAAAATATCAGGCTTCAATTTTTGATCTTGGGCGCGTTGATACATGCTTCTCAATTCCAAAAACATCTCATTAGGGATATCAGAATATATTATTTGCAACATTTGACTCTCATGCCACTGATACATCACACTTTGGATCTTTTCTAACTTTCCTTTAACATCAGCACCATCAGTTTTTTGTAAATCATCCAATGTTGTTCTAAAAGATCTTCTTGTTTTATCGGCTTCCCTGTAGGACACATAACTAATTGCACTCAGGCCAACCCCTATCAGGGATAAGAAAAAATCTATGCCATAATCAGTTCCATTTAAAGGGATTCTCAAATGGTTCTCTCTGGAATATTCTGACGCAAAAGAGTTATGATATTTAAAGCGTTCCAATAAACTCATAAAATCACCAGACCTCATATTCTTAGATAGAACACCCAGTACTGCTTTTCTAAAATCAATCACTGCCCGGGTGTTTAACCAATTTAAAGTACTTTCAAATGAATCGACACGATAGTGTATTGCAGTTTCATCAGATAGGGACTCCTCAAGAATGCTTATCCCTTCTGGTCCTAAAGAAGCAAGCTTTTGAACATCATTCATATCCATTCGATGTAATAATTGAAAATAAACACTTACCTTCAACTCAGGTGTTGGTCCTTTGCTTCTTATTAAAATATCTATGTAATTCTCGCTTGCTTTTATTGTTGTCTGTGGGGCATTGGTGCCCTCATGATTGGACGTGACCGTTTGTCCATTCATATTTAGTGCCGCGGTAACCAACGAGACTCCCAAAATGAGCATGCTTGAGAATTTACCAAATGTATTATTAAGCATGGCTTTATCCGGAAATTCTGTGACATATTCTAACTGGGCATGTTCCATGTTTGTCGCCCCCTGGGCTAAATCTAACTGCACCCCTCCTGAGAAATATTTTCTGGGTATAACTTCTTGTGTAAGAGGATCAACATCTTCTTTGATGTAGTTATAAACACCCTTCTTGAACGCCCGCAAATATCGCTGATAAATCGCTTCTACATCATTTGTAGAAGCATATTGAACACCTACCACCTTGTTCTTATCCGCATAAACTTGTTCTAAAATACTGTCTTTGATTTTCTTCTTGTACCATGTGGCGAGGATAAGGCTGTTGAATACTTGGCGCAGCTGGAAGAAATTCTTACCTTCGTTAACTTCCCTGGTCAATTCGGGGATGACGATCTCGCGGACGACTTGGGAACCTAAGGCGTTGACGTCATTCTGAGGACTGGCTGAAGAATCTAAAGGCGTCTTAAGATCCTTCGCTACGCTCAGGATGACAGTATTCTTCGATAGCGCTAAATAATCCTGTTCAAGCATGACTTTTAACTTGCTTTCAACCACATAGGCTGTGCCTGCCTTGGCATTTTCATAAACCACTGCCTTCTCTGGCACTATCCATACTTTGTTGAAAGTATTCACTGGAATATTAGTCGTACCAAATTTCTTCTGAGCCTCTTGGTATATTCTCTTCCAAAACTTCTTACCTATCGAATCCTCAGGATAGATCAAACTGGCGGTGATCTGTTTTAGCATGTAATCTTCAGCTAATAAGTCACGCCCCATTTCTGTTAAACCAAAACTATTGGGAATGATCCTGTTTTTCTCATAGGGAGACAAATTTACCCAAAGATCTGTTTCTGGGACGGTTAAACTGGCCAGGAAATATTTGATTAGTTTGGTGGCTTCTTGTTTAAGTAGAGACGCCATTAATGGCGTCTCTACGGATAATCCGGAATCACCTTTATCAAGAATGAAATCAAAACGGAATGGATCATCTGGATGAACCTTGATCCCTTTAAGGATTGGCGGGTCTAGCGGCGGACTTAAATGAACCATTACTCCCGGTGTAGGAAGTCTAAACTCTTGTGCTTGGGCTGTGGGGATAGGCCCTAATGTATTAACTAAGAAGGCCAGCAAGGTAATATGCGAACACCAAGAAAGCACACGCTTTCTCAATAGGTGGGCATATGACAACGAATTGGATATATATGGGGTTCGTATCATACTTATTTAAAGTATGTCCTATATATAGAAGAAAACAAGGCCTGGGGAGGAGTTTTGAGGAAGCGCTTCCTCGTGGATTTATCGTCGAAGATCCAAAAAAGATTATAAATTTAAATGAAACTTATTAAAAATAATAACCAGGAAATGACTATTTAGAAAAATAGAAAAAATCCATTAATAAAATAGATGATCCCTGCGGCACCAATTAAAAGTCCACATAGCCATGCCCCTCTCTGCTTTAAGAGCGACCCTATCGCAGATAGCATAATGGCGATCTGAAAGAACATGACCGATAATCCAAAATTACCACCATGACGCTTTAACACTCCCTGCCGGCTGGAAAAACCTTCCGCTTGGTCCTTGATATCATCTTTTTCTTTATTGTAACGGCTAATATTCTTTTCAAGGTCCTTAACTTTCTTCTGTATTTCCCCATCAACAACAGGACCATTATTTTTTAACAATTCTATATTTAAAAGGTCTCTTTCCATTTCAGCAAGATGCAATTTAAGGCTCTTGGCTTGATAAAATGACCATTGATTGCTTTCTTGGGTGGTCATTAGCTGTACTTGGGTTGAATAGCCTCCACCCTTCATTGAACCAAAGGCAGCGCAGACCGCAAGAATAGTTGTTGTCAAAGCGACCCACTTAAGCCATTTTTCTTGAACTTCTGTGCTCATATACGCATTTCCTTTCCAAGTTGAACAATATGCCGTTAGCAATACGGCTAAATTCTAAATAAAAAATTCCCAATTTTCAAGATTAACTATTAATAGATTTAGCTTTGATCGCCAAAGCATGGATGGATGATTTGATAGGTTCAAGGGCTTGGTAGATCATGCGGTGAGTTTCTAAGGACCTTTTACCTTCGAAAGATTTGGACACAATGGTGACTTGATAATGCCCTCCCTGAGAAGCCCCTGCGTGTCCGGCGTGTTTATGGCTTTCGTCTATTACCTGCAAAAAGGTAGGTTTAAAAGCTCGGTCGAGTAGAAGTTCAATCTTTGCTTTCATCATGGTTTGTATTATACTATGGAACATGAAATTAACGGTCAATCAAAATTTCTCGCAAACGATCTGTGTTCCCTGCATCCAGCGCCAACAAGGGCAGATACATCAATGGCTTTTGTCCCGTGAAAAGATCTATACGCCTTTTTACACATCGGTCGACATCCGCGATGCAGGCTTCAAGATCGCTGTTGTTGACACCAATCTTTTCCCCGCAGGTTTTAATAATCTTTGCGAGCATGGTTTGGTCGATGCCGAAGCTCTCGTTAAAAAAGCCATCCTTTCACGCGTACCCAATGCCACCAATATCTTGATCGTTGCCGAGGAGCATACACGCAATACCTGGTATTTGGAAAATATCCGTATCCTGCAGGAAATCATCACTAAAGCTGGCTTTAGCGTCAAAATCGCCAACTTTTTTTCCCATGACACTAGTTTGTGTGAGCTTGGTTCCGGTGCTGTTGAATTAGAAACCGCCACCGGCCAAACGGTAAAGGTTTATTGCTTCAAGCGTGTCCTGGAAAAGATCAAACAAAACGATGTGGATTTTGACATGATCATCATGAACAATGATCTCTCTTCAGGGATCCCTGAGCAACTAAAGACAATCGATATCCCAATTTTTCCATCGATCCATGCAGGCTGGCATGCGAGGCTTAAGTCTGAACATTTCCGTCATGCCAATGCCCTGATGAAAGAATTCGCCGATATCGTTGGTATTGATCCCTGGCAATTCTCCTGCCTTTACGAAGTGGTCAATGATGTCAATGTCAACACCGAAGCTGACTTAAACCGCCTCTATCATGCGGCTGTCAAACTTTTTGAAGATATCCAAAACAAATACCGTGAACATAATGTGGACAGTAAACCTTTTATTTTTATCAAGGCTGATTCCGGGACCTACGGCATGGGCGTTGTTCCCATTGAAGACCCCGGGCAGATCTTGGAATTAAACCGCAAAAAACGCAATGACCTTTTACGCGGTAAAGACGCACAGAACATTACCCATTTTCTCCTTCAGGAAGGTGTGCCTACTATCCATCGTATTGAAGAAAACCCCTGCGAAGTGTGCCTTTATCAAATTGACAATAATTTCGTCGGCGGATTTTACCGCTATCATACCAATAAAGGCTCACGGGAAAATCTGAACTCACCAGGCGGCATGACCTTTCAAAAAATGTGCCCGCATTTGGATAAATATGGCAAAGACTGCGGCATTGAACACAATTTGAATATTTTTGATATTTACCGCATCTTGGGACGCATCGCAGGCGTTGCTGCGGGAGAAGAAATTATGGCTTTGGATCCCCAAACAAAAGGACTAACATGAAATTCCTTTTTTTAATGGCCCCTCTGGAAACTATTATTTACGAGAAAGACACCACCTTCATGATGATGTTAGGCGCGCATGCCCGCGGCCATGAAGTTTACTACTTGCCTGAAGACGGCATCAGCTTCATTGAGGGCAAGGTGTATTTTAACGTCACCAAGGTCATCCCTCAGGCCATGGCCCACCTGCCATTTAAAAAAGAATTGACCACCTGCTTAAGTCAGGATGATATTCATGCGGTCTTTATCCGCCCTGATCCTCCGGTGGATGAACATTATTTAATGAATACCTGGTTCCTGGATCATTTGCCCAAACGCATCGCAATTATAAATAGTCCTTCGGGCATACGTACTGTTAATGAAAAAGTCTGGGTCAGCCAATTTAAAAATATCACCCCATCTACCATCATCTCTGCTAATAAGGAAGATTTGATGGATTTTATCGCCAAACATAAAAACGTCATCGCCAAACCTACCAATGCCTTTGGAGGACAAAGCATATTCCATATTGAAAAAGGAAATACTAACACCAAGGTCATTCTGGAAACTTTGACTGAACGCTATTACAAGGCCATTGTGCTCCAAAAATATATCCCCGAAGCTGAAAACGGCGATAAACGTATCCTGCTTTTAAACGGAAAGGTCTTAGGCTGCCTGTTGCGCATGCATGAAGCCGGCGAACACCGTAATAATTTCTTCGCCGGCGGAAAACCCATGCCTACCAAGATCAATGCCAGAGATAAAAAGATCGTTGCCATTCTTAAGCCCCATTTACAAAAGCTTGGCCTCTATTTTGTAGGGATCGATATTCTGGGGGATTATTTGATCGAAGTCAATGTCACTTCCCCCACCTGCCTGCAGGAAATGAACCGTTTATATAAAGTGAACCTGGAAGAAAAAATCATTGATTTTGTAGAAAAATTGCTAGAATAAGGCCGTGCAAAAACTTACTTTATACCATTTTATGGCTTGCCCTTATTGTCAACGGGTGCGGGATTTTTTGACTAAAGAAGGCATTACCGTCCCCATGAAGGATACTCATGAAAACCCGGCGTACCGCGATGAACTTATTAAAATTGGCGGCAAACCTCAGGTGCCTTGCCTAGTTATCGATGGTAAAGCTCTTTATGAATCCTTAGATATCATCGAATGGTTTAAGAAAGCCTACAAAAAATGACACCTGATGAAATAAAAAAACGGATCGAAACAGCGATTCCCGGTTCCATTGCCTATGTGCTTGATCCCATGAATGACGGGGCGCATTTGCAGGCCTTTGTCATCTCCCCTGCTTTTGAAGGGATACCGGTGTTCAAACAGCAGCAAATGGTCATGGCCGCTATTAAAGATATCTTTCAAATAGTCCATGCCTTGGGTTTAAAGACCTTTACTCCGGCAAGATGGAATGAAGTCAAATTTCAATACGGGTTTTAAATAAAAAAGGAGAATACAAGATGACTGACCTGTTACGTCAAGAAATCGAAAAAGATATTAAAAATAATAAAGTAGTGCTTTTTATGAAAGGCACCCCCGAAGCTCCTATGTGCGGGTTTTCCGGTCGGGCGGTGCAGATCCTGCAGTCTTACGGCGTTCCTGTCAAAGGGAACAATGTCCTGGCCTCAGAAGAGCTGCGTCAAGGCATCAAAGAATTCACCAACTGGCCTACCATACCCCAGGTCTTTATCAACGGGGAATTCATCGGCGGCGCGGATATCATCGCGGAATTGCATGAAAACGGCGAGTTAAAAAAATTACTCGAATAAAAAATGGGTGTCTGTAATGACACGCGAAATTAATTGGCAGCTAGTGGGGTTTATGCTAATATATGCCCTTTACCCAATAGTATAAATTGAGAACTTATGAATAAAGAGATCACCAAAACAACACCCAAAAAAGCTACCAACGGCGCAGAAGCTCTGATCAAATGTTTAGAGAGCTTTGGTGTCGAATATATCTGGGGTTTATCAGGAGGCGCGGCTATACCTATTTTTGACGCCCTGGTTGGCTCTAAGATCAAATTGATCCTGACCCGTCACGAACAGGGTGCCACCCATATGGCTGATGGCTATGCCCGTGTTACAGGCAAACCCGGTGTCGTGCTGGTGACCTCTGGCCCAGGAGCAACAAACACCGTCACGGGAATTCTCACCGCCATGATGGATTCTGTGCCAATGATCGTGCTGACCGGACAAACCATTTCCTCGATGTTAGGCAAGGATGCCTTTCAGGAAGCTGATATTTTTGGTATCACCATGCCTGTGGTCAAACACAGTTACCTGGTCAAAAATACCAACGATATCCCCCGGGTCATTAAAGAGGCCTGGCACATCTGCCAAACCGGCCGTCCAGGCCCGGTGCTGATCGATCTACCTAAAGATATTACTTCCGGTCCATTTAGCGGGGAAAGCCTTGATCCTGAAATGGATATTCCCGGATATAAAAAAGATACCCCCTCTCCCAACAAAGCTAGCATTGCTAAAATGGCCAAGCTTTTTAAGGGAAAGAAAAAACCTTTGCTCTTGGTGGGCCATGGAGCTGTGCTTTCCCGCGCAGGCGCTGCGATCAAAAAATTAGCAGAAAAATTAGGCTGCCCTGTGACCAATACCCTTTTAGGTAAAGGTGAATTCCCGGAAACCCATCCCCTGTCTTTAGGCATGTTAGGGATGCATGGCACTGCTTATGCCAATAAAGCGCTGATCAACTGCGACCTGATCTTATCTATCGGCTCTCGCTGGGATGACCGTATTAACGGCAATAATAAAGAATTCTGCGTGAACGCCAAGAAATTGCACATCGACGTCGATTTTACTGAGATCAACAAGATCGTCAAGCCTGATGCCTGGGTCGTGGGGCAAGCCCGTGAAGTGGTGGAAGAATTAGTCAAGCTGGTGGAACCACTGGACACTGCTGATTGGCTTAAAGAATTAGACTATTATAAAAAAGAGTTCCCACTTAAGTACAATACTAATAATGGATTGACCGCTCAACAGGTCATTGATACCTGCTATAAAGTCACTCAAGGCAAGGCCATTGTCACTACCGATGTGGGCCAACATCAAATGTGGGCCGCGCAATTCTATCTTTCTGATAAAGGCAATTATTGGATATCTTCTGGCGGGGCCGGAACCATGGGTTATGGCTTTCCCGCAGCAGTGGGTGCTCAGTTTGCCGCTCCTAAAGAGCTGGTGGTCGCGATCGTCGGTGACGGCGGGTTCCAGATGACCTTATCTGAACTTGCGACGGTATTTGTCAATAAGCTGCCTGTGAAGGTGATCATTATTGATAATAAATATTTAGGTATGGTGCGCCAATGGCAGGAATTGTTCTTCGATAATCGCCTCTCAGGCGTGGACCTTGAAGGTAATCCTGATTTCGTGAAATTGGCAGAAGCCTACGGGATCAAAGGTTTTCATATGAGCAAGGCTGAACAATGCGAATCTGTGATGCGTGAAGCCATGAATTACAAAGGCCCCTGCGTTATCCATGCGGAAGTCATCAAGGAAGATAATGTGTTTCCCATGGTGCCTGCCGGTAAATCAGCGTTTCACATGATCATAGAGAAGCCGACGGCCAAAATGGAAAAACCAACGGGATCGACTTAACAAAAGAAAAATATATGGATAAACTTCCTTTACATACGATCAGTGTTCTAGTGGGCAATAAACCGGGCGTGTTAGTGCGAATTGCCTTAGTGTTTGCCCGCCGCGGCTATAATATCAATTCCCTGGTGGTTTCGCCCACGGTCAATCCTAAATTTTCACGCATGACCATCACCGCCAAAGGCGATCTGGAAACTTTGGAGCAGATCATCAAGAACGTCAACAAGCTCATTGACGTTATCCATTGCGAGGAACATCCGGCTAATACCGTGGAAAAGGAACTCGCCCTGATCAAAACCAAGGCTTCCCCTGCAGTCAAAACGTTTGTGACTAAAAACGCCTCTAAATTCCATGTCCGCATAGATGACACTTCTGATGGCTGTTACATCATCGAGCAAACAGGCACCACCGTTGAACTTGATGAATTCGAAGTCCTCATTAGAAAATACGGCATACTGGAAATGATCCGCACCGGAAAGATCCTCATCACCCGCGGTAAAGAAACAACTTAAATTTAATCTTTGTGATCACCGAGACTGCAAGGCAGGATCTTGGGAAGTTCCTTGGGGGGCAATATAACCAAGGCGATATCGATAAATTCATCACCATATTCGACAGAAGATATCTTGCAGCGCTGTACATCAACCCCTTCATGCTCAATACCCAAATACTGCACGATGGCTGATTTTAGAGCATCAAATTCCATATACAAGATGAATTGTGCTTCCTCATCGTCATTCAAATTCAAGACCGAGACAAGCATCCTGAAATCAAGATCAAGCACTTCTTCCATGGTCTTTCCGGCACAAAATTGGGACAGACTTTTGCCTCCTCCGATTTCGCTCGAACAAGTGATCTTGGCGAAATCGAATTTGACTATGCGCTCGTTTAGGTCCAAACGTATATTAAGCCCTGAGGAACTGTCGGAACATGGCATAAATTCAGTATACACTAATTCATTTAGTTGGGCTAGACCCAAGAAGCTCGCGGGCCTGAACATTACCAGGTTCAAAAAAAAGGCAACGATTTAAGAATATTCGTGCCTGAGAAAAATCTTTGTGAATATAATAATAGATCCCTAATGTTCTTAAAGTATCCGGATAATCAGGATTGATTGCTAAGGCACGTTTCAAAAATCCTAAACTCTGGTCCTCTTGCCCTTTTTCGTGAGAAATCACCGCAAGCGCGTCCAGCGAATCCACATCCGCAGGGACCACTGACAAGGCGTGATTAAAATACTCCTGGGCGTTAGACAGATCACTGTGCTTAAAATAAACCATTCCTAATCGCCTTAACCACATCGCTTTTAAACGAGGATCTTGATACTGCTCCACCATGTCTTTGATGGCCGGGATCTCTTCATCATATTTCATTAAAAGCTGCTGGACAAATACGGTGCGGGGCCAGCATTCTAAACTTCGGGTATGACGCAATAGCACCTCTTCCGTCGTCCAGAATCGTCCTTGATAAAAACTGACAACGGCAAAGATGGTTAATAACACCATCACCCATCTTAAACGTAATTGGGCCATCCACAAACAAAAACCTACTGAAGCAAAATAGAAAATATGTAAAATTAAAATATTCCCTTGTTTAGGTATCATGGGCCAGATCACCAAAAGAGGTAAACTTCCGATAAGTACCCACCAGAAACAAAAATGGTTGATCCCCTCTCTCTTAGTCTCCCATCTTCTGGAAATAGAATATTGAATAAGAAAAGCATACAAAATATAGGTAATAGCTGCTTCTCGCGTTAAAGCGGCCAAGGCCCAAAATATAAAAACAAGGATGTAAAACTTCTTCTGCTCTGTTTTAAAAACCCATAGCAACGATAACAATGATATAAAAGCAAACAAAGCACTTAATTCATCCCCCCGGCCCGTCACATAACGCACCACCCACTCCTGAGCCGGTAATACACTAAACAATAAGCTTGTCTTTAAAGCCACCGAACTTGAGCCAAATAACTGGAACAGTAAAATATAGATAAGGAAACAATTAAACGCGTGGATCAATAGATTCATCCACTGAAAACCAAAGGCATTCAGGCCAAATAAACGATAATCCAATATCCATGATGATTGTAAAACCGGACGATAATAGCCAAACTTTATGTACCCCGAGGACTGATGCGCGTCAAATAAGCGTGAGGCCCAAATATTGTGATACAGGGAAGGATTTTTGATCAGGGGATTACGGACAACGGTATAATAATCATCTAAAACAAATTCTGCATTCTTATGGGGCCAATAAACCGCCAGACAAACAAAGACTAAAAGACACGCCACTAATACATGCTTCATTGAAGGAGGCTCTTAAAGATATTCTTAAAATTCTTCTTAATTTTCTTACCATCTTGCGAAAAAGAAGCCTGTCCTTGAGGGGACGTTTGACCTCTCCCCAAAAGGATGCCTAAGATATTTCCCCCTTCTTCCATCAAAGCTCTCGTACTTTTCTTTCTAAAATCTTTGTTCGGCTTATATTTTAAATGAGGGATGACACCTGTTAGACTAGCCCCGATAGTGATACGCTTGCTGTCATCACACAAAAGTTTCAATCCATCGAACTGGTCGACTAAAACAGTCGAAATGTCATTATCCAAATGCAATATGGTCTGCAGCCCCATGTTTAATCCCGGATCAACGGAGCCTTTGGCTGTCACTTCAAAAATATTGGTTTGGACCAAAGAGTCATCAATAAAAACGGCTTTGTCATGAAGTGAAAATTTAACATCCGCCTTTTTGATGACCGTATCAGCCCCGCCTAATGTGCTTTTCAGTTGGCCACTGATAAGATTGTCGATATTGATCCCCATCCCTCCAAAAACTCCCAGTGTATGTGACAAAATTGTTTTAATTATATTAAAATCCTTAATGACACCGTTAGTGATGGTAACATCCCCGGTTGCTGCAATATCTTTAGAAACACCAAACTCCAAATGAGCTATGCTCAATTGCACAACTCCTGTCAGATTATTGAAAATAGGATTAACCGACATCCCGGGAGAGATGCCCCTGAGCCCATCGATGTCTATTTGAGACAGATCTGTACCCAGGCTCATATCACTGATCTGGATAGATCGCTTTGAAATATCCAAGAATACCTGAGCTTGCCCTTCGACATTTGAAGCATTATTATACAAAGAAGCTTCAAATTTTAATTGAAATGGCTTGGACAATGAAAAATTATTTATATTTGCATTGATATTCGTCAACCAAATATCCAAAGGAAATGTCTGATTTTGATCGATAAAGGAAATTGAAGCATCCTGAATTCTTATCAATTTAATAGTTTCAGGAGATTCTTTTATTCCAGGCGGTCTGGCAACAAATCTCAGCGGTGCCGCCGCCACTGAAACTGATGGCGGGAAAGGAGGTTTGATATCCAATGACCTCCCTATGCTTTGAGCATTGATATTCCTTTCCAGAGAGCGTATAAAATGAATTTGCGGCGACTGCAGAAGGATCTCCGTTATATGGATCTCCCGATGAAGGATCAACGCTATTAAATCCAAACTTAGACGGACCTTGTCGACTTTGATAAAAGGCTGTTTGGTAAATGCTGTATCATCCGCGATGACCAAAGGCCCCAAATCCAAGGTGATCCCCTGCGAAGAAAGGCCCAGTCCCACCCCTGTGATAGAGACAGGCCGTCCTAAAACAAGGGAAGCTTTTTTGGTTATTTGAGGCAGGTATTGATCAGTATCAAAGGTCTGAAAAAAGATAAAAATACCAGTGCTGACAATTAAACCAAAAGCCAAAAAACTAGAAAGAATAGTCTTGATAATTTTCATGAACATTAAAAATTCTTCATTCTTTGGATCTCGTGCTGGTCACGTATCTTCTGATTCTCATCGGCTATACGCTGCTTGGTTATATCTTCCTGATCTTGAGCCTTTTGTTTATCTTCATCGATCAGATCCTGGGCGCGTTGCTGTGAATCGTTAGAGAATTCTTTAGAATCAATGATCTTTTGCTGAACATCCTTCCAAAGATCCTTATTCCTGTCCTTAATTTCAGATAAGGTGATCATATCTTCATGTTCCTGTTCCAGTTGTTGCCGTATACGGTCCTTGAGTGATTGCTCCAGCACCTTATCTTCGTAGGCAGCATTAGCCAAATCACGCAGTTTGACCCGCATTCTGGCCAAGGCATCCTTCATTTCCTGATTGTACGCATACATCTGATCAAAAAACTCAGCGGTATGGGCTTTGATCTCAGCATTGCGTTTGCGCAGCAGTCGCAATGCTGCATCATTATAAATAGTCGTATAATCAAGTTGTTCAAGCATCCCATCACGGTCCTGTGTCAATTTATTGTTATAATCGATCAAATCCTGGCCATGGGCCACCAAAAGTTTCTGCTGATCCTGCATCTGGTCTGCCGCCGTCTTAAGCTGCAGGATATCATTACTATTTTTATCGCTTTCCTGCTGGGCTACCAACATAAGATCAGTGACATTTTTTCCTGTATTCATCAATACCTGCTGCTGGTCCTGCATCGAATCCAAAAAATGATTTTGTACTACAGTTAGGTCCTGCATCTGTCTGCGGATCTGCATAATACCCATGTTCGTCGTCACATTTAATTCTTCGGCTTTTTTACGGTTGGTCGATTGATAATCGTCATATCCGCTTTTGGACATTACATATCCTAAAGGGCTTACCGGCTTTGGAGCTTGGTTAAAATAGGAATAGGCCCCTGCTATTAACGTAATCAAGAATAAGGCAAAGAAAATGGCTTGCATCATAATTTCAATACCTCGTTAAAATATCCTGTTCAAAAATACCAACGTTGTCAATGGGCGCTTTGCACGTTCCCTTGTAACAAAGATAAGCTTGCCCGCTATGGGCGGCCGGAAAGAATTTGACGGCCTTGCAAGGTATAAAATGTTTATACAATACTTTCAGCATTTTGGCAATCGTCGGATCATTTTCTGCCCCATGAAATGTAATTTCCAAAGGGCCTTGTAAATGCCAATTCAAAGCGGACAATAAAAAACTGTGCGCGTACGGCGCTTGGGCCACTGAGGAAGAAAAATAGGCAAATATAGCTTCAGCTTGGGAGAGATAAGTATCCTTTTGAGTTAAAGCGTAAAGCTTCAACAAGACCAAGGCAGCTACTGAATTCCCGGAAGGCAAGGCCCCGTCATACGCTTCTTTAGGCCGTATAATTAATGTCTCTGCATCATTGGCCGTCATAAAAAACCCTCCTGCTTGATCAACAAAAAATTCGATCATCCTATCTGCCAGAACTTGCGCCTCATCAAGATATTTATCCTGGAAGGTGGCTTCATACACCTCCAGAAGACCGTAAATGAAAAAAGCGTGATCTTCAAGGGTTGCTGTGATACCAGCCGCCCCTTCCCGCCAACGGTGCAAAAGACGCCCCTTTAGCATCATCTGGGTCAAAATAAAATCAGCAGCCGTTGTAGCGGCCTGGGAATATTTACGATCCCCTAAAACCCGGCCGGCAAAGGCAAAACTTGCGATCATCAAGCCGTTCCAATCACACAATATTTTATTGTCTTTGTGCGGTCGCGGCCTGTGATTTCGTAAAGCCAATAGTTTAGATATACCTACTGTAAGTATACCCTGAATTTCGCTGATTTGCCTATGAAATTCACCTGCAGCCTCTTGTAAAGAGTGCGCCTTATAGAGTATGTTTTTGTCTATAAATTCTCCGTGGGGATCAAAAGCAGCGTTGCCTTGAGGCATAACTCCATAACAATAATTAAAGATCGCAGCCGATTCCTTGCCTAAAGTTCCTTCGATCTCAGCTTGCGAAAAAACATAAAAAGCTCCCTCTTTTAATTCACCTCCAGCGGACTCTAAACTGTCTGCATCTTCGGCAGAATAAAAACCACCCAGAGGATCTGTCATATCTCTTAATACATAATCAAGGATCTCTCGGGCAATTTCTGCGTACTCGACCATACCGGTCGCCTGAAAGCCTTCCAAGTAGGCACGGGACAACAAGGCCTGGTCATAAAGCATTTTTTCAAAATGGGGCACATGCCAATTTTGGTCTGTTGAATAACGATGAAACCCTCCGCCCAAATGGTCCCAAATGCCCCCTCGAGACATCATGGTCAAGGTTTTTTTGACCATCTCCAAAGCTTCCGGCTGATCACCTTGTTGGTTAAAACGCAATAAAAATGATAAATTATGTCCCATCGGAAATTTAGGAGCAGATCCAAAACCGCCGTTGGACGCGTCAAACTGTCCTCTCATTTGCCGGAATGATTTATCTAAAAGAGTCTCATCCATTGTTTCAGATGATGGCGAAATTTGCGCTGCTTTACGCAAAGCTTCTGTAATGGAAAGGCTGGAAGACAAAATATTCTCCCGATCTGATCTCCACCCCTTGGCTATTGAGTCCAGTAAATCTACAAAACCTGGGCTTCCCCATTTAGCGTACGGCGGGAAATATGTTCCCCCATAAAAAGGATCTCCTTGCGGCGTTAAAAAAACCGTCAATGGCCATCCACCCTGTCCGGTCATGGCTGTGGTGGCCGTCATATAAATATGATCAATGTCAGGACGCTCTTCACGGTCCACCTTGATCGCAATAAAATGTTCATTAATTATTTTAGAGATGTCCTGATTCTCGAAACTTTCATGGGCCATCACATGGCACCAGTGGCAGGTAGAATAACCGACTGACAATAAGACCGGCTTATCCTCCAGTTTGGCCCTGTCAAAGGCAGTCTTGCCCCAAGGATACCAATCAACCGGATTATGCGCGTGTTGCAGCAGGTAAGGACTTTTTTCACCAATCAGATGATTGGTAAATAGTGGGTTATTTGGCATTAGGGTCAAATATATCCAATGCTTGGGAAACGTTAGAAGTGCCAGGAGCGCTTACGGCTTGAGACTTTACATCCATATATTTATGACGAGCTTCAGTCATGTATTCTTCAGAACGTTTATACCCGGGAATAATATCCGAAACATCCTTAAATCTTTCCGCGGCAGCCAAATAATTTCCCTGTTGGTATAAACTCAATGCATCCTGGTACATCGCCTCGACACCATCATCTAATTGTTTACGGACAGCTTCACGTCTGGTTTCTAATTGGGCTTGCTGCTGACGTTCTTGGGCTTCTGCATCTTGAACGTGCGGGGTTTGATTTTGGCGGGCCTCTGCTTTGGCCCTTATCTTCGCTAATCGCGCTTTTTGTCGTTGGGCTTTTAATTCAGCCTTAGCCCTGATCTTTGCCTGACGTTCTAATTCCTTGATCATTTTCTGATGACGCAGACGTTCCATTTTTATCAAAGCTGCAATGTCCTGTGCTTGCTTTTTCTGCTCTTTCAAGGAAACAGAGGAAAGCGGATTATCAAGAGCTTTAATGGCCGTATCAGCAAAAACAGGAATACATGCTGTAAATAATGCCCCAAATAATATGTATAAAAGAAATTTTTTTATCATTAGATTTTATTTAACGGTTATTTTACCACAACTTATATAATTTGTAACGATTGCAGCTTTAAAAGAAGGTCGCGGGCGATCTTTACCGAATTTTCAGATGATCCTCCATTCTCCAGAAACACACAAAAAGCTATTGATCCCTTGGAAGATCTGGTGTAGCCGACAAACCACGCATGATTGGGTTTGCCGCGGACACTTTGAGCGGTACCTGTTTTACCATATATATCCAACCCTGGAATATCCTTTAGATCATGGCCTGTTCCTTCGGGGTCATCTACGACTGCTTTTAATCCCCTCTGCACTATCTCCCAGGTCTGCTCACGTAACCGGATCAAAGGCCTTTTAGAAAAATCCATAATAGGGATCTCCTGACCTCCAACTTGACTTACTACACGGGGACGTAAAATAACCCCGTTATTAGCAACCGCTGCCATCATCACGGTTAATTGCAACGGGGTCACCAAGGTATAGCCCTGACCAATGGATAAATTCAAAACATCTCCGGTAAACCATCCTCTGTCCGCTGAACCACTCGTCACTATTTTACCTTTAGCCTCAAAAGGCAGATCGACACCTGTTGGACGTTGAAACCCAAATGCCTTGGCAAAAGCACCGATGATTTGCGGCTTTACAAGCAGGCCGACATGAAAAAAGAATACATTACAGGAATGCGCTAAGGCAGCCTCGAGATCCTGAACTCCATGCACATGCGAACAGCCAAACTTCCTGTTGCCCACCATCATATATCCCGGACAATCAAACGTGGTTGATGGCGTGATCTTATGAAGTTGAATGGCTGCCAGGGCCACCGGAATTTTAAAAACCGAACCCGGCGGGTAGGTGCATGAGACGTTACGGTTAAGCAAGGGTGTTGAAGGGTCATTAAAATACAAACTTAATTTTTCGCTCTTACTTCTGTCTAAAAAAGCATTGGGATCATAGGAAGGAGAACTGACCAGTGAGATCAGATCCCCGTTAGTTAGATCCATCACCACAATACCGCCCTTCTGGCCGTCTAATAATTCCTGGGCGGTATTTTGCACGCGCTGATCAATGGTCAATACCACATCATTGCCTGCCAGCGGGTCTTTTAACCCAAGCAAACGCACCTGAGACCCACGGCTATCGACTTCGATCTGACGGCCGCCGGAGCTTCCTTGCAAATAGGCATCATATTTTTTTTCAACACCGGTTTTCCCAACAAAGCTCAAAGGCGTATAACCATACTGCTGATTGCTCTCCATTTCATCTTCATCGATTTTCCCTACATACCCAAGAACATGCGCGCCGGCATCATTAAAGGGATAATAACGCTCAAATCCCTGCTGGACGATCAGGCCCGGATAGACAAATTTTTCTTCTTCGATCCTGACCGCAAGCTCACGGGAAATATTCTGGGTTAATATGACCGGAGCGAACGGGGCCACTCTTTTACGCTCAAATTGGCGCTCCAGTAATTGGGGATCACGATCAAGCATTTGCCCTAAATAAATGAACAATGCATTATTATCCGCCACATCCTGAGGGATGATCCCCACGTGATAGGTTATATGATTATCCGCCAAAATAACACCGTGACGGTCCAGGATCCTTCCCCGGGGTCCATCGACGGGAACCACCCGGATGCGATTATTCATGCTTTGGCGATGATAATAATCACCATGAATGATCTGCATATAGACCAAGGAACAAACGATCAGGCCTAAAAAGAAAAAAATAAATGATTCAATGATTTTAAGTCGCATACTAACTCTTCAAAGCAAAAAAAACGCTGATCTTTCTTAGCCGCTCAAAAACATAGGTAGCGGCTATCATCGTTGTCAGCAATTGAGGGGCCAGAACATACATCAATAATTCATTCAAACGGATCTCATGGTTCATGTTGGTCAAAATAGCCTGTACGATAAAACATCCGACCACGACGAAAAACGCGACCACCCCTCTGGAAAACCTGGAACCCGGTTGATACAAATACCGGCACACAATGGTCGTCAGGTAACTGGCTGCAAGGTACACCAGAATATAGGTCCCAAAAGGCACTACGCCTGAGGCATCCTTGAATATCCCGCAAAATATAGCCGCGATAATGCTAAAGCGTATCCCCAAATACAAATTAAAAAATATCACGACCAGGATCAAAAGCTCGGGCTTACCCCACTGCCCCCAAAAGTTATACAATAAGAATTCCAGGGCAAATGCCAGATAAGAGACCAATGCTATAACGACGACACGTTTCATGATGTACTTTCAACTCCCCTATCCCCTCTTTATACTAAAGAGGGGAAATTTAATAATTCATTTTCCATATGTCTCATTTGAAGAATATCTTTGGAGCTGTGATCATCAAAGCCCGCCAGATGCAAGATGCCGTGGATGACGTATAGGATAATTTCATTTTCCGTTGATGTTTGATGTTCTTTAGCGTTGACACAGGCGATCTGCGGGCAAATGATGATCTCTCCTGATTCTCCAAGATCAAAGGTCAGCACATCGGTCACATAATCATGCTTCAAATATTTTTTATTGACCGCGCGCATGCGCTGGGATCCTACAAAAACGATCGAAAGGTCATTTCTCGCAAGTCTAAGTTTACGAAATGCCGCTTTCGCCGCCTTGAGGATCTTGGCTTGAGGGATCGGGATCTTCTTTTGAAGATTTTTTAGGATTATTTCCATGAGTTTCGGGATATTTGACACGACCATGGTACATGGCGCCTAACACACGCACGAAGGTTGAGGCGATCGTATCGATCTCTCTTAAAGTCAAATTGCATTCATCCAATTGGCCATCAATGAATTTATTGTTGATCACCTTACGTACCACGTCTCCAATACGTTGCGGGGTGTGCTCATCCATCGCCCGAGTAGCCGCTTCGACAGAATCTGCCAAAAGTACAATGGCTGTTTCCTTGCTCTGCGGTTTAGGCCCCGGGTAACGGTAATCTTTTTCTTCCAGGCCCTCAGGATGTCCTTCCACCAAAGCCTTTTGATAAAAATAATGCATGATGCTTGTCCCATGGTGCTCAGGGATAAAATCAATGATGCGTTGATTCAAATGATACTTATGGGCGAGATCAATGCCTTCCTTGACATGATTGACGATCACCAGACGGCTCATAGACGGCTCTAATTCGTCATGTTTATTCCCGGAAACCATCTGGTTCTCAGTAAAATACTCAGGCTTGACCATCTTGCCGATATCATGATAATACGCCCCCACCCTGACTAACAACGAATGCGCGTCAATGGCATCCGCTGCGGCTTCCGAAAGATTGCTGACAATTAAACTATGATGATACGAACCCGGAGCCTCTAACACCATGCGCTTCATTAAAGGATGAGAAGAATCTGAAAGCTCCAACAAGGTAAAATTGGTTATTTCCCTGAATATCGTTTCAAAGATCTTGCACGTGGCGATGACAACGCCAGCGCATAACAAACCGTTCAAAGCCAAAGGCTTGAGGATATACATCAAAATATCTTTGTTGATCGCCGGGTCGATCAACAAAGCGCTGACCACCTGAATGATCGAAACAAAGATCCCTGCTTCGATGAGCACGCCACGGGTGCGCGCATCCCGTACCTTATAAGCCCCTGCCAGTCCTCCTAAAAAAAAGATCAACATCTCATTAAGGCCAAACCCAAAAATGATCCCGGCAAGCACAGCACTCATCAACGCCATCATAAAACTGATCTGCACATCATTGAACAAGAGCATTGTCAGCATCGCCACAGAAGCAATGGGCAAATAATAATGAATAACGTGAGAATAGGATTTGAGAGTATACGCAAAGAAGACCAGCAAAACTAAAAGCAGGGCTAAATGCAAAAAAAGCCTGGGCTCGGCTTTTTTGAAATAAAACAAATGAACGCCAAAGAAAAAAACCAACAAAGGAATGATCAAAGGAAAGCCCGAAAAATAACAAAATCCCACCAAGGCCAAGAAGGTCACGGCCACCATGATGCTTTGATCACGGGAGATGGTATTATGTTGTAAAGAGCTCATGGATGCGGGGTCTGTTTATGATTCCCATTATTTTGCGCGTAAGCCTCAATGATCTTTTGCACCAATTCATGACGGACCGTATCTTCGCTTGTCAAATAAATGAATTTGATATCAGGGACCTTGTTCAAAACTCTATCAGCCTCTGCCAAACCATTGTTATCAGGTGAGGGCAGATCACTTTGGGTCACATCCCCTATGACGACCACCTTGGAATCAAAACCCATACGGGTCAGGAACATTTTCATCTGGTCCGGACGGGCATTTTGAGCTTCATCCAAAATAACAAAAGCCTCGTTTAGCGTACGGCCGCGCATAAAGGCCAAGGGAGCGACTTCAATGATCCCCTGTTCGCTGTATTGCTCGACCTTATCAGGCTCCATCATGTCGTAAAGAGCATCGTACAAAGGACGCAAGTACGGCAATACTTTCTCCACCATGTCCCCGGGCAAAAATCCCAGGTTCTCTCCGGCTTCCACCGCCGGACGGGTTAAAATAATACGACGGACCAGCCCTTTTTTAAGGGCATTGACCGCCATGGCAATGGCTAAATACGTTTTTCCTGTACCGGCAGGGCCGATACAAAAGACCAGGTCATTGTTCTTGATCGCTTCGATATATTCGATCTGCCCCTTGGTCTTGGGGGTGACCAGACCACCCTGCACTGAAACTTCGATCTTTTCCTTGGCTAAACGCTTGAAATCGATTTCTTTTTCTTTTTCCACCAAGCGCAAGGCATAAACAATGTCCGCCTTCTTGACATCCTTGCCCTTCTCGACAAAGGTCATTAAATAATGGAATAATTCACTGGCCTTCTGGACCTGGGGATCATTGCCGATGATCTTGATCCCGTTCTCGGAACGGGCAATCCGGATCCCTAGTTCCTTCTCGATAATTTTTAAATTTTGATCGTAACGTCCAAAGAGCAATTGCAAATCACGGTTATTATCAAAGCCAAGACGAAAATCAATTAACGACCTTTCTTTATTTTAGAACCGGGATAGTTAACACTGTGCCGGGTTTAAGAACATTAGGATTCTCGATCTTATCTTTATTCGCTTTGTAGATCTTATACCACTTGCTATAGGTGCCGAAGATCTTCTTGGAGATCTTCTGCAAAGTATCATCTTTTTGTACAGTGTATGTCTGTCCCTGAATATTCCCACCGTTGGCAGCTGCTGCGGCTGGTTCTGACGACGCAGCAGTCCCAGGCAATTCTCCAACCACAGGAACCACCACTTCAGGCGGTAAGGTTGGCGTTGGCGCGCTCTCGGCTGGCGCTACGTTAGTATCTGACGATTTTGTCTCTGCAATCGCACTGACCGCGGTTGCCTCTATTTTCTGGACCTCAGACTCCGGGACCGGTTTGGTGATCTCAAGAACATAAACTTTACGGGTCGTTTCTTTGGGAGCCGGTGGTGGCGAACATTTGCCCATCACACAGCCACCGTTACCGTTACCTTGGTCCAAACCGACACGGTCCTTGGTCATCACATAGGTCCTGGTCTCCAATCCGCAACCGGCAGAGAAGATCACTAAAGTAATAAGAATTAAATTTTTGTTTAACATATGCTTTCTCCTGATTTTAATCCCAATACGGGTTATTTTTTCAAAGCCACTAATCCTAGGTCTTTTAACTGCTTGGCATCCACATCGGACGGAGCATCCGTCATCAAGCATGTCCCTTTTTGGGTCTTAGGAAATGCAATACAATCGCGGATGGATTCATTTCCGGTTATGATCGTCACCAGGCGGTCAATACCGTAAGCTACCCCCGCGTGCGGCGGTGCTCCATACTCAAAAGCTCTAAGTAAGAACCCAAAGCGCTTCTGGGCTTCCTCAGGCGCTATACCAATGATATCAAAAATTTTCTGCTGTAATTCCCGACGATGAATACGTACCGAACCACTGCCGATCTCATTACCGTTGAGCACCAGATCATAACAGCGGCCGCGGATCTGGGCATATTGGCCACTTTCCAATAAATGCACATCCTCAGGATTAAGACCTGTGAAAGGATGATGCTCACTGTCCCATGTTTTACTTTCAGTATTATACTTGAACAAAGGGAAATCCACAACCCACAAAAAGGCAAATTCTTTCTGGTTTGATTTATCCTGGCGTGTGTCCGGTTTATCAGAATTATATTTGGCCACGGCCTCGGCGTGGGTCATACGGGGAAATGGTATAGGTAAATCTATATTAAGGACTTCTTTAAATATTTGTTTATACATGCGTTCGGTCAGGTCAAAAATAAAATCCTGGTCCACAAAGGACATTTCCATATCAAGCTGGGTGAATTCCGGCTGGCGGTCGGCACGCAGATCCTCGTCGCGAAAACATTTGACGATCTGGTAATAGCGGTCCATGCCTGCGACCATCAGGATCTGTTTGAATAATTGGGGCGACTGAGGCAAGGCGTAAAATGCACCTGGCGTCAGACGTGATGGCACCAGAAAATCACGAGCCCCCTCAGGGGTTGATTTGGTCAATATAGGCGTTTCGATCTCGGTGAACTTTTCAGTATTTAAAAAAGTCCGTATCGAACTGCATAATTGATGACGCAAGATCAAGGAATCCCTCACCTTTTTACGGCGTATGTCCAAATAACGATAGGTCAGACGCAGTTCCTCTGCCGCTTCGATATTATCATCGATCTCAAAGACAGGGACCTTGGCCGTATTCAAGATCTCTAATTTTTTAGCTAAAAGTTCAATATCACCGGTGGTAGCATCGGGATTGACATTTTTAGGGGGGCGGACATTGACTGTTCCGGTGATCTTGACGACAAATTCAGGGCCTAATTTCTGGGCTTCGTTATGGGCATCGGGACTGACAGACGGAACAAAGACCACTTGGGTTATACCATAGCGGTCGCGGATATCTATAAATATAAGTTTACCGTGGTCCCGACGGCGATGAACCCAACCGCAAAGGACGACTTCCTGATCTTTAAAATTCTTGTTTAATTCCCCACAAGTATGCGTTCTCATTATAACCCTTTCCTAAAGTGTGGGTCCTGTCTCGGCCTTGCTGTTCAGGTGCTCCTGATTGAAACGCGTACGTCACAGCCTTAGCTCTTGGTGGTTTCCCTTAACTAGCTCTGAGAACCGTCACCGTCCGCCCCTGAACATCAATTCCGAGCCACCCACACCACTATTTCAACTTATTCTTAACTACCTCAACAACTTCTGATAAAGGGAACGTCTCTTGCTGTCCGGTTGACATATCTTTAACCGAAACAGTTTTATCTTTAAATTCTTGATCACCAATTATCAATGCAAATCGCGCGTTTGCTTTGTTAGCTCGGCTCATCTGAGCCTTCATTGAACCTCCAGAAAAACTAGTCGCAGAACTAATCCCATTCTTACGTAAATCACTTAATAATTTAAATATCCGAGGCTGATATTCTGCCTGAGTTTCAAATGCAAATATATCAATTGTTTGGGGTTCCCCTTGGGTTTTCCCTGTTGCCAATAATATACGTTCAATGCCTAAAGCAAAACCAATTGCTCCATATTCCGTCTTTTCATTTCCGCCTAAATCATCTAAAAGCCTATCGTAACGGCCTCCGGCTCCAACTGCATCTTGACTCCCTAACCCCTCCGCAGTAATTTCAAAAACCGTATGTGTATAATAGTCTAATCCCCGCACCAAATGCGGAGAAACCTCATAATCAATTCCTAAATCTTTAAGAGCTTTTTGTACATATTCGAAATAATAACGAGAATTTTCTGACAAAGGTAAAATTTTATCTTTACCTACAACAGAATTTACTGCTTTTTTGCATAATTCATTTTTACAATCTAATACCCGAAACACATTACGCTCAAAACGACTTTGACAGTCCTCACATAATTCATCTTTATGTTTAGCAAATTCTGCCCGTAACCAGGATGAGATATTCTCTTTATCCTCTTTTGAACCTAGTGAATTGATTTTAAGCTTTAGACCTTGAACTTTGAATTCCTGCAGTAAATGCATGGCTAACGCCAAAATTTCTGCATCTAGAAATGGGGATGCCCCATCAATTCCTATGGCCTCAACTCCAATTTGATGAAACTGGCGCAAACGGCCTTTTTGGGGACGCTCACCACGAAACATCGGTCCTATATAAAAGAATTTAGATAATAACTCTTTTTTATCAAAACTATTCTCTAAATATGAACGCACAACAGAAGCTGTTCCTTCCGGACGTAAAGCTAATCCCTCATCTTCTTTACTGGAAGCCAACTCCAATAGCTGTTTATTGACCACATCACTGGTTTGCCCCAAAGATCTTTTAAAGAGATTGATATCTTCGTAAACAGGCGTGCGGATCTCCCTATAGCCGTAAGATCTACAGATCTTTCTGGCTTTAGCTTCCAATGCTTCCCAGAGAGGAATATTATCGGGTAATATATCGGATGTCCCACGGGGGACGGCGAATTTTTTATTCACGTAAGATACCCGGCCTTATTTGACTTTCTGCTTCATTTCTAAACCGGATTTAAAGACCACTACTTTCCGGGGAGGGACGGGAACACTTTGTCCCGTGCGGGGATTGCGACCGAAACGGGCGCGACGCTCTTTGATCTTAAAAACCCCAAAATTGCGCAACTCCACCTTGTCGCCCTGCATCAAGGCATCGATGATGACATCAAAGGTCTTCTGCACGATCTTTTTGACATCCACCTGTTTAATACCGGTTGCATCGGTAATTTTTAACACAATATCTTTTTTCGTCATTAAAAGCTCCCCTTATTGAAGCCTAAATTCAGGCCTCATCATTGAATATATTTATAAGTATAGTACCAACAACGACTTACAGTGTCAACGAAAAATTGTTCTCCCCCACCAAGACTTTAAGCTCTTCCATTAAAACTTCACTGGGAGTGACATATAGATCTTCACTTACTAAGATTTGTACCTTTTTATAATTATTAGTATCCATTTGTAAATAAACAGGGGTCTTGCCTGGAAAGCGGGCCAATTTTTCTTTTAATTTTTCAAAACCAAGCTCGTTGGTATGTGACAAGTCCACCTGCAGGGATTTGATCAGATCATAAACTTCCTCTATCCCTGCCATTTCATTGGCCATCATCTTAGGGAACCCATCGCGGAAGCTTACCTTGCCTTTGACTACGACTACTGTATTTTCTTTTAAGTAAGAAGCGATCTGCGTATAACTCGAAGGAAATACCACCAGCTCCATTTCCCCGTCGATATCTTCCAGCCCCACTATGGCCATGCGCTCATTGGTCTTCTTAGTCGAGGTCAGCTTGATCGTTGTGATCAGTCCGATCATGCGTATTTCCTGTCCATCCAGAGCGCCTCTGATACTGGCCGTGGTAAAGTCCGCGAATTTCTCAATTTCAGTTTTATAACGGTCCAAAGGATGTCCGCTTAAATAAAACCCCAGTAAAGTTTTTTCATTGGTCAATCGCTGGGCCTGCGACCATTCCGGGATGTCAGGCAGGGTTTCGTCATTCTTGCCAAAACCTGTTTCTTGCGTCCCCATGCTAAAAAATGAAAATTGACCGACCTCTTTTTCTTTTTGCCCACGGGTGCCCGCTTCCAAAGCTTTTTCCAGAACTGCCATCATTTGGGCCCGCCGGCAATTAAAACCATCAAAAGCCCCAGACTTGATCAGGCTCTCTAAAACTTTACGGTTATTCAAACGCAGATCAATACGATGGCAAAAATCAAATATAGAAGTAAACGCCCCACCCTCTGTCCGGGCATGGGCCATGGATTCAATGGCCCCGGCACCGATATTCTTGACAGCCAACAATCCAAAACGGATGGAATTCTTATTTTCGACGGTAAATTGAGCCACACTATGATTGACATCAGGAGGCAAAACATTGATCCCTAAAGCCGCACTTTCTTTAACATATTCAACGACCTTATCCGTATTATCTTTTTCAGAGGTCAGAAGCGCCGTCATAAATTCCACCGGATAATTTGCTTTTAAATATGCCGTGCGGTAGGTAATGAGCGCATAGGCAGCAGAATGACTGCGATTAAACCCATACCCGGCAAAAAAATCGATCAAGTCAAACAGTTGATTGGCCTGCGCTTCAGTCATTTGACTGGTCTTGGCGCATCCTTCAATAAAGAAGGAACGCATTTTTTGCATCTCCGCCGCTATTTTCTTACCCATGGCCTTGCGCAGATCATCGGCCTGGGTCATGTTAAATCCCGCAATAACAGAAGCGATCTGCATGACCTGTTCTTGGTATAGGATGATGCCATAGGTAGGCTTGAGAACCCCTTCCAACTTGGGATGCGGATAGGAAATTTTCTGTTCTCCGCGTTTGCGTTTAATAAAATCATCCAACATGCCTGAACCCATAGGACCCGGCCGGTACAAAGCCAGGATCGCAATTAAATCTTCAAATTCTGAAGGCTTCATTTTCTTTAAAAGATCACGCATGCCTCCGCTTTCCAACTGGAACACTCCCATGGCATTGGCCCGTCCTAACATCTCAAAGGTCTTTTTATCGTCCAGCGTAAGATCATCAATATTGATATCAATATTTTGATGCTGTTTGATAAGCTTAATGGCCTCCACAATTACAGTCAGAGTCCTAAGCCCCAGGAAATCCATTTTCAAAAGGCCAATTTGTGAGATCCCGTCCATGTCATAAGCGGTGGTGATCTGTCCGTCTGTGCTTTTAAACAAAGGCACATATTCTGTCAAGGGCTTGTCTGAGATCACTACACCGGCCGCGTGGATCGAGGCGTGGCGGTTCAGCCCTTCCAAAACCTGGGCCGTGGCCAGCAATTGTTGGGCAGTCTTATCAAATTCAGCAGCCTCACGTAATTGCGGTTCCACATTCAAGGCTTCTTCAATGGTAATACCTATCTCATTGGGGATAAGCTTGGCTATACGGTCAACATCAGGATAACTCACGCCCATGGCCCGCCCCACGTCGCGCACCGCAGCCTTGGCCTGCATAGACCCAAAGGTAATGATCTGAGCCACGTTGTCTGATCCGTATTTTTTCGTCACATAATCAATGATCTCGCCACGGCGCTCATAACAAAAATCAATATCAATATCCGGCATGCTTTTACGCCCCGGGTTCATAAAGCGCTCAAAAAGAAGGCCATATTTAATAGGATCAAGATCAGTGATCCCCAAAAGATAGGAGACCAAGCTACCGGCAGCAGAACCGCGGCCAGGCCCGACAGGAACGCCTATTGACTTGGCATGGTTAATAAAATCCCAGACAATTAAAAAATAGCTGATAAAGCCCATTTGCTCGATGGTTTTGATTTCATGCTCCAAGCGCTGGCGCAAAACATTATCCGCGCCAGCAGGATAGCGCCTAAGCATCCCTTTTTCGCAAAGATCAAGTAAACAGGATTTTGCACTGGCCCCTCCTGGCACTTCATAACGCGGCAGATGATATTGGTCAAAATCCAATTTCAGATTACATTGCTCAGCAATGAGCAATGTATTGCTGATAGCCTCAGGAACTCCTGCAAAAACTGTTTTCATCGCTTCCGGTTCTTTAAAGTAAAACTGATCAGTGGCAAAACGCATGCGATTAGGATCGCTCAAGGTCGTCTGTGTCTGGATACAAAGCAAGGTTTCATGTGCCATGGCCTGCCCCTGCTCCAGATAATGCACGTCATTACTGGCCATCAGAGGCAAATTCAATTGTTGAGCGATCTTGATGAGATCTTCATTGACCTTTTTCTGCTCTATGATGCCATGGTCCATGAGCTCGATGTAATAATGCCCTCGAGCAAAGATCTGACGGTATTCATCCGCGCATTTTAACGCAGCATCAAAATGACCACGCAACAGGAAACCCGGAACCTCGCCTTTAAGACAACCTGAAGTAGCAATAAGCCCTTTGGAGTATTTGGTTAGAATTTCTTTATCAACACGGGGTTTGTAATAAAAACCCTCCAAATAAGACGCAGTGACCAATTTCATCAAATTAGCATACCCCTCATTGCTTGCCGCCAAAAGGGTCAAATGGCAAATGCTTTTTTGATCGGAATTCTTTTCGAAACGACTGGTTGGCGTGACATACACTTCGCAGCCAATGATGGGTTTGATCTTGGCTTTTAGACAGGCCTTGTAAAAATGGATGGCCCCGAACATATTGCCATGGTCGGTCATGCCCAAAGCCGGCATCTCATAGATCGCAGCTTTTTTGACTAACTCATCCACACGGCAAGCGCCGTCCAGAAGAGAATATTGGGTATGGACATGAAGATGGACGAACTCAGAAGTGCTCATACAATACAAAGGCCTTAAGTGTTAAATCAATTATTACTTTAACACTTAAGGCCGATAGGAATCAATACAAAATTATTCGAATTATTCCCACTCAATAGTCGCCGGGGGTTTGGAGCTGATATCGTAAACAACACGATTAACGCCCTTGACTTCATTGATAATACGGTTGGAAATGCGTCCCATCAGATCATAAGGTAATTGCGCCCAATCCGCAGTCATTCCGTCGGCACTGGTCACACAACGCAAAGCAATGACATTCTCATAAGTGCGTTGATCACCCATCACGCCAACTGTCTTGATCGGAAGTAATACAGCAAACGATTGCCATAGTTCCTGATAAAGACCTGCCTTCTTGACCTCATCCATCACACGATCATCCGCTTCACGCAAGATCTCCAGACGCTCTGGGGTGACTTCGCCGATCACGCGGATCGCCAGACCAGGGCCTGGAAAAGGCTGACGCTTAAGGATGCCTTCAGGCATTTGCAAATTCTTGCCGATCAATCGGACTTCATCCTTAAACAACTCACGCAAAGGCTCGACTAACTTGAATTTCATGTCCTTAGGCAAACCACCAACATTATGATGGCTTTTGATAACCGCTGTCGGTCCGCCGTGGGCAGAAATGGACTCGATCACATCAGGATATAATGTTCCCTGGGCTAAGAATTCTGCCCCTTTGATCTTCTTGGAAGCATCCTGAAAAACACGGATAAATTCATCGCCGATGATCTTGCGTTTTTCTTCAGGGTCTTCAACACCTTTAAGCCGTTCAATGAAACGTTTTTCAGCTTCAATAACGGTCAAATTCATTTTAAAATGCCCCTTGAACGTACGCGCCACAGAGGCAGATTCATTTTTACGCAACAAGCCATTATCCACAAAAATACAGTACAGACGGCTGCCAATGGCTTTTTGGAGCAAAACGGCAACAACGGCAGAATCCACGCCACCGCTTAAGCCCAATACCACTCTTTTACCACCGACTGTTTCCTGGATCTGCTTGATGGCTGCGGTGACAAAGCGGTCCATGGTCCAGCGCGGTAAACATCCGCAAATGGTGTAAGCAAAATTCTGGATCATCTGAAGCCCGCGTTGGGTGTGAACGACTTCCGGATGGAATTGCACCCCATAGATCTTGCGCGTACGGTTAGCAATGGCCGCATTGGCCGCGTTTAAAGTATGGGCAATACGGACAAATCCCGGTGGAGGACTGACGATCTCATCGCCATGGCTCATCCAGCAGGTCAGATTCGTCGAAAGATTAGTAAATAGATCTTTATTATTATCAATGAAAAGTTCGGCCTTGCCATATTCGCGGTCTTTGGCCTTGGCCACCTTGCCGCCTAGCATATGGGTGATGGCTTGCATCCCGTAACAAACGCCTAAAATAGGAATACCTAATTTAAAGATCTCAGGATTGGGTAAAGGAGCATTTTTATCCGTGACGCTTTGCGGGCCACCGGAAAGAATGATGCCTTTAGGATAGATTTCCTTGATCTTTTCAACAGAAATATTAAAAGGAACGATCTGGCTAAATACCTTGCTTTCGCGCACACGACGGGCGATCAACTGTGTATATTGTGATCCCAAATCCAGGATCAAGATAATATCACGGCTTCTCTGCTTCTTGACCTCCATCGGGACGATCTTCGAAGATGATCGTAATTTGATGGGTTTCATCAAGCCATGCACTGGTTTGCGTTTGCCGGGCTTTCTGGCAAAACGGCTGACATGAATTCTTTTACCGGTCTTGAGAAAAGATCCTGGGGCGGCCTTTTTAACAACCTTCTTGACCGCTTTTTTAACGGCTTTTTTATTAGCCATGCGCTATGACTCCTCTTATAGTTGTGGATTCCCGCGTTCGCGGGAATGACAAATTATTGCTTTTTACTTGCCCATCCCTACACGCTGACCAATTTGAAAAACTTTTCCTTCCGTCTGGATCGAGGGGGCCAGGATGATTTCTACATCGTGCATTTCTTTAAGATTACGGGCACCCAAGGACCCCATAGAGGTCTTTAAAGCCCCGACCAAATTCTGTGAACCATCATCAACACGGGCTGGACCCATGAGGATTTCTTTAAGAGTACCGCTGGTACCGACACGAATACG